>C687J29651_10000191_pt1 | contig 23597 bp, 21 predicted proteins | sample RifCSP13_1_FD_29651 | JGI IMG/M metagenome (IMG submission 29651) | reverse complement strand
GCTCGATTAGTCAGGAGGTGTTGATGTGACTGCAAAGGTATATTATCAGCCTCAATCGCTTGGTGAGGCAACTGGTTTATTGGCTGAGCATGGCCCGGTATTGCTTGTCATGGCAGGAGGTACGCTGGCCATGCCGTTGATCAACGAAGGGATTTCGCTCCCTGAAAAAGTGATGGGACTGCGCCGCGCTGGCCTTAACTATCTCAGACGATCGAATGGAAGCCTGGTGATCGGCGCCACAACCACACTTACCCAAATGATAGATCAGCAGGAAATCCCCATACTGCAAGAAGCTGCCCAAAATGTCGGTAGTTGGGCAATCCGCAATATGGGGACGGTTGGAGGCAATCTGTTTGCTCCACCGCCAGCCGGCGATTTTGCGGTCGCTCTGCTTGCCCTGGATGCTCAGATTAAGTTAGTGAGTAAAAGCGGTGCGCGCACTATTCCATTGTCGGATTTCTACACAGGATTTATGACGACAGCGCTCGTGCCTGGCGAGCTGCTTGCGGAAATCCTCGTCCCNATACCCAAGGGGACTACCACTTATCTCAAATACGGACGCAGGCATGCCAATACNCCAGCGGTGGTAACGGTTGCAGCCCACGTCCAATTCGAAGGAGAGAGAGTGATCGATGCTCGATTGGCGTTAAACGCAGTTGGGCCTCACCCTTTCCGCGCCGGGAAAGCCGAACAAGCACTGATTGGAACAAGACTCGACCCGCCTACGCTGGAAGCTGTGGCTACAATCGCAAGGGAGGAGAGCGAGCCTTTCACCGATGCGGTTGCCAGTGAGTGGTATCGGCAAAAAATGGTCGGGATTTTTGTCCGCCGTGCCCTGGAAAAGATCGCCGCATAGGAGGATGAGATGCCATCAAAAATTGTCAGTTTCACACTTAACGGACGCCCGACCGAGATCATGGTCAAACCATTGGAGACATTGCAGACATTACTGCGGGAACAGCTCGGCTATACCGCAACGAAAGCCGGGTGCCGGCAAGGCGGTTGTGGAAGCTGTACTGTCTTAGTAAATGGCGAACCGATGCTGTCTTGCTTGTTACCCGTGGAGGATATCGAAGGCCAGGAGATCATGACTCTGGAAGGACTCGCCCAGGATGGAGAATTGCATCCACTTCAAGAAACTTTCTTTGAGAAGTTCGCCATTCAATGCGGCTACTGTACCCCTGGGATGCTGTTGGTTTCAAAAGCGCTGCTCGATCATAACCCTCAACCAAGCCGGGAGGTGATTGTTGAAGCTTTAACAGGGAACTATTGCCGGTGCACAGGCTACGAACCGATTATCCAGGCTGTGCTTGAAACTGCCCAGCGCATGAATGGGCACGGGAAATAGAACAAAGGAGGTCGCGACCATGTTAGAAGAAACCCTGAAAGTTGTCGGTCAATCTGTGCCCCGGCGGGATGGGATGGGTCATGTAACGGGTAAAACGACATATATTGACGATATCCAATTTCGAGATATGCTGCACCTTAAAATGGTGCGCAGTCCGGTTCCCCACGCGCTAATTAAAAGCATCGACTTCTCACAAGCAGAGAAGGTGCCAGGTTTCGTACGTGCCTTCACCTATAGGGATGTCCCGAAGAACGTCTACACTATTCTCTGCCTGATCGGCGTAGGCCCTGACGAGGAGCCTGTCCTGGCACAGGATAAAGTGTTGTACAAAGGGGAACAGATCGCCGCAATCGTGGCTGAGACTGGAGAAGCTGCGATGGAGGCAGTCTCGAAAGTCAAACTCAACCTTGAAGAGCTGCCGGCTGTATTCGATGTGGAAGAGGCTTTGAAGCCTGGGGCACCGATCCTCAAGGATTGGGGCACGAATTATTTTATCTACGAAGGTCACCACTGCCGCCGGGTGCGATTTGGTGATGTGGAGAAAGGATTTGCAGAAGCCGATTACATTGTTGAGGGACGTTACCAGACCAGCCCGATAGAGCACGCACCAAGCGAGACGACCGGGTGTGTGGCAAAACCTGAACCAGATGGACGCATCACAGTCTATACAAATACGCAGGCGTTGTTCTTCACCCTGGATAATACCGCCCTGATCCTGCAAATCCCGTTCCAGAAATTGCACTTTGTGGGCGGTACGGTGGGTGGAGGATTTGGTGGTAAGGTGGATGTGATCGTCGAGCCAATCGCTACATTGGCGGCAATTAAGACCAATCGCCCGATAAAGTATGTGTTTACACGCGAAGAGGAGATGCGGGTTTCCTCATCGCGCAGCGCCTGGCGAATGTACTTTAAGGACGGGGTTACGAAAGATGGCCGGATTGTCGCCCGGAAAGTCACGTCCTACTCTGATGCTGGTGCCTATAACCGGCATACACCCTACGCCGTTACAAAGCATGCTGCCAATATAGCCGGCCCTTATCGCATTCCCAACGTTTGGATCGATGCGCATTGTGTATATACCAACCGCCAGCCAGGGAGCGCCATGCGTGGCTTTGGGGTAACTCCTGCCTCGTTCGCCATTGAAGTGCAAATGGACAAAATCGCTGAGGTAGTCGGGATAGATCCCTGGGCGATCCGGTTTATTAACGCTTATCGCAATGGCGACATGAAGCCACACCAAAAAGTGGTGGAAGATGCCACCTTAATTGAGGTGATGCAGGCGGCCGCTAAACTGGTCGGGCATGAATTGCCGGAGGAATTCAAGAAAATGAGCTCTTGGGATAGGAAGGAAGGCTGATATGGCTAAACTAAGAGGAGTTGGTATTGCCGCAGTCAATTACCCGACTGGGATGAACCTGGGCGGGGACCCATCGCAAGCACTGATCCACGCAACTACAACCGGCAATTTTGTCATATCCTTATCGAGCACCGATTTAGGCCAAGGCCTGAAGACGGTGATCGCGCAGATCGGGGCGGAGGCGCTGGGTGTACCGTTTGAGACGGTTCTGATCGATACGGCCGATACCGACACTGGCCCGCATTGTATGGGCACCTTCGCCAGTCGCGCCACGCACCGGGTAGGAAACGCGGTGGTGAAAGCTGCCCAGGAAGCGCGCAAGGTATTATTAGAGGTTGCTGCGGATGAGCTTGAGGCCAGCCCGGATGATCTTGAAACAGACGGGCAGGGAAAGATCCACGTCAAAGGTTCACCAGAACGTTCGATCGGGGTGATCGACGTCGCCCTAGCTGCGCATTTTAAGTATGGGAAGACTATCTCGGGGCGCGGCATGTATATGAAACCGAAGAGTGAAGTCGATCCCGAGACTGGAAAAATGGATCCAGACTCGACCGAAGCACACGCCTGCACAGTTGCCGAGGTTGAAGTGGATACCGAGACGGGGGAAGTGACGGTGTTGAACCTGAAGAGCGCCTATGAGATCGGCCGAATCGTCAATCCAGCACTGGTAGAAGGACAGATTCGAGGTGGATCGGTGATGGGTATGGCACATGCGCTCTACGAGACGACCTACCCATATTATCCAGAGATCGATCACATGCCGGGAAGTTTCAGCGAGTACCTGCTACCTGGCCCTCTGGAATTACCGGAAATTGAGTGCGTCGTGTTAGAATATCCGTCTGTAAACGGTCCTTATGGTGTGAAAGGCGTTGGCGAAATGACTGCAAATTCGCCTATCCCAGCGATCGTTAATGCCGTCACAAATGCGATCGGGATACGTTTGACGGAAATACCGATCACCCCTGAGAAAATCCTGCGCGCGTTGGAAGGAAAAGCTTAACCTGCGTGTCAGGGATTAAGTTTTATCAAGCGAGGTAATTTTATGCTTAAGGTCGTTTCGCTGCTCAAACGCAAAGAAGACATAACTTTTGAGGCTTTCCGTAACTGGGCGCTGGATGAACACCCGCCTCTGGGTAGAAAACTTCCTGGCATCCGGCATTACCGTATGAGCGTAATCCTCGAAGACAATCCTGATTTGCCATATCATGCAATCTCAGAATTCTGGTTTGATGATAACGATGCACGTTTAGCGGCTTTCGCCACTCCGGAAGGGAAAGCAGCAGCAGAAGATGCTGCTCTGCATTGTGTCTCCAGGGTGCATCTTCTCACAGAGGAAAAAATTATAATCGAGTAGAATAAATTGACCTGGGGGTAGCTGAACAAATTGGGCTACCCCATTGATTTATTGGTATTTGATCTATGAGGGTTTCTGATGAGAGATGTTATCGACACACTAGATAATTGGCGTGAGAAGAACGAAGAATTTGCTGTCGCCACGGTGGTTAACACCTGGGGTTCAGCGCCGCGTCCGATTGGATCAAAAATGATCGCCTCGCTCAGGGGCGGGATTGCTGGATCAGTTAGCGCAGGCTGCGTCGAGGGGTCGGTGATCGAAGAAGGCAGAACAGTCCTGGCTTCGGGAAAACCTCGTTTATTGACTTTTGGGGTTGCTGATGAAGAAGCGTGGCAAGTCGGATTGGCCTGCGGTGGAACGATTCAGGTTTTTGTGGAACCTTCATCTGCCTTAGAGGGGATCTACACCGCGCTCAAGAGTCATCTTAGGGCGCGCCATCCCATGGCAGTCGTGAGTGTTTTGCATGGGATTCCTGAGATAATGAATCGCAAGCTGATCGTTTTCCCTGATGACCGGACGGAGGGCGATCTGAACATTCCAGGCCAAAATGACCAGATTACCAGGGCGGCTGTTGAGTTTCTGGGAAAAGAGACCAGTGGTGTTTTTGACCTGCAGGATGGTACATCTCTTTTTGTTGAAGTGTATTCACTTCCTCCGCGCCTGGTCATCATTGGCGCAGTACACCTGGCTGAGGCATTGGTATCCATCGCTCATACTGTTGGGTTTGATACGATCCTCATCGATCCACGCAAAGCCTTCGCAACCCAAGAACGATTTCCCTTTGTAAATAGTCTGCTCCAGGATTGGCCTCAGGAGGTTTTGCCGAAATTGGTCCTCGATCGATCTGCCTATGTTGTCGTACTCACACATGATCCGAAGCTGGACGATCCTGCAATTCAAATTGCGTTGCGGAGCGAGGCGCGCTATATAGGAGCGCTGGGGAGTCGCCGGACGAACAACAAACGCATCGAGCGCCTGCGTAAGGCCGGATTTTTGGATGAGCAGATCGCACGCCTGCACGCGCCGATCGGGCTCGATTTAGGAGGGCGATTACCCGGAGAGATAGCAGTGAGCATAATGGCTGAAATTATCCAGGAAAGGAACAAGGCAGTAGTTGGACAGGCTTGAATCGATCGAAGGCGTACAACAGGCTTTATTTGAACATTCCTATATCGCCAACCGTGGACTGGCGACGATTGTTTTCCTGGCTCTCAAACTTGGAAAACCTCTTTTTTTGGAGGGCGAAGCGGGTGTCGGCAAGACAGAAGTCGGCAAGGTCCTGGCGAGTGTGTTGGGAACGCGGCTCATCCGCTTGCAATGCTATGAGGGGTTGGACGTGCACAACGCTGTTTACGAGTGGGACTATTCTCGCCAGATCCTGCATTTACGCTTGCTTGAAGCGACCTCGGCCTCGCGGGCTGAGATGGAGCACGATATTTATAGCCGCGAGTTTCTATTAGCCCGTCCATTATTACAGGCGATTGATCAACCCAATGGCCAGGTCCCGGTTTTGTTAATAGACGAGATCGACCGGGCGGATGAAGAGTTTGAAAGCTTCTTGCTGGAGATCCTTTCTGACTTCCAAATCACCATTCCAGAGATCGGCACGATTCACGCGCTGAAACCGCCAGTCGTTGTGATCACCTCTAACCGGACGAGAGAGGTGCATGACGCGCTTAAACGGCGCTGCCTTTACCAGTGGATCGATTACCCCAGTTTCGAGATAGAGTATCAAATCCTCAATCTGAAGGTGCCGGGGATAGCGGACCAATTATCCCACCAGATCGTCTCTGCGGTGCAACAGTTACGTCAGGTTGAGTTGTTTAAGCCACCCGGCATAGCTGAAACCCTGGACTGGGCGCGAGCTTTGCTCGCCATGGATCAACAAGAGCTCACTGCACAGGTGATCGACGAAACTCTGGGGGTTTTGCTTAAATATCAGGATGATGTATTACGAGTCCAGGGGGCTATGGCTCAACGGTTAGCTACACAGGTTCATGCAAGCTGATAATTATCCTTCCATTCGCGGGCACCTGCTCGCAAACCTGTTGCACTTTGGAAGGTTACTTCGCAAGTTGGGCGTAGGAGTTAGCAGCCAGCAAATCTATGAACTGGGTGAAGCCTTGAGCTGGATCGAACTGGCGCGGAAAGATGATTTTTATCATGCTACGCGATGTTTCCTGGTGCACAAGGCGGAAGAAATGGAGGTGTTTAATCTAGCTTTTGAGCTATTCTGGACTCAATTGTTCCACGGATTTATTCAATTTGCCATACAGCCGAAGAAACATCAGGAAGAGGAGGTGAGAGGTGAACTACTCCTAGATGACCAGGAGACTCTTAAAGACGAGTCAGGTGTGATTATTCTTGAGCCTGATGAAGTTGATCTCGATACCTCTGAAGATGAGGTGATCTTTGGGACTTACAGCCCGGTCGAGGTATTGGCTCAAAAAGACTTTGCAGATTTAAGTGCAGAAGAGCTCGAAATTGCCAAACACATTGTCCGAAAAATGGTATGGCAGCTCGATCGACTGCGCACGCGCCGGCAGGTCCGGGCTGTTAAGAGAGCAGAATACNTGGATCTAAACCGGTCGATCCGCCAAAGCATGAANCAGGGTGGGGAGCTCATCCNGCTGGCCTGGCGGCGACGAAAATCCAAACCGCGCCCTCTGATCGTGATCTGCGATGTGAGCGGTTCAATGGAGCGCTACTCCCAGATGTTTTTACACTTCCTGTACGCGCTGGTTCAAGAGAGCCGCCAGGTTGAAGTGTTTGTCTTCGGGACAAGCCTGTCGCGCATCACTCCCGCCTTGCGACACAACGAAGTTGATAATGCCCTGGAAAAAGTATCGCAGGCCGTGCTGGATTGGTCGGGCGGGACGCGCATCGGCGCATCCTTGAAGCAGTTCAATTTCCATTGGTCGCGGCGTGTCTTAGGGCGAGGCGCGGTGGCGATCATCATCAGCGATGGCTGGGACCGGGGAGATCTCGAACTGTTAGAACGTGAGATCAGCCGCTTACATCGCAGTGTGGCGCGCCTGAGTTGGTTTAATCCCCTGTTGGGAGCACCAGATTACCAACCGCTGGTGCAAGGCATCCAGACGATCTTACCTCATGTGGATGATTTTCTCCCCCTACACAATCTGGAGAGCTTCCAGCGGNTAGTGGAAAGCCGAAAGGGGATNTGAGAGGATATCTCCTCAACATTACCCTCGCAACGAGGCTGTCACCACNCCCGCAACTGCTATCCCGCTGGCGAACAGAAAGCTTGCACGCGTGGCAGCAAAAAGGGCGATGTCGGATTGGGACTGAGCCATAACTGTGGTGAAGATCGCTCCAGCCAATCCAATGCCCAACACCATGCCGGTCGAGCGGGCTGTGGCAAGGACACCCGCTGCGATCCCTTGACGGTGGCGGGGGGCGGAGCCCATTAAAGCGCTATTGTTTGGAGAGATGAAGATACCGGTTCCCAGGCCAACGATTCCCAATGCCAGGGCAACATTTAAATATGCTGATTGAGGCCCCAGTCTTGAAAGAAGATATGCGCCTAAGGCTAGCAAGGCCATTCCGAAAACGCTGGGAAGCCGCGTGCCGATCCGGTCGGATAATGTGCCACTGATCGGAGCGATTATCGCCATGATCAGCGGTTGGGCAGTCAGGAGCAATCCAGCCTGCGAAGGAGTCAACCCCCGTCCCTGAAGCAGGTAAAACGGCAATAAGAATATAATGGTGAATAAGGTTATATAGTTCATGACTGCGCTAAGGGTGGAGGCTGAAAACACTCTTCTCTTGAAAAGGCTTAAATCGAGCATTGGGTTGGCCCGGCGGGATTCTAAGATGATAAAGGCAACCAGGAAGATCAACGAAAGCAGAAGAGTTCCCAAGATAGCTGGAGAAGTCCAACCCCAGGCGTGGCCCTGGTTCAACCCGAATAACAACAGCACCAATCCAGACATGAAAAGTAGCGCCCCTGCCAGATCGAAGCGCGCAGGATTTTCCGAGGGTGGATCGAAGGGAATAAAACGCCAGCTGAGCAGAAAAGCGAACAGGCCAACCGGTACATTTATGTAAAACACTGCTCGCCAGGAAAGCAGGTCGGTTAGCCATCCGCCAACAGAGGGAGCAACGGTTAGACCCAGGTAAGTCATGGTAGCTTGTAATCCGAGTGCCTGGCCGCGTTGGGAAGCCGGAAAGTTCTTGGTCAAGATGGCGGGAGAATTAGCAGCCAGCATCGCGGCGCCCAGTGCTTGCAGTCCCCGGAAGGCGATCAAGGCCGCAGCAGAGGGAGACATACCACATAAGGCCGAACTCGAGATAAATATGCCAAACCCCAGCAAGAAGACCGGTTTGTGGCCGCGCAGGTCGCCCAATCGACCGAAGCTGAGCAGCAACCCGCTAACCATCAGTAAGTAAATAGTGACTACCCATTCGATCGTTGCAACCTGGCTCTCAAAGGATTGGTTGATCACAGGGAGGACGGTATTAACCACACTGGTGTCCAGGGCAGTCATAAAAGTACTGGCTCCGATGGTGACCAGAACCAACCACTTTTGTCGATGAACTGCCTCATTGCTCATCAAGGGATTCTCTCTTCGTATAGTCAATATTACTGTGAAGGATCGATCCTAACCGTTCCGGGTTGGCCGATCTCCCCTGAGATTTCAACACTTACTGGAAGGAAGGCTCGCAGCACCTGCGCATTGGTGATCAGGTGGTTGGTTATCTTTGAGGTTCGCAGGACAGATGGCCCATCTGCAAATGCTAGGGGTAGCAGGAGCTGGTCGGCCAGGTATTGGTCAAGAGCCGCGCCGGTTTCCAGGAAAGTCAATAGGGAATCCACAACCTCGTCGGCGACGCGCTCGGCGGGCTTACCCAATTCGCCCAGGGCGAAATAACAACATTGAGAGTATTCGAACTCGGCTACTAATAAAAGCATCGTACCTTTGGAGTGGGAGGGGAGATGCACGATGCGGATGTCATTGAGGCGGTAGTGGTCGCCTAACCTGCGTAAGATCTGGTCGCGTTGGCGTTCAGCGATCTTCCGGTCAAGGTTGGCAACCGCTGAAATCCCACGGATTTGTTCCAGTCCGCCGCGTTCCGTCAATTGTAGGGGTTTAATCGCTCCACAGGGGTGGATTTCAGCAGCCAAGCGCCCTCCACCTTGGGGATAAAACCCAGCCAGTAAAAGGATTAGCTGAGCATCAAAACCGATTTGCCGCATGAAAGCCAGCCATTGCTGGTCGATATAGTGATAACAAGGGCTCATCGGCACATGGGTGCCACCGGTGATCATCACCTTCGACAACCCGNGGTTCAGGCTGAGGGGTAGGAAAATAGTCTGCAGTATCAGGCTGGTCGACCCTGCTGTGCCTATATCGATTTGATAATGTCCAGGTTGGATCGTACCAGGCATGAAAACCAGGGAAGTGGAGCCAAGATTAGCGCCCTCAACAGAGGCTCGCCCGATCGCGGCCGCAGCCTCCACGGCTTTAAGATGTTGCGGTCGTAAACCTGGCCGAGAACGACGTGCGCGGATATTAGTGATCTCGAATTTCTTACCAGTGACCAATGAAAGAGTCAGGGCGCTACGCAGCACCTGACCACCCCCTTCACCTTGCGCACCATCGATCGTGATCATCGGATCATGCATTTCACATATTCGCCTTTAACTTAATCGGCTGCAACTGGAGCGAGCTTAAAGGGGTCATATTCCTGTTCCATCTCATGGCGGAACTGGCGAGTATACAGACGGAAGTAGTGGCCGCGGGCACGCAGCAATTCAGTATGGGTGCCCATCTCTGAAATGCCACCATTTTCGATCACCAGGATGCGATCGGCGCGTTTGATGGTGGATAACCGGTGAGCAATGATGAAACTGGTGCGATCTTTCTTCAGGTTATCCATTCCTTTTTGGATCAAGGCCTCGGTGAGGGTGTCTACTGAGCTGGTCGCTTCATCCATGATGAAGATGTCTGGTTGAGCCAGTACAGCACGCGCCAGACTGATCAATTGCTTCTGACCGACAGAGAGCCGGTTACCGCCTTCGCCAACTTCTTCGTCATACCCTTTCTCAAACATTACAATGAACTCGTGTGCTCCGGCCAGCCGTGCCGCAGATTCGACCTCTTCATCGTTGGCTGTCAGGCATCCATAGCGGATGTTTTCCCGAATCGTCCCGGAGAAGAGGTACGGGGTTTGTAGAACAATGCCAACCCGAGATTGGAGGGCGTGCAGAGAGAGCTCAGTATAATCTCGATTGCCGATGCGGATCACTCCTTGCTTTGGCTCGAAGAAACGGCATAAGAGATTGACGATGGTTGATTTACCGCCGCCAGTAGGACCGACAAGAGCAATCGTCTCACCCGGCCTAACCTTGAGTGAAAAATTGCTTAGCACTGGTTTTTCATCTTCGTAGTAGAAGTTCACGTTGTCGAACTGGATCTCGGCGCGTAGACTACCTGGATCGATGGCGTCAGGACGGTCAAAGATGTCGGGTGTGGTATCGATCAGGGAAAAGATGCGTTCAGCCGACGCGATGGCGTTTTGCATCTCGGCGAAGACACGCGCCATTTCCTGAATCGGCCACATCATGAAGGTGATGTAAGCAACAAAAGCTTGGATATCTCCTACTGACATACCACCAAGATTCCCCTGTGCGGTGTTAATGCCACCATACCAGACAATGCTCCCCAAAGCGAATGCACTGATCAATTGGACAGTCGGTAAGAAAAGGGCAGACAACCAGGCGGCGCGATAACCNGCGCGATACATTTCGCTCGATAAGTGNCTNAACTCACGTATNTTCTCATCCTCACGTCCTAAAGCTTTTACTACTCTGACGCCCGTAATATTTTCGTTGAATGCTGCAGTTATGCGCGAGTTCACCTTGCGGACTTTCCGATATTCGACCAAAATTTTCTTGCGGAATTGGATGGCGATGACAATCAATATAGGGATCATTGCCAGCACGATTAACGCCAACCTCCAATTAATTACCAACATGAAAATGGTGGCAGTGAGGATGTTAAGTGTCGACCAGGTTACATCTAAAAGACCCCAGGTAATCAAATCAGCGACTCGCTCGGAGTCGGAAGTAACCCGAGCCATGATCCAGCCAACTGGAGTGCGATTGTAAAAAGCCAACGAGAGGTCCTGGAGATGGTCGAACATCCTCTGCCGCAAATCATAGCGAATACGCTCACCAAGCACACCGGCCAAATAAATAAAGGAAAAAACCCCACCAGCCTGAGCGATAATCAGAAGTCCATAACGGAACACGATGGAGGTCATAACGGCTTTATTGCCTGCTATGATGCCCTCATCAACGATCCGCTTACTAAGAAATGTAAANTAAGAGTCCATGATCGATACATAGGCAATCGCCATCACAAAGCCAACCAGCCACTTCCNATGAGGGAAGGCTTGAGCCAGAATNCGGGTCAGCGTTTTGCGGTTAATACTGGCAATATAATCTTCTTCTTCGAATTCGNAGTCTGTCATNANGCTACAATCCCAATCTCCTGCTGGAGCTCTTCTTCGATGCGAGTTTGCAGGTCAAAGACTTGGCGGTATATGCCATCCTGANTGAAAAGATCCTCATGGGTACCAAGTTGGACGATCTTTCCCTGGTCAAGAACAGCGATTAGATCAGCATTCATCACGCTCTGGATACGGTGGGCGATAATGAAAGATGTCCGTCCGACCATGAGTCTTTCTAATGCGGTGCGGATGTCTGCTTCTGTTTCCATGTCTACTGAGGAGGTCGCGTCGTCCAAAATCAAGATACGGGGATTTTTCAATAGGCTTCGGGCGATGGCAACGCGTTGTTTTTGTCCGCCAGAGAGAGTGACCCCTTTCTCGCCAACCAGTGTCTCGTAGCCATCTGGAAAGGACATGATCACATCATGGATAGCGGCTGCGTGAGCAGCAGCTTCAACTTCTTCCTGAGANACATTTCGACCAACGCCATAGGTTATGTTTTCACGGATGGTGCGTGAAAACAGGAATGGCTCTTGCTCGACGATACCGATCTGTTGTCGAAGGTATCTGCGTGGATAGCGGTCGAGGTCTACACCGTCCAGAGTGAGGCTGCCACTGGTATATTCATAAAATCGGGGTAACAAGTTGACCAGGCTGGTTTTTCCCGAACCAGTCGAGCCCAATAGAGCGACTGCCTGGCCTGATTTACAGATAAGGTTGATATCTTTTAGAACCGGGCTGTCGATATCATATTCGAAGCAGACCTGGTGGAAGACGATCTCGCCGTGTAAGTCTTCAGAGGGGAGGTAATCGCCTTCATCGATCGGCTCTCGATCCTGTTTGATGACTTCCAGCACTCTCCCGTAAGAAACCAGGCCGGTGGAAGTTTGCACAATCAGACGTCCTAAATTACGCATTGGCCAGATGAGCCACACTACCAGACCAGCATATGCCAGGTAAGTGCCAGGGCTGATTGTTCCAGCGATGGTCATCCGCGCGCCAATATAGAAGCCAGCCAGCATCTGCATACCGCAAAGAATGTCAGAAATTGGCCAGAATAAAGAGTGCATAATCAGCAAGCGCCGGCCGCGTTGGAACTTTTCCCAATTTTCTTTCTCAAACTTTTCGCGTTCATAGGACTGGCGAGCGAATGCCTTGACGACCCGCACCCCGGTTAAATTTTCTTGTAATGTTGTCGAAAGTGTGGCTTCTTGCTCCTGATAGGCTTCATAGGCTTTGCTAACCCTTGTAAAGAAGAAGTAAGAGATCAGGACGACCAGAGGCACCGCAATAATGGATGCCAGGGCTAATTGCCAGTTCAACCTGAGAATTGCGATCAGGTTGATCAGGAACAACAAGAGGATCCGTCCGACACCAATCGCCTGCTCAGAAAAGAAGCGGCGTAAGGCATCGACATCCGAAGTGGAGCGCTGAATGAGTTCGCCGGTTTGGGTCTTATCGTGATAGAGAAAGGATAGCCGTTGGATATGGTCATACAGGAAATTGCGCAATCGTAAGGCGATCCCTTCAGCTGTCTGAGCGGCCAACCGGCCGCTAAAGAATGTGAAAGTCCCTTCGATAAGCGCCAGTCCGATAAATCCTAAGGCGACGACAGCAATAGCACGCCCATTGCTTTTACCCAGTACTTCATCTACAAAGTACCGCAAAAGCAGATAGGTGACTGTTTTAGACGTGGCTGCAATTGCCAAGCTGGTGTTCGCGCCCAGGTACGCCAGCCGGAAGCCGCTCATCATACGCCATAATCCAACCAGGCGATTATCAGAGATCGCTTTTTTTAGATCATAATCAGGTTTAATTGTAAGAGAAGTCAATGAAATCCCTTTCCGATATGAATACGGCCTCGAGTTTACTTGAAGATAAGCGGGAAGTCAAACAGGGTTTAAGGAACCTATTAGGAAGTGTTCATCGATTCGTAATAATTTTAAGGTATCCTTGCTTAAATCGGATTGAAAAAGTCTGATTATAATTGAAGGAGGAGAATAGGATGTTTAAAACTCGACCGTCAGAAATAACCCCTGAGAGCATGTATCTCTCTCGTCGCGAATTCTTGAAGGGTTTTGGTGTCCTTGCGGCGAGCTCGATGATCCTGGCAGCTTGTAAAGGCAAAGAACCTTCACCTGCCTCGACAAGCGAAGGCTCTTCGAGTACTGGCGCTTCCGCTGATGAGCTCGGCGATCCATGGACTTCATATGAGGCGATCACTAATTATAATAACTATTATGAATTCTCGACCGATAAAGAAGCCGTTGCTAAGCTTAGCGGGGATTTCCAAACTACTCCTTGGAAAGTGACAGTTGGGGGCCTGGTTAATCAACCGAAGACGTATGATGTGGATGAATTGGTGCGCAAATTTACTCAACAGGAGCGTATCTACCGCTTGCGTTGTGTCGAGGCATGGTCGATGGTAATTCCCTGGATGGGGTTCCCACTTGCCGAGCTGCTGAAGGAAGTTCAACCGAGTGCAGATGCAAAATACGTGCGCTTTGAGACTCTATACGACCCACAACAGATGCCCGGCCAAAAGAGTAAATGGTATAACTGGCCCTATGTTGAAGGATTACGGATTGACGAAGCCATGCATGACCTGGCCATTCTGGCTACGGGTCTCTATGGTAAGCCATTGCCGCCTCAAGATGGCGCGCCAATCCGGTTAGTGGTGCCATGGAAATATGGTTTTAAGAGCATTAAATCGATTGTTAAAATCGATCTGGTGGCGGAAATGCCAGTCTCGTTGTGGATGGCTGCGGCTCCCAATGAATACGGATTCTATTCTAATGTCAATCCGCAAGTCGACCACCCGCGCTGGTCTCAGTCCAGCGAACGCCGGATTGGGGAATTGAACCGCCGTCCAACGTTAATGTTCAACGGCTATGAAGAAGAGGTGGCTCACCTATATGCTGGGATGGATTTGCGAGAGAATTACTGAGTAGCTTTCAGCTATCAGCAATCTGCCATAATTGAGATGTCNATGAAATTGCCGAAGATATCTGGGTTTCAATGGTTTGTCCACCTGGCCTCTTGGGTGCCGTTGGTGTGGTTAATTANCGATTTTTTTAGAGGTAATTTGACTGTCAATCCGATTCAGGCCTTAACCTTGCGGACAGGAAAGTATGCTTTGATTTTCCTGATCCTATCCCTGGCCTGCACCCCGTTAAATACAGTTTTTGGTTTTCACAAGGCACTTAAAGTTCGCCGCGCCCTGGGTTTATATGCCTTTTTATATGCCAGTTTCCACTTCTTGGTTTTCATTGGGCTGGACTACCAGTTTGATCCTGATCTGCTTTTAGAAGCGATTTTCGAGAAGAAGTATGCCTTNGTGGGATTTTCCGCCTTCATAATATTATTGCCTTTGGCGATTACGTCAACGCGAGGCTGGATGAAGCGCCTAGGCAGGAATTGGACGCGAATTCACCGGTTAGTTTACCTGGCGGGGGTGTTAGTGGTCATACATTACGTCTGGCTGGTGAAATCAGATATCCGTGTACCATTGTTGTATGGGGCGGTCGTGTTGGGATTGCTTGCCGCCCGAATCCCTCCAATCAGGAGGTCCTTAAGCCAGATTCGCCAGCATAGAATCATTAAGGCAAACCGGCTAAGCCTCTTAACAAATAGAAAAGGGCCCATTAAACCTGCCAAGGAAAACCTTATTCACTCTAAATAGTTGTTGGAGATCGCTAATCTAAAGCCAGCTTCGGATTATTATTATGAAGGCGCTGGCTCGAATTTCTTGATCGATCTGAGTGTATAAAAAAGGATTAAAAAAGCTGTTAATAAGCCGAGGGGGAATAAGAGCAGAGAACTACGAAACGAGCCGTATTTTGAGACGAGCGACAATAGAAAAGGGATCAGAATGCCTCCGATCGGGATGGCGACTTTAATGGTTCCCAGAACAGTTCCTGCCATTTTCTTGAATAGTAAACCTGCCAGGGTTAACATCAAGGGTAAGATGGCTGACATCGATAACCCAGCCAGGAAGACCGCGCCTGAGGTGAATGCACCCAAATCCAAGAAGTACAAGCCGCTAAATATAATAATAGAAAACCCAAAGAGCGCCAGGATTAGGTTTGTAATTTGCCTTTTTGGAGTAAAGAAGCCGATCAAGAGCCGTCCAGAAGCCATCCCCACTAAGAAGGTGATCAAACCAATCTTGGAACTGATCTGATCGAAACCCCGCAGGTCCATCAAGAAAGTCGTCAATATGCCGATCGTGGCGGCTTCGCAACCGACCACAATTATAGTTGCTATAAATAGAACGACAACGATCTTTTCTCGAGTTAATACACGCAGACGTTGTAGGTATGATTCAGCAGCCGATTTTCTCTTTGCCAGACTGATTTGAGAATAGATGAGAGCTAAAATAAGGACGACGATCGCGGACTGGGTAATGGCCGCTCGCCATTCCATTTGGAGAAAGATCAGATACAAAGTGATGATAATTGACCCTAGTGTGACGAAAAAGTGGTTCACGTTGATGTGCAGACTTTCACGTTTGGGATGGATCTCCAACAACATCGCGTCCGTTACACCTTCGTAGGTGCCGATGCCGATCCCGATAAAGGCCATAATGATCAGGTTTAACATAAAGTTCTTCGTCAAGTAGAAGACGAAAAACGAAATGGCGAGGATCATACTCCCNGTGAACAATATCTTCGATTTCGCATAGGTATCAGCGAGGGCACCAGAGACGAGTACTGCAAGCATGAAACCAATGTTTTGGGCTGTGATCATCAGGCCAATCTGGTATGGAGAAAGCCCGATGTTGCGGGCAGCAGCTCCAATCAAAGAAGCTGCAACGCCTAAAAAGAACATTCCCAGATACGAGGAGGCGGTGATAGCAGTGATGTTTTTTATCATTTCGATTTGTCAGTCTTGAATTGTTCCAGGCTGTAGATATTTACCGCCTTCTTCTCAATATCTTTACAGCTTAGATAAATCTGATAATTGGACAACGAAGCGGAGACCTTGATGCGATAGCGGGTATCGCCTTCCAATTTTAAGAATACGATAGACCATTCGTTTTCTGCTTCCTCCTTTATGCCCTGAAGGCGAAACGCTGAGATTCCGTTTATGTTGGTCTTCAAGCGTAGATAATATTCAGCTGCCTGGACGACCTCGTTATAACAGGCGCGACCACGATATTTTTCAATTAGAATTTCCCCTTGTTGGATAGAATCTACAATAGATTTGACATCCTCCACTGATACTCGGCCATAGAGGATGCCATATGGAAAGCAAAGTACATTGGCAGCAAAGCGATGACCACCGACATGCGTCGTTTGCCAGACAGTGTNCCTTACAATGCGCTGTAAAGATGCGAACACCGGAAGGCCGGACTTCGCACAGCAGGCNTCCCNTTTCCCATTTGTGCATACCAGGTAAAGCGGTTCCGTCTGAATGTGNTCCCAATAAACATGCTCTCCTGAAAGCAGAGCGGTAAAATCAAAATCCAGAATTTCTTCGTATTTGGTTAGTAAGAACTTGTAGAGAATTGGTTGATTTTCCTGTGGGAATGCAACGTAGAAAGTGATTTGGTCAGTAAGGCCAGAATTTGTTTTTTTGATTAATTGCAGTTTCGCTTCGGGGATTGAATCAGCGGTAGATTTAAGTCTCTCTTTTACCAATTGAGGCAAGTCGCTTTCTTTAAAAGCATTCGCACCCCAGGAAAACGGGTATTCTACCAGGAACCAGACGCTGGATTTGGTCATTGATCCAAATAGCGGTTCTTCAACATTGAAGGATTCCAGACTACAGGTATGTGCGCTTTCTCTGTTTGAGATCGTATTCTGTGACATGAAGATTAGTGTACAACACAAGATTAAATGCGTCAAATTGCTTTCCTGGGCAGAGCAATCGCCTCTAAATCGTGATGGCAACCAATTGATGTGTGAGTTCGATAGGTTGACCGCGAGGACGATATTTAGTATAATCTAAAATAAATTTTATAAGCGTAACAATTTATTTAATAGGTAGCCTTTAAGTCTCTCTACCCGGATTAATTACTTTAAATTAACGTTTGGGTCTTGACAACGATACAATATGGATTAATATAATGAGTAAAGACTCAATAAATGAATAAATACTCACTCATTATTACCGGGTAATAGATATGACAATCCAATCCTCTCGACGGGAAAGACGAATTGTGGCGCGAAAATCTGCGATCCTTTATGCGGCAGGAAGATTATTCGCTGAAAAGGGATATCACCGTACAACGACAAAGGATATCGCGGAGGCTTCCGACGTTTCGGAAGGGACTATCTATAATTACTTTGTCAGCAAAGAAGACTTACTGTTTGGAATTATGACGGAGTTGACGGAAACCGAAAGGTTGGGAGAGCAGCTTCAAACTTCGTATCTGGATGGACCGCGTGAATTTCTTTTGACCATGCTCCAGCAACGCCATGATTTTCTGCAAAAAAATGGTGACATGTTCCAGGCTGTACTTTCTGAGATCCTGGTGAATCCGGAATTAAGAAGGCGATATTATGAAGAGCTCATTATCCCGAGTCAGGAGCTCTTGGAGAAGCATTTAAGAGAACGTATCGAGATGGGGCAGATCCGGCTGATTGATCCTTCTATAGCAGCGCGCATCGTTTTGGCGATGCTTTCCGGGTTGTTCATCCTACAAGTTGTCGGCGATCCGGTGATCAGATCCGAATGGGAAACAATTGCTAAATTGTTGACCGATATCCTCTTTGAAGGCGTAGCTCCCGGCTAGGTTTAGGATGATCCTTAAGAACCTCACGCGGCGTAAGGGAAGGACTTTGTTAACTGTGCTCGGGATCAGCATTGGCGTCGCTGCGATCATCGGGCTTGGCGCGCTAGCCAGCGGGTTTGAAACCGGTTATAAATCATTGCTGACTGGGAGCAAATCCGACCTCGTCCTTAGTCAGCCTGATTCTTTTGATATCAGTCTAAGTTCCGTCGAGGAGTCTATTGGAGCGGAGCTGACAATTATGCCGGAAGTTACGGCGGTAAGCGGTATGCTGGAGGGTTTTGTCCCAACCGATGGCGCGCCTTTCTTCTTTGTGTTTGGCTATCCTGAAGAAAGTTACTTGCTCGAGCGCTTTCAAATAACCGCTGGAATGGCTTTGAATTCGCGTGAAGCCAAACGATTGCATGGAAAGACTCTCATCCTGGGATCGGCCGCTGCTGAAGCAATGGATAAAGCAGCCGGTGACTCTATCCGGTTGGGAAACAGTGTCTACCATATTGCCGGTGTCTATCAGACAGGGGATGCATTTGAGGATGGTGGCGCTGTGCTAAGGCTACCCGATGCGCAAGAGATCTTGGGAAAGCCCCGGCAAGTTAGCCTGTTTTATATTCAGTTGAAAGACCTTGATCTGAGGGAACGCTTTACCAACCGCGTGATGAGGCGTTGGCCTGAGCTGGAGGTGGGCAGCACCGCCGATTTTGCCGATAAACAGATGATGGGCGATTACATGGATGCTTATGTGTGGGCAATTGCCGGTNTAGCCATTGTGATCGGGGGTGTTGGGATGATGAACGCTCAGTTAATGTCGGTGTTTGAGCGTACCCGTGAAATTGGCGTATTGCGAGCCTTAGGCTGGAGCAATAAACGCGTGATGTGGATGATTATGGGGGAATCGGTAGTTGTTTGTCTCACTGGCGGGATTTTGGGTATCTTTTTGGGTTGGCTGGCCCTGTCAGCTCTCAAGGATGTGATCAGCATTTTCGGCGCGACCACAGATATCCGCCCTGAGTTGTTAATGCGGGCCTTCGCGGTGGTGATGGTTCTCGGGTTAGTCGGAGGTTTATATCCAGCCTGGCGGGCGGGGCGTTTGCAGCCTGTAGAAGCCTTGCGCTACGAAGGCGGCAGCAGCGGTAAAAATGTCCGTCGCTTACCTGTTGGAGGTATGGCTGTCCAAAGCCTGTGGCAGCGAACCACACGCACTTTATTAACTTTGGGAGCGATTGGGATTACAGTCGGTGCAATCATGGCGCTTGAAGGTACTGTACTTGGCGCTGCCAATATGGTCACCGATATGGCAACTGGTTCAGATGTGGAGATCTTGATCCGTCAGGCTGATGTTGCTGACACCGAACTTAGCGCTATCGACGAACGCATTGGTGAGAAGATCGCGGCTATGCCGAAAGTTGAGAGCGTCAGTGGGATTTTATTCGTAGCGGTAGTATTACCAGAGACAAACGGTTTCTTTATATTGTTTGGGTATGCTCCTAATGAGTATGCTATCCGACGTTATCAGGTTGTCGAGGGGAGTCGCCTGACCAGTAACCATCAGGTTATGCTCGGGCGCATGATGAGCAAGGTGATGAATAAAGGCGTTGGGGATATGATCGAACTAGGAGGCACTCGCTTCCGTGTTGTGGGTATTTATGAATCAGGCGGATGGGAGGAGATAGGCGGCGTGGTCTCATTGCGAGACTGCCAAAATTTCGCCGGCCGGCCGCACAAAGTCATGATGTATGCTGTTAAGGTTCGTGATCCCTTCCAGGCAAAAGTTGTAGTTGATGATATCAATACCCAGCTTCCGGAAGTACACGCCGCATTAGCAGGTGAATTTGTAGACCAGATGCCGGATATGAATAATGCCAACGCCATGCTGGACGGGATCTCTTTCTTAGCGATCTTCGTTGGTGGGGTCGGTGTTTTGAATACCATGTTAATGGCGGTTTTAGAGCGTACTCATGAAATCGGTGTGTTGCGCGCATTAGGATGGCGAAGATGGGCGATTCTCAGCTTGATAATGAAGGAATCGTTTTTGCTCGGTGTGTTGGGCGGTATTGTTGGCATCGGGATCGCCTTTGGTCTGGTTTATCTGATCACCTCGATCCCCATGATCGGCAATGCGTTTTCGCCAGTATTTAATGTCGAGGTGTTTATCCGAGCTATGGTAGTGGCATTAATCTTGGGTATGGTTGGTGGTATCTACCCAGCTTACCGCGCTACTCGTTTGCAGCCNGTCGAAGCGTTGCGATATGAATAAGATTCAACCCNTCTCGACATTTCTAAANGCAATTTGTGAATTGGGAGATTCAATAATGATCGACAAGGTGAATATCCGACTCGCTACACTTTTGACAATCGCAGGAACACTGCTATTAAGTGGTTGTCAAGGGTCGTCAGTAACACCGACTGCCAAACCGGAACCGGATGAAGAGTTTGCACCGGTGGTCAGTGCCACGGGTGTGGTCGTGCCCGCTCAATGGGCGGCATTGAGTATTGCTTCATCCGGGATCGTATCAGAGTTGCTGGTGAGCGAAGATGAAAAGGTCTCCGCCGATCAAATTCTTCTCCGATTAGATGGGGAGAATCAATTGCAGACGGCAATTTCTGCTGCAAATTTCGAGCTTGTATCTGCGCAGGAAGCATTGGATGTTCTATATGAAAATCCTGAGACAAGGACAGCACTGGCCGCTCAGGCGATTGTTGATGCCCGTCGCGCCGTAGATGACGCCCAGAAACGCCTGGATAATTTAATCACCGACTCTGATCCAGATGATATTGACCAGGCCAGGGCTTCAACCGTGCTGGCGAAGGATAAACTGGACAAAGCCATGGAGGATTACAGACCTTACGCGAATAAACCTGAAGATAACCTGACAAGAGCAGCGTTATTAAGTAAAGTTGCTCAGTCTCGGGATATTTATGAAGCAGCCGTGCGCAGGCTTAATAACCTATTGGGCGAAACGAATACCTTAGATTTGGAGGAGGCGCAATCAAATTTAGCCCTGGCTGAAGCGCAATTAGTGACTGCTCAAAGGGATTTTGAGATTCTAAAAGCAGGACCCGACCTAGATGATGTGGCTATGGCTGAGGCACGTTTGGATAGCGCGAAGGATCGATTAACAGCAGCCAAAGCTGCGTTCGAAGATTTGGAATTGAGAGCGCCGTTTGATGGAACGATAAGCGAGCTGAGCGTCCGCAATAATGAATGGGTGGTCCCGGGACAGCCGATCATTTTATTGGCTGATTTGTCAAACTTGAGAGTCGAGACNACTGACCTAAACGAAATCGATGTGGCGCAAGTCGAGGTGGGCGATTCGGTTATCGTCACTTTTGACGCTTTACCGGGTGTGGAAGTAAAAGGCAAGGTTGTGAGGATAGCCTCCAAATCTTTTTCTGGAGCGGGTGTAAATTATAAGGTATTGGTCGAGTTAGACGAAATCCCCCCGCAACTACGCTGGGGAATGACAGCCTTCGTAGATATAGCAGTGGATGATTAAGGCAAGAGCCTGGAGGAACTGATGTCTGGTACAACTCCCTCGTTGATCGAAACGATAGGATTATCTCGTATCTATGGGGATGGTGAGGCGATCCACGCTCTTGACAATGTGGATTTGAGGATTGCCTCTGGTGAATTTGTAGCTGTTATGGGACCCAGTGGTAGTGGAAAGAGCACACTCTTGAATTTAATCGGAGGCTTGGATAAACCAACCCGAGGTCAGGTCTGCGTAAACGGGCAGGACCTGGCTAAAATTCGGAACAAGGATACATTTCGGGCAAAGTCAATCGGATTCGTCTTCCAGTTGCACAACCTGATTCCCACATTAACAGCTAAGGAAAATATTGAAATTCCAATGATGGGTCATCTTGGTATCCGCGCCAGGCGAAGACAGGCCGAAGAATTGTTATCTTTGGTTGGCTTATCTGATCGAATGAATCACCTACCCAGCCAGTTGTCTGGAGGCCAACGACAACGGGTGGCAGTCGCGCGCGCATTAGCTAATAATCCTCCTCTGATCCTGGCAGATGAACCGACTGGGAACCTGGACACTTTAACAGGCCTGGAGCTAATGAGACTACTCAAGGAACTGAANGAAACCAAGGGTACGACTTTCCTGGTAGTGACACACGATCCAGCTGTAGCCCGTCAAACACGCCGAGTGATAGTAATGGAAGACGGTCACATTGCGCGTGAGGACATAATCGGCTCTCCCTTGGAGGAGGATTTGAAGATGTGGCGCCATTCAGGGCTCGGACAACGCTTGATATATGGGGACGGACACGATCTGGAGAGCCTTGCGATTTCCCCTGTACAGGTTGAGGCGTTGCGTGTTCTGCTTCAATAAATACTATTTTTAGTATAGTGATTTAATCATGAATAAAGAAAAACTGGCCAAACCTATTCTATTTGGCTTGATGCTATTCGAGTTGATCCCAGGGATTTTCTTATTAATTCTATTCACAAGACCCTTTAATACAGTTCAAACCTGGATAAATGGATTTGCCAGAGACGGAGAAGTCGAATCCTTCACGCTATCGCTTTTCGAATACTTCAAAGCTTTCCTGCTGCCGGCGGGGGTAATCCTTTTAGGAATTGCTGGACTCTCGTTTGTTTTTCGACGCGGAATACAAAAGTGGATTGCAGCATTTCTGGTTTGGATGAAGACTTTTTATTTCAAACGGGTTATCGACAAGCGAGAGATAATGGAGGCTGTCAAAAAGCTTTTCGAGAGAGATAAAAAATACCAATATATTGTCCTGGCGTTGACCCTTCTGGCTGGTATCAACCGGGTGGTTTTTCTATCAAAGCCAATAAGCCACGACGAGGCCTATACCTTTATGGCGTTTGCTATCCGTGGCTTAAACTATGCGATGTCCAATTATCATTTGCCCAACAACCATGTCTTCCACACCATCCTGGTCATACTTTCTTCTCGGTTGTTCGGCGAAGCGCCCTGGGCGATCCGCTTGCCAGCTTTTCTGGCAGGTATTGCGCTGGTGCCGGTAACTTATTTTGTCGCAAGGTGCTTTTATGATGTGCCAATCGCTCTGGTGAGCACCAGCCTAGTAGCTTCAATGCCAGTTTTAATTGACTACTCAACTAATGCACGAGGATATACATTAATCACTTTATTATCGTTATCACTCGTGATAATCGCTGCATATTTTAAAGATCACAAGAATCTGGTCGCCTGGACCATATTCGTTATTTTAGCGAGCGTGGGTTTTTACACTATTCCAACAATGCTCTATCCATTTGGAATGGTAATGACCTGGTTGTTATTATCGGCGTTGTTCAAGAACGTGAGTCTAGATTATGGATCGCGGATTT
>C687J29651_10000171_pt1 | contig 24587 bp, 20 predicted proteins | sample RifCSP13_1_FD_29651 | JGI IMG/M metagenome (IMG submission 29651) | reverse complement strand
TCCTCCGGAGTCATCTTGCCGGTCAGCACCAGAGGCAACAGTTTATTGAAATCAGCTACTACTGGGTCTGAGAGGGAGTTATCTACCCAGAAGACATAATTCTTGCTCCACTCGATTAGTTTTGAGCCGACGGAGCCAGGCTTCAAACCCAAGTCTGCTTCTGTGACATCCTTCCGGATTGGCACTTTCGTTTGGAACTCATTTAACTTAAGCACTTCATCCTTTGAATTCAAGAACGACATGAATTTCACTGCCGTATCCGGATACTTGGAGTTTTTGGCTATGACCATGACCTGGCCAGGTCCGCCGATCGTGCCGTTTTTGATCTTGGCGGTATCGGATATATCAGGCGGTATGATCGCCCCAACATTCTCCTCACCCAAAGCGTCCTGGGCATCTTTGATGAATGAATTAACCCTGGGGACCATGGCGACTTTCCCCTGCAGGAATTTATTCCATGAATCACTGGATGTGGCTGCATCCTGATTCATGTAACCTTTTGCCCAGATATCGTGATACGCGTTCAGGGCGGCTAGAAGCGCCTGGTCGTCAGCGAAATTGGCCTCGCCCCGGTCTGCAGCCAGGATCGGGTCAAAACCGTTTTGCTGCACCCACCAGTATGCCGCGATTTGGAAGAAATAGTAGGCATATCCGTCGATTGCTTCATCAGCCGCGATCGGGATATATCCCGCGTTCTTGATCTTCTCCATGTCCGCGAAAAAGGNATCCATCGTTCTCGGGGGATTGGCTTCATAATCTAATCCAACCTCCTGCATAATTTTCTTGTTGTACAGGAAGATGCACATCTGGTTATCCGGAGTCGGATAGCCGAGAATTGGATTGCCTTCTTTAAAACCGACCGTATCCGTAATCCAGCCGAGTAAATTATCACGGTCTGCTTGCGGAATCTTGTCGTTAATCGGGGTGATTACCTCCTCGAGAGTGAAAATGAATTGTCCCGCCCACAGGTTGGCAATATCGGGGGCATTCCCAGCCAGCCCGGCAGTGCGGAACATTTGATGGGCTGCATAAGCATCTGCCTGGGCGACCAATTCAATGGTCACACCAGGATTTGCCTCTTCAAACCGTTTTATCGCCTGGGATATATACCACTGGTCCTGGGGAAGCTGTTGCTCATTTGGACCAATGAAGCTGTCTCTCCCGTTGATCCAGATCGTCAGCTTTTGTGGTTCGGCGGTTTTTGGAGCCTGTGCACACCCTGCAGCAGCCAACAAAATTGACATGACAATCAACGCATTGATTAACAAACGAATTGTTTTGTTCATTTCTACATCCTCTTTTCTATCTGAGTGGATTAAATGACCTGAACTCCCATATCAACCTGTTTACCATTATCGTCTTGATTACCTCCTTGCATTGCGTTTATTAATTCTTGTCTGGCGTCATCTCCTTTCGTCGGTAGAAAAATCATCAATCGACAATGGGTTGTGAAGGACGATCATTTGCAGCTTGCCAGATCGCGGGTTATTTTCCCTTCGTTCTCCTTTCTATCCAGAATAATTGGATCGGAAATACGGCCCAAGGCATTGGTTGAGTTCGTAATAGCGTTGATATAGCTTTTCGTATGCAACCAAATGATTGCTTGGTTGGACTCGTTCTTTTATGGCAACCATCTGGGCGCAGGCTTCGGCAACTGAGTTGAAGACGCCACACGCTACTCCGGCCAGGATGGCATCACCTAATAACGCGGTTTCCTCATTTGCCAGGGTGACAATCGGCATTCCGCACACATCAGCCTTGATCTGGTTCCAAAGCAGGCTGCGGGCGCCTCCACCACTGGTACGCACTTCACTAAAATGAAGGCCGGCCTCGTTCATAGCCGCCAGGATCTGGTGCAGGTTGAAGGCCACACCCTCCAGGATCGCTCGCACAAAATGTCCCTTGCCATGGCTGAGAGTGAAACCGCTGAACACGCCGCGCGCCGTCGGGTTTTCCTCCGGACTGAAAGCACCCATCAAATGCGGCAACATCACCAGCCCATCGCAACCCGGCGGAACCCGAGCAGCCATCTCAGTAAACAAATCGTAAGCATCACGACCGCTCTCCTTCGCCGCATGGAGCTCGCTGCCCCCAAAAGTATCTCGGAACCACTTAAACGCCATGCCGCCAGTCGGCAGGACCGGCACGTATAGGTACAAATCCGGCAGGCTGTGGACATAAACAGGAAAGCGAAAGTGCGAATGCATGTTCGGATAGGGCGTTGTCACCTGGATCGCCAGGGCAGCCCCTGTGGTTTCGGATATGACGTCAGATGTGATGCTCCCTGCCCCGATTGCGCCTACCGCCTGGTCCATGCCGCCGTTGATCACCAGGGTTTGCCTATCCAGGCCCAACGCTTCGGCTGCTGGTCCAGTCAGGTGGCCGACAGCTTCTCCTGGACGGGTGATCACAGGTAAATGGTTGGGGGAAATACCCACTGCATCCAGCATCTCCGGCCACCATTGGTGATGGCGGATATCATAGAGCAAAGAGGTGCAGGCGGTGGCCCCATCGGTTACAAATTCACCAGTCAGTCGGTAGACCAGATAGTCCTTCACCAGTAAATATTTATGGACTTGCTCGAAGATCTTGGGCTCGTTCTGGCGGATCCAGAGAATTTTGCAGGCGCTCCAGGTCGGGGTGATCTCGGGCACGCCGGTCACCTCATACACCTCCTGGCGGTCAGTGTGGGAGGCCAGCCAATGCGCCTGGGAGTGCGAGCGGTTATCCAGCCAGACCAACGCCGGTCTTAAAGGCGTCCCTTGTGCGTTTAATGGGATGGTCGTCTCGCCCTGGCTGGAGACGGCGATGGCGCGCACCTGAGCCGGGGAGACACCTGCTGCCTGCGCGGCGGTGCGGATAGCAGTGACGCTGGACCGCCAGTAAATCTCAGCTTCTAGCTCGGCTTGCTCGGCTGAAGGGGTACTGAGCTGGTATTCTTCACGGCCAATTCCCAGACAGATCCCCCAATTGTCAAACAGGGCGGCTTTTACTGAAGTGGTGCCAGCGTCCAAACCAAGCAAGTAATCAGCCAAGGTAACTCCCTTTAAACAACTACGTTACTTTTCCTTAGATCAACGCTCTAAGCGCCGCTGTTTGATCCATTAAAAGCCGGATCTCATCGGGGACAGGCTGGAAAGCTTGTCTCAGAGGGGTGATCACTTCCACTCCCTGGGACTCGATGGCGTGGATTGTCTCAAGTGGCAGGCCGTCGTCTGTCACGATTTTATGGATATGTTTGATGGGCGCGACCTGAATCAATGAAGTCACCTCGAATTTGAAGCTGTCTGCCACGAGGATGACCTCCTCCGCCGATCGAAGCATGGCTTGCTTGACTTCTGTCTCCGCCATGTCCGTTTCCATTGCACCCATGCCAATCGAGAAACTGGTAGCGCTCAGGAAGTACTTATCCGCCGATAAAAGGGAAAGCGCCTGTTTGACCATATCGCCCTTGGTGCACAACTCGATGTGCTTGACAACTCCCCCAAGCAACACGATGGTGATATTTGGGCAGGCGGAGAGCACTTTGGAGATCGGGATGTTGTTTGTGATGACGGTCAGGTGGTTTTTACAGGTGAGGTTATAGGCCACTTGCAGTGTGGTGGTGCCAGCGTCCAAAATGATGCGGTCGTCGTCCTGCACCAATTGCGCTGCCAGCCAGCCGATGATCCTCTTTTGCGGATTTGCCCGGGTGGAGCGGTCTGAGAATGGTTTGTCGCCCTCGGTCGACTGATAAGCCNCCGCCCCCCCATGGACCCTGCGCAGGATCGACTTGCTCTCGAGCAGTGCCAGGTCGCGGCGGATCGTCATATCGGATACTGCCAGCTTCTGGCTCAGCTCGGCAACGGCGACAATCCCGCTCTCGTGTTGCCGAACATACTCAGCGATGCGCAATCTTCTCAGCTCAGCCAGCATGTCTAACCGGCGGACGAAATGAGGCCAGGGAATTTAAGTATTATTACGACCAGCATGTTAATTTAATCACAAGAAAATGGTGCTGTCAACTTGATTCCGGACAAAAAACAACAAAATCCAACAACATTAATCTATTTTTCCGGCATAATAACCGATAATCTATCAATAAATCTGTCCTAGATACGTTAAAATAAGGCAAGCGTGGGATAAAGCCGCTCCCACAATCCGGGCATCGGAAAAACAATTTCAGAGGTCTTGGATCTATAAACAAGCGAGGTGGAAAATGAGGAAAGTCCGTTGGGGAGTGCTCGGCGCTGCCAGTATTGCCCTGGTCGAGGTCTTACCCGCCATGCAGAAGGGCGAATACACCCAGGTCATGGCAATTGCCTCGCGTAGCCTGGAGAAAGCGCAGGAGGCCGCGCGACAGCTTTACATCCCGAAGGCTTACGGTTCCTATGCCGAGCTGTTAGCTGACCCTGAAATTGAAGCGGTCTATATCCCATTGCCCAACCACCTGCACGTCCCGTGGTCGATCAAAACGCTGGAGGCAGGTAAGCATGTCCTGTGCGAGAAACCACTGGGGATGGATGCCGGGGATGCCCAGCAGTTGTTGCAGGCTTCCCGGCGCTATCCCGGATTGAAAGTGATGGAAGCGTTTATGTATCACCACCACCCGCAGTGGCGCTTGGCCCAACAGCTCGTCAAAGGCGGGGAGATCGGTGAATTGCGCTCCATCCAGGCATTCTTTAATTATTACCTGGCGGACCCCACCAATATCCGCAACATGGCAGATATTGGCGGTGGGGGCTTGCTGGATGTAGGCTGTTATGCTGTATCTTTGTCCAGGTTAATATTCGAGAGCGAGCCTGTACGGGCATTTGCCGCCATGCAGCTCGATCCTCAATTCAAGACCGACCGCCTGACCTCCGGGATTTTAGAATTCGGAACGGGAATCGCGACGTTTACCTGTTCCACCCAGCTATCGGATTTCCAGCGAGTAAACATCATGGGCACGCTGGGCCAGGTGGAGCTCGAGATCCCCTTCAATCCTCCAGTTGACAGCCCATCTCGCCTGCTCCTGCACAATGCCAGTGGGACGCGGGAGTTCGAATTAGCTATCTGCGATCAGTTTACGATCCAGGGCGATCTTTTTTCGAGAGCGATCCTGGAAGATACTCCCGTCCCAACTCCACTGGAAGATGCGATCGCCAATATGGCAGTCATCGACGCGCTCTTCCAGAGCGCCCGCGCCGGATGTTGGATGAAAGTAGGTTGACCTGATCCTTAGATCACTTCGATATCCAGCAGATCACACAGTTCTCCCAATTTCTGACGGTGGTCCCCATAAACCACAGCATAGTGCTGTGACAGTGCTTTATGTGCAAACTGTTCCACACCGCCGTCGGGGATGATCTCCAGAGATGGGAAGTACGGCGCAGGCGGCACCCACCCCAACTCTTCCCACGNGCGCGGTTTCACTCCCTCGCCGGTGATGATGTGCATGCGGTAGCGCTCTCCGTGCAAGGAGATCCTTGCCAGGGTGACCATCCCGGTCTTCATCTGGCCGGTGTTGACGATGCCGCCGGACGATCCGCCCCAGGTATGGCCACGCACGCTGACTTTGCCGCCATCGATGAAAGAGGTGGGCACGAAGCCGCATACGCCAGCCAGCAAGCGGTCGGGGAAATACTCATACATCTCCACGAAGGTCGTGGATTGCCCGGTCAGCAGCCCGAGCATCGTCTGGGTGATCATGCCAGGCACGTCGTTCTCGCAGACAAAGTGCGCCTTATCGCCCAGCATCGATTGGGCCATGCAGGCGGTGCATCCCATGTACTTGGTCACGCCATACACGCATTTCGTGGAGGCCGCCAGGTACCCGCGCTGGTCGATCTTGTCGTTGAGGGCCAGGGTCAGGCGAGCCACGCGTTCCAGGATCGGCGGGGCGACCGGCTGCTCGAACTCCCAGCTGTTTTGCCACTCTTTGATCTGAGCCTGCACCGCCTCCCTGGGCAGCATCTGCATGGCCTGCTCGATCTCTAGCATATCGTAACTCTCGACCTCGATCCCCAATTTTTTGCGCACCTGCAGCCCATCGAACATGAGCGAATATAGCCCCATATCGGCATAGCCCATCATACCGATGCGGGAGTGGGCCAGGATATTGATTGCTTTGGCTGCCAGGCAGAAATCGCGCACTTTGTCCAGGCTCATCGGGCTGTCTGGATAATCATAGATATACTTGGATTTAGCGCCGAGCAGCTTGAGCGTGTCCAGAGCGGCTGACGTCCCTGCCTGGGCGGCTGGCGAGACCAGGCGACCGTTGACAGTATACCCACCCCTCCCCCACAGCAGGATTGGCAGGTGCAGGTAATCACGTAGAATGCCAACAATCACGGGTGTCTCCGTCCAGGCGACCACACAAGCGATGATGGCATCGTACTCGCTGCCTGCCAATTGCTCCAACCCGCGCGGCACGTCATCGAAGCCGGTCATCGAGTCAGTCTCGGTGACCTGGATACCCATCTCGCGCAAGGCGTCTGCAGCTTCCCTGCCGCGCCGAGCAATCACCTCCGACGGGTATCCGTAAAACCCAAATGCAGAAAATCCTACATGGATTTTGTCAAGCATGATTCACCTCCATATATTGGATAAATAACGCCCGTCCTTCCGGGCTACCTCGACCGCNGGCTGTCCTCGCTTTCGCGGNAGGAAGAGCATCTTGCCTACGNTGAGGTAAGGATTGCAGGTCGTTCCCATGTGCGCTCGCCAAGCACAACCGGTATACACGGCCACTCTCCGGTGACGGTAATGAACTCACATCCGGTTTCGTGCACGATCATCGTGTCTTCGGATTTAATCCCGGTGATGGATGGATTCCAGGCGAATGATTGTTCAGCCAGGGCGATTTCATTGCAGGTTGGAGTACCTTCGTAATCGCGCGACATATAACCGGCCGCTCCGCCCTGGTTGTGCTTCNGCCATTCACCCGGGAAGCCCACCTGAGCATAGGCATCGATCCCACGCTGAAAGATGTCCGAAANGCNGCTCCCGAGCGTGGTAGCTGCGTTGAAAGCTGCGTCCACATATGCGCAAGCTTCCTGTTTATGGGCTANCTCANCCGGAAGTGTGCCTATATGGACGAAGCGCGTCGCCGAAGCCACCAGCCCCCAACGCCGTCCGCAGATCGCCAGCATGGCATAGCGCTCGAGCTGCTTTTGCGTGGGGATGGGGTGGCGATAGCGATAAATGCGCTCGTCCACCCCCACCAGCAACATGATCGGCGTGATCCCCTGGTCGAGCGCCTGGGCTGCGATCAACCCGGCAATCTGTACTTCGCTCATTCCTGGACGCACAGCGCGGGCAGCGTGTTCGAGGGCTTGACCAGTATGGTAGCCCACCCAGCGATAGCGTTCGACTTCCTGCGGAGTAAGCTGGAAGCGCAAGCGAGATATTTCCGCCGATAGATCCTGCGCGTCTAGCCCAGGCCAATCGGATGCCCACCGCAAATCCTGGACAATGTCATCGAAGCGCGGTGCTCCGTGATACCAGGGCGTGACATGAAACTCGTATCCCAGGTCTTCCAGGCGGTCTTCATCTCGCAGGCGCGGATATTCGACCGAGTTGCAAATTACGTAGTCCTTCTTGCGCGTCACCAACAACCCCGCCTCGGCGCGGTCCGAGTTGATCATCACGACCGGCTCCAAGCCCCCGGTGAGCCAGGCAAAGTTCGCTACCTGGGAGAGGTAGATCGCATCCAGGTTGTGTTGGTCTAAAAAAACCTGCAGTCGTTGCCTTTTCTCGGTGAGTTCATCCATATTACTCACCCACTCCCCATACAGCCGGGTATTTCACTCCAGCCCAAATTTGGCAGCTACCTTATCCGGGTCTGCCTGGGTTTTGACCACTTCCTTGAGCGCATCCAGAAAGCGTTCGGGCTGGCGCGCCTGGATCACATTCCTGCCAAAGACCACCCCACGTGCGCCCGCGCGCACCGCGGAGCCTGCCAGGCGTAGTGCGTCCTTCTCAAATGGGGTCTTCTTGGCTCCTAAAGCCAAAATCGGTACCGGTGTGCTGGCGGTTACATCTTCAAAGTTTTTTCCCGTGTAGAATGTCTTGACCATGTCCACGCCTAATTCCGCTACAACCCGGCACCCGATGCGTACGATCTCATGCAGGTCCGCTGGATTGGCGTCGTCGCCGCCTGTGGGGAACACTTCCCCGATCAACGGGATGCCCAGAGTGCGCTTCTCGTTAATATATCGCGAGAGCAGCTCAACGTTCTTAGCGTCTTCTTTCTGGTCGGGGTTTTGCAAGGTCAAACTGGCCAGCACAACGTCTGCCCCTTGCGCCACCGCCTCGGCAATCGAGAGCATGGGCACACTGTGAGAGTGCGAATAATTCCATATGGAGAGGTAATTCGAAGCAAAGTTCAGGCGCAAAATCATCGCGGGAGCGCCGCGCTGCTCGAAAACGCTCGAACAATGTACAGCCATCCCGGGTGACACTAAGATGGCGTCCGCTCCACCGAGAGCATTTAGCACTTGCGGCAGGTTGATCATCCCGGGAAGTGGTCCAAAATAAAGGCCATGATCGATTGCAACGACGACTGCATTTTGCCCGCCCGAGAACAGGCGGGATAACCTGACTTTTTCTCCTGTAGTCGGCATGATTATTTCCTTTCTCTAGATTTGAATAGAACTCATCTCAAAAATGGTGGGTTGGGGTGTTTTTGAGATAGCTCCTAGTTACTTCCTGGCGAATCAGGCCAGGATCAACTCCACGCCTGAATTGTCTATCGATTTGACAAAGTCAGGCGGTGCATCTGTATCAGTGACCAGCTTGCTCACTTTGTCCAATGGGATCAGTGTTATTAGCCCAATCACCCCGATCTTGCTCGAGTCGGCCACCACGATCACTTCTTTGGATGCTTGAAGCATGTAACGGTCAACATCTGCTTCGAGGACATCGGCTGTGGTAATCCCATTGGCTAATGTTATCCCATCTGCGCCCAGGAACAGTTTATCGGCTCCCACGTACTTGAGATTTTCCACGGTTTGAGGACCTGCCAGCGCCTCGTATTCCGGCAGGTAGATGCCGCCCAGCAATACCAGGCGAATCCCAGGGCAGTCTCCGATTTCACGGAAGATCGGCAAGGAAGCCGTATAAGCAGTGAGGTCGCCGGCGAGGCGCAGTTCAGAGCAGATGTGATGGGCAACCTGCAAAGTTGTGGTGCCTGAATCCAGGATGACACTCTCGCCCGCCTGGATCAGGCTGGCAGCCGCCCGGCCAATTCGCTCTTTTTTCTCCCGGTTCAGGTTCATTTTCGATGAGTGGTCCTTCCCGAGCCGGTAATGGGGCAGCGCAACTGCCCCACCCTGCACGCGCTTGAGAAGCCCGAGCTCTTCCAGGACCTCCAGGTCTTTCCGGATAGACGCCTCTGAGACGCCCAGCTGGGCGCTCAGCTCTCTTGTGCTGGCGTTCCGTTGCCTATCCAGGAGCGCGATAATTTGAGAGCGCCTATGGTCGGCAAAAGTAGTCATAGGTTGCTCGTGGTGGGTATCCAAAAACGCCGAAAATCAGAATGTTACCGCTACATGTAGGGGCACAGCTACATCGTAAGAAACTTAGGTGCCGGTACTGTCTGCGGTGCCCCTACTTTTTGGATAACTCCGCTATTCGAAAACCAGCAATTTATTCAGGCGGCAGCTCCTTGAACACCAGGGAGATATCTATCCCTTCGCTCTTGCGCATAAAGTGAGCCACGTAGTACAGCACAGCTGAAATTACGATCACTGCAACCGTGATAACAATGGCGAGCATCCACTGCGATTGCGGGAGCAAATATTTAAACACCACGTATCCGTAGAGGATCTCTGCCAGGATGGAGATGATACCTGCAATCACCGCCAGCGGTATGCCGAGGAATTCGATCTTGGCTGCGGAGGTTTTGTATAGATCTTTCAGCCGATAAGGGAACACAATCGCCGAAAGACCAACCAGGGTGATGGGAGGGATGCCGAACAAGCCGGCGATCAAGATCACGGTCATAAAGGTGGGTGAGAAGATTGCCCAGATCAAGCAGACGACCCCAATGACCGTGCACACAATCAGGCCTGTGATCGGAGCGTGTGTGCGCTCATTCACATCCGCCAGCTTTGCCGGAGCTACGCGGTCAAACGCCATGGCAAAGAAGGCGCGGATGGGTTGCACGAACTGGATAAAGTGCACCAGCGGCAACCAGGCAATGAACGTGAACGAGATGATGAACGGCAGCAGGAAGCCACCCGGGATCACACTGGTCAGGAGCACCAGGTAAGGTGGAGCAGGCAGGGCATAAGCAGCAGGATTAGCAGTGCTCAGGTAGTTTACCGAAGCCATGAACTGCTGGCCGACCGTCTTGTAGAGCAGCATGGTCCAGATGATGAATATGGCGTACTGGATCACGGTCGCCCACAAGATGGCGTACCATTGCCGGCGGGTGGCGCCGCCCTTGATCTCGCCCGACATATGTACTGACCACCAGCTCCACATGCCGAAAGTCAATAGCGCGCCGACTGCTGCCAGAGTGGGCCCCAGGGAATACGTCCCCGGCCATGCCATCCCAGACGCGGCTGCCTGCTGGATCATATAATTGTAGGAATCTGCCTGCCCAGTATACGTCTGGGCATAGGCGTTGAACCTTTCAACAAAGGTCGCCGGGTTATTGATGAGCAAGATGATGCCCATCAAGACCAGACCACCGAAGGCAAGCCACCACAGCACCATCTGCACCTTCATAGTGGCGCGCATACCTGCCGCCAGCATCACAACACAGATCGCAATAGCGATCAGGCCGATGATGAGCTTAGCCCCTGTTCCGGTAAGGGCATTCCCGATGTCGACCAGGGCAACATTACCGGTGATGGAACCAACCACCTGGAAGGCAGGTACCAAACCAAACACCGTCCACGCCCACCCCCAGTACCCGATGGACAGGAAGCCGGAGAACATCAGGCTGATGCTGCTGATCATCCCTAGGGCCGGGTGAAGGGTGCGGCTGACCAGGATATAGTCGCCGCCTGTGCGCGGCATGGCAACTGCCAGCAAGCCGAAGGCAGTCGCAATGAACGCCCCTAATACGAAGGCAATCACCATGCCTAAGATCATGTTCACGCCTGGGAAAGCACCCAGGATCCAGAACAGCGAAAAGGCCAGGATCAAGCCCGGCACAGCCGGAAGCATGTTATAGACAATGGTCTGGCCCATGGTGATCTCGCGCACCAGGCCGGTAGCTTTACGAAGGTAAAGCCCGCCGGCGGCGCTTTTTTCTTGACCGGTTGTAGTAGTAGACATTGCAATTCTCCTCTTTATTGACCTACTCCAGTTGAATCCTCTTTTTGAAAATCCTAGAACCTATCCAAAATTCGGGAGAGGTGGATGTCAGCCCCACACCCACACCCAAATAATTTCCAGATAGATCCTTACGCAAAATGAAGCGTGGTAAAGAATACGTTTTGATCAGATAGATGACCTCCTTTCTCCGGCTGTGGGACTTATCCCCTCACCATTTGATAAGTTTCTAAACCGTCTTTTTTGAGACCAACGATTGCGCCGCACAACATCCCGTCCGTATAGGCGCTTCCAGGGTTAATGCACAGGGTTCTCCCAATGCGGGCCATCCCGTCCGACTCATGGACATGGCCGTGTAGCCCTAATAGGGGTTGGTGTTTCTCGATATAGGCGCGCACCGATTTACTGCCCACCGGCAATAGAATCGGCTGCCCCATTTGAGTGTGGATCTGGAAATCTTCTTTGAGCTCGGGAGCGGTATCCAGGCGGCTGTCATAAGGCGGCGCGTGGAAGTTGACCACCAGGTTCTGAGGCGCCTTTACCGCAGGAGTCATCGCTTCCATCTTCTCCATTAGCCGCTCTTCGCTAAGCTCACGCTCGGTATTCCAGGGCGTCGGGTTGGAATATCCCAGGCTGATCATCTCGTGGTATTCGTCCAGTTGCACGCATTGCTCATCGGCGTTAACTACGATTCCTGAAGCGGAAAGGAGAGCTGCCACCTGGGGGGGATCATCGTTACCCAGCATCATATAACAGGTAACGTTTGCACCCTTCAACTTTTCAGCCGCCACTTCCAGCCAGCTTGTTACAGAAGTTAGCACCGTATCCAGGAAGACCTGCTCGTGGTATTCAGCATCATGCTGCAAGCGTTCGACCTCTTCCGGTTCCATATTGCGGGGGTAAAAACCGTTGTAGTTGATCAGGCGGTAAAGCTCATCCAGCTCAGCCTGGGTGTTGGCGCTGTAATCGCTCCCCATCAGATGGCAGGTATACTCCCCGCCCCGGCGGACACAAGGGATAAGAGCTTTCCCTGTGATATCTCCTCCCAAGACCAGGATTGGCACCCCGTAGACCTTGGCTGCGTTCAGAAACTTACGGAACAACCTTTCAGAGCCATGTATATCGGTGGCATAGAACAAGCGCGTTAATGGTTGCTTTTTAAACAACATCGGATGCTCCTTTTCTAGCTCCGCCGCACCTCTTCAGGTAATTCGTACCATTGAACCCGATCCCCAATCCGAGCGCGCATCTTCCATTTCACCGATTTTGGCGTACCATCGATCATGGTCCACAATTTCTGTATTTGTTGCTCTACCGGATACGGACCAATCTGTGGCAGGTTCCTTACGTGCTCCTGGAGTTGTTCCAGGTTGATTTGAATGGTACGGTATAGCCCCCAATCCAGCGCGGTGAGATGGGAAATGTAACTTCCATTGATATTTTCGCCATCTTGATCGTTGATGGGGTGATCGCAGAATAGCGTCACCAGGTCGTTCATATCCTTGGGATTGGTCTGTACGATCTGGAGCTTGGTCAGGAGCAGGTCCGCCAGCGGCAGCGTGCGCTGGTCAACACTGATCCGGGAGCGGAAGTCCAGCTTATGGCACATGAGCATCTCATTGAACAAGACGTCAACCTGGCGTTCGTTATGAGGGTCATAGAAAAGCAGGCGGCTGCGTCCGTGCAGTGAGTTGAAGTACTTATCTACCTCATAGCCGAGTCCGGTCAGGAACTGTTTGATTTCAGAACTATGCGAGCTCAAGCCCAGCAGATCCAGGTCAGCATAATTTCGGCGGAGCAGCTCGTGATCAGCGCTCGGGCAGCGCAGCCATATGGCAGACCCGCCAATCAGGCGCACAGGCACGCTGGACTGTGTCAGAGCGCTGGCTACCCGCCTGGCCTCATCCCGGATATCCTGGAGAGGTTTTTGTGGTTCATTCACAAGATAGATACCTACCTTAACAACTTCAATATTTCCGTGCGCCGGGGAAATAACGGCTTCAGCGCATCGTAGATAGAGACATACAGGTTGAAGGTTGCGTCATATAGTGCCCGGTTAGCCGGGTCTGGCTCGACGCATGTGCCGGGGCGAGCCATCACTTTGGCTGCCGCCGGGATATCGGGGTAATAGCCTATCCCCACAGCAGCCAGCATAGCCGCTCCCATCACGGCAGCTTCGCGGTGGCTGGGTATGATCACCGGTAGATTACACACATCGGCTTTGATCTGAGACCAGAGCCGACTCTTCGCCCCCCCACCCAGAACGCGCAGCTCCCTTGCACTGGCTCCGAGTTGCTGGAGGCCTTCCAGATCACGGCGGAGCATGTATGCGATAGCTTCCATGATCGCACGGGTGAAATGGGCGCGGGTGTGGCTCAAGGTGAAGCCAAAGAATACCGCCCGCACCTGGGAGTCGAACTCGGGATAGAAAGCGCCTTCCAGGTGCGGCAGCATGATCAAACCATCGCTGCAGGGTGGGACCTTGGCTGCTGGCGCGGTGAGCAGGTCATAAACATCCTTGCCTTCGGCCTGCGCTTGTGTGGCAAGATCCAGGGCAAAACAATCCTTGAACCATTTGAAGGTCAGGCCGCCGGTTGGGTTCCAGGGCAGCATGCAATAGGTGTCCGGCACGGCGTGCAAATGGCACGGGAGCCTTGTTTTGGCATCGAAAATCGGCTCTTTCACCGAGGCCACCAAAGCCAGCACGGAGCCGGTGCTTTCCGTGATCATCCCGGGAGCAACGTTGCCGGCGGCAATTGCCGCGCACACCTGGTCGAGTGCGCCGGTCACTACTTTTGTCTTGGTACTCAAGCCGGTTTCGGCCGCGCATTCGGGCGAGATATTTCCAAAGGCTGTACCCGCTGGATAGAGGCGGGGTATTTGCGCGGCCGAGATTCCTGCAAAAGCCAGAAGCTCGTCCGAGAGGGTTTTGCGGCGGATATCGAAGACCAGCGAAGACGCCCAGAGGGTAAATTCGCCAACGAATTGACCGCTCAAGCGAAACAGGATATAGTCCTCGGGCAGGAGGAAGCTGGCGGATTGTTTGACCACCTCCGGCTCGTATTTACTCATCCAACGGTATTTTGTCACCGGCCAGACCGGCCCAATTTCCGGCTGACCGCTAATCTCAAGCACCTTCTGACTGCCAAGCGTATTGATCAGCTCATCCGCCTCGGGTTGGGAACGGTTGTCCATCCAATTCAAGGCCTTGCGGGCAGGCTTGCCGTCGGCGCGCATCGGGAAGACCGTCTCGCCATGGCTCGAAATGGAGACCGCGGCGATGCTTTCCGGCGCGCCGCCCCAATTCTTGAGCAGCTTGCGGATGGAGCGGGCCATCGGCGCCCAATAGATCTCGGGGTCGGCTTCGATGGCATCCCCTTCTGGCATGATCATATACTCGTCCGATTCCAGCGCTACCAGCTCGCCTTCACCGGTGAAGAGCGCCACTTTCACCGTGGAAATGCCGATATCAAGCCCAAGGAACAGCTTTTCTTTCATCCGTCGCATCTCCTGAGGTGGTTAATCCTTATAGGTCACCACTCGGACACCCAACATCTGGCATAGATCAACCAGCTGGTTGCGGACATCGCCGTACACCATACCATAATGGTTGGAAGCGATATTTTGTGTAAACCAGCCGGCGTCGTCGTCCAGCACGACGTCGGTAGCGGGAGGCGGCGGGCAGTTCACTTCGTGCCAGTTGAAAGTGTCTTTGGTGGTCCCGGTGGTGATGTGCATTTTATAGTTATCTCCCCTGGCAGCTAACCTGGCGACTGTGACGCGTTGTCCGGGCAAATAAGGGCTGGAATTGCTGATGCCCTGGAAGTCGGCATTATAGCGGGAGATCAGGCAGCGCGCAGGATCGCACATGCCAATCGGGTTCAGCCCGCAGCAAGAGAAGGTCAGCCGGTCTGAGAAGACTTCGTGGATATCGCCATACACGGTCTGGTTGTCGGTCAGGTAATGCAGCATGAGCTGGGTAGCGGAGGCCATCAAATCGCCTTCACAACTGCATACGAACTCCCGGCTCAGGAAGGACAACGGGACGCATGCGGTGAATTGAAAATATTCGGATAGCTCGTAATGACACTTGACGTTGAGGGCATCCAACTGGTTTTCCTGGCCCAGTTTGCGCAGCACGGTAGCCATACGCCCGGCTTTTAACAGCAGCTCTTCGGTGACGTCTGGTGCGATACGGCAGGTGTGCCGCACTTCGGCGGCGAAGGCGGCTGCCTCCTTATCGGCGACCTCGTCCATACCCTTGATAATCAGCCATTGGTCCATGTGGAAGATCTCCGGCCCGATCTTCTGGCGCATGGAAACGTGATCGGCGGTGGCGGTATAGATACCCAGGGCAGGATAGCCAAACAACCCGACGCGGGTTTCGGACAGGCGCCGCTTTNCCAGGGCGACCCGNGCATAGTCNGNTATCGCCTGCTGCACTTCTTTCTTCTCAGGCATTCCCCAGATGAACTTGTGCTGCACCCCCATCTCTTCCATGGTCTCGCGCAGCACCGCCGCCGCCACGAAGGCGCCGGTTGTCAACATCTCGTCGCTGCCCTCTTTGGCCGGGAACATGACCAGGCTCCACAGCAAGATTGGCTTATGGAAGATTTATTCAGGGCGGCGATAAAGTTGGAGGGCTCCATCCAGCACGAGATAAAGCCGAGGATCAGGTCGGCAGGGGTCTCCTCGAGCTGCCTGGATACCGCCAGTGCATCGGGGATGCTGTTGACGGTTTGGGTGGTCACCAGGTCGACATCCAGCCCGGCTACCATGTTAACGCTGCGCTCGATCAGCGCGCCTAACAGGTCCTGAGGGTAAAAACGATCACCAAATGGGACCATCACGACTTTGGGTTTCATCCTGAGCCTCCATTCATAGGTTGTTCTAGTTGACATCTATCCGAAAGAAATTCTTGGATTAATACTCCGTTTTATTCCTTCACGGTTCCATCCATGCCGAGGTAACTCACGCTCTCGACCCCACTATATGCCACCAGGGCAGTTTCACAGTCCAGGGCCTGGTGTCCAGGCAGGGCGTAGCAGACGCCATGATCGACAGCGTCGTGTAATTTCTGTGGGTAGCCCGTCCATGCTTCCAGCGCCCCCACATAATAGCCGCGCCAGTTGCCGGCACATGTCCACAGCCAGGCTGCTTTGAAGATTTCTTTGGGGAATACCAACCCGGCACCCGCCCGCATCTGGGTATCCGTAACCGCCAACCAGCCTGCTTTCAGCTCGGTGGCGAATTGGAATTCGCCATAACCGGAATCGGGGAGCGGCATCCAGCGCATATCGACCTGGCGACCAGTGGTAGGTTCAGTGGCGAAGGGCCATTGGTAGTGCGTGCCCTTCGGTCCAAGCCGCTCGTTGGGAGCTGAGTCTTCGATCAGCATTGCGCCTGCCGGGAGGTCGAAGCGCGTGCTGGCGCGCACATCCCAGCATGGATGTAAACCCCACAAAAAGTCGAAATTTCCGCTGGACAGGTTGGTGACGCGATGGCGCATATGCACCACCGGCTCGTCACGCCGCACCAACATCCAACGATCCACCCGCAGGGGAGAGATCGGAGTGTGTCGCCACATATGCACTTCAACCTCGTCTGGGCCTCGCCGCAGGATGTCATAGTCCCAGCGCAGCGACCATAACTCGCCGATATATGGGTATAGCTCGTTGCGGTACGTCGAGGGATGGCCGGTAGGGATCGCTTCATCCATGCCGCCCGAGAGGCTGGAATCGATATCGGCCTGGAAGACCGGCGTACGCGGCTCGATGCGCGGGTTATGCCAGAAGAAATCCCGGTCTAAGGGCTTATAAATGAATTCGTGCACCCGAGCCCCCAGATCAACCAGCAGACTGGTGCGGATCAATTCATTTTCAAGGATGATCACTTGGAGACCGTTTAATGTCCACCTGTCGGAGATACGGCAATCCTTCATGGCAAATCCTCCTCATCCTTATTTTCTATTTCGTTCATCTCAGCCCAGCAGCTCCTTTTCGGCAGCCCGCACCACTTCATCGATCGCTCTGATTTTGGCTGGCTCAGCTTCGTAGAGATGCACCTGCGCCAGGACCTTCTCGATGCGCCTGGCAGCCGTGCGAGCCATGTCGTTCATGTACTCCTGGCTGATATCGCAACCCGTGTGGTCCATCAACTGCGGGTACCAAATGTTCTTGCGCATGTTGCTGAGGGTATGCTCCTCGCCGAGCGAGTGACCCCCGATCCCAACCCGCTGGATCTGGTCCACCAGCAGGGTATCCTGGCTGACTTCGATCCCTTTTCCGGCTTCCACGATCCAACGCTCGATCTCGATGTCCATCAATGCCTGGATGGCAGAGAAGCGTTTCCCGCTGTTCAACAGGCCGGCTGGAACGTTATAGCGGCCTGAACGCGCCAGTGCGGAAAACCTGGCGAACACTTCGAACATTACCTGCGGACCGGGATACTTGGCATCGATGTATCCGCCGGCGCCGAAATCGAACCCATATAGCCGCTCGTGGATTTCTGCCAGGCCAATATCCTGCAACACCGCTTCGGGAGAGGCAAATACCGCCATGGTTGTCTTCATATCCATCACGCCGCTGATCACCCCACCCACCAGGTTAGCGCCCGGGCAGGCGGCGTGGATAGCGGCAAAGGTGCCCAGGATCTCGGCGTTGCCCAGGGCGATGTTCGCCGCCAGGCTGAGCGGGCTGGATGTGCCCGTGATCGGCATCGGGATGATCACACACGGCAGGTTATGCTGCGCCAATAAGAGCAAGACGTCCCCGGCTGCTTCGTCCAGGACAAGGGGTGAGATGGTCTCCTTGGCGGTCACGAAGCAGGGTTTAGCCAGGTACGCTTCCCGGCTGCCGCGCACGATCTCCCCCAGCTCCATCATGTACTTCAGCTCGGCCGCGTTCCAGACCTCGGTCGACCCAGCCTTGGTGGTGTAACGGGCTATCAATGCTGCTGTCTTCACCCGCTGCATGCGCGGGTCGATCTGCGTACCGTCGTCTTCGCTCAGGTACATGACCGGATTGCCAACGAAAGTGACCTCGGGCAGGGCTTCTCCCAATTGCACCATCTGCACCAGGTCGCTGCGGGTGGGAGAGCGCACCTGGTTCGTCTTCCAATCCATAAATTCGATGCAAGCCCCGCCAAACTTAATGCACATCGAGCGCGGTGTGAGAGAAGCTACAACACCGTTCAACACGATCTGTTTTTTCCCGGCTCGAATGCCGTCCCTGATCTGCTCGAGGGTGTTCTCCACCAGGCTGGCCGGGAAATGCACCACGCGGCTGGCTTCGTCTACCTGAGCCCCGGCCGCGCTCAATCCCCGCCGCAGCTGCCCCGACTCGATCCGCATGCCCGGGTTGACGAGTATCTCCCGGGAAGCGGCATGGATCTGCCGGATTTCTCCTTCATTGAAAAGCTGGATCTTATCCAGGATTTCTTTCACGCTTCATAACTCCCATACTGGCGCAGTGTCTCGATCATCGCGACGTAATTGGCAGGCAGGATGCAAGACATGATGCTGTTGGAGGTTGAGAGGATGTACGCGCCCCCTGGCTTGCCTGCCAGGATGCATGCCAGGGTTTCGGCGCGTACTTCGTCGGGTGTGCCGAGCGAGAGAGCACCGCCGATATTCACGTTGCCCTTGATACAGACGCTGGTGCCAACCTTTTCTTTGACCACCGCTATGCTCATATTGCCCAACGGGTCTAACGGGTCGATGCAATCCACCCCGGTGGAGAGTATATCGTCCAGGATGGGCATGATATTGCCGTCTGTATGCTTGATCGCCGGCACGCCGGCTGCATGGATGGACTGGATCACGCTCTTTAACCCGGGGAGCAAGAACTCGCGGAAATGACGGGGCGACATCATCGGCCCGCGGTTGTCGGCGTAGTCATCGGACGTAAAGATGGCGTCCGCGCCGAGGCGGACGGCGCATTGGGCGAGGGCCGAGTTATATGAGACACCAATCTCGACCAGCTGGCGTAGCAAGCCCGGGTTGAGGACAAAGTCCATCATTACGTTTTCCACCCCGCGCAAATAGCGCGGGATCGAATACGCATCCTGAGCGCGGAAGATAATCGCCCGTTTGTCTTTAAACCGGTCAACCGCCTCCGCCAGGGACTGGAAATGCCACTCGGAACACGGGTCGGGAGGCGCCAGGCTGGCTAAATCCGCCGCATCTTTGATCGGGTAGTCGATCGGTATAGGGTAATATTCCTCGGTTTTCCGCAGGGTCACTCCCCATTCGTCAGTGTAGGTTCTGGAATCGAGATATTTCTTTTTGGTATCGGCGAAGATCACCACCCCATCCAGGTCAGCCCATTCGATAAAGTCGTAAATATCTCCACCGGGCACCAGCTCGGCGATAATCTTGTCGTCAATCTCCCATTCGAAGGAAGGGATGCGGTCTGGCTGTCCTTTATTCAATACGGTTAACACACGGGCGAGGTGGGGTCCTACGGGCATAACGTTTTCCTTTGTATTGGCTGCACCCGGATGACATTCGCACCCTGATTGCGTAAGTGCGAGACAAACTTAGCCGGGCATTCTTGATCGGTCACCAGGGTTTGAAATTCGCCTGGGGTTAAAATCTGGTGCCGTTCCACCCCCCCAATCTTGCATCCGAGTGCCAGCAAGACCACACAGTTACAGGCCGCGATCATTCTCTTTGCTAACAGGCGCTCGTCCCCATTCATCGATATCGTCACCCCATGCGCAATATCGATGGCCTCGACCGTCAGGAACATCTTATCCGCATGCAATCCTTCCAGGCTGCGCAGCGTGTGCGGGCCAGTCAGTTTCATCATGCGATCAGCCTGGTATTCGCCGCCAAGCATGATCATCTCAATCCCGGGCCAGGGCGCCAGTTCCAGGGCAACCAGCAGGGAATTCGTGATCACCGTCAGGTCCCCCTGGGTCAGCAGATCACCGGGGAGGGCGCAGGCGGTAAGGTAAGAGAGTATCCCGCTATCGAAGATGAGGTGGTCGCCAGGCTGGACAAGAGCCGCGGCTGCCTGAGCAATTGCTTCATTCTCGTTGCTGTGATTTTGGAGTTGAGAGACGACCTCAGGATTGATCTCAATCCCCAGGCGCAAGAGCGGCGTGGCAACCATACCGCCGTGCACCCGCCGCAGTATGCCTTGCTCTTCGAGCTGGCATAGATCCCGGCGGATAGACATCTGCGAAACGCCAAAGCGCTGGCTCAAATCTACAACCTTTAGATAACGTTCAAATCTGAGAACGTTCAGGATTTCAGATCGCCGGCCTTCCGCAGTGGTTGTCATGCCGTAAATGTATTAATATTGTTGTAAACTTTACGAATGAAATGTATAATTATTATAGAATTAACATTTTTCTATGTCAATATGCAATCCGTCACTCATCAGGGCTTTCACAAGAAGGGAAACGTCACTGCGAGGAGCGTTCTTAGCGACGAAGCAGTCTCCAGGCTTGCTGGTAGATTGCTTCACCTGTACAAATACTGCGGGGTTCGCAATGACGTTGGACCTTTGTCAAGCTACCTTATGAAAACCCTGTGTCACTCCTTCCCTTACACCAGGCAAAGAAATTTCCCAATTGTTAAAGAAATTGCTAGAATTCTAATCAAGGAGGTTAGCTATGAAAAGCCTGTCTCCCCCGCGCGTGATGNTCGTCCCCTTTGCCTACCCGGATTACCCCCAGGCTGACATAAGGAGCCAGATCGAACGCTCGATCGAGCTGCTCGAAGTGAACGGAGTCGAGGNGATCGCCGCCCCGNCAGTGATCACCTCGGAGGATTTGCCCAAGACGGCGGCTTTTTTGCGCTCGACCGATTTCGACCTCCTGCTGGCTTTGCTGGTGAGCTGGGTGGAAGCTCCGCTCTTTGTCGCCACACTAAGGCCCTTCTTCTCGCAGCCTATCCTGCTGTGGAGCCATACGATCTACTCCGAAGATGGTGTGGGATTGACCCTCGGCGCCCTGCCGGCAGCCGGCGTATTGCGCGAGACTCTTGAAGAGATGGACGCCAGGTTCTGGTTCATGTATGGCATGCCGGGCGACCCCGGTTTGGTAGAAACCGTGCAGACTCTGGCGCGCTCGGCGGCCGCGGTGCGCGCGCTTTCCACCTCCCGCATCGGCTTGCTGGGTTATGCTTCGATGGGTATGTACACCGGGACTATCGACCATACCCAGCTCAGGCACCAGCTCGGGCCAGAGATTGAACACCTGGACCAGTACGAAATCGTCGCTCGATTTAACAACCTGCCTGAGGATATTCCGGATGCCTCGCAGGCGCAGGCAGATGGCTGGCATCTGAGTGAAAACGTAGCGAAGAAAGATCTGAACAAGTCTTTCCGCATGTTGGAGGCGATCAAGGGATTGTGTAAAGAACGCGCCTGGGATGCTCTGACGGTCAAATGCCAATATGAGCTCTCCCGGACGTTTGGTATGGCGCCCTGCCTGGCGTTATCGATCCTGGGCGACGAAATCGTCACCAGTTGCGAAGGCGATGTTCCTCTCGTGGTTTCACAGCTCTTGCTCCATTACCTTACCGGCGAGCCTACCAGCTACGGCGACTTGCACAATGCCACTTCCACCCACACGTTATGGGGCGCTTGCGGCTTCGCCCCGNTGAGCTACGCCTATGACAGGCCGTTAATCAACAAGCACACCGCCCTTTACGAAGGTCTGTTGAACAGCTCTCCATACAAGACCGGCTCCGTCACTCTGGCTCGCCTTGGCGCTCGAAAAGGGCATTTCAAGCTTCACGTCGCCAGCGGTACAGCCGAGCTGCCGCCGCCCTTCCACGAAGTGGGTTGCCCCACATATCCATTTGTCAACGTCGCCATGGACGGCGATATCGCCGCCTTCATGCAAAATATCTCCAGCCAACATTACGCCATTGCTTATGGCAATGTCTTGACCGAGCTCCGGCAGGTTGGGCAGCTCCTGGATATCGAGGTGATCGTCACTTGATCTCTTTCACCCGCAGCGTTGATCCTCCCCATTCCTGGGGAGGATCAACGCTGCTTTATCAGATCTTTCGACTCCACCCCTGGTCCGCCCAACACCCCATTTTCCGGGGTCATCCTTATCGAACTGCGTAAATCCCATAAGTTTCAATCGAAATTCTTAATGACAGAAACGAACACATTATTTATTTCTAATGAAACCTATGTTGACATCTCAAGTGAAAATATGTACAATATCACAAGATTAATGATTATTAATTGTTCATTTGAAACATTAGCGCTTTCGAAAATTTAATTCACACTACAAACCCACCCCTCAAACATGGCTGCCCTCATTAGCAAGCGCCGTTCCACCATCCTCGAGGTGCTGAATCGCATCCGCAGCGTCAGGGTTGCCGATCTCAGCCTCCAGCTTGGCGTCTCGGAAGTCTCCATTCGCCGCGATTTGCAGATTCTGGAAGAGCACGGCCTGCTCAAGCGTGTCCATGGCGGAGCGGTAGCGCTGGATCCCGGGGAAGAAACCCCGCTGGCTGCCCGTATGGATGTGCAGCGTGATAAGAAAGAGCGCATCGGCCGTGCCGCCGCCCAAATGGTCCACCGGGGCGAAAGCCTGATCTTCGACTCCGGCTCCACCCCCTTGCAGGTAGCTCGCTGCCTGGATAGCGANCTGCTCCAATCCGGCAACCTGACCATCATCACCGCCCATCTGCCAGTCGTNCGCCAGCTTGGCCACTGGCCGGGCGTGCANCTGATCTTGCTCGGAGGCATTTATGTGCCCGCTTACGAAGTCCTGGTCGGTCCGCAGACGGTGGAGCAGCTCAAAGGCCTGCACGTGGACAAGATCTTCTTGGGAGCTGACGGCATGACCCTCTCTCACGGCTTCACGACAGCCAACGTGCTGGAAGCTGAGGTCGACCGCGCCATGGCGCAGGCCGCCACCGAAGTCATCGTCGTCTCCGATTCGAGCAAGATCGGCGGCATCGGCCTGACTACCATTATGCCGGTTAGCGGCATCGACAAGCTCATCACAGACACGGACGCCCCACTCGATTTCGTCGCTGCCCTGCGCGACCTGGGCATCCAGGTCATCCTGGTTTAATCAAAAATCCAAAATTCCAACCATCGTCAATTCACCGCGAGAACAGAACAGCCCATGCCAACCCAAAACCGCTCTCAGGCCATTGCTACCGGTAAGCGCATCATCCAGCAGGAGATCGAATCTCTGCAGGCGCTGCAAGCTCTCCTAGGAGATGAATTCTGGCAGTGCGCCCGGCTGCTGTGCGAGTGCCCGGGGGTTGTCTGGGTGACGGCGGTGGGAACTTCCGCCACGGTGGGGGGGCGTTTTGCCCACATCCTGACCTGCAGCGGAGGGCGCTCAATGTTCCTCTCCACCCAAGATGGGTTGCACGGCCACACCCTGGTCATCCAGCCCGGCGACGTGCTTGTCGCTATGTCTCGCGGCGGCGAGAGTAAGGAGGTCAACCAGATGGTGGCCATCGCCAACCGGCGCCAGGCCAGCACCATCGCATTCGTCCACAACACCGCCTCCACTCTGGCGCGCACCTGCCAGCACACCCTGCCCATCCCCAGCCCGCAGGAGTTCGAGCTGGCGGGTTACCTGGCCACAACCAGCACCGTCGCCTTTTCGGCGATGTGTGATGCCCTGTGTGCCGTGGTCATCGCAGAGAAGGGCTTCGACCCAAAGGAATTCGGGACCACGCATCCCGGCGGCGCCGTGGGAGAATTCCTGACCAACCCAAGACCTTAACGTTAGAAGAGGAGACAGCCAATGAAAGCCGCACTACTATACGGAAAAGAAGACATCCGCCTTGAGCAGGCCAGCCTGCCAGAGATGGAAAGTGAGGGATTATTGATCCGGGTCCTCACCTGCGGGATCTGCGGTTCCGATAGCCGCATGTTCTTCAACGGTCCCACGGCGCGCTACATAAACCCGGTCATCCTCGGTCACGAGATCTGCGGTGAGGTGGTCGAGGTCGGGCCGGGCATCACAGATTACCGCGCCGGCGACCTGGTGGGCATCGCCCCCATCATCCCCTGCATGCACTGCCATGCCTGCTCGCACGGGCAGGATAACATCTGCGCCACGGCCAAGGTCATCGGCTGCAACGTACATGGCGCGATGGGTGAATTCATGTACATCCCCAGCCAGATGGTGCAGGTGGGCGGCGCGGTGAAGCTGCCCGCTGGCGCCAGCCACCGCGAAGCCGCCCTGGCCGAGTTGGTAGGCTGCGTGCGGCACGGCCTACGGCAGGTGGGCATCGAGGCCGGCGATCAGGTGCTGGTCATCGGCGGCGGGCCGATCGGCGCAACCTTCGTGCAATTGGCCAGGTTGATGGGCGCTAAAGTGACCAGCAGCGAGCTGCTGCC
>C687J29651_10000163_pt1 | contig 25039 bp, 25 predicted proteins | sample RifCSP13_1_FD_29651 | JGI IMG/M metagenome (IMG submission 29651) | reverse complement strand
TCACCTTGACCGGTCACACGAATTCCATCACCGACCTGGCCTTCAGCCCGGATGGCGCCCGCCTGGCCACTGCCAGCTTTGACCTCACGGCCAAAGTATGGGATGCCTCCAATGGAGAACTGCTCCTGACCCTTTCCGGTCACACCAATGGGCTGCGTGGAATTGCTTTTAGCCCGGATGGGAGCCTCCTGGTCACAGGCGGCCAGGATGGCATCGCCAAAGTGTGGGACGCGGCCTCAGGAGAGGAACTGTTCACCCTGGCCGGCCAGCCCGGCGCGGTCAATGCCGTCACCATCAGCCTAGATGGAAAACGGGCAGCTACCGCCGGGCGGGATGGAACTGCCAAGGTGTGGGATATCTCCTCCGCAGGCCGCGGGGAGCTGCTGACCGTGCCCGGCTTTACCGGCACATTCAGTCTTGATGGGACGCGCATGACCACGGTGAACTTCGAGGGAAGCAATACGCTCAAGATTCAAGAATGGAAACCCTCTCCGGCGACAACCCTGGCGCCCATTCACACCGCTACACTCAACCACGCTTCACCGGTTGTGGCCGGCGTATTCAGTCCCGATAGGAAGCGCGTGGCAACAGCCAGCGCGGATATGCTGGCTCATGTCTGGGACTTAGCCTCTGGTCAAGAACTATATACTTTTCCCGTAGATTCTCACACGGACGGTATAGCGGCAATTGACGTTACCCGGATGGCGCCCGTCTGGTAACTGCCGGTTATGATGGTACGGCCCGCGTCTGGGATATGACCAGCGGGAAGGAATTGCTTTCCCTATCCGGTGAGACCGATCAAGTCTGGGGGATTGCCTTCAGCCCGGATGGGAAACGGATTGCCACGGGAAATACAGATAACACGGCCGTCGTTTGGGACGCAGCGAGCGGCCAACCGCTGCTCACTTTGAGGGGGCATGAGCAGGTCGTGACGAGCGTGGCTTTCAGCTCAGATGGGAATTTCCTGGCCACGGGCAGCATGGATAGCACAGCCAAAATCTGGGACGCCCTGACCGGGCAGGAGCTGCACACCCTCTCCGGGCACACCGCCACGCTGCTTGGCGTCGCCTTCAGCCCGGATGGAGACCAACTGGCCACAGCCAGCAATGACGGGACGGCCAAGGTATGGGATGTGGAGCGCGGCCAGATACTGCTTACCCTCACCGGCCATGTTGGAATGGTCAGCGCTGTATCCTTCAGCCCGGATGGAACTCGCCTGGTCACGGGCAGCTATCAAGACGGGACAGTGCGCGTTTATCTCTTGCGCATCGAAGATCTGGTAGCATTGGCCAGGACCCGCCTGACGCGCTGGTTTACCCTGCCAGAGTGCCGCCAGTATCTCCACACAGAGCAGTGCCCGGCCGGACCATAGTCTGGCTTAGGTGAATGGCTCCCAGGCGATCGTCTGGCACCAGGATGGTTTTGTCGATCGATGGGCTTGATGTAACGGTCAGGATCATCGCCTCGCCATGGCTTCCTGAAGGGTGGGTTGAGCTGCGGTTCCCCCATAGGCGCGAGTGGATAATGAACCACAAGCCACGGCCAGGCGCAGCGTGGCTTCCAACGACCAGCCTTGCAGGTAACCATAGATGAAGCCAGCATCGAAGGAATCCCCAGCCCCAACGGTATCAACCACCTCCACAGAAAATGCGGGAACACGCACGATCTCATCCCCGCGCTGAGCGATCGCCCCCTGCTCCCCAAGCTTGACAGCGACAATTGGCACATCTTCGGCGAGCGCTTGTAAAGCCCCTTCCACGCTTGAGGCCTGCGTCAAGGCCAGGGCTTCCACCTCATTCGGCAAAAAGACGGTTGTGAACTTGAGGGATGCGGCGACTCCAGTCCATTGCCCTGAAGGGTCCCAGTTTGTATCTAGGGAGGTTGAGGCTCCCAAAGCGTGNGCCCTTTGGAACAGGTCCGGTAAACCTGGCAGCAGTGCAGTCTGCAAAAAGTAGCTNGCGACGTGCAGATGGCGCGCCCTGCNCAANAGATCNTCTGTCACCTGGTCAGCGCGCAAGGCATTCATCGATCCTACATGGGTCAAGATCGCCCGGTCAGAGCCGCGACTGAGGATGACGCTGAAGCCCGTCTTAAGATCTACATCGACAATGGCGTGCAAGATATCCACACCATGCTGGGTAAGCGCCCTCAGCATAAAACCTCCGAAAAGATCGTCACCGACGATTCCAATCAAGGCGACCTTCAACCCCAGGNGCGCTGCGCCACAGGCGAAAATNGCCGAGGAGGAGCCGATGGTCAGCTCGGCGTCCTGGACNAGGGTTTCGGCCTGCCCGAAGCGNGGCTCGAGACCAGGAGAGGAGAGGATTAGATCGGGGTTGATCTCCCCAGCGACGAGGATGTCAAAGGGTTTGATCATACATATAAGAAATCCGGCAGGTAAGATTTCTGTGCAGCGACCATCTCGGTAAACATTTGGCGGATTTCGGCCAGCGAGCACACCGCAGCAGTCAATGGATCGACAATTAAGGCATGCACCGCCGCTTCGCGGTTCTGCTCCAATACAGCTGTAGCCACCAGATCGTGGAAGGCCATGTGCTGCTGGTTAAGCAGGGCGAGGTGGGTAGGGAGTGGCCCGAAATGAGTCGGCTGTACCCCCTTGCCATCCACCAGGCAGGCCACCTCCACGACACCATCCCGCGGCAAGTTATCGATCAAACCCGTGTTCAGCACGTTGCCGTAGATCACCGCCAGCTTATTCGTCTCCATCGCCTCGACAATATAGGAAGCAAATTCAGGGCCGCGTTCTATCTGNAAGGCTCTCCTCCCAGAGAGGTAATCCCGAATCTCCTGATCGCCCTCGGCGCGCCAGGTTGGCCAGTTGTTGGCATAAAAGCCGCTTTCGCCGCGATACTCGCTGCGTGTGTATTTTTTGACCAGATCAGGCCGTTTGCGGAAGTACCCGGTGTACTCGGAGACATGTCCGCTCGATTCGGTTGGGAATGCGCCCAGGTGGAGCATCATCTCGAACCGCACCGGATCATGTTCGTAGACCTCCGGCAGGCGCGCTCGTTGGCGCAACAAAGGATAAAGATCCTCGCCATCTCGAGAAAGCTCCACGAACCAGGCCAGGTGGTTGATCCCCGCCGCCCGCCAGTGAATAGCCTCGTAAGGAATATCCAGGTACTCGGACAATTGCTGAGAAGTGTGTTGGATCGAGTGGCACAGACCGACGGTGGGCAACCAGGAGGCGCGCACCCCGGTCAGCACGGTGAGGGACATTGGGTTGGTGTAGTTCATTACCAGGCTGCGCGGCGCCAATCGCTCCACATCTTTCAGGATCTCGATCCAGGCTGGTAAAGTCCTCAAAGCCTTGAAGAGGCCGCCAGGACCAATCGTGTCGCCGATGCACTGATCGACCCCATACCTGAGAGGGATTTCGTAGTCGTGGCGTACATTGGGCAATCCGGCCACCTCAATCGTATTGATGACATAGTCGCTGTTTGCGAGGACATCCTTTCGTTCGGTGCTGGCTGCGACACTCCAACGTCGCCCCGAGAGCCGGATGAGAAATTCGGCCATCTGGTGGGCGAGCTCCAGGCGAGCTGAATCGATATCTACCAGGGCGAAGACGCCGTTTTCCAAGGCCGGTGTAGAGAGGATATCCGCCATGATTTCAGTCGCAAACACGCTACTGCCTGCGCCGATGATCGCAATTTTGGGCATATGCAATTCCTTTTTAGTCGATTTTCTCTGCGAGGTCTACTTCAACCCGGTCAAAGTAATGCCTTTGACGATCCACCGCTGAGCAAAAATAAAAACAAACAGCACTGGAAGGATGACCATCACCGAAGCCGCCATAGTCAGGTGAAGCTGTTGGGTGTGCTGGTTGGAATACCAGGTCAAAATGATCGGCAGAGTGCGCACGTTTTGTTCGGTGAGCACGATCAGCGGCCACAGGTAAGCGTTCCAGTTGAACATGAAGGTCAACATACCGAACGTGGCCAGCGCAGGCCCCAGCTGGTATAGGATAATCGAGCGATAAACCCGGAACTCTGAGGCGCCATCCACGCGGGCCGCGTCGAGCAATTCATTTGGAATTGAAAGAGAGAACTGCCGGAAGAGGAAAATACCAAACGCATCGATGGCGGCCGGGATGATCAGCCCCCAGAGTTTGTTGAGCAACCCGAGGCGCGCCAGGATGAGATAGCCAGGGATCATGGTCACCTGGTGGGGGATCATCATAGTTGCCAGGATGAACCAGAAAANGACGTTCTTGCCGCGGAAATTAAACTTGGCGAATAAGTATCCATATAGGGAACTGGTGAAGAGCACNTGCACCACATTCGCCAGGGCAATNATTGCCGANTTTCGATAGAACAAACCCAACGGCAGCTCTTTGTCGGTCAGGATATTGGCGTAGTTTTGCAGGGTAAACTTTTCAGGGAAAAACGTTGGCGGGATTTGCCGGATTTCGCTGCCAGTTTTGAACGAGCCAAAGATCATCCACACGAAGGGCAAGATCGCCACCAAGCTGGCCGGGATTAATAGCAAGTACACTCTATACTTGTCAAGTTTCAAACCCTTGCGTGTCTGCAGCGGTAACGCTTGGGCAGTGTCCATTAATACTCCCATTCGGTTCTGAGCAGTCGGGTCTGGACGAGCGAAATAGAAAACACCATCAAGAACAGCACCACCGAAACCGCTGAGGCCCAGCCCATGCGTTGGAAGCGGAAAGCGTTATTGTAGATGTCGAGCAGAAGCACACGCGTCTGGTCGTTAGGGCCTCCCTCGGTCATGACCTGGATAATGTCAAAAACCTGAAAAGAGGAGATCATCGTTAATACCGAAGTCAGCAGGATTGTGGGTTTCAGCAGGGGGAGGCTGATGTAACGAAACATCTGCCACCCGCTCACGCCATCCATGCGCGCCGCGTCCTTGATGCTTTCGGGGATACTTTGCAGCGCAGCGATGAAAATAACCAGGTTGTACCCCAAATCTTGCCAGAGATAGGCAATGATCACCGCAATCAGAGCAATCGGGACGCCAAGAAAGATTAAACTCTGGTCGCCGGTCCAGTTAATTCCCACTAACTTACCGTTGAGGGACGTCAGAATGCCGTTGAGCAACCCGCGCTGGGGGTGATAAACATAGCTCCACATGATGGCTACCCCCACCGATGGCGCTAACACCGGTAAGAAGAAAAACATGCGGAAGAAACCCTTCAATCGGTCGTGGGCGCTCTCAATAGACACCGCCAACGGCAAGGTGATCGCCAGGTTGAGGGGCAAGATCAGGAATGCAAACAAAAGCGTGGTTCTAATACTAATGTGAAATTGGCGGACGTTGAGCGGCGCGTCTGGTGCAAAATTCAGCATATCGCCAAAGTTCTGCAACCCAACGAAAGGGTTATCCCCACCCAGCCCGAGGACTGGCCCGCCGGAACGCCGGGCGCTGTATTCGAAGAAAGCCAGGGCCAGTCCCCAAAGCATGGGAAACAGGGTGAAGAAACCCATATAGAGCACCAGGGGAGTCACTGCCGAAAAGATAAATTGCTTTTGCGCCGAATCCCGGCCGTGGCGCAATCGGAAAAACAAGCCCGCGATACCCTGGGCAGTGCGCAAGGTCTGTGTTGCCATTTCAAGCTTAGAACGACTCATTCACCTCTCGCTCTATGGTTTCCAACGTCTCCTGCGCGGTGGCATTTCCTTGCAGGAAATTCAAGATGCGGGGATAAGTGATTTCATACCAGACCAAGTCGCGATCGGGGAAATGCCCTTCGTGTTTACCAAATTCCAAAATCTTCAGGAAAGGCTCGAAATATGGGAATTCAGCAAGCAAGCTTTCGGAAGCTGCACCAGTCGCATTGGCCTTGAGCGCGGGCAGCGTCCCGGAGNCAATGTTCCATTGGGCAGCGTTTTCAGGGTCCAGGGCCACGAAGGAAATAAAATCCCAGGCGGCGGCTTGTGCTTTGCTGTGGGTCGAGACCGTCAATCCCCAGCCAGACGAGGCCACGAAGACCGGGTCTGGGGAGATACTAGGCAGCTCCACATACTCGGTGACTTCCGCTACCTCGGGGAAATCCCCACTGTATTCTGGGACGACCCACGGGCCAACCAGGCCGATCGCCGTAGTCTCTTCAAAGAAGGAGTCGCCGACCCAGTTCTCTTCGTCATTGAAGAGAACCGGATCGATCAGGCCTTCGTCGACGAAACGCTTCATCAGCTCCAACGCTTGTTTGCCTTCGGGGGTGTTGACTCGGAAGCCCTCGTCTGTCAGGTAATCGCCGCCATATTGGAGGATCAACGAATAGAAAGTAGCCGCGGTACCATCCGAGCCGGTGAAATTGTAACCGGCACGGGTCATCACCCCGTCTTGCACCACTGCCAGTTTCTTGGCATCGGCGATAAATTCATCCCAGTTCGCCCACCCGCTCGTGATATCCTGCAAGCCAGCCTCTTCCGCCAGCCTGGTATTGACCAGGGTTGCCCCATACTCGATATTATATTCCTGGGGTAGACCATAAAGCTTCTCATCACAGACATAGCCGGCTAATTGGGCAGAAAAGATCGCCGCTTGGGCCTCTTCCAAGGCCATGACATCCGCAGGCACTTCCGCCAGATTGCCACCTTCGACGTAACTGCACACCCAGGAGCCAAACATCTGCAATATGTCCGCCTCGGTGCCAGCCGGCAGGGCGGTTTGCAAGGTTTGGATATAAGTGTCGTAGTCAAAGGTCTCGAAAGAGATGCTAACCTCTGGATACTCGCTCCGATAGGCATCCGCCATTTCCTGCAAACCGGTGTTGAAGGCATCGTTTTGGTGGGTCCAAACCCGGAGGGTGACCGGTTCTCCTGAGACTGCTGGCGGGCTGGTCAGCGGGGTTTGCTGGGCAGCCGGTGGTTGGGTGGCCTGAGGTGTTGGCTGGCATGCGGATAACACCACAACCAGGGCTAACAGAAGACTGATGATCATGATCGACTTTCTCATCTTTCTGCTCCTTTCAGTTTACATCAAGAGAAACACAACCTCAAGTCAAAGATCATTTTCGACTATCAGGATTATGTCCGGTTATTATTCTTCCGCTGGCACCTCCTTGTTAAGGCAATTTGCATCCGGGAATATTTAGTTATGGGAGTTTGAGCTGAACAACAGCCATCAGGTTGGCGGGCTGGTCAGGGTTGAGGCCATTGTGCAGGGAGCGATAGAAAGCCATCAGCTGCAAGACAGGCAGGTAGAGGATCGCCCGCTCCCCATCTTGCAAACCGCCTGGCAAGACCACCTGGAAATCCGCCTGTTCGGGCTTAAGTAGCCGCGGGGTGATGGCCAGCACCCTGGCACCCATGGCGCGCATCTCTTCGAGTAGTTTCACTTCGGGTGATAACGCTGTTTCTGAGACCAACCCGGCAATTAAGGTCTGCTGGTTGACCATCGACATCGGTCCATGGCGGAACTCCAGGAAGTGAAACGCCTCTGAATAACTCAAAGACATTTCTTTCATCTTGAGCATGGCCTCGCAGGCCAGCCCATAATACGGTCCGCTGCCCAGGAAGAAAAAGCGCTCCAGGGTGACATCTTCGCCAAGCTTGCGGGCGAGATCGTGATACTCTGCAATCAAGTCCACCCCGTAAACTGGTAACTGCAGAAACGGACTGCTCCACTTTCTACTGCCCAGCAGGATGGTAAGCGCCTGGACTGCTACCAACATCGAAGAGAACGAACGGGTTTGAGCCACGCTGTACTCCTGTGCCTCTCCGATTACTATAGCCAGCGAAACTGACTTTGATAGAGAGCTGTGCTCATAACAGGTGATACCGATCACCGGGCCTTTCGTGTGAGCGCGGAACAGGTCGACTGCCCTCAGGGTTTCGGTAGTTTCNCCTGANCGGGAAATCGCCACAAGCAGTTTGGGTTCTCCCCCCCTTAAGACCAAATCAGGGTAGAGTAGGATATCGGAGGCAGGGTAAGCTACAGCTGTCGTCCTAACGCTCCCCTGGAAGAGCAAGGCAGCTGCCCGCGCCAGGTAATAGGTCGAACCACACCCGGTAAAGATCACTGTTTGAAATGGCTGGGCGTTCCACAGGGCTAACAACTGGTCTGCTTTGTTACTCGTCTCTTGCAACGCTGCCTGCCAGGCATGTGTCTGGGAGATTATTTCGTGGTAGGTATGGAACTGGTCGGCTGTCTGCATAGGGTTACCTTTTATTTGAGTAAATTTTTCGTGGTTTTATTACGCCTGTATCCCGCGTATTCCATTTAAGTCAAGTTTAATCATCATAAGAATTACTACAAGCCTGGGAATAACAGGCCGCCACCTCCCTGATCCGGTCCCAGACCAACTGGCGCGGATGGTTCCCAATCTTTCCAGTCCGGATATTCTGGTATTGGACGGGNAGGAACTGGCTGATCAGGGTTAACGGGGGAGGGTTCCGTGCNAGGTTCTCCAGCAATCTAGACAGGGCACGCTCAATTTCCGAGTTATTCCAGTAATAACGAATACGGTCACTGAAGCTGTACTTGCGTGCAAAGGCTACCCGAGATTTATCTCCCTCATAGTATTTAACGTAATGGAGGGGATCCCGGCTTAAAACCTCATCCAGTATCTCAAAGAACCGGGAAAGGGCGACCCCAGGGCGGTGTGCTAGCCATTCCTGCTCCATCATCGCCAGGGCGAAGACCGCTTCCCGGAAGGCAAAGGTCAGCGCCGGGCCGACTTTCAGGATAGCAAAATGGTCCTCCACCATCTGTTGGAGCGCCCGGCAGCTCTGGTAGTCGGTCGAGTGGGCTTCGTAAACCAAGTTGGGGAGGGTCTCGATGAACTCAGAGAGCGGCCTGGCTTTGGAGCGGTCGTACTCAAACAGGGCATCGTCGCCATACTCAACTCCGGGCTGCACCACCAATCCGATCACCCGTTCCCAGGTCGAGTCCAGTCCTCGCACCTGAAAAGCGGACTGAATCAGCTCGATGGTCTGGCGTGCATGCTCCACTGTGGTGACTAGCAGGGAGCTTTCCTTCTCCTGAGATCCACCCGGAGGCGGAACTTCCGTACCGATGATATAGAGAGGTCGTTCGGCGGCCTTGACTGCCACTGCGGCCGCCTCAGCCACCTGGCAAAGTTCGCTAGCCCGTTCGGCTGCAATCTGTGGGTCAAGTGGGCGCTCGGGCGCATCGTCGGCGCAGCGCATGCTGGCGTCCAAGTGGATCTTGGTGCAACCAGCTTGCACAAAGTCATGGACAAGTTGGCGCGCTTTTTCCATAGCCCCCCGGACGTCTTCCGTTTGCCAGGGGCCAGGCCCCAGGTGATCACCTCCCAGAATGATCCTCTCTGTTGGAAATCCCCGGCTGGCAGCGATCTCCTGCACGTATTGGACAAACTGCCGGGGATTCATGCCGGTATAACCACCATATTGGTTGACCTGGTTGCAAGTCGCCTCGATGAGCAGAGGACTGCTGTTTTGGTCAGCTTGTTGCATACAGGCCTCGATTACGAAGCGGTTAGCTGAACAAATGGAATAGATGCCGCGTGCCAGGCCCCGCTTCTGGTCGCGCAGGATCTCGAGCAAACCTTCGCTAGCATTCTTCTCGCCCCTTGAGGAGTGGGCGTCCCAATGGTTCGCCATGGGCTGGGCGTCAGGAGGATTACAAGTCATATCCTAGGATTCGAGATAGCAGGACAGGTAATTATTTGTCAAGATTCAATAAACGCCTGGCATTCAAATAATAGACTTTCTCCAGAACGTCATCCGGCAAGTGCAGGCCATAGATGCGCCANCGGCCTTGGCTGGGCGGATCGGCTAGATCGTAATTGAAATACTCGTCGTCCGTTTCCAGAAAGNGGTAGTACAGGCGATAATAGGCCAAATCGGGTGGGCAGTCCAAACCAAACAGGATGCGGTCCTGGTGGCGCTGAAAAAACCGGCGCGCCGTATAGGGCTGGCGGCCCAGCTCCCCGATGCGAGCGGCGATGTCGACAGCGAAATTGGGGCACCGATCCAGCAGCTGGCCGACCCATTCCAGGTTCTCAGCGTAGCAGCCGACGTGGGCGCCGATAAAAGTCGTCGCCGGGTGGCGCCCCACCAGGTTGGCTAACTGCTCAAGGATGGTGATAAAAGGTGGGAAAGGCGGGTTAGGGAAATGCCAATCCGGATTGGCATGCAGTTCTTCCCAGCGCTCGTTGGTCGCATCCAGGGGATCGAAAAAGGCGACCGGATCGGCGACATGGATGAGGACCGGCAGGTTCAGTTCCGCAGCCGTCTCCCAAATGGGATCCAGGCGAGGATCATCTACCGGCGCGAGCGCCTTATGCTGATCGCGCACGTGCAGACCGAACGATTTCCATATCTTCAAGCCTTGCGCCCCGCGGGCTGCCTGACGGCGCAGGCCGGCGGCCGCCCACTCGCCGAAGCGGTCTCCGTGATCAGGCCAGGCCGCCCAATCCACGCCCCCAAAAAAACAAAAGCGATCTGGAGCGAAGGCCTTGTATTTGTCAAGGCGTTGGTAGAGAATATCTTCATCCCAACCCCCATCCAGATCTGCAAGCACACAGACACCGGCTTCATCCAACACCTCCGAGAGCTCTGACACAGGGCGGTTACACCACCCTCCACCGAAAGTCTCACCCAGGTGGTTGTGCGCGTCGATCACCGGAAACCTGGAGGAGAGAACTGGTGTCTCTTTCACCCAAAGCCTGGGCTTTGGTACAAATTCTCCCAAAGACAGTTTGGTGTGAGGCATTTTCGATTCAGTCGTGCGCCAAATATCAAACCTGAAGGACTTCTATGCCCAATTCCCTGAGCTCTACAATACATTCTTCGGAGGTGGCTTTGTCGGTGATCACCATGTGGGCCACTGTCACCGGACCTACCAGGACAGAGCTGACGCGGCCAAACTTGCGGTGGTCAGCCAACACAATAATACGCGGGGCGAGACTTAGAATCGCCCGATCTGTCATGGTTTCGGGCAAATAATCGTTTGTGAACCCGTGCCGTGCATCGATGGCGCGCATCCCCATAAACGCCTGGTCTGCCCGAAATTCGCGGATGGCCTGTTCCGCAATGTGCCCAACCATCGACAGCTCGCTATGCCGCAAAAGACCACCGATCACGATCAATTCGACATTGGGCCGGTCAGTGAGTTCATTGACAACCGGTAATGAGTTAGTAATCACTGTCAGATTTAGATCCTTGGGCAGGTGGCGGGCGATTTCGAGCACAGTCGTGCCGCTGCCCAGGAATATGGTTTCCCCATCTTTAACTAAACCTGCGGCAGCCTGGCCTATCCGCTGCTTCTCGGCGAGCTGCTCAGTCGTACGCAGCAGCATCGGGGGTTCCTTGGTTGCCCGCTCGACGCGCACTGCGCCGCCATGAGTCCTCTGAATCCAACCTTGCCCATCCAGGTCTTCCAGGTCCCGCCGGATCGTGGCTTCACTGACCTCGAACAGGAGGCTCAGTTCGGCGACCATCACGCGCCCTTTTTGCTCGACCAGCTTGCGGATGTGGTTGTGTCTTTCAGCCTTGAGAAGAGCTTCATTTGTGAGCATATGTGCTCGTTTGTGTTTGTTTATTGTTCATTTTAGCAAAAAAATAAATAAATGTCAAGTTAAAATTGCTCATTCAAGCATAATTTGCAGGTATGAAACATACCGATGTCTTTACTCAAATGATCAGGTGACAGTAATAGTTCACTTGGTGTTAAAATTAACCAAGAGCTCGATAAGCCTATGCCTTCCCCTTTACTCGTGATCGTAACCGGCGCGCCATGCACAGGCAAGACGACCCTGGGGCTGCGCCTGGCGGCGGATTTCCGCCTCCCGTTCATCTACAAGGATGGCATCAAGGAAATCTTATTCGACCGCCTGGGGTGGAAAGACAAGCAGTGGTCGAAATTGTTGAGCCTGGCCAGCTACGATCTGCTATACTACTTCGTAGAATCCCTTCTCAAGTCTGGTAAGTCCCTGATCGTCGAGGCCAACTTCAAGGCCCAGGTCGACACAAATAAATTTTTAGCATTGAAAAGCCAATCCGAATTCGTACCATTTCAGATTCTCTGCCGCGCCGAGCCCGAAATCCTGCTGGAGCGCTTCAGGAGCCGCGCCGGCGCGCCAGAGCGTCACCCCGGCCATATCGACCACCTGACGGAGGGTGATATCCGCCATTCGCTCTGGCGCGGTGAGTACCAGGCTCTGGCGATCGGCGGGCAGCTGGTCGAGCTCGACACTACCGATTTGGCCCAAATGGACTACCCGGGCATATCCACTACCCTGAAGTCGGCGCTTGGCAAATCTCGGCACGAGGTTGAATCATGATCCGGTCCCTATACTTTCCTAAAGACGGAAATCTTCAGATTGATTTAAATATTGAGGCGTTTAGAACCGCGTTGCAAGATCCTGACGGACTGTTGTGGGTCGACTTTGAGGCCACACTTCCTGAGGCAGACGAGCCAATCTTGCGGGATGTCTTCGGTTTTCATCCACTCGCCATCGACGACGCCTTGCAAGAATCTCACGTGCCGAAGGTCGACGATTGGGGTGAGTACATTTACATCGTTTTGCATGCCGTAGTATTTGGTAAAAATGAGGGTGGTCGCCTGGACACCCTGGAACTGGATGTCTTCCTTGGTAAGAATTACATGGTCACTCACCATGATCAACCGATCGCGGCCATCGAACGCGTATGGGATATTTCTCACCGTGATGAGCGCCATTTGCTCAATGGAGCCGATCACCTGTTGTACCGCTTGGCCGACGAGGTGGTCGCCAGCTATATGCCGGTGGTCGAAGAGATCGACTTAGCGATCGACCAGACCGAAGACCAGGTCTTCGACCGGCCGACACCGGAGACGTTGGAGCATATCTTTATGCTCAAAAGGGCAACAGTGCACTTGCGCCGCATCATTGGGCCGCAGCGCGAAGTGCTCAACAGGCTGGCCCGTGATGATTATCGGGTGATCGACTCTCGGGCACGCATCTATTTTCGCGACGTGTATGATCACCTGGTACGGCTGCACGACATCACCGAGAGCATCCGTGACCTGGTAGGCGGCGCGCTGGACACCTATCTTTCGGTGATCAACAACCGTATGAACGAAATCATGAAGACGCTGACCATCATTACTACTTTGTTCATGCCGATCTCATTTATTGGCGGTTTTTTCGGTATGAACTTCTTCGCCCCCGTTGCCCCTTTAGTCAGTTGGACCGGAATACCAGCCTTCACCCTTACCCTCGCAATTACCATCCTGACCCCTCTATCAATATTACTGTGGGTTCGACGGCGCGGATGGTGGGGGTAGGGATTTGACCATGTTGAGATCCAGCGCCCAGAAAGTCCAGGATGCGCTGCGCGCCCTGGGCTTCCAGTTTGAAGTCGTGGAACTCCCTGCCTCGACGCGCAGCGCCGCTGAGGCGGCCCACGCTGTGGGTTGCCAGATCGGGCAGATCGCCAAGTCCCTGGTCTTCAGAACCAGGCACACCCAGCGGCCTGTGCTGGTGATCGCCAGCGGAGCCAACCGGGTGGATGAGGCCAAAATCGGAGAGCTGGCCGGGGAGCCGATTGAAAAAGCTAATGCCGATTTCGTGCGGGAGCACACCGGCTTTGTAATCGGCGGCGTTCCTCCGGTCGGTCACCTTGAGTCATTAATAACTTTCATCGATGAGGATCTCTTACTATACAAGGAGATCTGGTCGGCAGCTGGTACACCACACGCCGTCTTTTGCCTGATTCCCCAGGATATGGTTAAATTGACCGGCGGGCAAGTCGTAAATATTACCTGAGGAGGAAGAACCATGTATTTCAAAATCGGCTTAGAAAATGGTGTGGAAGGTCGCTCCCAGGCATGGGTGCTCGATCACCCAGGTTGTTTTGCCTATGGACAGGATGGACACGAAGCCCTTCATCACTTGCCGGCAGCAATCCAGGATTATATCGATTGGATCACCCTGCACAACCATCAACCCTGGCTGAGGAGACCTGTAGGCGAATTAGAGGCGGAAGAGATTTGGGAGGTTTATACCATCGACGAGAACTATGAACTTGCCGAGCAAGGTTATGAGGTCGATGCCTGGTTTCTCCACGATTGGAAGCCGCTCACCGAATTGGATATCGAACGGGGCCTGAAATTGCTCGCCTGGAGCCGCGCCGATCTAGTCGAAAGCGTACGCGGCCTGAGCCAGGAAACGCTGGATGCCGGACACCCCGGCGAACGGTGGAGCATCGCCAACATCCTGAAGCACGTTGGCGGGGCCGAGTGGTGGTATCTGGACCGGCTAGGGTTGGCTTTCCCAAGTGAGGATACCCTCAGCGATCCCTTCGAACGCCTGGAAAAAGTGCGCGCCCACCTGGTCAAAATACTGCCAGGCTTGGCTGGCTCCCGACAGGTGGTGGGCATCGACGGCGAGCTCTGGAGTCCACGCAAACTACTGCGGCGGGCAGTATGGCATGAACGCGATCATACCTTCCATATTCGCAAACTCATTTAATTCCCCTCTCCTCCCAGATGTGGCAATTGAAGGTATAATTTTGACTAGATTTATCATAATAATTGCGCGGCAGTTTTCATAACAAACCTCATGGCCTTAGACCGTTTTGGACGTTCGATCTCTTATTTGCGCATCAGCCTGACTGATCATTGCAACCTGCGGTGTGTGTATTGCATGCCGGAGGACATGACCTTCCGTCCCAACGCCGAGTTGATGCAGGATGACGAACTCCTGCTCTTGGTAANCCTGTTCGCCAGCCTGGGTTTCCATAAGTATCGTCTGACNGGCGGCGAACCAACGGTGCGNGCGCACATCGTAGACCTGGTGCGCGCCATCGCTCACACACCTGGCGTTCGCTCGCTGACCATGACTACGAACGGCATTTTGCTCTCCCGCCTGGCACGCCCGCTGGCAGAGGCCGGCTTGCAGCGGGTCAACGTCAGCCTGGACACGCTGAACCCGGAAAAGTTCCGCCGCCTGACTCGCTGGGGAAGGCTGGAGGATGTTTGGGAAGGCATTCAGGCCACCGAGCAGGCCGGACTTACCCCGATCAAGATCAACGCCGTAATTGTGCGAGGCTACAACGAGGCCGATGTCGTCGATCTCTCTCGTCTGACTCTGGATCACCCCTGGCAGGTGCGCTTTATAGAAATGATGCCCTTCGCTGGCGCCACGGAACTGCAGACTACTCAAGTGGTGACGGCGGAAGAAATGCAGCAGCGCATCGAAATGACACTGGGCAGCATCCAACCTGCCAATGGCGGGGAGCTGGATGGAGAGGCGCGTCTCTACCACCTGCCGGGTGCCCTGGGCGACATTGGCTTCATCTCTTCGGTAACCCAACCGTTCTGCGCATCGTGCAACCGCGCCCGACTGACCTCCGACGGTCGCTTACGCTTATGCTTGTTGCGCGAAGGGGAAGTGGATTTGCTCACGCCGTTGCGCGCCGGCGCAAGCCTCGAGGATCTGCGACAATTGATCCTGGATGGGATCTGGTACAAACCTTGGGGGCATGGCTTAGCCGAGGGTCTCATCCCCCTCAACCGGGTAATGAGTGAAATTGGTGGATAATCATATTTTATAAAGGAGGGGTGTTTTTGTTTTCCCCAAACGGTGTTAAAAACATTTTATTTGACCTGGATGGCACACTGCGGCACAACCGGCCTTCCTTCAACCAGGCATTCTTCGACTTTGCCAGAAAGTTGGGAGTGCCAGATGATATAGAAACCCGCCAGCAGGCCATGCGTTGGTTCCACTATTACTGGGCACAATCCCCTGAGCTATTAGCTGACTTAGAGACCTTTGCCGAGCAGCGCGATCTGTTCTGGATGAATCACTCCCGTCTCCATCTGCTTGCCACCGGCTGCCCCCCTGAGCAGGCAGAAGCTCTGGCTCCAGAACTATACCGCTGCATGGAGGAGGAGTATACCCCTGAAGATTGGGTGCCCCCTGAAGTTCCCTGGACACTGCAAGCCTTGAAGGTAGACGGTTTCAGACTGGCCGTTGTCTCCAATCGCACGCATGCCTACGAGGAGCAGTTGGAGACACTTAGTTTGCGCAGCTACTTTGAGTTTGCCCTGNCAGCCGGGGAGGTCAACGCCTGGAAACCAGACCCGGCGATCTTTGAGTACGCCTTAAGACAATTGGAAGCAAAACCAAGNGAAACCCTCTATGTAGGGGACAATTACTTCGCCGACGTGGTTGGNGCCCGGCGAGCTGGCCTGGGCGCGGTTCTCCTGGATGCAGAAGGNACTTTCCCCCAGGCCGATTGTCCCGTCATCCACACCTTGTCGGAACTGGGAATGTTCTTAGAAAAGTAACCACCAGATAACCGCCGCGACACTGGCCCCAACCAATGAGCAGGAGAAATTCACCAAATCGTTGTTCAGCCAGCGCCAGCCTCGCACCTGGACGGTTTCGGTTCCACACCTGTGCCGGGGATGGCTTTCGGTCTCCTTCTGGCATTGCGGACAATAGTAGATCGCCTGCACGGAAGCCCCCAGGAATGAATCAAGGGTAGCCCCGGCGAATCCTGCGACGATGAAGACCGCCATCAGGCGTAAGGCGGGGATATCAGGGGTGAACAAAGCTGCCCCGAATCCGATTAAAGCCGCGCCGGCCAGGGCCGCCAGATTGCCGAACAGGGTGATGCCACCCGAAGTGCCTCGCTCCACAACTTTCCGGTTCGTGATCAGCCTCGGGGGGGAGGCACTCAACACGCCCAACTCGGTAGCCCAGGTATCGGCGTTCACGGCAGCCATCGCCCCAGCGAAGGCGATCCAGGGCCATACCTCAAGAGGCAATAAAGCCAATAGCAGGGCAAGCAAGGCTCCCAGCCCACCATTAGCCAGCACCTGGCCGTAGTCGCGGCGGGAGCCTTTGGCAAATTTCTCGGCCAACACGAATTTACTCGCCGCAAAGGCGCGGGAAAGCAGGCTGGAGGAGATGAAGAAGGTCAGCAGCAATACGGCCCAAGGAATACCCCCCAGACCAAAGATCAATCCACCACTGAGCATGGCAGCCCAGGCTCCGCTTGGAGCGAGCGCACCAGCCCGGAAAGCCAGGTATGCGATCAACGCGCTGAACAGGAAACCAAGAAAAAGTTGCTGCACGGGTTCAGGTATTCAAAAGGCAAGCCCCTGGAAGAGTAGAAGATGTGGATAAGTGGCTGGAATCTGTGGAAAACTGGTCAGATACGGTGCACAATTCCTGAAAACCAGGGGGAAATTAACCTGTCCCCTGGATAAAGATAACCGCGCCTAAAAAGAACGTCGCAGTGAGAACGCCGCTGCCCCACAATAGATAAGCCAGAGCCTGCCCTCCCTCACGCCGGTAAAAGAACAACCCGGCTAGCAGATCAGCCAGGTAGAAAAAGCTGTTCAGAAAGGGCAGCAAGAGCATTCGCACGGAGGGAACCAGATCAGTGGGTGTACCGTCAGGGTTAAAACCCAAAGAAATGGCCGGTCGGGAAGGTACAAGCAAGCTGACCATCACCAACAAGCCCAGGGACAATATCAACCCACCGAGTAACAGGTAGCGGGCGGGTTTGGATGCCCAGACACGTGCCAGAAGGAAAGCCGGGTGTAGCGATCGGGCAGGCAACGGCGTGAGGGAACCTAACTCGCTCAGGCGCTGATATGTGCGCAGAAACTCATCCGGAGCGGCCGGCGAAATGGCGAAAACACGTCCGAAGGCGGCGATCAAGATCAACTGGCCAGTCTGGGCAGCCAGGTATTCCACCTGGCCACCATCCGGCAAACGGCGGACGCCCAGCACTGCGCCCGGCCAGCGCACCCTGGGTAAAGGTAGCGAGAACCCTACCTCGCTTGCTGGGCGGACCCACCCAACGACATCCATTGGTATTACTTCTTCCCGTAATCCCCAACGCAGGCGGATGCCGTCGCGTTCGAGGGAATAGGAGGCCCTCCATAAGGCATAAGCCCGGTAGGCCAGTACCGGCACTATGGCAAGGGCCAGCAAAGTAGGCAGAAGATACAGCAAGAAAGTCGGGCCGACCTCCGCTTGGGTCGCCTGCCAGAGGCTCCAGGCACCTCCCACGACCAGGGCCATATAGCGATCGCGTGAAAGATCAGCCCGAAACGATGTGAGGGATTGAAAAAGGTGGTTTCACTCACTAATGAACTATTTGATTTCGTAGACGATGCTCACGTCAACCGTCAGAGTGAGCTGCCCGGGAGAAACCGGAACCTCAGCCGCTGGTGCACCACCGCCTCCGCCCTTGCCCTCAAACACAGGCACCGGGAAACCGCTATACGAGTTGATCGATTGAACCTCTCCCAGGGTCACCCCGGCGGCTTGAGCCAGCTCCTCGGCCTGAGCCTGCGCATTTTCTACCGCAGCTTTGCGAGCTGCGGATATCGCGCCTGTTTATCTTCGACATTGAATTGGATGCTATGGATCGAGTTGGCGCCCGAATCTATCACAGCACTCAATAACTCGCCTAGTTTATCCAGCTGGCGCACAGTTACATATACCGTGTTGTCCACCACGTAGATGGTACCAATCACCTTGCCTGTTTCATCGAATTGCTGCTGTGGAAAAATGCTGAAGTTGGAGGTCTGGATATCTTTCTCGTCCACGCCCATCCCTTGAAGGGCTTGCGCCACCTTTTGGGTCTGGGCGTTGTTGCTCGCCACCGCTTCGGTAGCATCTTTGCCTTCGGTATGCACACCGATCGATATGTTGGCGATATCCGGGACGATGAACGTTTTTCCACTACCAGTGACATTTAAGGTNCGNGGAGGAGNTGNCGTAGCCGGGGCAGCACNTTGAATNCCGCACGCNCTTAATCCGATCGCCATCGCCATCAACCCCCNAACGATCAATTGTTTCTTGAGCATAGGTTCCTTCCTTAGTCNTTTAGGGATTTGGATCACGCCTATCAGACGCCGCCGGTCAACCGAAAGTTCCCAGCGATTTGCTAGTGGCCTGGTGTATTTTACCCCTAAAAAGGTACATTCGGATCATGACAGTATCCAGGCAAGCGCAACAAGCGGCATCACCGCACCCTGGGTGGATCATAAAGGGTATAATTATGATTGCACTNCGTTGTTAGACGCCGTGGNGGTTATATCAAGATTTTAGGGGATGCAGATCATTCATGGAAAACACGCTGAAAATCGTTATCCCAATGGCAGGATTAGGCACCCGCCTGCGCCCACATACCTGGAGCAGGCCGAAGCAATTGGTCACCGTGGCGGGCAAGCCCGTGCTTGACCATGTGCTGGACACCCTGGCGACATTACCAGACCCCGAAAACATAGAACTGGTCAGCATTGTTGGTTATCTCGCTGAGCAGATCCAGGAACACTTGCTCTCCTGCTTTCCTCAGATAAAATCTCACTTTGTGTTGCAGGAGGACCCGCGCGGCCAATCTCACGCCATTTACCTGGCCCGCAAGTACCTTAAAGGCCCGATGATGGTCATCTTCGCCGACACCCTGCTCGAAATCGACCTCTCCATCCTGGCAACTGAGACGGCGGAAGGGGTGGCCTGGGTCAAGCCAGTGCCCGATCCACGCCGATTTGGCGTGGCGGTAACCGGCCAAGATGGTTGGGTCACCCAGATCATCGAAAAACCCCAGGATATGAATAACAACCTGGCAGTGGTCGGTTTCTACTATTTTCACAGTTCTGAAGACTTGATCGCCGCCATCGAAGAGCAAATGCGCCGGGGCCTGCAACTGAAAGGGGAATATTTCCTGGCGGATGCCATCAACATCATGNTCGAGCGCGGCCTGAAAATGCGCACTGAAAAGGTCGATGTGTGGCTGGACGCCGGCACTCCAGAGACGCTGTTGGAGACCAATCGCTATCTGTTAGAAAATGGTCGCGATAACAGCGCTGAGGCTACCAAGCGCAAAAACATCGTAGTGATCCCCCCAGTCTTCGTTCACCCCACNGCTGAGATCGAAAATTCAATTCTTGGCCCGCACGTCTCTATCGGCGCCGGAGCCAACGTTCTGAATAGCATCGTGCGCAATTCAATTCTTGAAGACGAAGCCCAGGTAACCGAAGTAATCCTGGAAGGCTCATTAATCGGTCGCCAGGCGCTGATCCAGCGGCGTTCTGCCGTCATCAACGCCGGGGATCACACGGTAGTGATCCTGTAGTCATGGCCGACCTGGTGGAATGCCACTCTGGCTTTGCTTACGCCGATCGCCCAACTACGTTACGCTGGCAAGGCGAACGCCTGGAAGTCGCCGTGATCCTCCAAAGCTGGCTGACCCCCACCGGCAAATGTTTTCGCGTGCGCACAATTGACGATCGTATCTTTGAACTCACTTACGACCTGGACTCTGACCAATGGCATCTTCTGAACATAGCTGCGATTGAAAGTTACGATGGAATTTGAGCCCGTTATCGGTCTGGAAGTTCACGCTGAACTGGAAACAAAGTCGAAAATGTTTTGCGCCTGCCCGGTGGTTGATCCCACCCTGGCGGAGCCGAATGTCGCAGTCTGTCCGGTATGCTCTGGGATGCCTGGCGTATTACCGGTGGTCAACGAACGCGCCGTGGAGTATGCCCTGCGCGTTGCCCTGGCGTTGGAATGCGAAATCGCCCATACCAGCATCTTCGCCCGCAAAAACTACTTCTACCCAGATCTGCCGAAAGGCTACCAGATCTCTCAATACGAACAACCTTTGGCTCGCAATGGGCGNCTGACCATCCTGACCACGAAAGGTGAAAGCGTGGTCCGCATCCGGCGCGTGCACCTGGAAGAAGACACTGGCAAGCTGACTCATATCGTCGCGGGAGGTGACTTGGCAGGCATCCAAGCAGCTGGCCAACAGGGTGGCGAGAATTATTCGCTGGTCGATCTGAACCGCGCTGGCATCCCCTTGCTTGAAATTGTCTCCGAGCCCGATCTGCATTCAGCTGAAGAAGTACGCGCTTACGCCACCAGCTTGCGCTCTATCTTGCGCTACCTGGGGGTGAATTCCGGCGACTTGCAGAAGGGTGTGTTGCGTATCGAACCGAATGTCTCCTTACGCCCGGTGGGCACTCCCCAGCTCGGGACGCGCGTCGAGATCAAAAACCTGAACAGCTTTCGCGCCCTGCAACGCGGCGTCGCATATGAAATCCAACGCCAGAGTGAGCTGCTCAGGCAGGGGAAAAAAGTAAGGCAGGAAACCGTCGGGTGGGATGAGTTGCGAGGGATCACGGTGACCCAACGCGTAAAAGAGCAGGAAGACGATTACCGTTACTTCCCGGAACCCGACCTGCCACCCCTGGAGATTGAACCAGCATGGATCGAGCGCATCAGGACTTCCTTGCCAGAATTGCCGACGGCGAAGTTCCACCGCTTCCGCAAGCAGTATAGCCTGAACGCCTATGACACGGGGGTTTTGGTCGCAGAAAAGGCAGTCGCGGATTATTTCGAGCAGGCCGTGGCATCCCTTTCCACACAGGATGAGCCAGGGGTAAGCCCCAAAATGCTGGCAAACTGGATTAGCGGAGAGCTGTTCGGATTGCTCAATCAGGTCGGAGCGACGATCGATGTGACGCGCGTCACACCCCGCTCCTTAGCCGAATTGGTTCGAATGGTTGCGCGCGGCGAGATCAACCAGAACATCGCCAAGAGCGTGCTGGCAGAAATTTTTACTACCGGCAAATCCGCTGCAGAAATCATCGCCGCGCGCGGCCTGCAGCAGATCTCCGACGCCAGCTTCATTGCCCGCCTGGTAGAGAAAGTTCTGGCCGAAAACCCTCAGCCGGTTAACGAATACCTGGACGGGAAGCAGAACATTGCCCGCTGGTTGTTCGGGCAGGTAATGCGCGCTGCCAAGGGTCATGCCAATCCCCAGGTAGTTCAGCAGGAACTGGAGCGCCAGCTGGAAACGCTAAACAGGCGCGGGGCAAACCTTACAATGGGTGAGTAGTGGCTCACCCAATCTGTACCAGTCACAGACCAAAATGTGCTTTTCATCACTTGACGGGATGTCTGACGTCTGCTAAGGTTAAGCTGCGTTCAAGCAGATCAAGGAAGGGCACATTTTGAGCTTCGTCGATTGCTTAATCCTTGCACCAGCAGAGTAATTAGCGGGCACCATACCGGGGTGCCCGTTTTCAATCAAAATCCAAACCGTCCATCTCAATCAGGAGAAGACCTAAATGGCAGATCCAATTAACGCTTTCACAATGGCACAGAGCCAGTTTGACCATGTGGCCAAGCTGCTTAACCTCGACCCACAAGTGGCCGAGATGTTGCGCTGGCCGACACGTGAGTTCAAATTCATGATCCCAATCCACATGGACGATGGTACGATGCGGGTTTTCTTTGGCTACCGCGTTCAACACAACGATGCTCGCGGCCCGTGCAAAGGCGGCATCCGCTTTCACCCTTCTGAGACGCTAGACACAGTCCGCGCCCTGGCGATGTGGATGACCTGGAAGGCAGCCGTAGCCGACATCCCGTTAGGGGGTGGGAAAGGCGGCGTTGCAGTCGATCCAGCTTCTCTTTCCATCCATGAACAAGAGAAATTGGTACGGGGCTGGATTGGACAAATCTGGCGGAATATTGGGCCCCGGCAAGATGTCCCTGCGCCGGATGTAGGCACCAACCCACGCATGATGGGCTGGATGATGGACGAGTACTCAAAGCTGGTTGGCCAATACACCCCCGGTGTGATCACCGGCAAACCAGTCGGCGGAGGTGGCTCCCTCGGGCGGACCGAGGCGACTGGCTTTGGCCTTACCTACACGGTGCGGGAGGCCATGAAACACCTTAAAATGGACCCCGCTAAATCCGTCGCCGCTATCCAGGGCTTTGGCAATGTTTCCCAATATGCCGCTATCGGGTTCAAAGACATCCTGGGCGGAAAGGTAGTGTGTGTATCTTATTGGGATCGCGAAGACCGCATGGCTTACACTGTCAGCCATCCCAAAGGTATCGATCCCCACTTCCTCCAATCCATCACGGATACTTATGGCACGATCGACAAAGACAAGGCGCGCGAAGCCGGATATGTCATNGAGGATAGCGATGCCTGGATCTCTAAAGACGTCGACGTACTGATCCCGGGTGCTCTGGAGGGCCAAATTAACGCCGAGACTATCAAGCGCGTCAGCACCCGTGTCCGCCTGGTGGCCGAGGGCGCTAACGGCCCGACTACCCCGGAGGCCGACGAAGTATTTAAACGCAATGGCGTGTTCGTCATCCCAGACTTCCTGTGCAATGCAGGAGGAGTCACAGTTTCTTATTTCGAAAGCGTGCANAATGACATGAACTATTACTGGACGCGTGACGAAGTGCTTTCCCGCCTGGACACCAACATCACCTATGCTTTCAACAGCGTGGTGGAAATGGCGGAAAGCGAGAAGGTGTACATGCGCGACGCGGCTTACATGGTCGCCATCAATAAGGTGGTTAAAGCCATGGAGCTGCGCGGCCGGTTGTAACCCCCCCTGGCTGGTGAGGCGAGGCGGGTTTTTACGGGTNAGAGCTTGTAAAAACCCGATATCTGCTTAATGACTTGCTTGCCGATCCAATGGTACCGTAGTAATATTTTTGTGTTACAATGCTGAGTTGGTAGGGAAAATAGTAACAAAAGCCGCGTTTTCACGTTAATAGAGGTAGGATTCATGCTGAATTGGCATGATCTTGATGATAATCATCTACTAAATCTAGCCAAGGACGGTGAAGCGGAAGCGTTTGGTGAGCTGTACGAGCGACATGTCAACGCGGTCTATCGCTTTCTCTACGCCCGCCTGGATAATCGCATGGACGCAGAAGACTTCGCAGAAGAAGTTTTCATGCGGGCCTGGCATTCTTTATCCACTTATGATGAGCGGGGCATACCTTTTCTCGCCTTCCTATTGACCGTCGCTCGCAACGTGTTGATCGATCATTATCGACGCAACGGCCGCTCACCCCAGCAGGTATCGTTAGAAGACATCCAGGTGAGCGACACGAATCCTGAACCGGGTGAAATTATAACGACAAACCTGAACCATCATGAGCTACGCGGGGCACTGGATCAACTTAGAGATGATTACCAAGAGGTGCTTGTCTTACGTTTTCTGAATGATATGTCACCGCAAGAGACTGCTCGGGTGATGAAACGTTCAACGGGAGCGGTGCGGGTTTTGCAACATCGGGCCCTGGCAGCAATCCGGAAGTCACTGGATGAAAAACATGACCAAAGAATTAGATGAGGCACTGCAATCCTGCCTCGATTTGATTCGGGGNGGCCAAGAGACGGTCGACTCGGTNGTGACCCGCTATCCTGATCTGGCAGCAGAACTAAAGCCGCAGCTTGAGACCATACTTTGGCTTTCTGCTCATCGCCAGGCGCTCGAGCCGCGCCCAGGGTTTGTGGCCGCCTCCCGCCGCCGCCTGGTGACCCAATTACAACAAGAACAACGGCAGGTGCCCTTGACCTGGCGGGAACATTTACAGCAATTCTGGTCCGCACAAAAACTCGCTCCAGTTGCGTTCGTTTTTATTCTCTTGCTGACTCTTTTTGTCAGCGGGACGATCGTTTCCGCATCCCAGAAATCTTTGCCCGGAGACAATCTGTACGCCGTCAAGCGCACCCTTGAACAACTGGCATTAACCACCTCTCTCGATCAAGCCAGTGATGCCGAGCTGCAACTCCTGTATGCNAAAGAACGATTTGAGGAAATCAGGACACTCATGNTCGAGGGCCGCTACGAAGATGTTGCCAGCACAGTTCATGATTACCAAGATCATATCAACAAAACGATAGAGCTAATCGGAGCAGTCTCCGAGCAAGATGCGGTCCAGGCGCGCCAATTAGCCTTGGAACTGGAAACTATCCTAGCTCAACACAAGCTAATCCTGGCTGCCTTGAGCATCAACGCGCCAGATTCGATCTTCTCAGCAATTTCACAAGTTCTTGTGGCCGCAGAGATGGCCGAGTCTATGGCTGAGGAGTTCTCAGTTCTCATTCCTCCATCTCCCACGCCTTTCCGCCCAACCTCAACACCGGTCCCCTCGCCTGTTCCCAGCGATACCCCTAGACCCACGCCGACGCTGGCTCCCACCGAGAGGCCACTCCCGACTGAGCCTGAGGAAGAGCCTACATCGATACCATCGAGGACGCCGGAGCCTAGCGCGACG
>C687J29651_10000158_pt1 | contig 25350 bp, 16 predicted proteins | sample RifCSP13_1_FD_29651 | JGI IMG/M metagenome (IMG submission 29651) | reverse complement strand
CCAGGCGGGTCCAGGACAGGCCGAGGCCGGCGAGGGAGGCCACGGAGACCCTGGGGCGGGTGGAGATGGCGGCCAGGTAGAGGTGACCTGAAGCGGCGGTCAGGTTGGTGGCTGTGGACAGGGTGGAGGAGCTGGAGGCGAAGCCGGTCCAGTTCTCTTCGTAGGTGACAGCGGCGGACGGCAGTGTCACGGTGAAGGCCGTGGCGGAGGAGCCGGTGCCGTAGGGGTTGGTGATGGCGATGGGTCCGCCGGTGGCGCCGCCTGGGACGGTGGCGCGCAGTTGGGTGTCAGAGTCGACGGTGAAGGTTGCAGCTAGGATGCCGTTGAAAGCCACGGCACTGGTCCTGGTGAAATTGCTGCCGGCCAGAGTCACCTCAGTGCCCACTGGCCCGCTAGAGGGAGAGAAGCTGGCGATGAAGGGCGGACCAACGAAGATGATAATGGTGAAGGCAGTGGCGGAGGAGCCGGTGCCGCTGGGGGTGGTAACAGAGATGGGTCCGCCGGTGGCGCCGCCAGGGACGGTGGCGCGCATCTGGGTGTCGGAGTCGACGGTGAAGGTTGCGGTCGGTGTGTCGTTGAAGGCCACGGTGCTGGCGCCGGTGAAGTTGCTGCCAGTCAGGGTCACTTGAGTGCCCACTGGCCCGCCGGAGGGAGTGAAGGAGGTGATGATGGGCGGAGTGGTGACGGTAAAGGCTGTGGCGGATGAGCCAGTGCCACTGAGATTGGTGACGGAGATCAGGCCGGTGGTGGCGCCGCTGGGGACGGTGGCGCGCAGCTGGGTGTTGGAGTCTATGGTGAAGGTCGCGGCTGGTGTTCCGTTGAAGGCCAAGGTGGTGGTTCCGGTGAAGTTGCTGCCGGTCAGGATCACTTCGGTGCTCACTGGCCCGCTGGAGGGACTGAAAGAGGTGATGACTGGGGCAGTAATGCCTCCACCCAAGCTAAGATAATTATGCAGGTAACGTTTTGTCCCTTTATCGCTAGCTAGAACCACCAGCCCGGTGGTGCTGTTCAGGTTCTGCTTGGTCGAAGTGGGGTCGTTGATGCCTGTATCGGTTGAACTCTTTATGAAGGGCGTACCGATCCCTGCCGAAAATTGAATGTTATCCATGCTGGAGGTTTTGTAATATATGCCCGAGTCTCCAGCGTTGTCCTGGTTACGGGTGAAGATATACAGGTTGCGATTAGTAATATCGATTAATAGGATGGGTCGGGTCGGGTTGTAAGTACTCCCCTGGTAAACCGAATAGGCAGACCAGTCACTTTCATTCTTGCAGCGGTTGAGGTTGTTCTTGCAGACCAGCAATACGATTAGATCGGCGGCTCTGGAGGTCTTGACCACGGCGAACACATTGCCGGCGTTGTCCGTCTCCAGGGATTTCAAGTTCATGTGGTCGTCGCTGGAAAGGGTGTACGTCCGGACGTGATTCCAGACGGTATCTGGGGAGTTGGCCGGGTGCACCGCGAAATACACTGTCATTGGCGTTTTCTGATTGCTCCACATCACTCCGATGTGTTGGTTATAGGTGATGATGGACGAAATGTCGTCACTCGAAACCATGGCCGGAGTTCCAACAGGGAGAACGAAGGGCGTCCCCCAGGAGAGGTCGTTGCCGTTTAGGCTGTGGTTGACCATTACCCTCCAGCTCTCGACATAGGTCACCCACAATTGGGCGGCGGAATCTTTTGCTAAGACGAGCGTTTCCGATTTGCCGAGAGTTACTTCGACAGGAAAACCTGCATCCAGACTATAGGACTTGGTCGCAGCGTTGTAACTGTAGCGATACAATTCGCCGCGCTGCCCGGCAGGGGCGGGTGCGCCACCACTAGCGGAAAAGACATGCGAAACTACGTACAAGTGCGTCCCATCCCAGAGGGTGTCTGCTCGGGTAGTGATACGATCGTCGATGGCTGTGCCCATGTCCACCCAAACTTGGGTAGCCAGATCTAAGCGGAATATGTGATACGCATTTCCAGAGCTACTCCAAAGGCTTCCCCACCAGTAACCATCGTTCCACCACAGCTTGCTCTCAGGTTTCTCGCCGGTTACTTCGGAGTTTCCGCCGGTGCCTGAAGGGTAGGTGAAGTCACGATATCCATATTCGACCGGTGTCGAAGCCTGTGCGGAGGCTAAATTTCCGATCGATGCACTGCTCACGATCGCTAAGGCGATCACTAGACGGGTCAGGAGGCGCCTGGAAATGCTCGCTAATNCCGATAAGTTTGATTGATTCAAAATCGTTACTCCAAGAATTTAAAGATAAGGATATGAAGTCTATCTCCGGGAGGATAACCTTATTTCCTCTTCCAGAGAACCGCTTAATTCATATTCGATCATTTCATTCAGAAGTTTATGTCATCAACGTGACTGACTGCATAGCGCCACAGGGAATAATAGCGGTTCTGGCGCAGCCAGGCAGCCGTCTCTGGATCGACGCGTTCCGGCGAAGGCTTGGCATTGTCAAGGCGGACCAATAGGCCGGTCATGTAGCGCAGCCAGCAGAGGACGAACAATGGAGTCAGCCAGCCTGGTGTGAGATCGAGCTGCTGCGCGTACGTCCTGATGCTCGGACTAGCCCAGGCGGCGTGGCCGAAGAAGGCCTTTTGAAAGGCCGACAGGTGTTGCTTGTTCGAGCGGGCGTTTTCCCGGGCAAAGGCGACATAAGTCAGGAAGAAGAACAGGTCACAGGCTGGCAGCCCGCGCGGGTCGGCTAGCTCCCAATCCACCACACCTGGTCCACCCCCCTCGAGAAGCATGATGTTTGGAGAACTCAGATCGCCATGCTCGATCATGAGAGGCAAGTCCACTTCTCGCAGCGGACTCACCAAGTCCCAGGTGCGTTCAAGCAGCCTCGCTTCATCTGCCGTATAAGGGAATAATCCCGTGAATGCCCGGAAAGGTCGCTCGACCAACCGGCTGAACCAATCTGTATCTTCTTGGGCAGAATGGCGCGTCGCGGTTTGCAATTCGATCAACCAATCCATGACCACACGGCAACAACCGTCTGGATCCTCACGGACAGTCGCCGGGTTCATGGTTTTACCGACCAGGGCGGTCTCGACGAGGATCTGCCGGCCGAGAACTGGTTCGAAGGCGACTACCCGCGGGATCGAGGTAAAGCCTTGCGGACGTGTGGATTGGATGGCCTGCAGGGCAGCAGTTTCCTTTTGCAGGCTTGGGCTATCACCTGCCAGGCGAGGCACCTTGACCACCAGGGTTGGCGTGGAGCGGTCATTGAGCGAGACCAGATATAGCACATGGCTGGAGGCGCGGAACCTGGGAGTGAGCAGGAAGTAGGACAAGCGTGAGGGGTCACCGTAATGCTCCAGATCAAGGCGCTGCCAGTTGCTTCGCAGGTGATTCAGAATCGCAGTCATTCGATCACCCGTTGAGCCACGTAACTGATACAAGGTCCCAATTGCCCAGCGATGCCATTGCGCAACGACCATCCCACCAGGTTCGATCTCCACTGACTCAATGGGTCATTGAAAGCGAGCTCATACCCAGAAAGGGTATCCATTGGGACGATCCTGGTGCAGTTTTCGAAATCTGGCCAATGCCAGAATGACCCGATGGGGATCAACCGGTGTCCGCCGAGCGCAGCCCAATACTGCCGCGGAGGGTGGACTTTGAGTCGTCCCAGGCCCGACCGGAGAGCAGAGCGCCGCAGCCGGCTTAACCAGAGTAGTCCGTAGGTTTCGACGTAGAGAAAGCCCCCGTGGTTGAGAAGGTCACCGGCGTTGGCCAGCATTGGCAGGGATGGCGCGCAAACCACCACGATATCATATTTTGTATTCTGTTCACCTCCCGATGGTGGTCGAGCAAACACGGCGAGCGATTTGCTGAATGCATTCAATGCCTTGATATGCAACTCATCGGATGACCCGATGAACGCCACGTCACCCAATTCAGGGTCGGGGAGGAGAAAGCGCCAGTCTACCCGGCGCGAAGCCTGGAGAAGTGCATCAGCATGCATCTCCATTCCGGGCTGTACCTCCATATCAACCGATTTGATTTCGGGTAGCTTTCGCGCGTCAACCAGCATGATTACCTTTAAAAATATGGACGGACCGCGGCAAATAAATCTGGAATAGATACCGGGTATGGATGGTGAACAGCATAGGTTTCCTTAACCGCCAGGAGGCTGTTTAGGCGGTGGCGTTGAATTTCTTCCGCTGTCTCAATGAACTTGTTACTCTTCTCCGGGAAGGCAAAGCGGAAGGCCAGGTAGTAGGACATGAAGGCCTGCCGCTCGTATTGCAGGGAGAAGACCATGCGCTGGGCGACCTCATGTGGATCTGCCGGCTGGATTTTCACTTCGGGTGAGGCGTGACTACCGACGAAGAAGACCTTGTTCAACTCGCTGGAAAGCGTCTCAAACTGCTGTTGAAAAAGTTTTTGCGGGGGGATATCCACATATAACTGCCCTTTCAAAACAGGTCGCAGCCGTCGCATGGCCTTATTGAGAGGCAGTTTGCCATCAGAGCTGTTTAATAGCGCATTGTCGACCGATTGGAAAACTTTTATAGCTCTCAAGCGAGCCTGATCCCTTTTGCCCACCCGGGCGCGATATTGGGGTAAGTCTATCAGGTGCCAGTCCCACAGACGGATCGGCTCTGGAATGCCAAACATTTTCTGGCCATCCCGGCTTAGGTATACCCATTCATCGCCGATGTATTGGGCTCCCTGGGCGGTGAAGGCGAGCAGCATTTCTGTTTTCCCACCTTTAGACCAACCAGTGCACAAAGCCCCGATCCCGTTAAAGTTAAATGCGGAGGCGTGAAGGGCGAGCGCACCGTTTGCCAGTGCGGTCAGGTTGATGATCGGGATCAGCAGTGGGACAGCAGGTAAGCCACTTTCACACAGGATTTCGCACGGCTGTCCGATCAGCTCAAAGGGGATCTGAACTCTGGCCTGAGACTTATGCTTGCTGCGAAGAACCAGGAAAGCTTCATTGGTAAATCCAACATCGTCCACGCCCAGCAAGCTGATAGGAGGAGAGAACGCCAACCGATCCACAAAGCGGATGGTGATGTCGGGCTGGCGCGAGAGGGGCGTCTGGATCGGGCCGAGCTGCCGGTTCAGCGCAGCGACATCGCCTGGCGTCGGGTTTACCAGCCGGATGCCGACGATTCCGTGTAAGTCATAGTCGACCTGGGACGGGGCAGAGGTCTGAGAGGGTGAGGGCTGCAGATTAATCAACGTATCCCAACTCCCTTAGTCATTAATTCCCATTGTCCTGAGTGATGAACAACCGGCGCAAGCCGGGGGCGTTGGATTGGTCGATCGAAGTCCTCAGCAGGTTCAGGTAGTGCCCCTGCTCCAGCTTCGCCCGTGGAAGGCGGGTGGCCTCCTTCAACGCCCGGTGCATCCAGCAGGTGTAGAAAAGAGGCTGGATGAGGTCATTTGGCAAACCCAACTGCTGACAATAGCTGTGGGTCATCTCGCTGACAAAAAGGTTGAGCGGGGTCTCGCTCAAGAAGCTCTGGGCAAAAATCTGCAAGCTGTCTCGCCGGCTGCCGCCACGCGTTACCCAAATACAATAAGAGCGTAAGAAGTAAAAGAGATCCCACAAGGGCATGCCATGCGGCTCGGCAGCCTCCCAGTCGAGGAAAGCAACTTTTCCACTCCTGGTGACCATCAGATTCCACGTTCCTGGATCGCCGTGTTGAAAGACGAGCGGGAATTTAGCCAGGGTCTGACCAATGGCCTCAATCTGGTGTTCCAAGAAAACGGATTGTTCTGGTTTTAAGCGATAAGTGTCTAAGAAATGGGTGAAAAGACGCCTCAATCCCGCGGCAACCTGGGCTGGATTAGCGCTGGTCCTGTCGAGGGTAGACTCACCCAAACTAGTGAGCCATGCACAGGCATCGCGGCCAAGAGGATGTTGCGACGAGCTCCTTTGCTGTTGGCGGAAAGGCGTGCCTTGGATAACGGTCTCGCCGACCAGCACCAAGTTGCCAGGATGGCTGCCGAAGATAGCCTGAGGCAATCTATCCGGGTCGCCGACCCCCTTTTCCCAGAGCAAGGTCAAGGCTTTGTACTCGTTCTCCAGCCGGAAGTTGAAGGCAGGGTCGCGGGTCAGCTTGACGATAAACTGGGGCGATTCACTATCGCGCTTGAAGAGTAAAAACAGGACTTTGCGAGAGCTGAACCTACCGCGGGCGAGCAGCGCCCAGCGATATTGGTCGAGGTCGAGGCCGGATGCCTTCGCCGCCGAGCGCAGGTAGGGGGGGAGTTTGCNAGATGAGTCGGAATCTGAATGGGTTAGCAACGCGCCTGAACGCCGGAAGAAGCGGCCAGACCAAGGATGTCGAGCAAGGAATCCTTCAGCCCGTTGGAGGGGTTGAAAGTCGCTTAAAGGACTGAAGAGGTCATGACGGAATATGTAATCGATTGTTGCCCGATCGTGCCAGGGCACCGCAGTTTGCATTTCACCGCGCAACGGGGTTAGCCAATAGACCTGGCGGGAAAAAGGCGCTCCTGGAGAGCCATTTAATTCTTTCCTACGGTCGGGAAATGGCTCGAACAGGTTACCGAACTCGGAGTAGATGGATCCACCTGCCTTGAGAACGCGCTGGATCTCGGCTGGCAAGCCTTGCTTTCCCCTGGACCGCCAGGCACTCCATTCTTTGCCGATCAACACCAGGTCGATGATGCCAGACGGTAGAGGCATCCGTCTCAGCCTGACATTCATTACAATCGGGTAAACCTGCGCGGAATCGAACTTTTCGCCTGTATTACACAACTCTCTCAACTGGCGGTGGTGCCTACACAGGATGATCACTTCCTGGCTGAGGCAGGTAAGGGCTCTCAAAGTGGCTGGCGCGGGCAAACCGATACACAAGACGCGGGCTAGTTTCAGATCGGGCAACAAGAACAACCAATTCGCGCCGGCAACGTCGTCTTTAACATTGGTGCCGGGGATGAATTGGGTTGAAAGGGTGGTTTCTAACATTACCAATTACCTACGCTAACCAAGAATCCGCTTCAGCAGGGGGATTCGTGAAAGTTCTGGGAAATTCTGGCTGATGTTGAGCGCCCNGCGGTTGAGCAAAAAGACGATNGTTGAAACCAACCCAGCGAAGAGGATGCTCAGCAGAGGGGGCGCATTCGTAAGCCATTGTACCAACCCGAGCACGGTGGCGCCGAGGACGATAATCACGTAAACGCGTGCGTAATGCCATTCGAACAAATTGACGCCGGTGCCCAAGGCGAGACCAGCCTGCTTCAGGATGTTGAACAGAACCATCGTGGCGGTGGTGCCGATCGCCGCACCCAGCGCGCCATAACGCGGGATGAGCAGCAAGGCTACGACGACATTAAGCACAGCGATAAAGAGGTCAATGGCCACGACGTAACGGATCTTGCCATAAACTTTGAGCGTCAGGCCGTTTTGCCCAGTGGCAGCATTGAAGTAATAGCCGAAGGAAAGCAAGGCCAGGATGATGGCCGATTCTGCATAGCGGTTGCCATAGAGGAGCAGGGTGATGGGCTTGGCTAGCGAGAAGGTCAGGGCGAAGATCGGGAAGGAGGCCACCGCCACCCAAATTGCGTTCTGCCAATATAAATTGTTGATTCCTTCCCGGTCATTGCGGGCGAACATGCGCGCAGCGGCGGGCGTGAAGAGCAGTCCGTAGCTCATCAGCACCAGCTGGTTCATTTTAGCTGTCGGTTGAACCGCTCTCAAGGCAGCCACGTCGACAGTGCCGTAGAAATATTGTAGGAGAAGGACATCAGCCGAATGCATGACCACATACACCAGGTCTGAAGCCAGCAGAGGCAGCGTGAAGGCCAGGACTTCGCGGGCTGGAACCTGGATGGCATTCCAATTGAAGTATTCAAGAACGCCCAATTGGCGTAATGCGCGGAAAAGGACCACAGTGAAGATGGCCACCACCAGGATATCGACCGCTACGTAGCCGACTGCCAGGAAACGCACACCGCTCTGGCTGAGGATGAGCAGGATAACAACGACCAGCTTAAAACCTGGCCCTAGAACATACTTGCGGAAGAAGATTGCCCCGGGACGGGAGAACACGGCAAACATGCCCGTCAGTACTGCGTCCAGGGCATCGACGGGCGCGATAAAGATCAGGATTAGTAATAACGATGCGGCTTGCTGGTCGCTGATCAACCTACCTGCGATCACACCCTGNAGACCAATGAACAGCAGGATCAACGCTACACCAAGCGAAATGATTGAGCTNAGCACCATCAGAATGGTGCCAAACATCTTGTTGTATTCACCTTTCTCGTGGTAAATCGGCACGAAACGGGTGATGGCTCGATCCAGCCCCAATGTGGTGATCGTCACGCCGATGGTTGCGATGGATAGGGCGTAGGCATAAGCCCCATAATCGCTTTTTGAGAGATAGCGGACGATCAAGACCTGGATGGCAAAAGTGATTCCTTTGGAGAAGAATTGGCCGACCATTAGCAGGCTTGAGCCGCGGATGTGGCGCTTGGTGGTAGGTTTCGTGAATCCAGGCGGCAATTCGACCACGGCAGGAGACAGGATTTCGTCGCTCATGGCATGTACCCCAAAGCGCGCAAATGCTCCAGCATGACCGGGTCGATGGCGCCATTGCCTTCTACCTGCTGCGGAGGGAACAGCATCAGGTTAGACCGCCAGGTTTCCAAAGCGCCCTGGAGTTCCTGCAAAACAGACTGATCGGCCGAATTGCTGCCGTCCATCAAGTTATGTTCCTCAAAGGGATCGTTACCTAGGTCGAACAACTCCCCGGGGCGATCGTTATACCAAATATATTTATGGGATGCAGAGCGAACGGCGATTTGTTGCCGGGGATATAGGGTGGGATCTGCAGCGGGATTAACCTGGAGCAATTTCCCGATAATGTCATAGCTATCTGTGTAATCTTCCTCTGCAAAGGCATACCCGGATGGATCATTGGCAGCGGATATGGCCTTTGATAGGGGAGGGCGTTGCAATTGAGGGGAGGGCACTCTCCCTGCCGGGACGCCAGCCCATTCCAGCAGTGACGGATAAAGATCCAGGGTCTGTACTACGCCTTCGACGGTCAGTCCCGGGAGGTAATCTGGATGCCGAATAATCAGCGGGACGTGGATCAAGTTATCGTGCAGGCTCAACACGTGGCCAACAATCCCCCGATAATCGCCCATCATCTCGCCGTGATCGGATGTGACGACTAAGATAGTCCCTTCCCAGCCAGGTGATTGCCTCAATCGCTCGACGAAGCGACCGATTTCACTGTCCACATGGCGGATAGCGGCGTCATAAAGCGTATGCCAGACGCGCCGGTGCGTATCGGTGACCTGGCGTTTGCCTGAATTGAATTCCCATTGTTTCTTGAGAGTGAGGAAATCATAATTCAGCAGGTATTTAAGTTTGAACCCATCCCCGCGCGGGAGAAAGCCGGGGGGCAAGGTCCACGGGAAGTGGGGTGAAAGTACATTGGCGAACAAAAAGAAAGGCGTTGCCCTATCCCAATCTTTGATCCAGGCGAGCATGTTGTCAAGCAACAAGCGCGGGGCGATCATCTTCCTCAGGTAGCGTGCCGCCAGGCGGACCTGGCGAGGCGAATCGCCAGATAGTCGTTGGATCAAGCGCGTTATGCGGTGAGAGCTGAGCAGCTCCTCGACGCTGTAGAATTCATCAAAGCCCTGATCAAGGTGGTTTTGGGGACTGAAGAGCAGGTTTTGTGAGAAGGCAGCGGTGTGGTAGCCACGGGAGCGCAATGCCTCGGGGAGAGTGACGATCTCGGCATTGAAACGCCGGTTGGCGTCGATGCTTTCAATCCTATGCTGGGAGACGTAGAGTCCGCTGAGCAGGCTGGCGTGGGAGGGAATGGTCCAGGTGGCTGCGGAAAAGGCACGCCGGAAGAGCAAGCTCTGGCGAGCAAAAGCATCTAGGTGAGGCGTGGTCAGGAGCGGATAACCATAGCTCGAGACGTTCCTGGCGCGGAGGGTGTCCAGGATCAAGAAGATGATGTTTGGCGAGCGTGTTATATCACACTCTCCTGAGTTCCAGGGTCGAGTCGGGATCAGCGTGCGCAGAAATTCCGGCGAGACAGCTTGTCACACCGGCCAGCGCTAACATCAGCCAGAAGAAACGCTCATAGGCNAATGTAAGGAAGAGACCGGTAGTGAGGTAAGTGACAATNGCCAATATTAACCCGGTTGCCAGGTTGGCTAGATCNGGGCGAGTCTGCAACCAACGGCGGCGGGTTTGGACCAGGTTGCGGAGTGAAACGAAAAGGATGGCCAGGAAACAAACCAGACCAAGCACCCCGGTATCGGCGGCGATATCCAGATATAGATTGTGTGCTGCTCGGTAAGTTGCTTGAACTCTCAAGCCGAACGTTTCGGCGTACTGGGGGTAGTAGTACTTGAACATGCCTGGACCGACCCCGATCANGGGATGGTCAGCAAAGGCAAGTCCGGCAGCGGCCATCTCGGTCAGGCGGCTTTCCGTGGAGCTATCGGCAGCACGGATACCGGAGCCTTCCACACCCCCCAACGCACCGATGACAGTCTCCAGGGAGATCAGGCGTGCTCCATATTGGGGGAGGGCGCGCAGAAGCAGAAGCAGGCCGATGAAGATTAATGCCAGCTGATAGAGCTTGATGTAGCGCAAGAGAGCCATGATGACGAGCATAAGCAAGAATCCGACAGCAGCTCCACGTGAGAAGGTCAGCCCTACCCCAAGCGCAATCACAGCGGTGAAGACGAGAGCCAACAAACGCAACAACTTCGAACGTTCGCCCCATACTCGAAATAATCCCAGAGGCACGAGCATCAACATCAGCTGGGCATGATAATTCTGGTCGCCAATTGTCCCTGCAAGGCGGGGCTGATAAACTTCGCCGGCCAACAATTCAACCCCGGTTCCGAAGGCTGCATTACTCATCTGGGCGAAGCCACCAAAATTGTTGTCGAATGACTGGGTGACTTGCTGGTAAACCGAGAGACTGGCGATCAGAGTACCTGCCAACAGCAAGACCCAGATCGCCTGGCGGAGGAGGGCCAAGCTTCGAATTGTATTGATAATCAAGAAGTAAATGAGTACTCCCTCAATCATATAAGTCGTCAAACTTTGCATGACGACGCTTGTGAATCTGGCAAAAAAAGCACTAAGGGCCTGCACGCCGAGGAAAAGGATTAAGAGCAGAATGACCTGGTTAACGATAATTTTTTGACGGCGGAAGATCAGATAATAACCAAGTGGGCTGATAAGCAAGATCGGGAAAGCTACTCCAACGATATAGGGCACCCCGTGAAATCTAACCGCGACTACCGCGGCATTGGTGTACAGGATGAAGAGTACGACCAAGGTTGAAGCGTTTGGCCGGGCAAACATGGCAATGGCCAGGAAAAGCACTCCTACAATGGCGAGTGCCAGGATCGGTTGGAGCGCGGCGATTAGGCCGATCACGGCAATAGCAATTAAACCTAGGATCAGCAAGATGACCGACTTGCGTCCCCTTGGGAAAAATTGTGCAAAGTCCCCATTAAAGAAAGTCATGGCGAACTTCGCTCCGGCGGAACTGATAAGCTGCCTTGAAGTGCTACCTCGTTTAGGCTGGTTTCCTTACGTTGAGGCTCCCACAACTCTATGCGTCGCCCGCGTAAGATGTTCACCGTCGCCAGAAGTGAAGCGGCGTACACCATGCAAAAGAAAAATGGGATGGAAAATACTTTTAACCGCCCAAGCCGCGATCGTCTTAGAAGCATGCCTAAAATTGCGCAGCCATAAAAACCTAACTGGAGGAGTGTGGTTACCTGGTAGAACACTCCCCGATTCCAGAGTAAAGGGTTAACGAAGAAAAGCCCGAGTAAGGGGAAAACCATAAGTCGCCGAATAACTTTGTGGGAGATGACCTGGATAGCGTAGAAACCGTAACGGAAGGGGTTAAGCAAGCTGCTCATGACCAGGACAGCACGCAGGCCTTGGGTGGTGACACGCACCTTTCGACCGAATTCGATGTCGCTCGACTGCGCTACGGGCTCGTAGGCGAGGGCGTCAGGCGCAAAGACCAAACGGTAACCCTGGACAATAACGCTCGTAGAGGTCACAAAGTCGTCGGTTACGCCGGGAGGGATAGGGTGAAAAAGACTGCGACGGATGGCATAAATCGATCCAGTGGCCGAGATGACATTGCCAGCCCGGCTTTGTGATCGCTTTAAAATTCGGTCGAAGTTCCAATAACCGCGTTCGCCATCGATTGTGCCGCCTATGCCACGCTTCACGAGGTATTTCTGGTTACCGGCTACACCGCCGATCTGTGAGTCGGCGAAAGGCATAACCAGGTAGCGCAAGGCATCTGGCGCAAAGACGCTATTGGCATCTGAAAAGACCAGGATTTCACCGGTGGCGGCCGCGGCGGCGGTGTTGAGGGCAGGGATTTTTCCCTGGCGAGGCAAGGCAAGCAAAGTGATCCCCCGGTTGGTGTAACTGCGGACGATGGCATCCGTGCCGTCGGTCGATCCATCTGAGGCGATCAGCACTTCGAGGTGGTCGCGGGGATATTCCAGCGCCAGAAGGTTATCCAGCCTGGCGGCGATGCTCCCTGCTTCGTTGTGCGCGGCAATGATTACGCTGACATGCGGGGTGATCTCAGCGCTTTTGTATGGACGGTGCCGGATCAAGCCGTACAGCCAAACCAGCAAAGGGAAAATCACATAACCATAGAAGATGAGCGTCAAAGCTCCCCAGAATAAAATCAGGCCGATCATTAAAATCCCCTCCCAAATTGTTGGACCAGGGTATTAGCGTTCTTATCCTGGTCAAACTCGCTCAGCACTTTTTCTCTCCCGGCCTGACCTAAGCGCTTGCGCAATCTTACATCATGGTAGAGGCGCTCTAAAGCATTAGCGATCGCCACAGAGTCCCGGGGTGGAACCAGGAGACCACTGTGCCCGTCTTCGACTAACTCGGGAATGCCCGAAATGCCACTCGCTACCACCGGTACACCGCTGCCCATCGCTTCCATTAAGACAACCGGGATACCTTCGCGCCGGCCGCTCTGAGTAGGAATGCTTGGGAGCGAGAGGACGTGGACTCTCGTAAATAATTTCGCGATCTCTTGACGGGGGAGTTGCCCGTGGAAACGCACGCGCTCGGCCAACCCGGCCTGTGCGACCTGGTCGGTTAACGATTCCCGGTAGGGCCCATCGCCCACCAGGTGGCAGAGGAAATCAAGCCCGCGTTCCTGCAGCACCCGGCAGGCCTCGATCAGATAGGTGTGGCCCTTGACTTCGTACATGGTGCCAATGCAAAGAATTGAAAAGGTGCGGTCTGGAAGGCCGTTTAGATCGTTGGGGGGGGCTGGATGATAAAATTGTGTGTCCACGCCACAGTGGTTGACCAAGACTTTCTCAGCAAACCTCGGACCGCACTTCTCGAGGATGAATTCTTTGTTATAGTCCGAAATTGTTATCACAAAAGAAGCCTCGGCAACCTTCTGAGCGAGCATGTGCTGGTCGGTCTGCAGGTCGGCTCCGTGGGCAGTAAAACTATAGGGGATATCTGTCAAGCGGTGGACAATGTAAGCAGCTGCCGCGGGGTGGTTGGCGAAATGGGCATGTATATGGCTGACCTTCTCGGCCTGCATCTGTTGGGCGAAAAAAACGGTTTTGGGAAAGATACTCAACGCGCCGAAGAAGAAGTTTGGGCTACCCCAGTTCCAACGCATCAATCCGAGCAGGGTGCTAAAATAAGCGCCCGGCCGATAGCGCAGGAAATGCGCCTGGGCGCGCAGGATGTCCCAGGAGAAAAAAGGGGCGTAATGGGCGCGGGCCACAAAATCTGCTGCCTCAGGATGCATTACCAGCCTGCCTTGAGGTTTACTGAAGCGCTCGACCAGTTTCTTCCAGATTGAGGCACCTTCGGGATGTACCTGCGTGTCCCTGGCGCGCAACAAAGGATAGAGTTCGATCTGCACCCCGTTCTGTTCCACGGCTACCATTTCATAGAGGATGAAAGTTTCGGTGAGTTTCGGGAAGCGAGAAACGATATAAGCCACCTTTAATCTCACCCCTTGCATACTTTCCTGGTAGGTATTAGACAAGGAGGCTTTTCCTCTCGCCCGCTCTGGCTTGCTTTGCCGGCGTGGGCGCCCGGCCGATCTGCCGGTCCAGGTATGCCTTCCAGATCAAGGCCAATGCCTGGCGGCGCACGCGGTCGGCATCCTGAGTAGCATCGACGATCGCTAAGTGCGGTAAATTAGGAAGAAGATGCAAGTATGCCTGGCGTCTCTGCTCAAGCGAGTCGGGAGTGTGTTCGCCCTTGCGGGCGAAAAGCGTTTCACCAGGCGCGTCTAAAAAGATCACCAGGTCTGGCTTGGGGCTACCGAGCGTTAAGAGCCAGCGTCGCCAGCGCGTGAGCAGAGTTTGGTGGCTAGCGGGTGCTAATCTCTCATCATAGGTGTGGCGGTCGAAGATCACTAACTGACGGCGCGTACGATACAGGCGCGCGATCCCATACCGGCCCCATTGGCGTACCAGGCGCCTTAGAAAACTCACTCCTGGCAGGTGGGTACCACTTGCCACTGTGCTTTCTTTTTGATATATCCCCATATAAACCAGGCGCGTCGGGAAATAGAATGAATCCTTTATACCTTTTGCCAGGGTCGACTTGCCAGCCCCGTCCGGTGCGAGTAAGGCAACCGCGATGGAAGATGGTCGCCTGGCGTTGATCCAATGGTTTAATTTACGTAAAACTGGGTAAAGAAAATTACGACCGAGGGTTCCGAACCAGTCCGAACGCGCCAGGTATCTGGAAACGGCATCTCGTTCAGCGAGCAACCCTCCCCAATCCCCTGAATTGACCAGGGATAGCAACCTGGCGTACAGCCAGTCTGGCAGCCCTAATGAGGCGAAGATAGTGGAAATGCTGCTCTCATCACCGATTTGTCTGCTCAGCCAGGCCAGGCGTTGTAGGCGAGAGGGCGCTAGATTTCCAGGCGCTAAAGCGCCTTTATCGAGCAGACAGTGCAAAAGTAGGGTGACAAATTCGTATTCAGGTGAGGGGATATAGACCAGGTCAAGGCGCCGGCGATCGGCCAGGCAACCGGCTGCTAAGCCAGTGTGCAGAGCATGGATTGGGTGACCATAAGCAATCTCGGTGACTACATCCAGCTTGAGCCAGGAATCCCCATCGGAATGATAAGCGAGGAAAAAATGGTGAGGCGCGTGACCCCAATCAGGCAGCTGGATGAACCCGAGTTCCAGGAGTAAACCTCGCAATTGAAGCAACTGATCCTGGCGAACGAGCAAGTCAAGTTCTTGTTTCTTACCTGCCTGACTTAGTCGATCCGCATCGCGCAGCAGGCAATATTGAACCTGGGCTTGGTCCAGGGTTTCGAAGATTGTCATCAATAGCTCGGGCATGCTGCGCTCGCTGGAAGGGTCGCCATCATTGGTTTGTGGAAGCGGTAGGGTCGTTGGACGATCCTTGTATCCGTGTTTTGAGAGAGGCGATCTTCTCTAAAACTTCCTGGCCTCTCTTACGGAATTGGACAGAGAAGCGGGTGGAGTGATTCTGGTCGAGGATAGCGCCGATCAGGTGTGCATTGAGAGAGTGTAATTTTTCCGCCGCCTCAACCAACATTTTTCGNTGTGTCTGGCCNTTCTGGGCAACGATCAGGACTCCATCCACGCGCGAGGCCAACATGTGACTCTCGGCGTATGCCAGAAACGGCGGCGCAACGATCAAGACCACATCAGCCAGGCCTTCGAGCTGGTTGATCAAGTCCCCCATCTTGGTTGAGACCAGTAATTCAAAGGGATTTCTCAGGATCGGTCCAGCGGGCAAAATAGAGAAGTTGGGTGACCATTCCACNANAATATTTTTGTTGAAACTCTTAATGGACCTGTCTAATAAATCGGCNAGGCCTTTCCGATCGTTTAAATCAAGCAGGTGCGTTATAGAGGGGAGATGGAAGTTGGCGTCTACCAGAATTACCTTNGGGCCGGTTTGGGCAAGCACAACCCCCAGGTTGGCTGGGACTGCATCGGTATTATCGNTGACCTCTGGGCTGGTGATCAAGATTGATTTAAGGGTGTGGCTCCCATTCGGCAGGCCAGGTCTGGCATCCTGTGAATCGGGGTGTTCATGGTTTGTCTGACCGTTAGCCCCTTTTACTTTAATTAATGGGATGAAATTGGCGCTCAATTGGCGATAATTCTCTGCGGCCAGAGATTCGGGCTGCGCTTGCACGATCAGGCGTTCGTATCCGCTACCCTTTAGTGCCTTATGCCGGGATATAATGCCCAAGAGCGGTAATCCGCTCGTCGTCATTATATCCTCCGCGCTCTTGACGGTGTCGTCGAGGAATTCGATACCTAGGACGATTACCAGTGCCAGGATCAGGCCTGCAATGCTGGCGATCAGTACCTTCAGACGAGTTTGCGACACAAGTTGCTGGCTAGTTGTCGCTGGTTCGACGATNTTAACCTGGTTGGTAGGAGTTTTTTGTAACAGGTCATAAAGTAGTGCCAAACTTTGGCGGGCGTCGGAAAGACGGGTGCGTTCTTCGGTGAGCTGGTCGATGATGATCTGTTGCTTTTGGACTTGTACCTGCTCGAAGCTAGACAGGCGAGAACGTTCCTTGGCTACCTGGTCCAAAATCTTTCCTTTTCTCTCGTCTGCGGTCCTCTGCGCTTCCGCCAGGCGGCTTTCTTCTTGCGCAATCCGATCGAGCAAAAGACGTTCTTCGTCAGAAGTACGGGCGTTCTGGAAATCCACCTGAAGCTGGGCGATACTCGCTTCGGTGTTGGTGATGAACTCGTCCAGGGGTAGTCCGATGAATAGACGGCGCGTATCAAGCAGCACTTTTTGCAACTCCGAAAGATGATTGATCTCCTGGGTGATCTGGTCCATGAGCAAGAGTTGAATTTTCACATCAGAAGTCGCGTTGTGGTCAGCTCTGAACTGTTCGATCCTGACGGAAGAGCTGGCGATCAGATTAAGCAGGATCTCTTCGTTAATCAGACTTTGGGTTTTTCCGTCTGTGGCGACCTGGAGATCGGCCTCATATTTATCGAGCCGGGCTTCGGCTTCGCTGATCGCTTGAGAGGTCTGGTTACTGTTCTCTGCGGATGCTTCCTCGCCTCCGAACGCCTGGAGCTGTGCTTCAAGATCATTGATCCTGGCCTCGGTATTGGCGATCGTCTGTTCAATATTTCGGGCCTGGGTACTCATCTGATTCTCCAGCTGGGTAGCGGAGCCTTCTTGACCGGAGGGACTGAGCCGGACTAGAGCCTGGGCAGCAGCGTTGGCAATTTCAATCGCGCGGTTGGCATCGGGATCGAGGACGCGAATGTTCAGGATTTGAGTCTCCTGGTTAGATTTAACTTCAATCTTTCTACCCAGTTCTTCCGGGCTTATTCCCAGATTTAGTTCATCGATCAGCGATTGCAGGAAAGGCCCGGTTACGGCCAGCTCGGCATAGGTCTGCATGAGCTGCCCACCGGCACGTAGCGCAGTTACATCCGGGTTGGGAGAGTTGATCCCCGGCCCGACTAACAAGCGCACTTTGGCCTCATAGAAGTTTATCGAATTCATGGAAAACACGTAAGCTACGGCACCAGCGACAATAGCTGCAAGGACCAGGAACCAAAGCCAGCGGCGAATAATTTTAGAAAAAGTCTGTTCCAATGTCTTTTCCTTTCTTACATATATGCATGCTGTAATGAACCAATTCAACGCAAAGAGAGGTATTTAACCAGAACCCCCTATGGTTGGCCTGCCATCCGAGCAATTAAGTTTGAAGCACCCCTTGGGTATTCGTCGAAGCATGTTCGACGTGGCTTTCGATGGGCAGGGCCTGATTTTGCATTTGTGATTCAGCGATTTCCAGGAGTCGTTCGAAGGTAACCGCTTCGTCTGGAAAAGTCGAGATGCCAATTTTGAAGGTGAGGCCGAGTTTTTCCCTGCCAGCTGCTACTAATCTTTCAACAACCTCGCGCACATTTTCGCGGCTGGCTTCAGGCAATAATGCTACGAAATGGTCGTCTCTTTGGACGACGACATCGCTGTCCTTTAATTCACCAACGATTAAGTTGGCGGTGCGGGCAGCGATGAATTTATGGATCATATCCCGCTGTGCTTCCTCAATAAAGCGATTTAGCGAGAGGTTGAACGAATCTTCCGTCACAGAAATCGCCAGCAAAGCTACAGGGCGTTGGTAGTTCCTGGCTCGGCGAACTTCGCGGTAGATTTGTCCCTGGCCAATTTCAAATGGATAGTTGCTTTTATTTAACTGGCCGACGGTTAATTCATCGACGGCTTCATTGAACGCGAACAACTCGCGGCCGATCTGTCGGGATAACAGGATAGTTAATCCGATGGCGCAGATTTCAAGGACTGTGTTGGGTAAGTTTTCCCCTCCGATGCTGTAGCCTAACCGAATTTTTATATAGTAATAAGGTAGAAACGCTAACAGAAATGGCCAAAAGGATCGCGTTTTATTGAGCCACGGTAGGATAATAATCAGGACGGCACAAGCAACTGCGTAAACATAAACGAACGAAGCGATATTGACAGGCTGACCGAGTCTTTCTACGTTNTAGAAAACGAAGAACCACAGCAATGTCCCGGAAAGCCAGAACCTTAGCCGTTTCACGGGTGTAACTCCTGGAGGTGTGCGATGCGGATTACCATATCTTTAGGTATGGTTTAAAGACCTTAAATTCATTAACGGTATTTAACCCATCAATGTTACACTCGAGAATGGCTAGTATGCACCGCGTTGGCTGAAGACCGTAGCTACGGTCTGGAACAGGATTTGAATGTCCAACCAGAAGCTCTGCTTTTCTATGTACTCGATATCCATACGGAGACGCTCATTAAAGTCGACGTCGCTGCGGCCGCGCACCTGCCACAATCCAGTGATCCCCGGCAGCACCTCTAAGCGTTCCGTATGCCACAGGGAGTAAGTGCTTACGTCGAAAGATGTCGGNCGTGGACCAACCAGGCTCATATCGCCCTTGATCACGTTGATCACCTGGGGNAATTCGTCGAGGCTGGTTTTGCGCAGAAAGCCTCCCAGGCGNGTGANGCGTGGATCGTCGGTGATTTTGAAGTCAGGCCAGGTTAATTCATTAAGGTGAGCAAATTTAATTTTGAGCTGCTCAGCGTTCGTGACCATGGTGCGGAATTTGTACATCCCGAACCGCCGCCCGCCTTTCCCCGTGCGGTTTTGCTTAAAGAAGATAGGACCGGGGTCGTCGAGGTAGATCAACACCCCAAAGACCGAGATTAACAGAAGCAGTACAGGTAAAGCAAACATACAAAGCGACAGGTCAAAAATCCGCTTGGCGATCTGATAGTCTTTGCGGAACAAGAGGACTGTTGGAGGTCGAATTGGTACGAGTTCCATAGGTTAATCCTTTAATTCGCTTCTCCCAGTAAGATATAGGTATATTTTTCCATGCTCATTAGTTCAAAATAGCGATTCCTGATCGCGGGTTAGTCCTCCCGAGGATTAATATTTACGATGTTTTAATTGTTTGCTAAGATGCCTATGGGAAACCACTGATTATCGATGAAGATCGATGGATGTCCCTCCCATAGCGGTCAATTAGCAGTGTATCTGTGCGTTTATCGAGAGTGCACTTCGATATCTGGTTCCGGAAATTGATCCTATCCATCCACTCAAGATATGCTCGGACTCAAGCGAACAGACTTGAGCCGATTCTCGTCACCGCCCACCAAACGTTTCTGCTTCACCGTCCTTAGCCAGGTTGAATGGACGTATAAACAAGATCATGCTAATTCAGCATGAATCCTAACCTTATTAACGTGAGAACGTGATTTTTGTTACTATTTTCCCATTTTAAGTTGACGACTACAGATATGCTTGATTAAGTTCTGGCAAGTCTTTCGAGCGATTCGTCTGACCTGATATAATTTAGAAAAGATGGAATGTTCATACCTGATGTAGAGAGGAGAAGAATAATGAAACTAATCATTCGCTGGCTGATCGTAGCTTTGGCGGTCGCGGCCGCGGCTTGGCTGGTACCTGGCATCCAGGTGACCGGCACTAACGGCGTGATCACTGTGATCGTGATGGCGCTGGTTTTGGGACTGGTCAATGCGATCATTCGTCCGCTCCTGGTATTGTTGTCCTGCGGGTGTATCGTGGCGACGTTCGGGCTTTTTATGTTAGTGATCAACGCAGTCACGTTTTGGCTGGCCTCCTGGATCACCTCCCAGGGTTTCAATCTCGGTTTCTCTGTAGATAACCTTTGGGCGGCTTTCTTAGGATCGTTGGTCGTTAGTGTGGTTTCTTTTGTGCTCTCGATGATCCTTGTGGATGATAAAAGGTAATTCATCTGAAATTCACGTTTTCAATGGTGTAGATCATTCTTAAGGCCTGACGGGGTTTTAAAATCCGTCAGGTCTGGTGATTAACGGAAAGGAAATCCGCATGGCTTTCAACCTTCGCAATCGCAGCTTCACTAAATTGCTGGACTTTACCCCCGAAGAGATCGGATTCTTGCTCAATCTCTCCCATGAGTTGAAGGCGGCCAAACATGGCGGTCATGAGCAGCCGCGCCTCAAGGGGAAGAACATTGCCTTGATCTTCGAGAAGACCTCCACCCGTACAAGATGCGCGTTCGAAGTGGCAGCCTACGACCAGGGAGCGCACATTACCTACCTCGGCCCAGAGGGAACGCAGATCGGCCACAAGGAGTCGATGAAGGACACGGCACGGGTACTGGGGCGTATGTACGATGGAATCGAGTATCGTGGCTTCGCACAGGAAAACGTGGAGGTGTTGGCCAGGTACTCTGGGGTTCCAGTCTGGAATGGGCTGACCAATGAATTCCATCCTACCCAGGTCCTGGCTGACGTGATGACGATGCAGGAACATAGCGCGAAACANNNNTCTGACATCGCCTTATGTTACCTCGGCGATGCCCGTAATAATATGGGCAACTCGCTGATGGTAGGCGGCTGCAAATTGGGCATGGATGTCCGGCTGTGCGCGCCGAAATCTTTGTGGCCGGTGCAGGAACTGGTAGAGCAATGCCGGGCGATTGCCAAGGAGACCGGCGCCAGGCTCACCCTAACGGAAAGTGTGCCGGAGGGCGTCAAAGGTGTTGACTTCCTGTACACCGACGTGTGGGTATCGATGGGCGAACCAGATTCCGTCTGGGAAGAGCGCATCCGGCTGCTCAAGTCATATCAGGTCAACCGCAGCGTCCTGGAGCTAACTGGCAATCCGCAGGTCAAATTCATGCATTGCCTGCCAGCGTTCCATAACCGCGAAACAAAGATCGGTGAGGAGATTTATCGCAAGTTTGGACTGGATGGGATGGAAGTCACCGAGGAGGTCTTCGAGTCGGAACACTCGATCATCTTTGACCAGTCCGAAAACCGCATGCACACGATAAAGGCGCTCTTGGTAGCAACACTCGGAGATTGAACGATTAGAAAGTATGCCACCGATAATTGGAGCGAAATGGATTGGTACCGATTAAGCACTGCCCAGGCAACACAAGCGCTTGACACCCGCCAAACGCAAGGCCTGACGGAAGAAGAAGCCAGGCGGCGTCTGGAAAAATATGGCTCGAATGAGTTGGTCGCACAGGGGGTGCGCACCATCTGGCAAATTATATGGGAGCAACTGACGGGGATATTGACTCTGATCCTGGCTGGCGCGGCGGTCGTTTCGATTATCCTGGGCGACATGATCGATGCGACCGCGATCGCAGCGATCGTGATCCTCAACGCGGCCCTGGGCTTCAGCCAGGAATACAAGGCAGAACAATCTTTGGCTGCCCTCAAGCGCATGTCAGTGCCTACCATACGGGTTCGACGGAACGGCCGGATCGAGGAGGTTTCNGCGCTCTTGCTTGTACCGGGTGATGTGGTGTTGCTGGAAACTGGCAATGTGGTGCCGGCCGATGGGCGGGTCNTAGAGAGCGTGAACCTGCGTATCCAGGAGGCCNCGCTCACCGGCGAGTCGGAGGCGGTAGATAAAGACGCTGAACAGGTCTACGAAACAGAGAAGGCTTTGGGCGACCGGCACAANATGGTCTTTATGGGGACGATCGTNAATTATGGTCGTGGAGAGATGCTGGTCACTGAGACAGGCATGCAGACCCAGCTGGGCCATATTGCCGATATGATCCAGTCGGTTAAGCAAGAAAAAACGCCCCTCCAGCTACGGTTAAATCAACTTGGAAAGATTCTGGCATTTGCGGCATTAATCATCGTGGCAGTGATCTTCGTTTTAGGCCTCCTGCGCGGTGAGGAGGTTAAAGAGTTGCTGCTCACCGCGGTCAGCCTGGCCGTCGCGGCAGTTCCCGAAGCGATGACGGCGGTGGTGACCATAGCCCTATCGCTGGGTGCTCAACGCATGCTGCGACGGCATGCTTTAATCCGCAAGTTGCCCGCGGTTGAGACGCTCGGATCGGTCAACGTGATCTGTTCCGACAAGACCGGAACGCTGACCCTGAACCAGATGACGGTCACTGCGCTTGACATCGCCAACCACCGGATCGATTTAATGCAACATTCGGGGGCACCAGATTTTGACCTGGTCTTCCAGGACGCTCAGGCGGCCAGCCAGGGCGTCCGGCCAACTATCGATCTGCTGCTGGTCGGCGGTGCATTGTGCAACGACGCTAATCTGGTTACTGATGAGAGCAAGCCAAACCGCCGCCGCGCGATTGGCGATTCGACAGAGGGCGCTCTGGTATTGGCCGCGGCTGAGTTTGGAATTCTCAAAAGCGATCTGGATGCAGCTTTTCCTCGCCAGGCTGAAATCCAGTTCGATTCCGTCCGAAAGCGCATGACAACGGTGCACCGCACTCCACAGTCAAAGCGTGATATTCCCCCCAGCCTGCTGCCCGTTTGGGAGAGAAGGTTAAACCCAACGACACCGCCGCCTTATTTGGCTTTCACCAAAGGGGCGATCGATGGGCTAATGGAGATCACTCGGGAGGTTTGGGTGGAGGGCCAGGCGCAACCCTTTGACGCACAATGGCGAGCGAGGGTTATGGCCGCCCATGANCAGCTGGCTCAGAACGGCATGCGCGTCCTGGGGGTGGGACTGAGAACCCTGGATACGCCGCCCAATAAAGACATGCTCCAAGACCTGGAGCAAGATTTAATCCTGGTTGGACTATTTGGGCTGCTCGATCCTCCCCGACCTGAGGTGACAGTGGCTGTGGATACTTGCAAAAGGGCAGGTATTCGACCGGTTATGATCACCGGCGATCACCCTCTAACGGCGCGCCATATCGCTAAACAGATTGGAATCACCGAGGACGACAGGTTCTTGACCGGTCAGGAGTTGGATAAACTTTCGCCTGATGAATTGCGGAGCGCAGCCAGAGAGATCTCCATCTTCGCACGCGTCTCGCCTGAGCATAAGCTTAAGCTGATCCAAGCTTATCAGGATCAAGATTATATCGTTTCCATGACTGGGGATGGGGTAAACGACGCACCGGCTCTTAAAAAGGCCGACATCGGTGTGGCAATGGGTATCACCGGTACAGATGTGGCCAAAGAGGCCGCCGATATGATCCTGCTCGACGACAACTTTGCGACGATTATTGCGGCTGTCGAAGAGGGACGGATTATCTATGATAATATCCGCAAGTTTATCAAGTATCTTTTGAGCTGCAATGTTAGCGAGATCAGCGTTATGTTGATCGGCCCTTTGCTGGGCATGCCGCTGCCGTTGTTGCCGCTCCAAATCTTGTGGATGAACCTGGTGACCGACGGATTGCCAGCCCTGGCGCTCGGAGTAGAACCAGCTGAGGAAAACGTAATGAAACGACCGCCATACTCTTCCTCGGAAGGCGTGTTTGGCCGCGGCGCGACACGATTTATTCTGGGGATGGGCTTGATCATGAGCTTGATCGCCCTGGGGACAGGTTACTTCCTCTGGCGCGCTGGTTGGGATTCGTGGCAGACGATGCTCTTTACGACCCTGATCTTTTCTCAGCTTGTGCTGGCGCTAAGCGTTCGTTCTGAAGAGAATTCCCTTTTCAAAATCGGCCTGGTATCAAACCCTTCCATGTTATGGGCCATCCTGTTGACGATTGCGCTGCAGTTGATGGTGGTTTACCTGCCTTTCATGCAAAGGATCTTCAGGACACAGGCGTTAGCCGGCCAGGAACTCGGTCTGGCGCTGGGGGTCAGTGCGCTGGTGGGGGCGGTGGTCGAGGTGCAGAAGTGGGTTCTTAAGGCGAAAGATGAAGGCGGATGGACGAAGCATAAATAACAAAAGTTATGAGATTAAGGCTTTCGTCTTTGGTCATCGGTCGTCCGTTGTTTAATAATGCTTGGAGGTGATTAAATGACAAGTTGTGACCTCGGCCTGATCGGGTTGGCGGTGATGGGGCAGAACCTGGTGCTCAACATGGCGCGCAACGGTTTCCGGTTGGCGGTATACAACCGCACGGCAGCCAGGACCGAGGAGTTCATGAGCGGGCCGGCGGAAGGGGAAATCATCCAGGCAGCGTACTCGGTGGAGGAGCTGGTGGGGATGCTTAAGGAGCCGCGCACGGTGATGCTGATGGTGCAGGCGGGCCAGCCGGTGGAGGCAGTGATCGAGCAGCTCAGACCGCATTTGAAAGCCGGCGACCTGGTAATTGATGGGGGCAATTCCTATTTCAAGGACACGGAAGGCCGTTCGGAAGCGCTGGCCCAGGCGGGGATCAATTTCCTGGGGATTGGCATCTCTGGTGGCGAGGCAGGTGCACTGTGGGGACCAAGCATCATGCCCGGCGGGCAGCGCCAGGCGTACACCAGGGTTGAGCCAATCTTTACCGCTATCGCTGCTAAGGTAGATGGTGAGCCGTGCGTGACCTATATCGGCCCGCGCGGCGCAGGCCACTATGTCAAGATGGCGCACAATGGGATCGAATACGGGGTGATGCAGCTGATCGCCGAAATATACGACTTGCTGCGGCGCGGGCTGGGGATGCCTGTCGATGAAATCCAGGGGTTCTTCGAGCGTTGGAACGAAGGCGAGCTGGGCTCTTTCTTGATCGAGATCACCGCTGAGATCCTGTCCCGCCAGGACGAGGAGAGCGGGGGACTATTGGTCGAGGTGGTCTTGGACACGGCCAGCCAGAAAGGCACCGGCAAGTGGACCAGCCAGGAAGCGCTCGATTTGGGGGTGCCGATGCCAACGATCAACGCCGCAGTGGATGCACGCAACCTGTCGGCCTACAAAACAGAGCGCCTGGCGGCGGCGAAAGCTTACCCTGGGCTGCCGAAGCGATACGCCGGCGACCGGCACGCCTTCGTCCTGGCGGCCGGCGAAGCGCTGTACGCATCTGTGATCGCAGCCTATGCCCAGGGATTTGAGTTGTTGCGCGCGGCCAGCGTTAAGTACGATTAT
>C687J29651_10000146_pt1 | contig 26277 bp, 28 predicted proteins | sample RifCSP13_1_FD_29651 | JGI IMG/M metagenome (IMG submission 29651) | reverse complement strand
ACGTGGAGGTGAGGGCTTCGAGGTCGGCATGGACCGTGATCTGAACACTCGGTGAGCTTTGGTTACCACTGGTGGCGCAGAGTTCGACCAGCCCATCAGCGAGTCGGGTGGGATACGGGTCGAACAACCCGGTTTCAGGATTAGGTGGGATCGCATCGGCGCGAGACCGGATCGCCGACTCCACCAGATGCAGTTCCGCACCCGGCAGCCGAGCGTGGAGACGTCCTTCGGTTCCGTCCAAGGTGTGTTGGATGGTCAACCAACGAGCCTCCCAGGCAGCCCGCTCATCCTCACTGGTTGGAGGGTTGGCCCGGCGGGCAGCCCGATCCAGGGCCGCATTCGAGAGACCAAGAGCCTCCTCGATCAGTTCAGCCTCAGATTCCGGGGTGGCCATCCGGGATATGGCGTCCACCTGATCCAGAGACAACTCCCCAGCCGCGAACCTTTCCCGAAGCAAAGGAAGATCCTGCAACCTTCGAGCCACCCCCACCAGTTGGGCGGCTGTCGAATGACGCAACCCGAACCGGGCCGAAACCCATTGCACCAGGTCAGGGGCACCATCCGCCAGAAACTGTTGACGACGATCCGCCAACATCAACCACTCACAAGCGGCAGCAAATCCGGCCGACACCAAACCCAGGAAATGGCCGATCCCCGAATCGACCTCATCGTTCGNAATCCTCTCCAACTCCACACCCCGAACATACGTTCCCCCAGGGACAAATACCAGGGGGTTGTGAGCAGAAATCAGAAAGAATTTCGGGAGCTCAAGATGCCCCCCTCCCCGCCTCCGGCGGTACTCCCCCCAACGCTCGCTGCGCTCACTGGGGGGAGAGATGCGCCGCGACCTTCTTGTCGCTCCAGAAGCGGCCGGTGACGAATGCGATTCCCAGCACCATCAGCCAGAGATCGGTCGTGGTGAGACCGATCCGCTGGAACAACCCGGACGACGTTGTGTCCAGGAGCGAGACCCACAAGCAGAACGCCGTGATCAAGCCCACCACCAACGAGGCAATGGCCCAATTGGTCAGACCTCGCCGCCGAAACGTCCATGCGGCCAGGGGCGTCACCATCGTCAGAGACAAATACGAGAAAATCGCCAACCCTCCATGGAGGACATCGGTGGCCGATGAACGCCCGGCTGGGGTGAGAATCACCCCGAGCACGAGGGCCGCGTTGATTCCGAGAGCAAGAGCAGCCGGCTTGCCGATGAACCGACGGAGCGGCCAGGCCGAGGTTCCCACTCCGACCCCAAAGGCGGCGAACCCGATGTTCATCACCACCCGGGAGGGAGCATCGACCGCGGCCAGGTCGCTGATGTGGTCCTCGACTGGCGAGTATCCATCAACCATCAAGCCGCCGACCACCCACGCGATGATGAGGAGACCGGGCCCCCAGATTGCCCCGGCCGCCAGCCAACGGTCACGTTGTGTGCGCAATATCGACCCACCCAATACTCAGACCTCTTCGAGGACCTTCTCCATCACCTCGTCGTCGATGTCGTAGTTGGAGAAGACCGCCTGCACATCGTCCAATTCGTCGAGCGCATCGATCAACCGCAGCAGCTTCCTGGCGTCACCTTCCGCCACCGGGACCGTGGTGGAGGGGAGTTGGGTGATATCGGCCGACTCGAGTTCCAACCCCGTCGCCTCTAGTGCCGAACGCACGGATCGCAGATCGCCTGGGGCGGTGACCACCTCGAACCACCCGTCACCGACATCACGAACATCCTCGGCCCCGGCCTCCAGGGCGGCGAGCAGTACCTCGTCCTCGGAGCCTTTGGCCTCGATCAGGCCTTTCTGGCTGAAGAGATAACCCACCGAGCCCGGCTCACCCAGGTTTCCCCCGCTCCGGGTGAATGTCGAACGCACGTCGGAGGCGGCCCGGTTGCGGTTGTCGGTGAGGATCTGGACATAGAGGGCCACCCCACCTGGCCCGTATCCCTCGTACCAGATCTCCTCATAGTGGGCGCCGGCGACCTCGCCCGTACCCCGTTTGATCGCCCGATCGATGTTGTCGTTGGGCATCGAAGCGGCTTTGGCCTTATCGATAGCGGTGGCCAGGGTGGGATTGAACTCCGGGTTCCCGCCGCCTTCCCGGGCGGCGATCTCGATGGCCTTGGCCAGCTTCCCGAACAGCTTTCCCCGGGCCGCGTCCTGTCGACCCTTGCGATGCTTGATGTTGGCCCATTTGGAATGCCCGGACATCTCGACCTCAGATCATTTCCAACAACATCTCATGGATCCGGCCGTCGCCCGTGAGCTCGGGGTGGAACGAGGTTGCCAGCAGCCGATTCTGACGCACCATCACCGGGTGCTCCCCGATCGATGCCAGCACCTCGACTTCGGAACCTACCTTCTCCACCCACGGCGCTCTGATGAACACCGCCGGGAACGGTTCCCCCAACCCCTCGATATCCAGGTCGGTTTCGAACGAATCGTTCTGACGGCCAAAGGCGTTGCGCCTCACCACCACGTCGAGAGCGCCTAGGAGGGGCTGGTCCCCGTCGGTTGTCGAGCCGGAGAGCAGGATCATGCCGGCACAGGTTCCATAGACCGGCAGGCCATCTTCGATCGCCAAGCGCAGGGGATCGACCAGATCGAAACGCACCGCCATCTTGCCGATGGTGGTCGATTCCCCACCGGGGATCACCAGGGCATCGACCGACTCCAGCTGCCCCGGTTTCTTGACCGGCACCGGGGTCACCCCGAGCGACTCGAGGATCCCGAGGTGCTCCCGGACGTCCCCCTGAAGGGCGAGGACGCCGATCGTGGTCATCTCACCATCCCCGCTCGGCCAGGTGCTCCGTCTCGCTCAAAGTCCCGATCTCGATGCCCCGCATCGCCTCACCCAGGCCGCGGGAGACCTTGGCCACGACCTCGGGCTCGTTCCAGAAAGTCGTCGCCTCGACAATCGCACGTGCGTAGGCCTCCGGGTTTGAGCTCTTGAAGATGCCCGAGCCGACGAAGACCCCGTCCACACCTAAGGACATCATCAACACCGCGTCGGCCGGAGTGGCGATCCCCCCGGCGGCGAAGTTGACCACCGGGAGCTTGCCGGTCGATGCCACCTCGCCCACCAGGTCGTAGGGTGCCCCGTGGTCCCGGGCCGCGGACATCAGCTGAGCATGGTCCATGGTCGTCAGGGCCCGCATCTCGTTGGTGACGGTGCGCATATGGCGGACCGCTTCGACCACGTTCCCGGTCCCGGCCTCGCCCTTGGTGCGGATCATGGCGGCGCCCTCCCCGATCCGGCGCAGCGCCTCACCGAGATTGCGAGCGCCACACACAAAGGGTGTGGTGAAGGCCCATTTGTCGACGTGGTGCTCCTCGTCGGCCGGGGTGAGGACCTCCGATTCGTCGATGTAGTCCACCCCCAGCGCCTGGAGGATGGCGGCCTCGGCAGAATGGCCGATCCGGCACTTGGCCATCACCGGGATGGTCACCGAAGCCTGGATCTCCTCGATCTTGCTGGGGTCGGCCATGCGGGCCACCCCGCCGTCCTTGCGGATATCCGATGGGACCCGTTCCAGGGCCATCACCGCCACCGCGCCGGCCTCTTCGGCGATCTTCGCCTGGTCGGCGGTCACCACATCCATGATGACCCCGCCTTTGAGCATCTCGGCCAGGCCACGCTTGACGCGATCGGTTCCTGTTTCCATGTTCAAACTCCTGTTCTGAGCCAAATGGTACAGCCTCGGCTCAGGTTCCCAACGAGAGGGCACGTCGATAGCAGTCCCGATAGGCGTCGAGGACATTCGACCAATCGAAGCGCTTCACCGCTTCGCGAGCCGCGGTTCCGAGACGGGTTGCCCTGGCCTCGTCGTCGAGCAAGCCGTTCACTGCTGTCACCAGAGTCGGGACGTCACCGACCGGTACCAGGAGGCCATTGTCACCGAGCACCAGGCGGAAAGCGGGAAGGTCGCTTGCGACCACCGCGCATCCGGCCGCCATCGCCTCGGCAATCACGATCCCAAAGCTCTCGCCACCGGTGTTGGGCGCCACGTAGACCGCGCTCGACGCCAGAAGACGGCGCTTCTCGCCGTCGGGCACCCTGCCGACGAACTTCACTCCGGGTCGATCGTCTTCCCGGTCGGCGCCCATCACGATGAGCTCGGCATGCTGGTGTTGCTCCCTAATCCGCGGCCAGCCCTCGAGCAGCAAGTCGAGGCCCTTGCGCGGCTCGTCGCGCCCGAGAAAGGCAACCCGGCCGGCGACCCGGTCCACCGGCACGTCGTAGCTGGGCACATCGATGGCGTTGGGGATGATGGCCGGCCTTCCCCATGCGGGAGGCAGGGCCCGAGCCGCAGGCTCGCTCACCGCGGTCAAGACCGATTTGCGCATGCGAGCGCCGAAGAGGGGCGCCCACCGATACGCAGTCCCCACCCAGGCCTTGGGGTCGGCGTGGAAGGTGGCGACCAGCGGTTTGGAAACGGTCAGGGCGAACCAGCCGGTCAACGGAACGGCAGGCTCGTGGACATGGATCACATCGACTCCGGCCAAGGCCCGTCGGATGCGGGCCCAGCTCAGAGGACTGAGGGTGATGGGCGCTATCGAGTCGTTCCCTTTCCAGAAGGTAGGCCTCCCCACCGGGACCGGGACGAGGTCGCGACCCGGGGAGTCGGGTGTCACCTTCCCGGGGCTGACCAGAACCACCTCCTCGCCTTGTTCTCCAAGTTTCCGGGCCAACTCGGTGGTCAGTTGCTGGACACCGCCCGGCTGGGATAGGTCGTAAGGGGAAACGAGCCCGATCTTCACCGAAGACTCACGGTCGATCCGAGGGCCAGTTGGGAACCACCAAATGCCACTGCCGGGGGGCTTTCGATATCAGTTCCTCCAAACGGTGGGCCAGCTCCTGGGTCATGGCCTGCACCTTCTCGCTACGGGTTCCCGCTTCGGGGATCGGGATTGCCGGCGTGATGACGACCCGATGCCCGCCGTTCTCGAAGTAGCTGGCTACCGGAAGAAGCGGGGCGCCGGTGCTGACCGCCAATGTGGCGGGACCGGGCGGAAGTGTCGTTCGCTCACCGAAGAACTCGACTTCGACTCCCCGCCCCTTGAGATCACGGTCCGAGAGCAGGGCCAAGCTCTTGTTGTCCCTCAACGCCGTCTCCAGCTTCCGCATCACCTCTATGCCACCAGTCGCCAGGATGATGTCGATTCCAAAGGCTGCTCTCATCTCGGTGAACCAGTCGGTGATCCGCTGATTGGAAAGGCGCTCGGCCACCGCGACGACCGGGATCCCTTCCAGGACCACCACCGGAGCCGCCGCCTCCCAATTCCCCAGGTGGGGAAGCGCGAAGATCATCCCCGTTCCGGCGTCCCGAGCGGCAATGGCCAGATCGAGGCCCTCTACCTTCGTGTCACGTCGCATCTCAGGGATCCGGTTGGGCCGAGCCCAGAATGCCTCTGCCCAATACCGGCCGTAGGAGACCATGACCGCCTTGGCTGCCGCCCCGATGTCGGCTTCGTCTCCGAGGACGCGACGCATGTGTCTCTGGGCCATTCGCCTGCGGTCTCCAGAGGAGAGGTGCCAACACCAACCGAACCACCCCCCCAGACCGCGGGCGGCGCCTAAAGGGAGCAAACCGACGAAGCCAACACCGGCTCGAAGAGCCAGATACCCGAGAAAGTCCTTCACTCGAAGGAACGGTAGGTGTTGATGAAGCGGACCAGGGCGGTAAGCCACACCAGCACCACGAACAACCACAGCATGGGCTCGACCAGCCCGACTATCAGCCCCAGGCTGAACAACAGGACGCGCTCGGCCCTCCCCATGAGACCGCCCCGGCCGTCAAAGCCTTCGACCTCGGCCCGGGCCCGCATGTAGGGCACCAGCATCGCTCCCCCGATGGCGAGCACGATCAGAAGAAGCTCCCGGGGGTATCCAGCGCGGTAGAAGCCAAGCCCGGCGAACGCCGCGATCTCCCCCATTCGGTCGAAGGCCGAATCGAGGAAGGCGCCCCGCGCCGAGACCAGGCCGGAGGCCCTGGCCACCGAACCGTCGAGCCCATCGAGGAGTGCCCCGGTGAGCACCACGGCTGCGCCTGAACGGGGCAGACCGGTGGCGATCATCACCGACCCGACGATGACCACCCCCAGCCCGAGAAAGGTAATGACGGTGGGGGTGACACCGATCGAGGCGAGAGCCTTGCCGATTGGTTCGAGAAACCGGGTTACGCGGGGCCGAACCCGCATGTCGATCACGACCCAGGAAAGTAGCAGACACCCGCAAGACCTGGTGCGGGGATGACTCCCTCGGAGGCAGGGGAGAAAACCAGGCCAGTTCGCCGTTCAGGTCGGGCGATGGGGAAATGGTGGTATCTGTCACCGTTGCTGCGGTGGTGACGACGGCGGTCGTGGTGGTGAGAACCGAAAGCGATGGGGTCGTGGTGCCGTCTGTGCCGCCTGTGGTACATGCGCCTGATACCAGAACCAGGATCGAGACGAGACCGGCCCGACCCACACCGGTCCGGTGACGAGACACCGGGCTACGCTACCCGATCGAGCCTACCGCTGGCACCCGGGATGCCTGCACCACAGCAGGGTTAGGATCGTCGCCTCACCATTGAAACGGAGGTCCTGTGGTCCCAGAGAAGCTGCGCAACGTGGCGCTGGTCGGTCATGGAGGTAGCGGCAAGACGACCCTGGCCGAAACCCTCCTCTATGTTGCCGGGGCGACCAGCCGACGGGGATCTGTCGAGCAGGGAACCACGATTCTGGACCACGAGCCGGAGGAGATAGAACGGGGCATCTCCCTGGGGCTGTCGGTGGCGAGCCTGGAGTGGCAAGACCACACCATCACCCTGATCGATACCCCGGGATCAGGTGATTTCTCCGGCGACGCGCGAGCTGCTCTCAAGGCCGCCGACCTGGCCCTGTTCATCGTCTCAGGAGTGGATGGGATCGAGGTCCAAACCGAGCAACTTTGGAAGGTGGCAGCCGAGGAGGGCATCGCACGCGCGGTGGTTGTCACCAAGCTCGACCGGGACCGCTCCTCCTTCGAACGAACCCTGGACCAGTTGCGTGAGTCCTTTGGCAAGGCGATCGCACCGATCCAGGTGCCGATCGGCGCCGAGGACCGCCTGGTCGGCGTGGTCCGCGTAGCCACTGAGCGGGCCTACACCTATTCCGGAGGAACGAAGACCGGTTCCGAGATCCCGCTCCCCGCGGAGGTCGAGGATCTGGTTCATGCGGCGCACACCGCCCTCGTGGAAGCCGTTGTCGAGACGGATGACGAAATGTTAGAGGCCTACCTCGAGGGCACCGAACCGCCACGGGAGCGGATCGTGGAGACCATCCACCACGGCATTCTCGGCGGGACCATCCATCCTGTCCTGGTCACTTCCGCCGATAGGATGATCGGGATCGACCTGGTCGCGCAGTTCATCGTCGACTACGGCCCGCATCCACTCGAACGGCCCATCCCCCATCTCTCNGCGGGCGACACTTTCGCACCCTCCACCGACGGCCCAGCGCTCGCCTATGTCTTCAAAACCGTCTCCGACCCTTTCGTGGGCCGAATCTCGATGTTTCGCATCTTCTCCGGGACCGTGAAGGCCGACCAGGAACTCGAGCTGGCACGCGGGGGAAAGGCCCGCCTCCACAATCTCTTCAGGCTTCAAGGCAAGGACCACCACGATGTCGCCGACCTGCCCGCCGGGGGCATAGGCGCCGTGGCCAAGCTGGAAAACGTCAGGGTCGGCGACACGATGCGGTCCCCCGGACTGAACGCCGTGATCGACCCGGTGGTCTATCCCAATCCGGTCGCCGAGTTTGCGATCACACCGGTCTCACACCACGACGAGGAAAAGCTCTCCACCGCCCTTCACCGCATCGAGGAAGAGGACCCTACGGTCAGAATCGAGAGACGGCCAGACACCGGGGAGACCATCATCGCCGGGCTCGGTGACACTCATCTCGACGTCACCCTGGCCCGAATCCATCGCAAGTTCGGCGTCGAGGTGATCTCTGCCCTGCCGGTGATCCCCTACCGGGAGACCATCACCACATCGGGCCAGGCCGAGGGGAAGCACAAGAAGCAAAGCGGTGGGCGTGGCCAATTCGGTGTCGCGTTCGTCAAGTTCGCCCCTCTGCCACGTGGCGCCGGCTACCAATACATCGACTCGATCAAGGGCGGCTCGATACCCCGTCAGTTCATCCCAGCCGTGGACAAAGGGGTTCAGGAGTCGCTGAGGCGGGGGATCCTCGCCGGATACCCGGTCATCGACATCTCAGCCGAGGTCTACGACGGCAAGTTCCACTCGGTCGACTCCGACGAGATGTCATTCCGGATGGCCGGGATCCAAGCGGTCAAGGCCGCGGCCACGGATCTCCGCCCCATCCTGCTCGAACCGGTGATGAAGGTCACCATCAGCGTCCCCGAGGACTATCTGGGAGACGTGATGGGCGACATCAACTCCAAACGAGGCCGGGTGCTGGGGATGGAAGGTGAGGGAAACCTCCGGTCGGTGGTCGCCCAAGTCCCGATGGCCGAGATCCAACAATACGCCGCGGAGCTGCGATCATTGACCTCAGGACGGGGTAGTTTCAATGTGGAATTCGATCACTATGCAGAAGTGCCACACAACGAGGCGCAGACAGTGATCGCAGCGGCCAGGCAATCGGACGATTGATCGAACCCAGGAAGGACCATTGACAATGGCTGATGCGGTTCTCCGGTTTGGAGGCAAGGAGCTCTCACTCCCTACCGTGGCGGGGACGGTGAGCGAGGTGGGGATGGAGATCGCTGGCATCCGCTCCGAGCTGGGCCTGATCACGATCGACCGTGGCTTCGCCAACACCGCGGAAGGCACTTCTTCGGTCAGTTACGTGGGAGGTGAGCAGGGGGTACTCAGCTACCGCGGTTACCCCATCGAGCAGCTGGCCGACCAGGCTTCGTTCGTCGAGGTCGCCTATCTGCTGCAGTACGGCGAGCTGCCCACAAGGGACCAGTTGGAGGAATACGCGGAGAGCATCACCCGCCACACCCTGCTCCGTGAGGATGTGAAGTACCTTTTCGAGGCCTTCCCCCATTCGGCGCATCCCATGCAGATCCTGGCCTCCGCCACCTCCGCTCTCGCCACCTATTACCCCGATGCCCTCGACCCCCTGGACGAGGAGTCGGTGGACATCAGCGCCCGCCGTCTCATCGCCAAGACGCCCACGATGATCGCCTGGTCTTATAAGTACCGGGTGCATCAACCTTACGTCTACCCCGACAATGAGCTGGACTATGCATCGAACTTCCTCAAGATGATGTTCTCGGTGCCGGCGGAGGTTTATGACCCTGATCCCATCGTCGCCAAGGCCCTCAACATGCTGCTGATCCTCCATGCCGATCATGGCCAGAACTGCTCATCCTCGGCGGTGCGGCTCGTCGGGTCGGGTCAAGCCAACATCTTCAGCTCGGTTTCCGCCGGCATCCACGCCCTCTCCGGGCCCCTCCACGGTGGCGCCAACGAGGCAGTCCTGAACATGCTCGAAATGATCGTTGCCAGCGGGAAAGAGGTGTCCACCTTTGTCGATCGCGCCAAGGACAAGGACGACCCGTTCCGCCTTATGGGCTTCGGTCATCGTGTCTACAAGAACTTCGATCCCAGGGCCCGAATCATCAAGACGACGGCAGACGACGTCCTTGGCGCCCTCGGCGTCGACGACCCACTTCTCGATGTCGCCCGCCAACTCGAGGAGGTCGCTCTCTCCGACGACTATTTCATCAGCCGCAAGCTCTATCCGAATGTGGACTTCTACTCGGGAATCCTTTACCGAGCCATTGGGTTTCCCAGCGACTTGTTCACCGTCCTTTTCGCCCTGGGCAGGCTTCCCGGTTGGATCTCGCAATGGCGCGAGCTGATGTCGGACCCTGATGCCAAGATCTTCAGGCCGCGGCAGGTCTATGTGGGAGCTGCGCCCCGCGACTTCGTTCCAATCGACGAGCGCTGACTCAGACTGAGGGAACGTCCTCCAGATAGGGCTCTTCGGCCAACTCGCCGGTGACCGCGTCGACCACGACCAGGGCCCTCCGATCCGGAGGCTCGGCCGCCGAGTAGAGGACGACACTCCACCGTGGCACCGACCGAAGCCCGCGAAAGGTGACTGCCGCCGAGGCATGGCCCACCGGGAAGTCAACCGCCGACCCGGCGATGGCCAGGGCCCGGTGCTCGTCGATGTTCAAGGGCCACGAGGAGGCGAACTGCCAGAGTGCCAGGGCCACGAACCCCAGGGCAGGAATCCATCCATCGTCGAGGAGAACCAGGGCGAGGACGGCGCCGACCACGAATACCCAGCCGGCAATCCTCCGGCGCATGGGAGAGGGAAATCGGTACGGGCCGACCACGTTGGAATCCAATTCCTCCTCGATTGAGATGGCATCGGCCAGGTCGCGCTCGATGTAGATGCCTTCCCGATCGACACGGGGTGTTTCGGGCCCGGTCAAGACTGTGGTCTCTTCGCCAGGTCCACCAGGCGATTGGTGGCGTCGATGAGCGATACCCCGCGGGTGTCGCGCTCTTCTCCATACATCCTCAGACCCACCGTCGAGCTCTCCACATCTTGGTCACCGACCACGATCACCGCCGGATGCTTCTGGCTCAAAGCCCGGCGGATCTTCTCGCCAACAGTTTCCTCACTCTCGTCGACCTCGACCCGCAGCCCTGGATCACGCAGCCGGGCCGCCACCGACCTTGCATAATCGTGATGCCGGTCGGCGACCGGGATCACCGAGACCTGAACCGGAGCCAGCCACATGGGAAAGGCGCCGGCGTAGTGCTCGACGAGGACCCCGACGAAGCGCTCGATCGAGCCTGCCTTGGCGCAATGGATCATGTAGGGGCGCTCCTGGATGTTGCCCGACGCCGTGTACTCGAGCCCGAAACGCTCGGGCAGGATGAAATCGAGCTGAATGGTCGAAATCTGCCACCGGCGCCCGATCGCATCTTTGACATGCACATCGATCTTGGGGCCGTAGAAAGCGCCCTCGCCTTCGGCGACGCGGTATTTGACATCCTTCTGCTCCAATGAGTCGGCCAGGGCCTTCTCGCTGAACTCCCACCTCGATTGCTCGCCCACCGCTTTCTCGGGCTGGGTGCTCAGATCGGCCTCGAAATCAGTGAACCCGAAGTCACGGAGCCAGGTCAGGACGAAATCGAGGTGTCGATTCAGCTCGGAAGCGAGCTGCTCGGCGGTGCAGAAGGTGTGGGAGTCGTCCTGGGTGAATCCCCGCGCCCGCAACAGCCCGTGAAGCACACCTGATTTCTCGTATCGATACAGCCCGCCCAACTCGGAGAGGCGTATCGGAAGGTCGCGATAGGAACGACCCCTGCTTTTGTAGATCAGCACGTGGAAGGGGCAGTTCATCGGCTTGACCCGGTACTCCTGGTCGTTGTCGAGCTCCATGCCCGGATACATGTTTTCGTCGTAGTAGTCGAGATGGCCTGACGTCTGCCACAGCTCCGATTTGGCGATATGCGGCGAGAACACGAAATCGAAGCCGAAGCGCTCGTGAAGCAACCGGCTGTGGTCCTCGATGATCTTGCGCAGCATTCCACCTTTGGGATGCCATACGCTGAGACCCGAGCCGAGCTCCGCAGGGAAGCTGAACAGGTCGAGTTCAGGGCCAAGCCGCCGATGGTCCCTCTTCTCGGCTTCCTCGAGCCGGTTCAAATGCTCATCGAGCTGGGCTTGTGACGGCCAGGACGTGCCGTAGATGCGCTGTAACTGCTCCCGGTTCTCGTCTCCACGCCAGTAGGCCCCCGAGCTTCTGAGCAATTTGATCGCCGGGATCCGCCCCGTCGATGGAAGATGGGGGCCCCGGCAAAGGTCGACGAAGCCCAGATTCCGATAGAGGGTGACCTGCTCGCCGGCAGCGCCTTGGTCGGGGTCCACTCCCTCGATGATCTCCAACTTGAACGGATGACCGGCAAAAACACTCAGGGCCTCTTCTCTCGAGACCGCATCCCTCTCAAACGGTTGATCGGCGGCGATTATCTCCTTCATTCGCTGTTCGATTTGCTCCAGATCCTCGGGGCTGAACGGCCGGTCAACCTTGAAGTCGTAATAGAACCCGTCGTCGATGGCAGGCCCGATCGCGAACGTCGAGCCCTCGAAAAGCCCGAGGACGGCCTGTGCCAGAACATGGGCCGACGAGTGGCGAAGCACGTCGAGCCCCTCGGGAGTGTCCAGGGTGATGACCGCAAAATCTCCGCCGTGATCGAGGGGACGGTTTAGATCCACCAGTTCCCCGTTGAGGGTCGCCGCCACCGCAGCCTTGGCCAATCTGGGGCCTATCGATTGGGCGATTTCCAATGCCGTGGCCCCGTCGGCGTGTTCGACGATCCTTCCATCCGGATAACGAAGCTCTACTGGCACGGGTGATATCTCGCTAGCCTGAAGCGGGCCAGAGGCTAATTGCCTGCCAGAGCAGTCTGGCCGGTCTGGTCACTAACGAGGGGGTAATCAGGGGATGGATGCACGAGAGTTGGCTGCAAGTCTTCACCCAGGCGGGGCCGTTCGTGAGCTTTCTTCAGGGGCGAACAAGGTCTTCCGGGTGCTCCAAGCGGATAATCAAAGTTCGATCATCAAGATCTACCCGGTCGCTTCACGTGAGCGCCGCGAGCGTCACGCACTCGAAGCGCTGGTCGCGGCTCCATCGGTGCCCGGAATCATCAATCACGGGCTGGACGGTGAGATGGCATGGCTGGAGACAACCGATGGCGGGCATTGGAACCTGGCCAATCTCCCCAAGAATCTGGAAGCCGTGGAAGCGTCCGGGGCCGCCCTGCGTGGCATCCACACCTCCGGGGCGCAGATAACGAACCTCGCAGCCGGAATCGACTCTGATTACGTCCTGAGCCACTTCCGTTCGACGATCGAGCGTCTTGGGCGCTACCGCCGGCGTTTCGGCATGGAGCAAATCGTGCTGGACCAGGCCATGCAACTGGAGCCCCCGCTGGCGACCACCCCGGTTCCGGCACATACCAAACCACTGTTGTCGAAGTTCGTGCTGGACGAGGACGGCAACGTGACCATCGTCGACTGGGAATGGGCAACCCTCGCTCCATCCGAGTGGGATCTGACGCTGGCTGTCTGGCAGTTGGCGCGCAATATCGGCGAGGATGCCGCCGCCTCTTTCCGGGCCGGCTACGGGGCAGAGTTGCCCGAGAGCCGGTATCGGCCCTGGGTCGCCTATCACTCCGCCATGATGATGCTCGAGGCAGCAGAGGTCCGGGAGGGCCGGCTGGGCAACCTCCAGTATCTGGTGGATGATCTCACCGAGGCCGTCCTCGGCACCTGACCCCCGCGAAATCCGCGAAAATCGACACTCTCGGTCTTAGCCTTTGCTTGCTGGAGCAAGGAGGACGGACTGGTGTTCGAAGCATTGGTTGCAGCGACCGCTACCACAGGTCTGTTCGCCCTGGCCAAGGGGATACGCGGGAACCACCAGTACCGGGTCGACCCCCAATTGGTGGTGACGCCACGGGACGAGCGAGGCGACGATCTGCCATGCCCATGGTGTTATGGGCCTACCAACGAGGAGGATCCCCGCTGCCCCGGGTGCGGCAACACCTTCGGCTGATCACACCCGATGCCGGAAGATCTCACCGAGCCGGTCCACGCTGAACTTGCCGCCACCCCCATTCGTCGAGCCACCCCTCGCGATCCCCCGGCGAAAAGACATTCAAGTCACGGTACCGAAAGCGACGATCACTCCCCTATGGTGGCTCGGTGAACAGGGTAGGTCTGGTCCTCGGTGGCGGGGGCATCACGGGCGCCGCCTATGAGATGGCCGCGCTCATGACGATCCGTCTCGCCACCGGATGGGAGCCAAACGACGCCGATGTCGTAGTGGGCACTTCGGGGGGCTCGTTCGTTTCTGCTCTGGTGCGAAGTGACGCGCTGAGCCTCGATTGCCTGGTTCTCCCCACCGACGACCGCGACGCGGTCGCGGGGCGAATTCGGAGTCACGTCTTCAACCCCGACCCCGGGGTCGGGGTCGGCCAGTGGGTCCGCCACGGGATCGTGCCCGGCATAAGAAACCCGGGCTTGACCCTTTTCATGGGCGGCCCCGCCCGGTACCACGCCCATGGCGTGGCCCGTTGGGTGGTCACCCAACTCGGAGAGGACCGGGCATCGGGGTGGCCTGGCAAGCCCACGGCGGTTGTCGCCTACGACGTGATAAAGCAGGGTCGAGTTGCTTTCGGCACGGGTGCCGCACCCGAGGTTGGCCTGGCCCATGCCGTGGCAGCATCATCATCGATACCGCTGTTGTTCCGGCCTTATGAGATCGATGGCCGCATCTATGTGGATGGGGGTGTTGCATCGGGCACTCATGCCGACCTGGTCCTCGGATCGGACCGCCCCCTTGACCTGGTGCTCGTGCTCGCCCCGCTTGCGGCTGCGGTTCCGAGGAAGCGGGCCCGGTTCCACGAGAAGATGTTCGACCGGGTTGGGCAGCGAGCTCTGGCCGAGGAGACTCGCCTGATCAAGGATGCGTGGCCGAACTGCGACGTGGTGGTCCTCAGCCCGTCCCCCTCCGTCCTGAATGCGATGCAGCCCAACCCGATGGACGCCTCCCGGGCAGTTGCCACTTTCACCCGCACCTTGATCTCCATGAAGCGAACGTTGGCCAGTCCCGACGTGTGGGCCATGCTCGATCATCATCTCGGGAAACGAGTGAGGGCACGAAGGGCCGTCACCGTTTAATCGGTTGCGTTCTTCGTTCTTCGCTATACGTTCTAGCTACCAAACAACCAGGAGGAGCCCCGATGCCGGTTCGCCCCACACATTTCGAGTTGTATTCGGCTGATCCCAAAGCGACCGTCGATTTCCTGACAAAGGCCTTTGGCTGGCAGGCCCAACAATGGGGAGACCAGGAGTATTGGCTTGTCAACACCGGCGAGGGGCCGGGGATCAACGGGGCGGTCACCAGAGCCGGTGAAGACGGCCCCAAGACCTTGAACACATGTGACGTCGAGGATCTCGATGCCGCTATTCAGGCGGTGGAGATCAGTGGAGGGACCCTGCTCACCGATGTCCTCGAGCTTCCTGAGGTCGGCCGATGGGTTGAAGTCGAAGGTCCGGGAGGAGAAGTCTTCGGCCTCATGGAGGCCGCCACCACGACTTGATCACACGACCGACGCCGGGTCGGTGTTGGCACCGGAGATCACGGCCACGATGTGCTCGGCGCGGAGCGGGACGTAGGCACCAACCATCAGCGCCGCAACCGTGGTAGCCGCGCCCGGCTCGGCGACGACCCGGCACTCGTTCCAGAGCCATCGCTGGGCGTCGACGATCTGGACGTCGGTGACGAGAGCAGAGTCGTCGATCCAGCGGTTGGCCTGCCAGCAATGGTCCCCGATAGGCGAAGCGGCCAGGGAGGAAGCGGCGATACCTCCAAGCTCGACTTCGACAGGCCTCCCCGCTCGGCGTGCCTCGAACAACGTCGGGCAGAGCTCGGGCTCCACCGCCACCACCCGAGCATCGTCCCGGATCCAGCTCGAGACACCAGCGATGAGCCCGCCACCGCCGACCGCGACCAAGACGGTGTCAACATTCGGGCAATCGTCGAGGATCTCTCGTCCACAGGTTCCCTGCCCGGCCACCACTTCCGGCTGGTCGTAGGCGTGGGCCTGAAATGCGCCGCTCCCCGCGGCCCATACCTTGGCCGCTTCGAGAGCCTCGGGATAGAAGCCAGGAACCAGACGGATGTCCGCCTCATACCCCGAGATGCGCCCGATCTTCTCCTGCGGTGAGGTGTCAGGGACGAAGATCGTGGCCCGATGCCCGAGATCTCTGGCGGCGCACGCCACCGCAAGCCCGAAGTTTCCGCCTGAGGCCGCCACCACCCCTGACTCCGGGATCTCGACCGCAGTCAGCAGCGAGAAGGCCCCTCTGATCTTGAACGAGCCGGTGCGTTGCAGACTGTCNAGTTTCAGACTCAACCGGTAGCCGTTGCCGAAGCTGTCGCCGAGCTCGATCAGCGGTGTCCGGCGGACGTGTCCCTCGATCCGCCCNGCCGCGGCCACGATGTGGTCACGGGTCACTTCGGGAGTCATGTGCCCAGGGTAGGAGCCGGGAGCGGCCGCATCCCTAAGCTCCGGGGNCACACCGGTATCGGAGGCCTGTGGATGAAGATGCTGGATGACCTCGGGCCATACCGGGCCGAGGACGGATACGAAGANGCAANGGCTCGCGACGCCNCAGACCCTCTCGCCGGATTTCGATCTCGATACGTCTTCGCCGACTCCGACCTTATCTACCTCGATGCCAACTCCTTGGGCCGCATGCCACAGCAGGCAAGAGGACTGATCGACGATGTCGTCCAACACCAGTGGGCCGATCGTCTNATCCGATCCTGGAACGANGGNTGGTGGGATCTTCAGCTGACATTGGGAGATCTGATGGCACCCCTGATCGGGGCCTCGCCAGGCGAGGTGATCCTCTCCGATTCGACCTCAGTGAACCTGTTCAAGCTGGCANCTGCGGCCGTGCGGTCGAGNCCGGGCAGGCACACCATCGTCACCGACGANCTCAACTTCCCGAGCGACATCTACGTATTNGGGGGGATCGCCAGGTTGCTCGGAGACGGGTACCGACTGGTGGTGGTCGAGTCGGACGGGATCCACGGGCCGGTGGAGGGNCTACGTGCCGCGATCGACACCGATACCGCTCTCGTCTCGATCTCCCACACCTCGTTCAAGTCCGGTTACAACTACGNCATGCCGGCGATGACCCGGATCGCCCACGACGCCGGAGCCTTGACCCTTTGGGATCTGAGCCATTCGGTNGGGGCAGTCCCCATCGATCTCGGAGCCTCGAATGCGGACCTGGCGGTCGGGTGCACNTACAAATACCTCAATGGCGGTCCGGGAGCCCCGGCCTTCCTTTATGTGCGCTCCGATCTGCAATCCGTCCTCGAGAACCCGATCACGGCATGGTGGGCCCATGCCGACCCTTTTGCGATGGACCTCGACTTCGTCCCGGTCGAGGGGATTCGTCGGTTTCACACGGGCACGATGCCGATGCTCTCGCTCGCCGCGATCGAGGCCGGGATCGGCGATGTGCTCCATGCCGGGATGGGCAAAATCAGGTCGAAGTCGGTGGCGCTGTCCGAGTTTCTGGTCGCGCTCTGGGACACACATCTCGAATCATTGGGCTTTGCCCTCGCCTCCCCCCTCGACCCCGAGCGGCGCGGCTCTCACATCGCACTCTCCCATGCCGAGGGTTGGCCGATCACCCGTGCCCTGATCGACTGCGCCGCGGTGATCCCCGACTTCAGGGCTCCCGATACGCTGCGATTCGGGCTGTCGCCGCTCTACACGACGTTTCTCGACGTCCACACCGCGGTCATGAGGTTGAAGAAGGTCGTGGAGACCGGGATTTACGAGGACTTCCGCCACGTCGCCATGACCGTGACCTGAGGAGCGGGATTAGTGGGCGATACTGGACTTGAACCAGTGACCTCTCGCGTGTGAGGCGAGCGCTCTAGCCAGACTGAGCTAATCGCCCGTTCGGGGATGGGTCAGGATACCGGTCCCCGCGATCATCCGAAGCCGTGATTGAATCCCCTGGTGAACCGTCGGCAGTTCGAGGAGGTGGTCGACCGGACCCTGGAGAGTCTCCCGCAATGGGTGGTCGAACAGATCGACAATCTCCATGTGGTCGTCGAGGAACGCCCCGGCGTGAAGCAGGGAGACGTCCTCGGTATCTACGAAGGGGTGTCGCTACCGGAGCGCGCCGCCGACTATTGGGGAGCGATGCCGGACCGAATCGTGATCTTCAGGGCTCCCCATATGGAACTAGGACTCAACGATGCGGAACTCGAAGCAGAGATTCGGCGAACCGTGTTACACGAAATAGCTCATCACATCGGAATCGACGACGACCGCCTCGCCGAATTGGGTTGGGACTAGCGACGACGGGTTTCCGGAATCCCTGCCTTCTTCAACACCACCGCCGGCACGCCAAAGCGGCGCCATGCCGTGTAGCTGATGCCCTTTCGATCCGAATAACTGCGAGCATTGGCGACGAATTCCGCCTCGATCTCGTCGAGATTGGCCGCATCCTCCACCGACTCAAGCGCCTCCTCTATGTCCAGCCGAGCCTGGAGAAGATCGAGCCGCTTCAACGGATCGTCCACGACCTCGAGCTTGGCATTCACCGTGCCCAAACGTGAATTCAGGCTCTCCTTTGTGACCGGTCGTCCGGGCTTACGGGATCCAATGGCCCGGAGATAACTCTTGATTGCCCTCGACTCCTTGCGCCCGCGAGCGAGTGCGGCTTTGTGTTCTTGGGACATGGCCATGATTAGGGCTCCTAACTCAGCGTCGTAATTCGGTCAATAATGCCACATCGTGGACATGGCCGCGCTTGTGACCAAGAGGCTCCTCGGCGCGTCCAAGCGCTGGACGTAAGCTCGTTTCATGGACGCCGAGCCGCGCCTCGCGCCAGAGTCTTCCGAGGCCAGTATCGACCTGTACTGGATCCCTGTCGGCGCAGGGGGTGCTGGTTTCGTTCGGCTCAATGGGCGGGTATACGAGGCCATTCAGGCGCGTGCCCAGCGGCGGCGACCGCTCGACCTCTACCACACGGCGATCGAGTTACAGGTCGCGGGCGAGCGCTTCATTATCGAGAACGCCTGGCCGAGCCCCGATGCCGACGTTGCCGCGCGTGGAGTGGTGGTGGAAGGCCCGGTTGCTAGCCGCCGTCTCGCAAGTCTCCGACTGTTCCGGTACGAGGTGCGCCGGTGGCGGGACGGGGTCATTCCAGATGCCGGCGAGGCGGTCGCAAGTCCCCAGCGCTTGAGCAATGACCCAGACCGGGCACGGCATCTTCTCGACCTGGTTGCCTCGGTGCCAGCACTGATGTGGGGACGAGACGAGCTGGGAGCGGGTGAAATGTGGAACTCGAACTCGGTGATCTCGTGGCTGCTCGTTCGGAGCGGGCTACCGGCGCGCTCATACCAGCCACCGGCCGGGGGGCGCGCACCGGGATGGGGGGCCGGCATCGTCGCGGCCAACCGCTAGGACTGGAGGCCGGTGGGCCCTACTGGACTTGAACCAGTGACCTCTTGCGTGTCGAGCAAGCGCTCTAGCCAGGCTGAGCTAAGGGCCCGTGTTCCTCCCTCGGAGGCGACGACCGGAATCGAACCGGTGTGACGGGTTTTGCAGACCCGCGCCTAACCACTCGGCCACGTCGCCGTCATCGGACGACTCGACCATTGTCCGTCGTCGGAGCGGAAGACGGGATTCGAACCCGCGACCTCAACCTTGGCAAGGTTGCGCTCTAGCCAACTGAGCTACTTCCGCGAGCGGAGGCGGCATTGTAGCCGGGGCAGATTGCCAACCAAATGGTCACCTCAGACACCGGTCGAGCCGAATCCCCCGGCACCCCGCACTGTGGCATCGAGGTCCGCCACCTCCACCCACTCCACCTCTGGCATCGGCACCACGGCCAGCTGGGCAACCCTATCTCCCCGGGCAAACGTCACCTTTTCCGCGCCATGATTGATGAGTAGGACGGTCACCTCACCCCGGTACCCCGAGTCAATCAACCCCGGCCCGTTGACCACCCCGACACCGGCTCGGAGTGCGTGACCGCTCCTGGGAAGCACCAAGCCGGCGAACCCGACGGGGATGGCGACGGCAATCCCGGTGGGCACGGCAGCCCTTTCTCCAGGGTCGAGATCTATGGCGATTCGGGACTGAAGGTCGATAGCGGCATCGCCGATATGAGACCTAGTGGGAATTTCCAGTTCCGGATCGAGACGGACGAAGTTAACCTGCATGCTGTCACGGGCTTCGGGCGGGGCTGACTTGACGACTGTAAGCGAGACCCCTCGATGACCGCCACCTCACGCACGCGACGCGGCCGGAATGCGCGCTTTCCCTCGATGGAGGCACTCGGCTTCTTCGACACGCCCGCGGAGGCGACCGTCACCTATGCGGCGTCCAGGCCGATGCCCGTCCCGTCCACCTTCACCACCCGGCCGCTGGCTCCCAGCGGGGACATGGTCCAGGACCTCTGGGACTCCACGGAGCTCGATGCCCCACCTTTGCTCGATTGGAAGCCGACAGTCCTCGATCGAAAACATCTGCGACGTCAAAACTTCAGATGGAGCCGCGTCTTCCTCATCCTCATCATCATCATGGCCTTCGGGGTTGGGGCCTATTGGCTCTATCAGAGCTCGAGCACGAGTGCTGCGGCATCGGTTGTCGCCGTGGAGGACGACGCCACAGCTCTCTCCGCCGCCCTCGACGGCGTATCGGAGATCGGAAAGCAATTGTCGGCCCCGGACATCGAGATGAGCCTCTCTGCTTCTGACCTGTTCGAAGTCGACGACACGGCCCGGGATCTGTTCGAAGCCTCTGGTGATCTCCCGGGGTCCGAAACCGCGGCCGGCACGATCGCTGCCGAAGCCGCCACATTGTCCCTGAATGCCTCCCGACAGCTTCGCGAGGGGCTCGCCTACCGAGGGGCGGTCGAGCCGATCCTCCTTGCCCCGGCATTCGAAACGGATCCTGCTCTGACCGATCTCGCCACCGCCTCCCTCGAATTCTCTGAGTGGAGGTCTCATTTCGACAGCATCAGATCGGCTCTCCCCGAACGGGTGGCCGTCGCATTGACCGCCGCTCTCGAGGACTTCAGCTCGGGGCTGGAGACCCGTCAGGGCTCCTACCTCGACGCCATCCGCACCAATGACCGCAACGGTGCCGAAGCTGCCGTCCGAACACTCGAGTCCGATCTGGAGACGATCCGCGGGCTCATGATGACCACCATGACGGGCCTCGCCAACGAGGTCGACTCCCAGATCGACGAGGCGCAAGCCCTGATCGGTCGGCTACTCGCTTGACTCCAGCGCCGCGACTTCCTTCTCGAAGTCGGCGGCATCCTGAAAGTCTTTGTACACCGAGGCGAACCGGAGATAGGCCACTTCGTCGAGGGCCCGGAGCCGTTCCAGAACCTGATGCCCGATGTCCTCGGATGACACCTGGGGCCCCTGTTGTCGCAGCGAGTGCTCCACATCCGCGGCAATCGACTGGATGGCAGAGCCCGAAACCGGGCGATCGGCAAAGGCGGCGGAGATCCCGGCGGCCAGCTTGGCCGACGAGAACGCCTCCAGACGCCCATTCCGTTTGCGCACCATGAGTTGGGGCTCGAGGCGCTCGTAGGTAGTGAACCTGCCGTCACAGACCTCACAGACCCGACGACGACGTATCGACTGACCACCCTCGGCCGGTCGGCTGTCGATCACCCGGGTATCCGGTGCACCACAAGTCGGGCAAAGCATCGCCCCAGGGTAAACCGGTGGTATCGCTCAGCCCTTGGGAAGAAGCAGGATCTGGCCGGGAATGATCATCCCGTTCTCGACACCGCTCAGCTCGACGATGTCGGACACGAGCCGACGAATGTCGCCACCTGGCTCGGTTCTACCCGCGGCGATCTCCCANAGGGTGTCGCCGGAGNCGACCACATACTCGGTCACTGCGGGCCGGCCCTCGGCGTCTGCAGAGCCCCCGATCATGAGGAAGACCATACAGGCTGCCGCTATGAGCAGGGCCAGCCGGACGGACAGCTGAAGTGTTGCCTTCTGCATCGGTCTCCCTCCTGATCGGTCTTGGATGGGCTCTGTTTGCTGGATGCAGTTCGTATCGAACATGCGTTCGCCACTTTATCGAACAGATGTTCGATGTCAAGTGCGGAATCCGGGGGCCGGGTCCTCATCGAACAGGTGTTTGGTTTCGAACCCGTGTTCGGGTAACCTCGCCAGAACATCAGTTCGAGGAGGAGTCAGGTGATCAGCGAGCGACAACAACAGGTTCTCGACTACATCCGGCGGACGGTAACCGAGCGCGGTTACCCGCCGTCGGTGCGAGAGATCGGCGACGCCGTCGGGCTCTCCTCCCCGTCTACGGTCCACTCCCACCTCTCGGCCCTGGTCGAAGCCGGCGTCATCAAGAGGGACCCGACCAAGCCCCGTGCCATCGTCGTCGTCGATGATCAGGCATCGGCCGTGGCCCGCGCCTCGGACCGGATGCGTGACGTTCCGCTGCTGGGCCGAATCGCAGCCGGCACCCCGATCCTGGCCGCCGAGCACGTCGAAGAGGTCATACCGTTGCCGGTGGACCTGGTCGGCAATGACCCCGTGTTCTTGCTCGAGGTCAAGGGCGACTCGATGATTGGAGCCGGGATCTTCCCCGGAGACCTGGTGGCGATCCGCAGCCAGAAGGATGCCCGGGACGGCGAGATCGTGGCCGCCCTCATCGATGGTGAGGATGCATCGGTGAAGCGCCTCCGCCGGAAGCACGGCAAGGTGATCCTCGAGTCCGAGAACCCGAACTACGAGCCGATGGTGTTTACCGAAGGAGTCGAATTGATCGGGAAGGTTGTCAGCGTCCTTCGACGCTATCCCTGATCCCACACCCCGCGGAAGGAATACTCGGCCGGACCGGTAAGCCAAGCGACTCCGTCGCGAATGTCGACCGATCCGGTCCCACCGAGGACATTGACAGTCATGGAGCCATCGGCACCGTTCAATGCGACGGCGACGGCTGCAGCCATCCCGGTGCCGCACGCCAGGGTCTCCCCTATTCCCCGCTCCCAAACCCGCATGGTCAGGACATCGCCGACGACCGAAATGAACTCCACGTTGCACCCTGTGTCGAACCCGGCCTGCTGCGCCGCGATCGGCCCCACCGTGCCGACGTCGATCTCAGCCGGATCGTCCACAACCCGAACCGCATGGGGGTTGCCTATGTCGACCAGGTGGTAGGCATGACCTTCGATCGTCTCCTCACCCTCGAGAAGGGGTGTGCCCATCTCAGCCTCCAGTAACTCGCCAACGAAGCGCACCCTGCGCAGCCCGACCGGGGTGTCGACCCCGAATTCATCGGCGGTGACCCAGCCCCTATCCCGGGCGTAACGACCCACACATCGCAACCCGTTGCCGCACATCTCGGCGGGGCTCCCGTCGGCGTTCCAATAGTCCATCTTGACCGGGGATCCCGGAGTCACCACCAGGACACCGTCGGCGCCGACCCCGCGCCGTCGGTCGCAGAGCGCGGTCACTTCGTCGACCGTGAATCGGGCGGGGCCGTCGATGACTACGAAGTCGTTTCCCAGTCCTTGCATCTTGGTGAACTCGACTGCACTCAACTCATCGCCTCCAGGACACGATCGACACGATCTGCGACGTCGTCGAACCAGGGTATCCAACGAATTCGGGGGTCACGCTGAAACCAGGTCCGCTGCTTGCGAGCCAGTTTTCTCGTGTTCCTCGCCGCCCGCTCAAAGGCCTCGTCGACACTGCAGAAACCGTCGAGGGCGCCAAGGATCTCGCGGTAGCCGACCGCGTTTCGTGCCGTCCTCCCGAGACGTCGCCGTAGCCTGCCTACCTCGTCAACCAGGCCCCCGGCGCGCATTCGGGCCAATCGGGCCTCGACCCGTTGCTCCAACAACTCGCCCGGATCGACGCCCACCGCGGTGAACTCGATCTCCGGCACGTAACGGCGGAGATCCTCCGCCTCGGCGCTGGTGGCTCGCTGACTGGGACCTTCGCCGGACAGCCGCCATATCTCCACGGCCCGGATCACCCGGCGAGAATTCGCCATGTCGACGTAGCGCTCGGCTTCAGGGTCCGCTCGGCGCAGCTCGGCCAAGACCTGCTCGATGGGTGCCTCCTCCAACTCGGCACGGATCTCGGGATCGGTCGGGGCAAAGCTCATGGGATCGACCAGGGCCCGGAAATGGAGCCCGGAGCCTCCGGTGATCAACATCCTGGCCGAATCCGAGGATCCGAGCACCTCCCGCCCGAGACGACGGAAGTCGGCAACCGAGAAGTTGGCCTCCGGTTCGGCGATATCGATCATGTGGTGGGGTACTCCATCTCTCTCGAGCATGTTCGGTTTGGCGGTGCCGATGTCCATGCCCACGTACACCTGCATCGAGTCGACCGAGATCACCTCGGCGCCGATGCGCTCTGCCGTCTGCACCGCCACCTCCGTCTTGCCTGCGGCGGTTGGCCCGAGCAGAGCCAGGACCCGGTTCAGGCAGGTCTCCCGACGAGATGATGCGCTCTCGAGGCCACCACATCGACGTCGAAGAACTTCCCGGACGGATGGCCGCCATCGACGTGAACCAGCTTCCCGGTGCGGGTTCGGGTGGTTGCCACGTCCAGATCGCGTTTCGAAGGGCCCTCACTCAACACCTCCACCCTCCGGCCCACCATCTCGCGATTCCGTCGGTGCGAGATACGGTCCTGGAGCTCGACGAGCCTGGCAAAGCGCTCCTTGATCACCTCGTCCGGCACGAAGTAGGCAGTCATGTCGGCGGCCCTGGTTCCGGGTCGTGGCGAGAAGATGAACATGAAGGCCGAATCGAAGCCTGCCTCTTCGATCACTTCGAGGGTCGCCTCGAAGTCCTGGTCGGTCTCGCCCGGGAAGCCCACGATGATGTCGGTGGAGACTGCGAGCCCGGGAATCGTGGTGCGGGCCATTGCCAGTCTGCTCATGTACTTGCTGCTGGTGTAGCCACGATGCATCGAAGCCAGGATGCGGTCGGATCCTGACTGCAGTGGGAAATGGAGGTGCTCGCAAACTGCCTCGGTTTCTGCCATGGCTCGGGCCACCTCCTCACGGAAGTCGTTGGGATGAGGGCTGGTGAAGCGAACCCTTCTGATCCCCTCGACGGCCCCAACCCGCCGCAGAAGCTCGGCGAAGATCGGCCGGCGACGACCGTCGAGGGCCAGGTCGCGGCCGTAAGTATCAACGTTCTGTCCGAGCAAGGTCACTTCGACCACCCCCTCGGAGGCGAGCCGCACCACTTCACGCACAATGTCTCCGGGCCGCCGGGAGACCTCGATCCCTCGCACCGAGGGCACGATGCAGAAAGTGCAGGTGTTGTTGCATCCGACCTGGATCGTCACCCATGCCGAGTGCTCGAGCTCACGTTTGACCGGAAGCGACGAAGGCATGGCCTGCAACTCATCGACGACTTCGGTGATCGGGCCCCATTGCTCGACATGGTCGATGAGGTCGAGCACCCGGTCGAGATTGTGGGTGCCCATCACCACGTCCACCCACGGTGCCCGCTCGCGTACCAACTGGCGCTCCTTCTGCGCCGCGCACCCCCCGACCACCAACATCATGTCCGGGTTGAGGTCCTTGATCGCCTTCATCTGCCCGAGGTTGCCGTACATTCGATTGTCGGCGTTCTCCCGGATCGTGCAGGTGTTGATGTAGACGACATCGGCGGTCTCCAAACCGTCGGCGATGGTCATCCCGTCGGCCTCGAAGAGACCGGCGATCCGCTCGGAATCGTGCTCGTTCATCTGGCACCCGAAGGTGCGGATGAAATAACGCTTGCCCACCCGTGTCGGCTGGCGTCTGACGGGCTCGCGCAACGTCGGGCTGGGAAGAAGAACGCTCTGGGTCATGTGGTTGCCTCAGCGAGCAAAGTCGGTGGCCCGGAACTCCCGGATCACAGTGACCTGGATTTGGCCCGGATACTGGAGGTCCTCCTCGAGTTTACGGGCGATTCTCCGCGAAAGCTCCCGAGCCTCGAGATCACCGACCTCACCCGGATCCACCACCACCCTCACCTCACGACCCGCCTGAAGGGCAAAGACATGGTCGACTCCCGGGAACTCGAGAGCCAGGGTTTCCAACCGCTCCAGTCGCTTGACATAACCCTCGAGGGTCTCACGACGGGCGCCGGGACGGGCCGCCGACACCGCATCTGCGGCCTGAACGATCACGGCCAGAATCGTTCGCGGCTCGACCTCGTTGTGATGGGCCTCGATTCCGTGAACCACAGCCGGGTCCTCATCGAAGCGGCGAGCAATCTCGGCGCCGATCAAGGCATGCGAGCCTTCGACTTCGTGAGTCACCGCCTTGCCGATGTCATGGAGAAGTGCGGCCCGCTTTACCGGGGCAGGGTCGATTCCCAACTCGGAGGCGAGCATCGATGCGATGTGAGCGGTCTCCACCAGATGGTTGAGGACGTTCTGACCGTATGAGGTCCGATACTTGAGACGACCCATCAAGGTCACCAACTCCGTGTGCATCCTGGACACCCCGGCTTCCACCAGGGCCCACTCCCCGGCGTCACGGACGCTTTGCTCGACCTCTGCCTGGGCCTTTTCGTAGGCCTCTTCGATCGAAGCGGGGTGAATCCTCCCATCAGCCACCAGCTTTTCGAGCGTGATACGGGCAACCTCGCGGCGCACCGGGTCAAACGACGAGACCGAGACCGCCTCCGGGGTGTCGTCGACGATCAGGTT
>C687J29651_10000133_pt1 | contig 27496 bp, 40 predicted proteins | sample RifCSP13_1_FD_29651 | JGI IMG/M metagenome (IMG submission 29651) | reverse complement strand
CGGATCATTTGTGGGACTGGGAATTTCTGAATCCTTATAAGTACTAATTTCAGTAAGAGTTCTTACATCATTCCAAGCTCTTGCTTCATCCATTAAACCGTCATTTTCTGCACCAGCACCGACACTTCCTAATTCAAAATCTCCGGAAGAATTTTGAGTTGATGTAAGAGTTGTAATAACGTCGCTTCCAAGTTGGACACCATTAACATAAAACTTTGCGACACCGCTTGCAAAGGTTACTGCGTAATGATAATAAACTCCAAGCGTGGGAATGTGTGCAATTGAAACGGCCGATTCCAACGCCGGATTAAATAAGAAAAGTCTAAGTTTATAAACACCTCCACCACTGTCCCAAATGTTTAAAGAATATGCTGATATTTTAGAAATTAGTCCAGTAGATAATCCACTTGGTAAAGACTCCCACTTAAACGAACATTCCAAGGTAAAATTATTTAATAAATCCAGTCCATTTTGACTAGCATCCGGAATATATAATCTTTGGGCTGAGCTTCTTTCAAAGTCAGCAGCAACAGAAGAGGCAGCAAAAGGAGTATCACCTGATCCTGTAACCCCATTTTCGTTAGTTAAATGATTACCACTCGCACTCTTGTCGGTTATATCCAAAACTACAACAGACGGGGAAACTGATGGGCTGATAGAGGGTGAGATACTAGGAGACAAACTTGGTGAAAAGCTTGGAGACAGAGATGGGCTTTTTGACGGACTTAAGCTAGGACTAGGTGAGGGAGAAAGACTTACAGACGGAGATATACTTGGACTCTTGCTTGGACTTACAGACGGACTTAATGAGACCGATGGACTGACTGAAGGACTAGCACTAGGACTTAAGGAAGGGCTTTTTGACAGACTTAAGCTAGGAGATAAAGAAGGACTCACACTAGGTGACAAGCTGGGGCTTAAAGATACTGATGGACTTACAGACGGACTTAATGAGACCGATGGACTGACTGAAGGCGACACACTTGGACTCAGAGATGGGGAAAGACTGGGACTTAAAGATACCGAAGGACTAACCGAGGGGCTTACTGACGGACTAATGCTGGGTGATAGGCTTACACTCGGCGAAACCGAAGGTGAAAGGCTCGGTGATAAGCTCGGACTCAGACTGACCGATGGTGATACCGAGGGGCTTATACTTGGTGACAAAGATGGACTTAAGCTCACACTGGGAGAAACACTGGGAGATAGACTTGGACTCAGCGATACACTGGGAGAAACGGAGGGTGAAGCACTGGGAGATAATGAGGGTGAAAAGCTAGTTCCCCCTCCTGCTGTATAGGTAGCGTAGATGGAATGCTTTCTATTTTGGGGCGAATCTTCAACTAACGTACTAGGCCAACCAGCATCAAAATCAATACCTAAGTCTCCAAATGTATCTCCGACTGTATCGTAAGCAAAATAACACGAACGCGCTGCAACACCGTCGTAATCGGAATTACTAGCTAAAGCATATGTTCCTGCTACTAATGTCGGATTTGTTGTAAAGGTATAATTTAACCAACCTTGTGAAGCAGAAGTTATAGTTGTATTTTGTGTAGCTCCATTAGTTTGTAGATTATGAGTAGCTGCATTATCGTAAATTGCAGACGAAGAAGGGACTTCGGTTGTTATAGTTCTTCTCCAAGAAGCCGTTAATTTAGTTATTTCGCCATCTTCACTTAAAGTTGCAGCAGTCCCCCAAGGTCTATCTCCGGCAAAAATATCACTAGCACCGATACTTTCGTACCCAAACGTTGGGTCAACAATTACTGGATAAACTGCATTATCAAGCCATGTTTGGTCTATAGTTACTGTCAGAAGTCCATTTTGTTCATTTATATTTAACTGTCCCCATGTTTCCTTTCCATTGGCGTCTGTTATTTTTGGTCTATAAATATGAAATGCTTTACCTACCTTATACTCCATTCCTGCCGCATCATTCATTCCGCCTTTAGTTTTGTGATAAACGGCGTAGCTTCCCTCTACGTTGGCAGGTCTTGAGGCCCCTTCGTCTATTTCTTGTTGGGTTAGAGCTGGTTGGTAGAAGAAATCTAAAGATTTCGTTTCAATCGTAAATTCAAGTACATTAGAAGCTGGTTTTTCTTTTAAAATGACTTCAAATTCATATCCACCATCTTCTGATAACTCTGGTTTGTCGTAGAAGTGGACTTCTTTAGTTCCGTTGACCCATTTGATTACTTCTTTGTCGGTTTCTACTGTGGCTTTTGTGTAGTCATCTTCTTTTAAACGGACTGAAGTATTTACTTCATTGTCCCATCTGGAAATTTTAATCTGAGGATAAAATAAGTCAGGTTGTTTGTCATCACCAACAATTACTTCTATACGGTCTTTTGGATTGCTTTTAGCAGTTTGTTTGAAAGATTCATTAGCAAATTCGTATTTTGCCGATATCTCTGAACTTATCTTGGTTAGATCAACTTTCTTTTCCATATAACAAAGTATGAAGTTTCCTTACCAGTCCCGAAGGTGTTAGGAAGAATTAACTACTAAACTTATTCTACTACACTTTTAAGTCTATCTAAATCTTTTTGTTCCCAATCAGGCACAGGCCAGAACTTTTCAACCAGCCAGGAGACAGGATGAATTGCCTTGTCCCACTTGTTTTTCCAGAAGAGATCCCTCACATTTTTTTTCACTTTTTCTTGATCGCGGCCAGAGACGGGCCAAGGAAAACCAAAGTTACTTTTAGTTCTGAAAAGATGTGCATACCAAGTATTATGATTACAAAGAACCATACCGCCGGAAAGCCAAGTTTTACAAGCTACTTCAATTCCCTGATTTCCCCAATTACCAAGCTTTTCATCACACAGATTAAGTTCCCAATACTTTTTCCGGGTACACATAAAAGAGGATCCCTGTAAAGACATTGATTGTGTAAGTCCTTTTTCTTCTTTGTCTTTTATATACTCCGGTCTATGTTTGTAATCTTCAAAATACTTGAACTGAGGAGTTTTGTTAAAACAATAAGAAGTACTCTGTGGCCTTCTTTTACCGATCCAGAGCATTTTCCGCTTCATTTCATTACCGCAGTTAGGACACTTAGGGATTCTATCCTGATATTCCCTCTTTCCGCATTTATAGCACTTCCAGTCAAATGCCCAAAGATTGCGCATAATAGGAACCATAGTTACGTTATCTCCGGTTTTCTTAAAAGCCTCTATCATTTTTCTGTCAAATCCCTGGTCAAAAGAACAATGAGCATCAACCTTCATAATATATTTAGCTTTGCTTAATTTACATGCTAAATTAGCAGCTCCTCTCTGGCCTACACTTTTAGGAACATAAATGATGTTTACCCTGTCATTTTGCGGGACCGGAGGATCAGTCCACTCTCCATCTAATAAAGCAATTATTTCTGTGTCTGCTTCTCTATGTTGAAGAATGTCCTCAATAGTATTTTTGAGGAACATTTCATTTCTTGAAGGTATTAAGATTGAAAGATCCATTTTTTGTTCTTTTCTAATATCCCTCTTTCAGCAAGAAATCTAGCCTTTAATGCCTTGAATAAGTTTTTATATCTTCCAAGATTTATCGTCTTTCCGTTTAATTGAATACCAGCCCTCCATTTTTTATTCTGTTTATCCCAATAAACACCCTTGAATCCCGACTTATTGTGTTTGTACATCCCTATATTAAAGTGATTGATACTATTGGTAACAGTTCGGAGATTCTTTTTTCTGTTATCTAATTTATTACGATTTATATGATCTGTTTGAAAATCTTCAGGCGTGTTGTGAATAAGTCGGTGTAAAGTTATATTTTTCCCATTCTCTTTTCTTATAACATATCCTTTTGTACTGATTCCCCACTTCCATTGATTGAAGAAAACGAAATCTTCGTCATCAACTAAAGTAAAGAGGTTTGAGTATTTCTTGGTACTAATGTTTATTTTCTTCATTTGATTTAATCCATTCCTTATTTTTTTCTAATATACCTCTTGTTATTTTAGGATTATACCCTAAAGATTCGGCAAATGCACACCAAGCATAGATATCTTTAGGTATACACTTAGAATTGAAACCCCTTTTCTCCGGATATATAAAAGTCCACCAAAGATTAAACCGGGGATCATCTCCGTAAACCGCATCTCTTATTGTGTAATAATCAATTCCTGCTTTTTGACAGACATCGTATAGCTCCTGACATTGAGCTACTTTAAAGGAAATTGCGCGGTTTTCAGTAAGCTTAATTACTTCAGCTTCATAGGCAGTAACTTGCCGAATATTGGTATTAGCATTATAAACAGTCGTGTATAAATCTATAAGTTCTTTCCTGTCTTTTGCTTCACCACCAATTATTAAAAACTGCCTAGTTCTCGGATCCAACATTGGATGAGCAGGCGTTTCCCCAAGATACTCAGGCTGCATAACGATATTCTTTTTATACTTTTCAATCAAATAATCACAAGTTCCCGGATTAACAGTTGAACGGATAACTATAATAGGACATTCACACCAGGCAACGACTTCTTCAACTATTGAAGTATCTAACTTTCCCTCTCCAATATTCGGAGTCGGTACACAAACAAATACAATCTCACTCTCGTTTACCTGTTCTTTATTCCCCCAATTCAAACTATTATCTTTATTTTCAAGTACTCTTAACTTCGGATCATAAAGAACGGCGTCAGGGAAAAGCTTCTGCATGGCTTTTCCAACCCAACCATAGCCAATAATTGCAACTTTTTTCATAGGTCAAACATCTTTTTTATATCCTGCCAACCATCTATTTTGTCCAAGCTTGTTTCTCTCCAACTTTTAGTATCAGGCTTGTGTTTAAATTCTTCAAGATTTACTTTACGTCTACTAAAAGTCCTATTATGCCTGATATCTATATTAGGATATTTAGATTTCCAAGTATCGCTTTTTTCATCCGAGAAGCCTCCTCTTTTTGTTCTTTTACGACCAGGTTCATAACCCCATTTTCTTGCCCACTCCGGTTCTTTTCCTTCTTTATTGTATAGTCCATCTTTTAAGACTCTATTCAATCGTTTTTTGTACTGCATTAGTGCTAACTGGCGATTACAACACATCATAGACAAAGAAGTTAAACCGTCATAGTTAATAAGTCTGTCTTTCGGATAATCCCATCTCCAGTCATTAGTGTTGTAGTAATAAACATCACCAAAGGTAAGAGTAAACTCAAAGTGTGACGGATGATACAAAACGTCATGCTCGGTAAAAAAAACAACGTCAGAACTTGATACTTCAAGTGCAGTTACTATCTGTCTAAGCATTGTAAAATAACTCGGTATTAAACCTTCTATATATATGTTTGTACCAAAGTCCATCGGTTTAAGTGATACAGAGACTATCTTGCCATCAAAAGCTTTTCTTAATTGCTTCTGACAAACTTCCATAATTACAGGATTCAGTCTATTGTCTGTATAGTAAATACATCCTTTTGTCATGGCTTAAACCACATAAAACTTCTCCACTTATCTCTCTTTTCTCCTTCTATTTCATCTTTCCTTCCAAGAACAAACCAGTTGTGGATATCAAATGCTTGGGTATAAGTATCTACCATATATCTAACGTACGAATCTGTAGACTCCGGAAAGTAAACATAGTCATGTCCAGAAATAACTCCACCCTTCTTTACTTTTTTAGACCACTCAACTAAATCTTCAGCTATATATCTGAATCCATGATTCCCATCAATATAAACGTAATCCAAAGATTCGTCTTTAAAATCGGCTAAAGCATCCATTGAAGTCTTTTTTATAATCGTGCAATTTTTGTAAGGCTCCAAAAGCTTCTTAGCACGTTCATATTGAGTACTCAAGGTATTCCCTCCAGCTACAGAATAACCTTTATAAGACACCCAAGGATCAATCGCATAGTGTATCAAACTCGCTTTACAGAATAACTCCGAATATTCACCCTTCCAGACACCAATTTCAGCCCCAATCTTAAATCCTAAATCTACAAATAACTTAGGCAGACCATCTCTGGTAGAATCCGGGATTTCTACTGGCCTTCCTTTTAACTTAATACCTTCAATTAATTCCATATTTCTTTTTTAAATCTTTTATGTTTCCCCAGTAAGGTAACTCATAAACCGGAACTTCGGTTGAAGGACTGTGTTTTCTCATGCCCTTTCCGGTTTTGAAAGAAACACAAGAAAAGTCTGTCTGGAAGTACTCGTACTTATCAAAGTATAGTTTGCGTATCTCTTTCGGAAAGTTTTTATATTCAGTACTCCACTGAGGCATATCGCGGAAAAGATATTCAAGCCTATCAAGATAAAATCTCCGCCCGACTATGCTAGAAAATGTTGATCCTTCCTTTTTGCATACAAAGTCCTGATGGTATTTCTGGACATAGACATTGGAGTTTCGGTAACAAATATCCAGTTTTGGAGGTATAAAATCAAAATAATCGGGAGAATATAAACAATCCGCTTCTGCATGAATAACAAAGTCACTTTTTGCCGTCTCGCAAGCTATCTGAACTTGCCTGATAAAATTAAATCCTGAAGTCCCGACATTACCTACACAAATGTTTGTACCTAAATCAATTGGCTTCTGGGTAACACTGATAATCGGTACATCTTTAGCCTTTGATAAAAGATCTTCCTGAATCTTCTTTTCAAATTCCGGATCTTCCCTATTACTTGAAAGATAAATTATTGTTCCATTCATGTTTTCCTTATAAATACATCCTTATATCCTAAAGTCCTCATCATCGCATATCTATGATTGCCATCAAGAATCAGGCCAGCATGGTTTACAATAATTGGCTTCAAAAGTCCGTTTTTCTTTAAATCCTCATACACACGGATCCTTTCTTCTGTCCATCTGTTTAATTTCTCAATACCCCATCTTTTGCGGTATTTTACTAAAATCCGGTAGTATCTGGTGTCTTGATACTTAGTTCCTTTATCCAACTCCTCGTAGAATCTATCCTGCACATGGTTTCCGCAGTCCAAGCTATCTATGACCGATCTTTCAACAAAAGGGCTTTTAAAGCATAAACTCCACAGTTTCCGGGGCATTGGATCACCAGTGGTAGGTAACTCGTCTATAAATCCGGCTTCCTCCCAGTTTTTGAAATAAGTTCTGATATCTTTTACATCTGCCGAAGCCCAACAACGATTTAAGTGGTGTTTCTCCGCAGTGACTATTATGCAATAACGGGTTTTATATTGAAGCTTATCAAGATAGTCAAGCCAGTCATTGACTGTAAAATAATAATGTGCATTAGCAAGAACAGTATAATCGGCAACAGGAAGCGAATCTATACATTCCTCCATTCTCATATTAAGTATTTTATATTTTCCACCCTGTTCATCACGCCACTTAAGACCTCTTTCTACTGCTCGCCTGTCTGAATCAACTCCAACAACTCTGTCAAATTCCATATCCTCAGCAAACTTAAGAAAAAGTCCGGCATTACAACCCATATCAACAAAAACAGACTCTTTAAGATCTACTTTCAAAAATGGTTTAACAAAGTTGTTCCACTTACCTTCATTCCAGAAATTACTGCCTATTTCTCGTTTATCACGTTCAGTCATTATTGTATTCTCTAAATACTGGTAAGTTGAAAATGGTTTAGTCATATTTTACTTCTATAAAATCAGTTATAAAATGCCACTCAGTATCTCTCGGTAAACTCAATAAATTATCAAGACATCTTGCTACGTCATTTTTGGTTCCATAAATATGACCGTGTAGTTTCAGTAGATCGGCCCCAGAGTCCCGGTAAGATTCATCCAGTAAAAAGTTATATTTATAAAATCTCTTAGGGTAAGGCATTACCTTATCCCTATCTACCGCCCCCCACCATCCGGATTCATCTAAAGCCTTAACCACATCTTCAGTCCATCTCCAATGAGGAGCACAAAAGCCTTGTTCAAAAGGTAACCCATCTATAAAGAAATTTCTTTTAATCATTGGTAAAACATAATCTCTTGTATAATGGTAACTCCACCTTAAAGCTTCAGATCCTTTATGGTAAAGTCCATGCGGTATTATCTGAATCCAATCCAGATTTCCCCTGATTTTCTCTCTCAATCTGTTCCTGATAATATAAGATCCCCAATCTGCCTTCATATCAATAGGTACGGTAAATAAAGACACTTTAAAGTCCGGAAAACTCTCTTTAAGTCTTAAAAGTACATCCAATCTGTTATTAACCACGCTAAAGTCATGTAAATCCAATGCTACTTTCATATAAAGTGTTTAACTAATTCTTCTGCTTTTCCCCAGTACGGAATATCAAAGGCTTTAACCGCACCCGGTTTTTTGCTTTTATGCTGTTCTGTAGGATCTAAAGAGTTTTTATGGCTAAAATAAACCATTCCCACAGAAGGCCAATACATTACGGACTTTCGCCTATCTATTACTGTCCCTTTTTCTTTACCCAGTTCACCTATGTTATTTTCCGGATAGTTAGCAAACCTTTCTTCAAGTGATTCAATTACCAATTTTCTCGGAGCAATCATAGCAGCATTAGATATCCGGTCCTTATAGTAGTAGACTGGCTTACCCCAAGTAAAAATCCCCCATCTGTGACCATCATAAGCATAAGTATCTTCCGGAGGCCGGAATATAAAATGTTCTTTATGGTATAAAGTATCATCTTCCGCGATAGCAATATAAGGAGTAACAGCTAATTTTGCTGCTCTTAATATCTGCCTATAAATATTTGACACACTTGGTTCTTCATCCTGAATCAAGTTTAATCCCCAGTCCATAGGTTTTTTAGAAACAGTGATAAGCAAAGTATCTCCAATTGCTTCATTTAAAACTTTTTTATGATACTCTGCCCATTTTTCCGGAACTTTATTGACAGTTAAAAATATTACAGTTAGATCGTTCATTTTATTGCCTCAAAATATAAAGTACCCCTTCCAGGGCGGTTATCTACTCTTGCAAATTCCAAAATTGTAGAGTTTTGATAATCTCGTTGTAAAAACAACCTGAATCCTATCCGGTCAACCAAAACCCTTTTCAAAAGATCATAACTAAACAAATTGATATTATTCCAACCCAAAAGATAATCCAAATCCTTTTCCATTATCTCTACCATTGGAACACCCATCCTCAATATTCCGCCATTTCTAAGCACACGATAAGCTTCTCTGAAAGCCACAACAAGTTCCCTCCAAGTAAGTTGTTGGAAAACGTGCATACCTACTATTCCATCAACACTTTTATCTTTATAAGGCCAGGGTTTACCCAAATCCATCACTTCATCAAGCTTAAATGGCTTACCCTTCCATTCAGTACGGAAATCGCTGTTGATAAAACCTTCATAATATAGGTTAGCACATCCGACATGAAGTAATACTAAATCCCCCACTTTGGTTTGACCTCCTTTTCGTAGTAATCCTTCCAAACTTTCAAGGCGTAAAGACCGCTTTCACCCCTTAAAGAAGGATTTTCTTTTGTTCCCTCATGCCTACCCTCAACAAAACTCCTGTGTTTATGAGCAAACCATGTATTTTTATTGAGCATCATCTTCCCCCCGGCCTTCCAAGTCTTAAAGATCATCTCATGGGAGTCCTGATACATTTGTCCGTAACCCTCTGTCTGAAGCTCTACGATCACCTTATCCCACCATGAATGAGGCATAAGCCACATAGATCCCTGCATAGCCATAGTTTCATCTATCATTATGTCTTTTCTTTCTTGAGTCCGGCTGTCCCATCTTTGACCGGAAAATTTAATTCCCCCTTGTATAACCAACTTTTCATAATCAACCGGAGGCAAGTCCATGACTTCCCACTTAATAGGATCAAGGAAGTATCTTCTAGCAGTTACAATCCAGTCTGACTTGCAGGTATCGGTTAATACGCGGTCATAACCTTTGGCAAACATACAATGCTGGTCTGATCTCATTATAAATCTTCCTCTAGCTACAGAGACTCCGGCATTGATAGCTCCCCTCATTCCACGATTCTTGCCCAAGTGAACATATTTAACTCTGGGATCTTCTATAAAAATATCCGGTTCGGGCCAATAACCATCCAAAACAACAACTACTTCCATATTATCTTCCAATTCTGAATTATCTAAGAGTGATCTTACTGTAGGTTTAAGAAGCCGATCTTTATATGCAGGAATGACAACTGAAAGTCTCATTATCTAATATAACCAAACCGAGCAAGGTATGTCAACTAGACAGATGGAGATACTGATGGGCTTATAGAAGGACTTAAGCTCGGACTCAAGCTTACTGATGGGCTAACTGATGGCGATAAGCTAGGTGACAGTGACGGACTCAAGCTAGGGCTCAAAGATGGACTAGGTGACGGACTCAAGCTAGGGCTAAGAGATGGTGATGCACTAGGACTCAAAGAAACTGATGGACTGACAGATGATGATGGCGACTCTGATGGGCTAAGAGATGGTGATAAGCTCACTGATGGCGAATTTGATGGACTGACTGATGGCGATAAGCTCGGTGATAGTGACGGACTCAAGGAAACTGATGGTGAGACTGATGGACTCAAGCTAGGGCTAAGAGATGGTGAAAGGCTAGGTGATAGTGATGGTGATGGGCTTGGGCTAAGAGACACTGATGGACTAACTGATGGACTAACTGATGGGCTAAGAGATGGTGATGCACTAGGACTCAAAGACGGACTGCCTGACGGACTCAAGGATGGACTAAGTGATGGACTCAAGGAAACTGATGGACTAACTGATGAACTGGCAGAAGGTGAGGTACTTGGTGATAAGCTCGGACTCAAAGACTCAGATGGTGAAACTGATGGACTTGGGCTAGGACTCAAAGAAGTTGATGGGCTTACACTTTCAGATGGGCTAGTTGATGGACTTGGGCTAGGTGATAGAGATGGTGATGCACTTGGGCTTACACTAGGACTCAAGCTAGGACTGATAGATGGGCTAATAGATCCAGATGGGCTAGTTGATGGGCTTACACTAGGACTCAAAGACTCAGATGGGCTAGTTGATGGGCTTACACTAGGACTCTTTGATGGTGACGGAGAAGGAGAAATAGAAGTCTGTGATCCCAAAAGTCTAAAATCAGCAACTGTTGAACTACCTAAATTAATATAGTAACCTGTTGCAGCAGGATCATCTAAGTTTTGATAAAGACAACCATATTTAAAACCTGCTTCCCCACTTGGATCGTAAACAGCTTCGCACTTCGTTATCAAACCGGAATCAGAATCCTTTTCAAAAATTCTATTAACCAGATAATTAGTCCTACTCGTTAAATAATCATCTTCTTCTTGAGTAATAATACCTGCAGCTCCATAACCACTACCTATTCCATAACCTATTACAGCCCAGTCGGTTCGTTTAAGATAATCTAATTCACCAAACGTAGCAATAATCCAAGGATGGGCCATAAGTTTCCTAAAGATTTCATAAATCTTATCTTGTTCTTCTTGTGGTAAGTTTTCTAATTGTTCGTCTACAAAACTAGACATAATTTATATCCTTCTAATTTTCTTATTAATCCTGCCCTGAAGGGGGACTACAGAGCAGGATTGTAAAAAAACAAAAGCCTTTAAAGCTTCAAGAAAGCATGGACTAATGCTTTTCTGCGTTCATCTATGACTTTTGCACCATAGACGTTCAGACCTTTGTAAGCTTTACCAAAATCTCCAATCAGATCTTCTATGCCTGATTCAGTCATTCCCATAGCATAGGTGATTGCAGACTTGTGACCTGCAAGGATGTGCCATCCGTTTGTAGAGTCACCAGCAATTTGTTGATTTTCAAAAACTTCAAAACCAGCAAGCATCCCAATAAGACCTCGCCTAACTACTTCGTTATAAGCGGTTTCAACTGCCGGAATGTACTCCGGAGCCTGTCTTATAAGAGATCCAACACCAGCAGGAACAACTAACCAACGGTTAGACTTTGGAACTTTTGCCTCATTGAGGTATTGTGCCAAAGTGTTCACATGAGCATTGATAAGCGCCTTTGTGGTTTGAAGGGCTGTGTTAGCCTGAATTTCGTAAGTTGCACCAGCCGTAATTGCTCCACCTGTATAAGCAGACGTTTCATCATCCTTATCATCCTCAATTGTTATCTGAACTGTGGATGTGAATGTCTTTACTCTATACCAGGTCGTATGACCTGATGCTTTAAACGGCTTACCTACCATTCCGGAGGTAAATGTGGTCCCTGAACCAGTTACTACACCAGTGGTTGCGGCAACCGCTACAGTTCCAGTAGTGTAGGAGGTCCCGAGCCAGTTACCGGATCCGGCATCACCCCAAAGACCAAGAACAAAAGCATCAATGGTTTCTGCCAATAATGCTCTGCACTGATCAAGTATTGTTCCTTCTGGGTTCTTGATGTAGCTCTTGAACTTATCAAGATCGCGAACCTTGAAATACCAGGCTTTTTGCTGATCTGTTACCAATTGGGCATTACTTTCAGTCAAATCATCTGCTGTTAATGCAGTGCCTGTGTAATTCTTGAGGGCTAATGCTCCGAAAGTTAGTATGTTTACCTTAGAAGCTTTATCACGAACCTCTCCTTCATAGTCCTGGTTTGTGATTCTTTCTGATACTGCTGATTCGTAGTAAAGTTCAATAACCTTACTAGCAAATGCCTCTGCTAACTTTGTTGCGTAAGCTGACATAATCGGTTTCTCCTTTCTAAGATACTTTTGAAGATTTTTGCCAGACCGATTATGGTGTTAGGGGTAATCTAATGTATCAATCTAAGAATATATCAATAAGTTATTTATTGTCAAGTCAGACTAAACTTCAATATTAATCTTGTGATCTTTAATAAGCTGTTTATATTTTCTGGGTTCAGTTTCTCTTATAAATTTTACTTCTTCCGGAGTCAGTTCCTTGACCTTTGGCGCGGACCCTCCTCCTTTTGTCTCAAATAGAGACTTCCTTTGCGGTCTTTCCGGGGGCAAGTCAAACAAAAATGCCTTAACGAGATCTTCAAACGCAACACCAACCCTTGATGGCATTGAACAAAACTGAGTAAATTCAGTTTCTTTTCCTTTTAACTTAGGAAAAAACTCCACTGTCTTGGGATCCTGTGTAAATTCTTTGACTTTTTCTATCCATTCTTCAGACTTTTTTGTTCTTTGAACCGCCTGATCAACCACTTCAAACCTGCGCTTGTTTAAAAGACTCTCTTTAGCAATTTTCTTCTGGACATTATCCATCATATCCCAATCTTCACCATATTCTTTTTGCATTTCTTCATCCGTAGGATCCGGCAACTTAGCCGCTTCATCAACAGAATCTACTAAATCTTTATTTTTAGAAGCCAATACTTGTGCTTCCTGTGTAGATCCTCTATAGCGTGCCTTCCAATCAGTATCATCAGTTACTTCAGGAGTTTCAGTGGGAGTTTCAGGGGTTGTAACAGGAGTTACTTCAGGAGTTTCTTCTATTATACTGAATTTAACTTTTTCCTCGTCAGTGAGATTATCAGCATTTTCTTCCAAAAATGTCTGTTCTTCATCTTTTAATTCAGAAGGATCTTTAGCACGGACTTCTTCCAAACTAAGTTCTGTAGGAGTTTCAGGAGTTACTTCAGGAGTTTCCGATTCATCTATAGCTTCTATCTTTTCTTTTAATTCTTCAGGTTTTGCCTGATTAGTTATTGTCTTTTTAAGTTTTGGCATATCAGTTCCTTTTGGGAAGTTAGATATTACAACTTTTTATTATACTACTTTTTCTTTTTTCCTATTACCTCAATGGGTTCTTTAGCTTGGGTTTTCTTTTCAGATAAAACAGATTCAAATTTACTTAACTGCTTTCCAGTTAAATAGGAAATCCTGGCTTTCAGAAAAGCAACATTCTCCGGAGTAAGCTGATCCAAGTCTAAATCACAAATCCTAGCTACTTCCTTTAAAACTTTCGGATCTAAATTTTCTTCCATTAATTTATATTACTTTCTTTTCTTCTTTTTTGTCAAATTTTTCTTTGTTTTGACATACCCGGCATAGCTTTTACCATTCAAAATACAAATGTGCATATACTTTCCGCCACCCATTTGTTTGGTTCTTACCTTACCACCCTTTGCTACGCACATATCAAATCCTGCTGGCATAATTACTCACCCTCTTTTTCTATCTAAATTATTTAAGTAATCTTCCAATGCTTTCTTAGACTTTGACGGACCCTGCAAAAACCCTTCAATAAGAATCAAATTTCTTAATCTTGCTTTTAACGCAAAATCATTCTTCCATCCAAAAAACCATGAGAAAAAACTTGGCTCATTTTTTGATAGTTCATTCTCTATAACAGACTTCCAGCTTGATATTAAATTCTTAAGTCCCTCAAGTGTAGGCTCCTTCTGGGAAAGATTATCTATCCAACCCTTTACAACACTGCGAGTTTCATAATTAAGATCTTCAAACTTCTTGCCTGTTATTTCTTCTACTTTTCCGATTATATCCATATTAGGCTGTTGCTACCGGAGGCATGGTTGCTCCCCCTGTTAAAAGACTCGGCTGATTAGGCTGCATTGGATTCATGGGGTTTGGAGGAGGATTCTTTTCCGCCTCCATTACATCTTTAACCTCATTAGCATTAAGTTCTGCAAATTCCAGTGATTTCTGTTTAACAATTTCATCTAAGGGCTTATTCAAAGGCATCAAAGACTTTGAGTACTGTAATTTTTGCAAAGTATCTGCAGTCTGTCCTGCAGAAGCGGAAAGATCTTTAACTTCACATTGATAACCCAATTCAGTGTCCCAATCTTTAGGACTTACCTCTTGACTATAAATATGAGAAGTTTTTGAACCCTTCTTAAAAATCTTAACTGCATCTATCATATCTCCTGCAGCTTCCAATAACTTTATATACTTATTCCCAAATTCAAGCCAGGAATCCGAATAAAGAATAGCCATGCTTTTAACCCTTTCCTTTGCATTAGCCAAAGCAAGCTGAATCTCACCCAAAGTCACTTTTTGGGATTCAACTGTTCCTTGTTGTGTAGAAGTAGCTGCAGTTGCTTTTTCGGCCAAAGTTAAAATAAATTGCAATTCATCAAGGGATTCTGACAAATCAGGAATTTCAACTCTCTTTATACCTTCATTAGGATTACCCGGATAAGGATACCAGCCAAAAGCAACCGCTTCAAAAGTCTGGGGTACAAAAAGCTCACCATCAGCATTGGCAGTAGAATCGTAATACTGCATACCAAAGTTTCTTAAAGTTCTATTCTCTACCATCTGACTAATCCAGCTATTTAAAATCTTATTAGGAGTCCGGATAATATCTGCAACACCATCAGACCAAAAATCTGTTCTTTCAACATCACTTCCCCATGAAGTAAAAGGAATATGATCCATCCAGTAATCATCTCTTGTCTCACCAATAAACTTATACAAAGGATCTTTGTATAAAATTTCCCGGCCTTCAGCAATTACTGAAAAAATAAAAATATCTCTCTTAAGTGTTTCATCATACACTTGTAAATAATCTTCATTAAGTTCAACATAAGTCTCTCCCAACTCCGGATTAGAGAAATCAATTAATCCCAACTGAGCCATTCTTTCATTTTTTTCTTCCAAACTTCTTACATTATCTTCAGCCTTAATGAGTCCTGCTGCAGTAGCATAGAAATCTTTAAGCCTATTAATAGCTTTTTTATTGTAAAGAGGATTATTGAACAATGAAGAAAGGGGTCTAAATATGTGTTCCTGGCAAACGTGCCTAGCTGTATCTATGCTGGAAGGATCAACATATCTATTAACAAGCATATCTTGGGGATCTATCACCTCAAAATAAAATTGACCATTAACAATGTTTAACTTTTTGAAAGTCCTGCCAAATAGGAAATTCTGCTTTTTATCTATAATATCCTTGATAACTAACTTATTCTCCAATCCGCGTAATTTCCAATACTCATTGTAAAAAACTTCTTTTTGTGTATCATTATCGCGGTTACTGAAGTAAAGCATTGGAGGATCATCTACATCTTTAAGATTTGTCTGGATGGAATATTTCATTAAGGGAACATTGACAGACTGTCTTTGAGTAAGCTGGTTAATCAAAACTTTATCGCGGTATAGGGTATAATTGTCAGTCCAATCTTCGTGCCTTCTTTCCCTGAAGTTAAAGTCAGAATCTTTGTTTTTTGTTACAGCTACTAAAAATTGCTCGTCTGTCATAGTTTATTATCCCGGAAGTCCTTTATAAAAGGGTTTTACGCCACTTTGCAAGATAACAGCCGGATCAATTCCATGATATATCTTAATTTTATTCTTGGCAAATGTTAATGCAAGTGCATCCGCGACATCAGGGGATTCAACACCTCGTTTACGCACATCTTCTTTCGGTTCAATCCTAATTTTACCACCACTGTCTTTCCTGTAACGTATTTCAGTTAGCTGGATCCAGTCGCGGTCAGCTATTAATAAACCAGTTGATTTAATCCAAGTAAGAAGTCCATCCGGTCCTGCATATACTTCAGCCCTTACATTAGAAAAGTCCGATACTTTCTTTTTAGTATCCTTATCCAACTCTTTTTCTGCCGCTTCCCCAAAATTTACTGCATTAACTTTAGCTCCTTTACTTCTTAAATAATCAGTAACCCCTCCTCCAACCCCTCCATCATCTATAAATACATCTCTATCCCTAATACTGTTGTCTCGCATGAAGTTAAGTGTCTTGTCTCCTGTTAAGATCAGATCAGCCCCGGAGTCCTTGTCCAGTTTTTGTGCAGTTGAATCGGTCCTGAGTACCCAACAATTGTAGTTCCTGCCCCCCCTGGCTACGTCTAGGCCCAGCCTACGGATCCCTGTCGGCTGATTCTGCCTATTTTCTGCAATACTTACATCTTCATCAGTAAATAAGTACATCCAGCCGGATTCATCAACTTCGGATGCTTCCGGAAATCTACACTCATATAGCACCTTGAAAAAAGAATAGTTTTTATTTTCATCTATTACTTGTTGACTGATTCTCAATCCCTCATTTAAACTTCTGTAGCAATCCCAAATTACCTTTTGATAAGCCGGGTCCTTAAAACTTGCAAGAAAATGGTTGCGGTTGAAGGGATTACCTATCTTACACAAAAAATTCTCAATAGGATTATCTCCTAACATCCTCATTACAAATGAATGGTCATTATCATCAATTAAAGCAGCCTCATCTTCCACAACATTAGGCGCTCCAAAACCCATAGCTTCCTTAGCAGATCCGATAAATACCTCACTGTACTGGTTATCTTTAATTTTGAAGGTGACATGACTTTTATTTCTGTAACGTCTTAATTCTTCCAGACTTTCCCCTTTGTCCGGCATATAACGGCTTTTGATATAATCATTATCAAAAATATGTGCATTAATTACTGCCATGATAATGTGAGCTTTTTCTTTGGTCCCTGCTACAATTGCCCATTTTTCCGGAAAACTGGCAGCACGAGTTAGTACAGCCAATCCAGCACTCATTGACTTGCCATAGCGCGTGTGACACATGATATGAAGTCTGGGAGAAGTTTTTTTTGCTATTGCAGAAAATATCTCATCTTCGCCTCCGGAAAGAAGAATAGGTTGGCCTGTATCATCTTTATAGAATTTGTAAACCAACTCCTGAGTATCTGTTAAGTTCATTTCTTACTTAAAATTATCCGGATATCGTTTGCGAGTTGATCCAGTTGGGGAAGATTAATACCACCGGAGATTTCCTGTCTTGCTTTTCCTATTATCGTTTCAATTATATCCTGAAGCATTTTACCATCTGGGGCTTTAGTATATATCCTCATAAACTTTCCTTTATTGTCTAATACTTGAAGTTCTCCCAATCCCAACTGAAGTGCTGTCCTGGCGATCTCCTCCCACTTTTCTAAATATATCCTAGTTAAAGCATCTCTGGCAGCTGCCGCCTCTATAGTCTTTTTATGTTTTGAACCTTTCTTTGGGCCAGATCCGGGCCTTGCTCCACCTTTTGACATATTAAGAAGTTAGACAGCATTTTATTGAATAAAAATTCAATAGTTCAAGCCATCAGTTCTACAGAATAATATTAACACGAAGGTCTAATTCTTCACAACTTTTTTCTTTTTAAGGACTTCCCGGGGATCAACCACAACAGTTTTACCTGTAAACTTGTCGTGTATATTAAGGATGGGATCATTGTAAGGAGCCATTTCCATTTCCTTTAAATACTTTTTCTGATCCTCCGGAGAAGCAATCAAATAAACAACCTTACACTTCTTGTAACTTAATCCGCGAAGCTTTGCATACTTCCTGATTAACTTAAAAATCTTAGCACTCATATTAGTTTTCTTGTAAGATAACCCAGTCTACTCCAAGCAAATCTCCATCATTTATAACCCACGAATGGAAACTTCCATCAGCATTATGAATTTGCAAAAAACCATCTTTAAGTAAACCATATACATTTTCGTCATGCCATTCAAGTTTAGTTATTCTCTCTCCACTAATAACTGCTCTAATTGCATCCGGAAAGTCAACTTCTTTTTTTGCTTTTTGTTTTATTAGCGGACTTGTGATTCTAATTTCTTCATCCATAATCACTCACCTCATTTCATTAATCTTTTCAGTCCTCCACCTATTAAGATAGAGGACTCAAGAGACTAAAATGGAACTTCCTCATTTTCTACATCAACCGGAGGGGGAGGAGATTCTTCGCCCTCCTCCGCAGATCTAACTGCAATTAAAGATGCTAAAGTATCTTCAAAACTATCTACTTGATCTCTCAAGAAGGTAAACACTCCCGGATCGGCAACAACAATAGGAAACTCTTTTTCATCTTTCATTATCTCAAAGTTTATAATCCATGTTGGACCATAATCTGTTTTCTGCTTTTCAGTTGTCAATTTAACCCTCATAGCAAACATAGGAATTGGAACTGGCTTTGCATTGGTATATTTGCTTGCTTCCTTGCCAAATTCCCACATCTTCTTTAACTTAGTTCCAGTCAGATACATGATAAAGGGTTTCAAATCCCCTCCATTAACAATAGCTCCGGCCATAATCTGATTAAAAACATCCTTTTTATTAAGTCCGTCTACTCTAAAACCCTTGCTGATTGTTAAAATATGGCACTCTACTGATTCAAATTGTTCACCTGTAGACTTATAGAAAAACCATCCATCATTAGGTTCTGATCCGTCTGCTAATTGGTTTGTAGTACTTTTACCAAGCTTATGTACTTTCAGAAGCGGTGATTGACCACCCAGGTTGGCAGTACCCACCTTAGCATTATCTTTATAAAGTTGCATCAAGACCGGATTAGTCTGGACTTCAGCCAAAGCATTTTCAGCTTCCTTTTTTTCTTCTTCTTTGACTTCTATTTCAACTTTGTTTTTAGCTTTGATTGCTTCAGCAGCTTTTTTTGCTTTTTCGTAACCTGTCATAATTTCTCACCCCCTTGTATGTATACTCTCACTCAAGTTCCTAGTAAAAAATTCATCTTCCGGAAAGATGTCTATCAAATACGGTTCTTTTTCTTTTTCCCAAATCTTTTTAATTTTATAAATCTTCATTCGGAATTTCCTTTTGGAAAAAGAAAAATGGGAAAATTTAATACGTTTGAAAAAAATAGGAAAATTCCATCTTATAAACCAAATAAACTTTGTCTTAAAGTTAAGCCTTTTAAATACATCTGTGGAGTTCATATAACTCATATTACCAAGCAACCGCTTGCTCTGTCAAGAGTCAGTTTTTTCCGGATCCGAAGGAGGAATTATAGCATCTACAACTTTTTCTATAAGTGGCTTAGAAGCTTCTATTTTAGCTTGTCTAGCTGCAACAGCCTTCTTAGACAGTTCTTTATAATAATCAGTACCATACTTCTTCAAATTAGCCCTAGCTCCCTTTTTACCAATATTTTTATAAAATTCCCTACCATGTCTTTTGAACGTAGTAAGTCCTCCGCGCCGGGAAAAGTTTTTATGTTCTAAATTATTTTTAGTCATATTCTCTTTGGTAATAAGTTATTTAATCCGATAAATCTATTTCTTCTACTTCTAAACAATCTTCATTCCTAATGGTTTCACTTGTTAGTATTTTTCCACATCTTGAACACACAACGGTCATCAATGGATTTCTAAGACTAAAGTCCCAATCATGCTTTAATGGATTTTTCTTTTCATCTACAAATGGTTTATTCATTTCTTTTTAAGTAACTTCTTAATATATTCAATTATTCTCTCTTTAGTTGCATTTGGTTCTACTCCCCATTCATCAAAAATAAATAGTAAATGTTCTAGTACAAATCTTTCTGGTTTTATCTTCCCCTCTTTTGGTTTATTTTTCATATTTCTCTTTAGTAAAAGTTATTTAATGTCTGATGATGATATAAACCTGACTCCGTAAAGTTCGCCATACTCACCGCTTTTAAGTGCTTTATTAAGTGGCTTAATTCTTTCCGATTTGTTGCTATATGGAACACGCTTGTTAATTTTGAATGTAAACGATAATCCAAACAAATTAAAAACCTTCTCAAACTTGGTTCTGTTGTAAGTTACACTAATCCATCTTGTTTTCTTCTTTTTCATATCCTCTTTGGTAAAAGTTATTTAATTTGGCACTCTCATTTCTCTACCGCATTTATCACAAGTTACTTTCTTAAAAGGCTTTACTCCCACAAAGACTATAATTATCTGGTTTCCACAAACACAACTAAATTCTTTTTCTGGTATTTTCTTTTTCATATCCTCTTTGGTAAAAGTTATTATATTAAGAAGCCCGATATTTTTCAGGCTTCTTGTATAACCGCTTTGTAAACCTTTTCATCAATCTTTACTTCCACTTCTTTTCCAACTAAACTTTCTTCTTTGGTTTCGTCTAACTTCGGATTGCTACAAAGTAATTCATAACCATCTTCCAATTCAACTTTTTCTATTTCTTCAGTTTTGCTTTTAAGATGATAGAAATACCCTCCGATAAGTTTTAACTCACCATAAACCCGAGCATCACCATAAACCCAAGCATCACCAGAAACCTGAGCATTACCATAAACCCGAGCATCACCATAAACCCAAGCATCACCAGAAACCTGAGCATTACCAGAAACCTGAGCATCACCAGAAACCTGAGCATTACCATAAACCTGAGCATTACCATAAACCTGAGCATTACCATAAACCTGAGCATTACTAGAAACCTGAGCATTACCATAAACCCAAGCATTACCATAAACCCAAGCATCACCATAAACCTGAGCATTACCAGAAACCTGAGCATTACCAGAAACCTGAGCATTACCAGAAACCTGAGCATTACCATAAACCCAAGCATTTTCGTCTTGTGATAGATTTCCCTCTTTTTCAACCCATCCACCTTTTTCTCCTTTTTTTATATCATTAAAGTCTTTTAGAGATTCTATTCTGTGTAAAGTTTTTCCAAAATATTCTTTGGTTTCTTTTATTAGTTTAAACTTCATAATTTATTCACCTTCTTTCATATTCCTCTTTGGTAAGTTATTAAAAAACTTACAACGACTTCCGAATAGTACGTTGCCATTCGGTTGTCGTCTCCTTGCAAGGGAGAGAGCTTGTTCCGTCTAGGGTTCGTCAGGACTCTCTTATTGTAAACGTTTTCACAGAGCCAGTTATAAGCTGGTTGCACCCTAGTCGTTGTAAATCTTCTAAATAATCTTTAATTGGGTTGAGTAAGATTGTCCGATACTCAACCCTCAAAAGACTACTTCTTACAAGCGTTCCCACCTTGTAAAGGAAAAGACCTGCGGAAGCCAACTATCAACTATAACTGCGATTATCTCGCCTCCTGCACATCCGTTTGAGGCTTGAATACCAAAGTCATAATCTCCTGTCGGATTAAGGTCGTGTATCGTTACGGAAAGGTAGCCATTCGTTACAGGAACATCCCTTAAAGCGTGTTGCCATTCTGTCTGTCCGCTTGTCCTGAAATAGATGTTCACCCTGTCTCCCTCCGGAACAAATGAATTAACTGTTGCATCACTTCCGTTTCTTACAACATGAGGGTTTTTCAAATCAAGATCAGGTACGTTATTCGTACAAACCGGAGCAGCCGCCGGACTTGGATCTGGAGTTGGCACTGGTTCGGGAGTTGGCAAATATTCACTACAATCATAAATACGGATTGTTTCACAAAATTCACCCTCGCAAACCTCCTGATCCTCAAAATCATAATTGCTATTACAGAATTTCTGTTGTGGTTCATAGCATCTGTGTTCTTGATTAACTATTGGATCATTACATTCCTGGCAAGTCCAAACATTCTCCTCGCAAACTTCCGGATCGGGAACAAAACAATAACCATCATTATTTTCATAACTCTCAGGAGTATCTTCCTGAACTCCCTCTAAATTATCACAGACATCTGCTAAACAAGCTCCAGGATGATCGGAGTCATGCTGTGTTAAATGCGCAAGCGCAGCAGGAATAGAAATATGCAGTGTCTGGCATTGAGAAAAATCCTCACCATCCGGCTGTTCACAATGACAGATATTAACAAGGGGAGTTACTATTGCTTCCGCCTCTTTAACTCTTTCTGAATAAGTAGCAAATAAAACCAAAGTAATAAAAAAAAGGATTCCAAATAAAGATAATAATAATTTCTTCAATTTAATCACCCCCCTCCTTCCTATCATTATTCCTTAAAATTGAAGTGATAATCAAATAAAAATGAGTAGGCAGCTTATCTTCCCATTCCATAATAAGCTTATTAATAGCTTTTAGTTTTGCCTCGTAATTTGCAAATAAATAATCCGATCTTTTGTTACTCATAAATTATCACACATTTTAAAATAACCTAATGTATATGCTCCCCTGCCCCACTTATCCATAAACCTCCTGAACCTCTCCGCCCTATTCCAACTTTTAACTTCCTTCTCTACTTCAACAAAAACAAGCTCATCATTTTTGGTTCTGGGATAAATAAAATAAATTTTGAAGGGCCTATCCTTAAAACCCCGATCCGGAATTGCAGCATAGTAACCACTTAAACCAGATTCTATCTCATGTCCGGGAATTAATTTTTTCGGTTTATAAATAAGGAGTTTCTTTTTTCTCACTAAATCATTTTATCAAGCTAGCGGTTGCTCTGTCAATAGTTAAAGAGTATTTGCCTAATTTCCGGCAGTATAGGCACTTTGCAACATATTGAGTAGGATTGTAATAGTTACCATCAAACTTAATAATTCTAAAAACCAGATGTAAACATTTTTTAACCACTGTTTTAAAAGCCCCCCCTCCCCCCAACGGCTCCATAAACTCCATGTTACACTACCTCCCTTAATAACTTCTCCCTAAAAGACAAAAGAAAGGAAAAGGATAAAAGGAAAGAAAAGAGAAAACAAAGTAGATGAAAGACTTGCAATTGGAGTCTGTTTGTGAGTAAACTGGAGTAGTTTATTTAACATTAAACTCAGTATAAAAGTCCTCCGGGCAGTTGTCAATAGCAAACTGACAATCCCGGAGGCTTACTGTTTATAAACATGGAAAGGTTATTTGAATCACCATTTATTTCATTCATGGCCGAACCGAAAAATATAGATGGAAAGAAAGATGATGCTAAGCATGATGGCAGATACTCAAACGTCAAAAGGGAACAAGAGGCCACACAACATTTGAAAGAAGCATTAGAAGATCTTGCCTCAAAACCTCAAATTAAACCGGATCAAGGATAATACTAAAGAGTAAGCTTAAGACGCTCTCTTACTTGTGACTTCTCCCAATAAAGTTTATAAACTGTTTGTGCTTCAGCAAAGATTAAACCAAAAGAAGTGAAAAAGCTTTCAGCGTCTCCCAGTTGTACTGCTTTGAAATTAACAACTACAGAAACTACAAAACAAATAACTACAGAAACGATATATCTGACCTTTGTATTAGGAATCCAACGATTAACAAAGTCTATAGCAATTGGAAGAATAAGACCTATTAAATTTTGCATATTAATCACCTTCTTCTCAACACATCCTGAATATCATTAATACTTTTTTTAATCCAACTAAGTCTCGTTTTAATTTCCTGCTGATCCTTATTGCCCTTCTTAGTTTCTTTTAATACCGATCCCAGCTTTACCGAGATGGCAATTAAATAGATTGTAAAGACTCCTATTATTATTGACTGTAACTCATTCATGTAAATTATCCTCTTTTCCCTGCCCAAAAGTTCTTCCAGCCCCAACTTAACAGAATTTTATAGGAAATTTTAGAAAATTCCTGATTGTAAATAGCTTGGATAGTTTCTTTAGCACTCTCCAACTGTATCTGCCATTTTACATCACTTTCCGCTATTGCCTTGGCTATCGCCTCTTTTTGGGCCATTTCAATCCCGTTTTTATAATTTTCAAAATCTTCCTTTAATTTACCTAGCTCGGTTGTCTTAGTTTTTATTATTTCAGTTTGCTCAAACAATGTACTCCTAACTTTTTGAAATTCCATCTCTCCGAAAACACCACCTATATTTAATTTTGTTTGGTCTGTTATAACAGGTTGCGGAATTGGCTCATTATCCGTCTTAACTTTCAGCCAGCCCACAACATTGGTATAGTCATGGACCTGCAAATGCGCATACCTACCATTCCAATTCTGGTCAAAGCTGGTAAAAGCATTTACGTCTCCGGAAACAAAAATAGCAATATGGCCATATCCTCCACCAACACTCGTATTCCAGATAATAATATCTCCTTTTTGAGGTACTCTTGTCAGAGTATTTTGTACTTTTTCAAAGAATGTAGGTAGGGGATTGGGAAAGTTTATCCAGTAACCATAAGCTGAATTGCTACCACTAGGAGGAGCATCAACACCAAAGATCTCTTTTATACAAAGCTTAACGATACTAAGACACTCTCCGAAGTAATTACTGTCTGTCGGATAGCCTTTTTGTTGGCCTTTATACTTATTAACAAACTCGTCTACTTTTTTAGATAATTCTTCTCTTGTCATAACATTATTTAAGAAACTTGATCCTTCTATTATCTAACAAAATCGCTGTAAGAGCAAAAGGATAGAAAACGCCCGTAATAGCTCTCGTCTGTTGTAAATTAAGGAATCCAGCAATAGCACCAAAACGTACGGAACTGATAACTAAGAATGTAACTCCCACCCAAAATAAAACGACAGGCTTAGAATTACCATTCCTGTAAGCTCTAAAACAGACGAATCCCAAAAGAAAAGTTGAAATAAATCCTATTATCTCTGTTATTTCTGATAAATTCATAACTTTTTAAAAGGAGTGACTATCGCGGAAATCACGCCAGCTACTCCTCCTATTACTGCCGCAATTAACTTTTGATTATTAAGTTGGTTCTGCAAGCTACTATTTGATTCTTGTAGATCCTGAATGTTCTTATTGATATACTGTAAGGCATTGATGGTTGCTCCCTTAAACTCAGCCATTGACATTTTGTAACCTTCGTCAACACCAATATCATTAATATTTACACTTCTTTTTGTTGACATTTTAAAAATACGATAAAAACAAATCAAACATGATACCTACTACCATCATTATGAACGATACAACTATAGCAAGTCCAATTCTTTTAAGAAAAGCCAAGTCATCATATATCATCTTTTGGCCAATAAATCAGGAGGGGCAGCAAACCACCTTCCCCAACCGCCCTCATCATAAATAATTTTAGCCATCTTAATATTTTTTTCCGGATCAAGCATTTCATCCCAAGCTTCCTCCGGACTCTCAATAGTGATTCCTGCAGCCTTTAATCTCTTTTTATATCTTTTAAATTCTCTGTCTGTAAAATTCCTTGAGTTTATCCTGTAAAGTCCTCTGTCCTGCGAGTACCAAAGTCCATCTTTCCCCAGTACATCACCCGGAGATTGTTTTGAATTAACCCCTTTCTGATAACCCTCATTGGAAACATCAACTTCCCTTCCTGCTCTATAACCCGGATTCTCCCCATGAACCTCGCCCTTTTCATTGGTATAGCGCAAGACTCGCTTGGCATTTTCAGCTTGATCTCCAAATTCTTCATTAATTAAATCTTCGTATTCTTTGGGAATAACCTTTTTAATATCTTCAGGTTTGGCTTCTAATACTCCCTTTGGCTGTTGCATTGGTTCAGTGAATCCCGGACCTGTTTTCTTAGGCTTTTCTACTGTCGCGTTTATTTGATCGTTATAACTAAGAAGCTCGTTTATCCTTTCCTCCTTACTTCTGTAACCCAGTTTTTCAGAAACATTAAGTTCAGGAAGCCCTAATTTTGTTCCTATATCACCAAGTACCTTACCAACAGACTGCAATATGCTTAAATCACTATCAATATTTTTATGAGATTCTTTGTACACTCCCTCACTATCTTCATATCTTGTTATCACATCATCCCCTTTAACTTCTATTCCCAAGACTTTCTTTCCACCCTCCATAGCATTAACAGTAGGAGTAAGTTTGCTTATTATGTTTCCGGCTCCTTTAACAAGACTTGCAAGGGAATCTCTCATCTTTATACTGGATTGTTTTCCTTCACCACTTAGTTTATCTATTTCTTTTATAATCATATTCCTCAGCTTCTGGGCCTTAAGAGGATCTTTTTGCAGATCTATGTCTCTGTATACTTTCAGGAGATCATTTATATTTTTAACCTGGCCGTATTTTTTGGCTACTGCAGCCCTTTGCTCTCTGGGAAGCGTATCAATTTGTTTATACTGTGCTTGGGCTTTATTGTATTCATCATAAAAGTTTTCAACACGCCTTCCAGTTGTAAAGTAATAATCCCTTAAATAAGCATTTTGAACACTGTATATTCCGGGTTTGCCTGTAAAAAAACCTGTATACCTTCCGAATATACCTGTAACAAGAAAATCTATTTTAAGAGGTGATATATTAAGTTTCTTACCCAAAACCTTAGCCAAAGTTGAAGTTGATTCATTATAGCGCTCACCCGGAGCTTTATATTGCATACCTGCCCCTTCAATTGGTCTGACACTGGGATAGTCCTTAATGTTTGCAATCAACTCAAAGGGAACTTTAACGAGGGGATTAAACCAGGAAAGAAACATGGCAGCAGGATCGTTAATCTGCATTTGCTGTGGAAGTATGTTAAAAAGCGCGTCTGCATATTCAGCGAGCTTATATTTAACCCCAAATACCTGTTCGTTAATCTTTAATGCCATCATTGTTGCTATGACCGACAACTCCGGAGATACTTTTACCCTTACCAAACCCTTGCCGTTTGTAAAGGGGAAGTATAAAAACATCCCTATTTCGTTTGTCTTAAGATCTTTATACTGTTCCTTCTGATCGTCACTTCCGAACTGAGAAACGGCGGCGATACTACTTAGGTATAGTCCTACAAGTGCTGCCATAGCAAAAGCGATTCTTTTTCTTCCTTCTGTGCTATCCTGCCCGGTCCTGATAAGTTGTGTCATTATCTGCAAGGAAGCGTTGGCAAAGGGCATGGCCTTAATCATATTCTTGCCCGAAATACCTTTTACACGCCAACTGCCTATGTGATGGAATGGTCCGGTGATTCTTGCCGCTTCCTCCAGTGCTACAACTTGTGACTTTCCGGCTTTTATAGCTTTATAGAACTCCGCGAACCTTGTAACAGTCTCTGAAGTGTTTGAGGGAATTGAAAAGACGTTTATA
>C687J29651_10000127_pt1 | contig 28153 bp, 26 predicted proteins | sample RifCSP13_1_FD_29651 | JGI IMG/M metagenome (IMG submission 29651) | reverse complement strand
GACTTCGTCTCCGGGGCGCGGGAGGTCGCCGCCAAGACGGGCGCGAAGATCGTCGCGTCGAAGGCCGCCGGTCTCGCGTTCGACCACGAGCCGGTCGACGACGGCGACACGATTCGCGTCGGGGACTTCTCCGTGCAGACGATCGCGACGCCGGGGCACACGCCGGAGCACGTTTCCTATACAATCCTCCCGGACGGCGCGAAGGCACCCGTCGCCCTCTTCAGCGGCGGCGCCTTGATCGTCGGCGGCTGCGCGCGGACAGACCTCCTCGGGGCGGAGAACGCGGAGCCCCTCGCGCGGCAGCTGTACCATTCCGTCCACGACAAGCTCCTCACGCTGCCGGACTCCGTGGCGGTGTTCCCGACGCACGGCGCCGGGTCCTTCTGCGCGGCACCCTCCACGCCGGACCGCCAGACCTCGATCGGGCGCGAGAAGGCGACGAACCCGCTCGCCCGCGCGACGTCCGAGGCGGAGTTCGTCCGACGTGCCCTCGAGGGGCTCCCGTCGTACCCCGCGTACTTCGGGAAGCTTCGGCCCGTGAACCAGAAGGGCCCGAAGGTCCTCGGCGGCCTCCNGATGCCCGACGGGATGTCGCCTCAGGCGGTGCAGGAATGGGTCCAGAAGCGGGGTGCGGTCCTCGACGTCCGCCCTCCGCCCCTGTTCCTNCGGGGGCACATTCCCGGGGCGTACGGNATCTGGGCGCAGGCGCCGCTGACCACGTGGGCGGGCTGGTTGATCCCCTTCGGGATGCCCCTCGTCCTCGTGGCCTTCGGGCCGCGGGACCTCGAGGCCGCGGTCCGCCAGTTGATCCGGATCGGCTTCGACGACCTGCCGGCACACCTCGAGGGAGGGATGGCGGCGTGGGAGGCCGCCGGGCTCCCGACGGAGCGCGTGCCGCTCGTCGCCCCGTGGGATCTTGCGCCCCGGCTCGGGAAACCCGATGCGCCGGTCGTCCTCGACGTGCGCCAGGACGACGAATGGGCGGACGGACACATCCCCGGCGCAATCCATGTCGAGAACGGGCGGCTCCCGTGGGACGCCCTCCCGTTCGCGCCGGACCAGCCGATCGTCGTGCACTGCCACACGGGGAACCGCTCCGCGTCGGGGATCTCCGTGCTCCTCCGGCGCGGCTTCAAGAACGTCGCGATGCTCGATGGCGGCTGGGCCGCCTGGTCCTCCTCCGGGTTTCCGATTGAGGCGCCCTAGGTGTCCGCGCCGGTCCTCGGCCTTCGCGCGAATTGGCGGCAGTTCCTCCTCCTCGTCATCCTGAACGCGTTCGTCGGTGCGATGGTCGGCCTCGAGCGGACCGTCCTGCCCCTGCTCGCCGAGCGGGACTTCGGGATCTCCTCGAAGGCCGCAATCCTTTCGTTCCTCGTCAGCTTCGGCCTCGTCAAGGCGTTCGCGAACTTGGCGGCGGGAGGGCTCTCGGATCGGGTGGGGCGCAAGCGCATCCTCCTCATCGGATGGATCCTCGGCCTCCCCGTCGCTCCGATGATCATCGTTGCGCCGAGCTGGGGGTGGGTCGTCGCGGCGAACGTCCTGCTCGGATTGAACCAGGGCCTCTGCTGGTCGATGACCGTGGTGATGAAGATCGACCTCGTCGGTCCCGCACGCCGCGGCCTTGCGATGGGACTGAACGAGTTCGCCGGGTACTTGGGCGTCGCGGCCTCCGCNCTCGCGACGGGATACTTGGCGGCGGCGTACGCGTCGCGGTCCGCTCCGTTTCTCCCCGGATTCGTCCTCGCGATCACGGGCCTCCTTCTCTCCGCCTCCCTCGTCCGGGAGACGACGCCCCATGCGCGTGTCGAAGCCGCAAGGGCCACGACCGGGGCCGCCGGAGACCTCCGGTTTCGCGACGTGTTTCGGAGAGTGACGTGGGGCGACCGGTCGCTGTTCGCCGCGAGCCAGGCGGGCCTTGTGAACAACCTGAACGACGGGATGGCCTGGGGTCTCCTCCCCGTGTTCCTCTTCGCCGCGGGCTTGCCGGTGGACCGGATCGGCATCGTGGCGGCGGCGTATCCCGCGAGCTGGGGGATCGCGCAGATCCTCACCGGTGCCGCGAGCGACCGAGTCGGACGGAAGCGGATGATCGCGGTCGGGATGTGGGTCCAGGCGGGGGCGATCCTCGGGTTCGTCCTCTGGAGCGGGTTCGGGGCGTGGCTCCTGGCGGCGGTCTTCCTGGGCCTCGGCACCGCCCTCGTGTATCCCACCCTCTTGGCGGCCGTGTCGGACGTCGCCCATCCGTCCTGGCGGGCCTCCGCCGTCGGCGTGTACCGCCTGTGGCGGGACCTCGGGTACGCCGCGGGTGCCGTCGTCGCGGGCCTCGCTGCGGACGCGTTCGGCGTGCCCGCCGCCTTCCTCCTCGTCGGCGGCCTCACGTTCGCCTCGGGCCTCGTCGTGATCCTCGCGATGTCCGAGACGCTGCCGACGGTGCGGACGTGACTACGGGCTCCCGCCGAGCTCCCGGAGCTTCTCCCGCGCGCGGTCCACGTGGCTCCTCGGGCTCACCTCGGAGCGATACACGTCCCGGATCCGTCCCTCGGGGTCAATCAGGAACGACACCCGCTTCGCCACACCGAGGAACCCCAGGGCGTCGAACGCCCGCGTGATCCGCCTGTCCGGGTCGGCGATGAGCCGGAACGGGAGCCGATGGTGCTCCGCGAACCGGCGATGCGTCTCTTGATCCTGCACGGAGACGCCCACGACCTCCGCCCCGAGCCCTTGGAACGCCTCGAGCTGGTCACGGAACTCACACGCCTCCGCCGTGCAGCCGATCGTCTCGTCCTTCGGATAGAAGTAGAGGACGACCCATCGGCCCCGCAACGCGCCGAGCCGGAACTCGTTCCCCCGCTGGTCCACGCTCGTGAAGTCCGGAGCGGTCGCCCCCGTCTCGAGCATCGACTCACTCGTCCGCGTAACGTACGGGATCCGCCAGGTTCAGGCGGCGGAACGCGTCCTTCCGCTCCGTGCACGACGGGCACGCCCCGCAGTGCGTCTCGCCGTCGAAGTAGCAGGACCACGTCTTCTCGAACGGGACGCCGAGGGCGAGCCCCATCTTCACGACCTCCTCCTTCGGCTTCCCCGCAAGCGGGAGCTTAATCGACACATGGCCCTGCGGGAACGACCACAGGCCGAGCCGGTACAGGGAATTCACGTGCGTGAAGAAATCCGGGCTCGAATCGGGGAACGTGTCCGGGTCGATCCCGTTGTGTCCCCCCACGATCAGCCCCGTCCCCGTGATCTCCGCGTAGTACCCCGCGAGGGCGTAGAAGATCATGTTCCGCGCAGGGATGTAGGATTCCGGGGCGCCGTCGAGGAGCGGGTTGTGTGCCCCGTCCCTCTTCAGGTCGGAGACCTCCTTTAGAAACGGGAGCGGGATCTGGATGAGGTCGTGCACATTGGCGGCGGCGAGGAGGCTGCGAACCGCGCGGATTTCCGCGGGCGGTCGCCGGTAGTAATCAATGGTGAGCGGGAGGAGGTCCCACCCCTGGCGGCGGGCCCACCAGAGGCAGACGGCGGAGTCGATTCCGCCGCTGAGGAGAACGAGGACCTTCAGGGGTGCACTCCCCCGCGTGCGCATCCCGCCACCGGATGATGGCCCATGGCGCGGAACCTACGGACGGGTTTCGTATAACCTTTTCGCGCGCGGCGCTATGCGTCCTCCGCGTCCCGGAACGGCCGCTCCGCCTCGAGGGGCAGCGGCGCGCTCGCGTACACGGCGGTCAGGCGGTTCCGGTACTTCATCGACTTCCCGTGCACCGCCATCTCGTATTGCTCCATGACCTGCTTCGCGACGGGTCCGATGTCCCCGTCCCCGATCCGGCGGCCGTCGATCTCCCCGACCGCGACGATGCCGGCACCGGTCCCGCAGAGGAACACCTCGTCGGCCTGGTAGAGCTCCGATCGCGCGACGCGTCGCTCCTCGACCTCGAGGCCGAGGTCCCGCGCCATCTCCATCACGTTCGCGCGCGTGATCCCCTCGAGGATGTCCTCGGAGACGGACGGGGTGACGAGCTTCTTCTTCCGGACGAGGAAGAGGTTCTCGACGGATCCCTCGCTCACCGTCCCGTCCTTCGTGAGGAAGATTGCCTCATCGTACCCCGCGCGCGCCGCCTCCATCGCCGCGAGCAGGCTGTTCACGTACGCCCCGCAGATCTTGGCGGCGGGCGGGATCATCGTGTTCGACACGCGCGTCCACGAGGACACCATGCAGGAGACGACCTTCTTTCCGAGGTACGAGCCGAGCGGCGTCGTCAAGAGGACCCATCGCGTCCGCTGCGTCTGNGGGCGGACGCGAATCGTCCCCTCGCCAAGGAACACGAGCGGGCGAATGTACGTGTCCTCGCGGAACCCGTTCGCGCGGAGGAGCTTCAGCGTCATGTCCCACAGCCGGTCCTTCGAGGGCCCCTCCCGCAGGTCGAGGATCCCCATGTTCCGTACGAGCCGCTCGAGGTGGGCGCCGAGTTCCCACACGTACAGTTCGTCCTCCTCCGGCGCGTAGTACCCACGGATTCCCTCAAAGACGCCCGTCCCGTAGTGGAGGGCGTGCGTGGAGGCGTGGACGGTCGCCTTCTCCCACCGGACGAGTTCCCCGTCCATCACGGCGTATCGGGGCATGGACATGTTATCGCATGGAGGTAGGATTTCAAACGTATTTATTGATGGCGGCGTGAAATCGAAACGTTTGATTTCAACTCGTGAGGAGCCTCGTGTACGAATGTCCGACGCTCCCGCCGCCCCGTGGACGACCTTCGGTCGCCACTCCCTCGGACGCTCACCGCCCCTTCCACTGAGGGGGCCGCTTCTCTTGGAACGCCCGCACGCCCTCCTCCTTGTCCTCGGTGGAGAAGACGACGGAGAAGAGGGACTGCTCGTATCGGAGTCCCTGGTCGAGGGCCATGGTCGCGGAGGCCTTCACCGCCGCCTTCGCGAGCCGCACCGCCACCGGCGACTTCGACGCGATCTTCTCCGCGAGCTCGAGCGTCTGAGCCTCGAGTTCCGCGTGGGGCACGACGGCATCGACGAGACCGATGCGCAGCGCCTCCGCGGCGGTGATCCGGTCTCCCGTCAGGATGAGCTCCAAGGCCTTCCCAAGCCCGACGAGCCGAGGCAACCGCTGACTCCCGCCGCCGCCGGGGATGATCCCGATGTTGATCTCCGGCTGCCCCAGCTGCGCTTGGTCGCTCGCGATCCGGATGTCGCACACCATCGCCAGCTCGCACCCGCCGCCGAGGCAGTATCCATTGATCATCGCAATGACCGGCTTCGGGAACCGGTCGACGACGTTGTATAGGGACGTGCGGCCGTAGGCCTGCCATTGGTCCACCGGCTTCTTCCCCGCGAACTCGTTGATGTCCGCGCCCGCCACGAACGCCTTATCCCCGACGCCCGTGATCACCGCCACATGGACCGCGTCGTCCTTCTCGAGCTCACCGAGCGCATGTTCGACCTCCTCCTTGAGCTTCGAATTCATCGCGTTGAGCTTGTCCGGGCGATTCAGGCGGATCACGGCGACGGCGGCCTTGCGGTCGAGAAGGATCGTCTCGTACGCCATTGCGTTTCCCCGCGAGGAATCCTCGCCCGGTATAATAGGGTCACCGCGTCGAGAGTCGGGGAAGATTGAACGTGTGCGGGCTCTCCCCCTCAGCGGCCTTTGAACAGGGGCTTCCGCTTTTCGAGGAACGCGCCAAACCCCTCCTTCGCGTCGTCCATCGCGAACAGGCGGTTCTGCAGCTCTCGCTCGAGGGAGAGGCCCTCCTTGATGGACATCTCCGTGCCTTCCTGCACCGACCGCTTGATGAAGCCGACCGCCCGCGCGGCGTGGTTCGGGTAGCACAGCGAGGACGCGAACGCCATCGTCTCCCGCCAGAAGTCCGCGACCGGCCACGCGCGGTTCACGATCCCCCACTCGAGGGCCTCCCGCGGCGTGAGCAGCCGCCCGGTCACCATGAGGTCGATCGCCCGTGACTTCCCGATCGTCCGCGGGAGCCGCTGCGTCCCGCCGGTCCCCGGGAGGACGCCGAGGGTGACCTCCGGGAGGCCGATCTTGTACGGTCCGTCCGCCATGAAGCGCAGGTCGCACGCGAGGGCGATCTCGAGCCCGCCGCCGACCGTGTGGCCGTTCAGCGCGGCGATGAACAGCTTCGGCGTCGACTCCATCTTGTTCAACGTCTCCTGGCACCCGAGGCAGAACGTGGCCTTGTGGTCCGGCGTGCTCTGCCGGAGGAAGTTGATGTCCGCTCCCGCGGAGAACATGCCCTCGGACTTGCCTGTCAGGATTGCGACGTCGACCTCGTCGTCGTATCGGACGTCGTCGATCCACGCGTTCAGGTCCCGCATCAGTTCCGGGTCGTAGAGGTTCGCCTTCGGCTTGTTCAGATACCCGACTGCGACGCGGCCCTCCCGCTTGCTCTCGATGCAGCGAAGCTCCATGGTCAGCCCTGGGTCGTTCGGAAGGCGGGGCGCGGTATAAAGGCTGTGCCCGCCCGGGCGACGCCAAGTACATATCCCGCGCGGAGCCATGTGCGCGCGTGCCCGACGTCGCCGCGTGCTCGTTCTGCGGAAGTCCTCGAGTGTACCCGAAGATCTGGGTGCAGGGCTTCCTCCCGACGATCAACGACGAGCGACAGACGTACGTGTGCCGGGACTGCGGACGGGAGGGGATGCTCCTCCGGTTCGGGTCCGACGAGGAGCGGACGCGGTTCGCGGAGGAGAGCCGCGAGACCGCGAAGTTGGCGGCGGTGCCGGAGGACCCGCCCCGCGCCACGGACGCGATCCCGATCCTGGCGATCGACGCTGTCCCCGTCCTCGAGGTCCGCGGCGTCGAGGCGATCCCAATCCATCGCACGAAGGTCGTCGACATCCGGTGGACGGACCGGCGGCTGCAGCGCGGCGGATATCGAGTGGACGTGGAGGCGTACTGGGAGGCTGTCGGTGGCCCCCGGTACAACGCGGGTCGGTTGTACGTTCTGGACGTCGCGGGGATCAACCACGGCAAGCCGAACTTCGACGCCCTCCGAGCGGTTGCGAAGCGGACGATGATGCTCTTGGACCTCGGCGCGGAGGATCCCGAGGACGTGATGGACGGCTACATGGTCGACGTGGACGCCGTCGTTGTCGGCACCAAGGGACTCGCCTCCCTCGTGCAGTTCGAGGAGATCCGCGCGATCAGCGAGGGCGTCCTCCCGTGCGTGGACTTCGCGGACGGGGTCGTGTGGTCTGACCTTTCCCGAGAGGACCGCGACCTGGCGGTCGTCGCCGCCAAACTCCATGAGATTGGGTTTGAGGACTTGGCGGTGATGGACCTCGCCCGCCTCGGGACGTTCTCTGGCCCGGACCCCCGCCTCGTCTCGCAGGTCCAGGGCCTCGACTTCGAGATCTTTTTCGGCGGTGGGATTCGCGAGGAGGACGCGCCCACGCTCCGCGAGAAGGGGATTCCCCATGCGCTCGTTGATCCCTTCACGCCGGTGATTCGCGCGTTGCTGCCCACGAAAGAGAAACCCACGCCCGCCGACGCGGTCCCTGCGCCCAGGCCGACGCGCGATGTCCGGGGCACGCCCGCCCCGGGCTAGAACCTCCAGCGGAGCCAGGGGTCCTCTGTACCCCCGCCCGAGAATCCGAGCCCCTTCAGCGCCTTGGAGGCGGGCGGCGGGGCGTAGGTCTCCACGCGCCGAGTCCCGAGCTTCCGTGCGACCTCGACGGCGATTCGAAACATCGCTGCGATCGTCCTCTCCATCTTCAGGTTCCGCGGTTCGAGCCACACGTCGATCTCCGCGACCGCGGGGTCGAGCCACTCGCGGCGCACCGCCAAGACCGCGAAGCTCGGGGTCTTCTCCGGCATCACGGTCACCGCCAGGAGCTTTTGCGCATCTTGGAGGGAGGCGACCTGCGCCGCCGGCCACAGCGCCGTCAGAGTTTCGAACCGCCACCGGGCGGGCTCGCCGTGGTTCAAGGGCAGGAGGCCGTGCAAGGCGGCGTAGTCCCCGGTGAGGAACTTCGTCCTGAATTCCTCGTCCGGCCGCGGCACCCTCGCGACGTCCGCAGCGAACGTGCGCGTGTCCCACAGACGCTCGAATCCCAGGTCCCGTGCAACGGAGCCTCCGCCGGAATGGCGCGGGGAGAGGTCGAGCGCCCTGTACCCGAGCTTGCCCGCCCGCTCCGCCGCCCGCGTAATCAGGTCTCGCTCCACGGCCGAGTTCAGGGGCGAGCCTGAGGCGAGCCTCGCCACTTCCGCGTACCGCCCGAACGGCTCAGGCTCCTCGTCGAGCCACGTCTCACACTCCCCGACAATCCGGCCCCCCTCCTCCGCGACGAGGACTGGAAAGCCGCGGCGCTCCAGCTCATACAGATGCCGGCGGAAGAGGGAGAGGTCCATCCCGAACCCGCCGTGCAGGTACCGCTCGAGGGGCGTGAGGTCCTCGTAGGAAGCGGGTCCGAGCCGCTGAAGGGGATTCCTGTACCAGTCCCCGTACGGGTTCGCGGCCTTTTGGAGGCCCACGATTCCCGCGGCATCCTGCGCGGAGGCGGCCCGCACGATCATCGCGGCGCCTTGGAGGTCAACGACCCGCAGGGGCAAGAAGCCATCGGCGCGCACGGACGGGGCCCCGCGGGCCGATAACCATGTTAACGTGTCACATGAACTTTAAGTACCCGCAGCCCTCTATCGGACAGCGTGGAGGGCCCATCGTGAGACTCTGGGTCGGTCACTATCACAGGAATTCCCGGGAGTGGTTCCTCGTCTGGGCGGAGTCGCCGGAGGAGGCGGCCCGGGCGGCGAACGGCGAGATCGGGAAGGTGGACCAGACGTCCCTTCGGGAGCTTCGGGGTTCGGGGATGATCGGATTCCAGGCGGATCTCGTGCGGCACCGCGGATCGGAATACCCGGAACTCGAGGTGTCGTACGGGGATTTCGCGTTCGACGACGACGCGGTCGATCGGTGGATCCGAGTTCGCCTCCGGAGGGACCACGGGATGTCCCGGCGGCGCCTCCCCGTCGCGACCCCTGGCCTGGCCCGCAAAGATCCCTAGGTCCGGGGCTCGGATCTGCCGCGAGCGCCGCAGCGTTAAATAGCGTGGCCACGGTGCGTCCGGGGATGCGGAAGGTCGCGATCGTCGGGACCGGGATGACGAAGTGGGGCGTCCGCGCGGCCACCTACAGGGAGATCGTCCAAGAGGTCGGAAAGGACCTGTTCGACGAGGTTCCGAACTTGGAGAAGAGGGACGTGGACTCCCTCTTCGTCGGGTCCGCCCTCGTCGACCGCCTCGCGTTCCAGGCCTACCCGGCGCCGCTCGTCGCCGAGCAGCTCGGCCTGACGCCGACCCGCCTCGCGATGCGAACGGAGATGGCGTGCGTCTCCGGACAGAGCGCGATTCGCGTCGCGTACGCGTCAATCGCCTGCGGCCTTTCGGACGTGGCAGTCGTCGTCGGGGCGGAGAAGATGAACATCCCGAGCATGCCGGAGATCCAGTCCAGCATGGCGTGCGTCCTCGACCGGGAGTGGGACGGCGTGAACGGGCTGAACGCGCCGCCGTACTTCGCCCTCGTTGCGCAGCGGCACATGCACGAGTACGGGACGACGGAGGAGCAGCTCGCGGAGGTGAGCGTGAAGAACCACGACTACGCCGCCACGAACCCCTACGCGCACTTCCCGAAACGGGTCACGAAGGAGAAGGTGCTCGGGTCCCCGAAGATCGCGCCGCCGCTGAAGCTCCTCGACTGTTCCGGGATCACGGACGGGGCCGCGGCGGTGCTGATGACGCACGGGGACGCCGCTAGGCGGTACACGGACACGCCCGTGTTCATCGAGGGCCTTGGGCAATCGCAATCCGGCTCCCTCGTCGTGAACTTGGAGAACTTGACGACGTGGAACCCGCTGAAGCGCGCCGCCGCGGAGGCGTTCCGGATGGCGGGCGTCACGATCCACGACATGGACCTCGCGGAGACCCACGACTGCTTCACGATCAGCGAGATCATGGAGTACGAGGACCTCGGCCTCTGCGAGAAGGGGAAGGGCGGCGAGTTCGTCATGGACGGTCAGTCCCGGATTGGCGGCGAACTCCCGACGAACCTCCGGGGCGGCCTCCTCGGCTGCGGACATCCCCTCGGGGCGACGGGGGTCGCGCAGGCGATCGAGGTCGTGCGGCAGTTCCGGGCCCAGGTCCCGGAGGAGCGATCCGTCGGCGGCGAGTGGGGCCTCTGCCACAACCTGAGCGGGAACGCGAACAACCACGCGGTCATGATCCTCCATCGGGGTAGCTGAGATGGGCGAGCCGCACGAAATGCACTTCGCGTTCGACTTCTATCCGCTCCAGTCCCAGGAACATACCCGGATCTGGCCGTTCTTCGAGAACCTCAAGCACGGCCGCCTGACGACGACGAAGTGCCGGAACTGCGCCTCGATCCTGTGGCAGCCGCGCGTCGTCTGCCCTCGGTGCAACCACGATGGGATGGAATGGATCGACCTGCCGGCGACGGGGCGGGTCTTCGCGTTCACGGCCGTCTACGCGGGGGCGCCGCTCGGGATGGAGAAGGACGTCCCGTTCGTNATCGCGATCGTGGAGCTCGAGGGGTCGCCCATGAAGGTCGTCGCGCGGATCGACGATGTGGGCTACGAGGATTTGAAGATCGGGGACGCGGTTCGCCTGAAGGTGATCGACCTCGCAGGCGGTCGCGTGTGGTTCCGGTTCCTCCCCGCGCGCTAGGCGACGATTCGAACATCGCTCCAATATTTGGATAACCCGAGAAAAACGCGTACCACAATTGCCAAGGGCCGGGGCGCCCTGCACGTGGTCGAATGGCATTCGAATACGCGTGGCTGAAGATCCTCGAGGTCCTCGCCCGGAAGCACCGGACGATGAGCGTCGAGGAACTCCGGACCGACCTCGCCCGGCTCGGCTTCCGCTTCGATGCGGCGCGCCTCGAGGACAGCCTTGCGCGGCTGCGGGACCAAGGGCTCGTGGAGACCCTCGTCCTCGCGGGCGGGGGGCAGGAGTCCCTCGCGAGCGTGGCGATCACCGCCAAGGGCGAGCGGAAGCTGCGCGGGATCGTGCGCCTCTAGGGCGCGCGCGGGGACAGCTTTATCTCGCCCCATAGGATGATTTCTCCATGGAGGCCGCGCCTCGCCCGCTGGCTTCGAAGCCCGACCTCCGATGCGACATCTGCGACGGCCCCGCCTTCGAGCTCCACTGCAAGATCATCTGTCGGCGGTGCGGCTACACCCGCGACTGCGGCGACCCTTAGTCCTCTCCCGGCCGTTCCGCGAGGTGGAGGGTGGACCACGATTGGAGGTACTTCGAATCATACCGGGGCGTCCCCGTCCACTTGCACGCGCGGCATTGCGGCGCCCCGTCCGTCCGCAGGTACACCTCCGCGCTCCCGCACTGCGGGCACGGTCCCGCGCGGAGGCCGACGAGGGGCGAGGCCATCGGGGAGGCGACGGCGGACTCTGCTTTATCGCTTTGCCCCCGCCTCGCTCCGGGGCCTTCCTCCGCGGTCAGGAGACGCGGACGGGGTCGCCCCGGCGGACGGTCCCGCCGCGGAGGACGGAAGCGTACACGCCGACGTTGGCGCCGTTGTGCTTCGCGGCGGCCTTCAGGATCCCGTAGTCCTGCGGCAGGTCCCCCTGCGGGAGCGTCGTCATGACGCAGCGGCCACACGACTTGTCGACGCGGAGCGCAACTTCCCCGCCGAGCTCGACCGTGTGACCGATCCAGTCGTTCTCGACAAACCCACGGCGATCCGTTCCCACGACGACGTTCGGCCGGAACCGACGGACCTCGAAACGTCCCTCGGGATACGCCTCCCGAAGGCGGTCGAGCGTGGCGGTCGTCACCAGGAGCACGGGGCTCGCGTCGAAGAACGTATCCTTCGGCATCGGCTCGTCCGTGACCGTTTCGCGGAAAGCGAGCCCCTCGATGTCCGGCCAGTACTCCTCCAGGCTGGGACGCTCCGGGGCCGCGGTCACGAACTTGAGATGGTGGCCGAACGCCTGGGACGCCGCCATGCCGATGTCGTCGCGGTCCGAGCGCAAATCCGTTCCGTCCGGGAGCGTGACGCGGACCGGCGGCCGGGGGGACCCCGGTTCCGGCGGTGCCACGAACGATGCGCGGAAGTCGAACATCCGGCCCCACTTCCTCGGGTTCTTCGCGCTGACGACCTTCCCCGTCGCGGGATCGAGCAACGCGAACGCCCGATCTCCGAGGATCCCGCCGGTGGTGAAGGGGGCGGCGTTCAGCTCCTCTCCCATCATCGACTTCACGGGATACCGCCACAGCGACACGACCGATCCCGACGCGCCCGAGGCCGCCACGCTTCCTCCCCCCGCCCCGAAAGGACGGGCGGGGACTAATAGGTGACTACAGGTTCAAGCCTCAGGGCGACCCTCCCCGGCGTATGACGCGCACGGTGCCCCGGCGGTTTGAGTTTCACTGGGGTGGCGGGTGGGTGACGGAGGAGGCGTCCGTGCACACCCCCCACCACGAGCCGACAATCCAACTCCTCGAGTACGAGTCCGGCGAGATGGCGATCCGGTTCTGCGGATGCGAGGGCGTCCGGATGGGACGGTACCCGCTCGTGATCTCGGAGGATTTCCTCGCGGAGCTCGGGAAGCAGGTGAAAGCGAAGCCGATGCTCTATCGGCTCCTGAAGCGGATGGTCCCCTAGACCCGCTCGACCTCGATCCCCGCCCTCTTGATCAGCTCAAGGCCTTCTTCGGACCGATAGGCGGACCGGTAGTACACCTTGGAGGCACCGCTGTTGATGATCAGCTTCGCGCACATCATGCAGGGCTGTCCCGTGACGAAGACGACCTTCCGGGGGTCATTTACTCGGACCTTGATCAGCGCGTTTTGTTCACTGTGGAGGCAGCCGCACGCGCCCTGTTCCCCCGTGCAATCATCGTTGGGGAACCCCCTGGCGGTGCCGTTGTAACCGAATCCGTAGATCTGCGTCATGTCCTCCGAGGTGATCACGCAGCCGAACTGCATCCGCTTGCAGGTCGAACGCCGAGTGAGGGACATCGCGAAATCCATGATGAGCGACTCGACGCTCGGTCGCTCGATCTTCCCCATGCGCATTGGCGACCGGCCAAGCGCTAGTTAAAGATTTGTTCCCGCCACGGGGTGGCGGCAACTATGGCGCCTTCGCCTTCGCGAGCTCCTCCTCGCGCAGCGTCCGCCGGATCACTTTCCCGACGAGGGACTTCGGCAACTCCTTGCGGAACGCGACCTGCTTCGGGACCTTGAACGCCGCCAGCCGCTCCTTGCAGAACGCCACGATCTCCCCCTCCGTGGCGGTCTTCCCCGACTTCAGGACGATGAACGCCTTCACCGTCTCCCCGCGGTAGGGGTCGGGGATCCCGACGACGGCCGCCTCTTGCACCGCGGGGTGCTCGAACAGGACCTCCTCGACCTCGCGCGGATACACGTTGTACCCGGACGCGATGATCAGGTCCTTCTTCCGCTCGACGATCGTGAAGTAGCCGTCCTTGTCCATCTTCCCGACGTCGCCCGTGAACAGCCANCCGTCCCGGAGAACGTTCGCGGTCTCCTCCACCTTCCCCCAGTACCCCTTCATGACCTGCGGGCCCTTGATCGCGAGTTCGCCGGACTCCCCGGGCGGCATCTCCCGGGTCCCGGTCTCCACGTCCACGACCCGGACGTCCGTGTCCGGGAGCGGGATGCCGATGCACTCCTTCACGAGCCCGTCCTCCGTGAGCGGGTTCGCGTGGGTGATCGGCGAGGCTTCCGTGAGCCCGTAGCCCTCCACGAGCTTGCCCCCGGTCACCTTCTCGAACTTCCGCCGCACCTCCAGCGGAAGGGGCGCGGCCCCGGAGAGGCACATCCGGATGCTCCGCATGTCCGTCTTCGCGAGCTTCGGGTGGTTCAGCATCGCGACGTACATCGTGGGCACCCCTGGGAAGAGGGTCGGCTTCTCCTTGTTCACGAGCTTTAGAATCTTCTCGATCTCCCGTGGGTTCGGGTGCAGGATCATCGTCGCCCCGAGCCGGAGGGACACGAGCATCGCGACGGTCAGCCCGAACACGTGGAACATCGGGAGCGCCGCCATCATCCGCTCCTGCCCCGGCTTCGCCTGCGGGATCCATTCGCACCCCTGGTACACGTTCGCGACGAGGTTGAAGTGGGTGAGCATCGCCCCCTTTGGCGTTCCCGTCGTGCCGCCCGTGTACTGGAGCACCGCCACGTCCTTCTCCGGATCGATCGCGGGTTCCTTCCCGGGCTCCGGCGCCGACTCCAAGAGTTCCGCGAACGTGTGGACCCAGGGTTCCTTCGGAATGTCCAAGGGCCAGTGGCCCTCCTTCTTCAGGTCCTTCTTCTTCTTGATCGGGTAGAGCTTCGCGAGCAGCCCGGGGAGCCAGTCCGCCACGTCCGCGACGACGACGTGCTCGACCGGCGTCTTCGGTTTCGCCTTCAGCAGGTCCGGGAGGAACAGGTCGAGGCACACGACGACAGTCGCGCCTGCATCCGAGTACAGCTCCTCGAGCTCCCGCGGCTTGTACAGCGGGTTCGTCTGCACGACGATGCCGCCCGCGCGCAGGACCCCGAAGAAGGCGATGATGTATCCCGGCGAGTTCGGTAGCGTGACTCCGACCCGGTCCCCCCGCTTCAGGCCGATCTTGCGGAGGCCGGACGCGAACCGATCCGCGGCGTCGTCCAGTTCGCGGTACGTCATCGAGGCGCCGAAGAAGCGGGTGGCGGTGCGGTCCCCGTGCCGTTTCGCGGCGTCCCGCAGGAGCTCGTGCAGCGGAATCCGCGGGTACTCGATCGTCCTCGGCACGCCCTTCGGCCAGTGCGCGTACCACGGTCGCTCCATCGCCTTCCCCCCGGCCGGATGGCCGGGTCCCTAGATAAGCGGATTGGCGGGAACGCACCGTTATATGGCGACGGGGCCATCGCGCGGCGGATGGACGCCGCCGGCAGGATTGACGTCGTCCGGGAGGGTCGCGTCGCAGTCGTGACGATTGACCGTACGCCCGTGAACGCGCTATCCGTTGCGATGATTGTCCGGCTGGGGGAGGCCCTGCGCGGGCTCGCCGGGGAGGACGAAATCCGCGCGATCATCCTCACGGGCGCCGGGGATCGGGCGTTCTGCGCGGGCGGCGACATCGAGGAGTTCGCGTCCATGGACAACGCCGCGCTCCTGGATGCGATTCGAACGGGACAGCGGCTCGTCTGGGACCTCGAGCACCTCGAGAAGCCCACAATCGCGGCGGTGAACGGGGCGTGCCTCGGGGCGGGGAACGGAATCGCGATGGCGTGCGATCTGCGAATCGCCGGAGAGACGGCCGTGTTCGGTCATCCCGAGGTGTCCCTCGGATTGAACCTCGCGTTCGCGGGGTCCGTCCGCCTCGCGCGGCTCGCCGGGCTCGCGAAGGCGAAGGAGCTGATCCTCACCGCCCGGAAGGTCACCGCAGGGGAGGCGCTCGCGATCGGCCTCGTGAACGAGGTCGTCCCGCCGCCAGCGGTCCGCGAGCGAGCGCTGGCGGTCGCGAAGGCAATCGCCTCCCAGTCCCCGGTGGCCGTGCGCGCGGCGAAGAAGGCCCTCACGGAGGGCCTCGAGAAGCACTACCCGAACTCCGTCGTCGCGGAGACGCGGTACCTCGCGCAGGTCCTTGAGGCGGGCGAGCTCCGGGAGGGCCTCCGCGCGTACCTGGAGAAGCGGCCGCCGAAGTGGCGTTCCTAGTCGCGCCGGCCCTTTCCCGCGGGGAACCTCCGCCGAAGGCCCTGCAGGATGTCCTCCTTGCTCCCGTGGCGGCGGACCTCGAGGTCCACGTCGACGTCCGTCTCGACGAACGTCCCGTCCCGCACGCGCTCGCCTCTCAGCACCTTCCGCATCTGCTCGGGGTTATCGAACCCGAGGCGGGCGGTGAACACCCCAAACTCGACGGAGAGGTGGGTCTCGTCGACCTCCTTCGCGCGACCGATCAGCCGGGTGCCGTCCATCAGCATGTTCCCCTGCATCTCGATCCGGTTCGCCCGTACCTTCCGGAGGTAGCCGAAGCACACGACGTCGCCCTCGATCCACTCCCCAGGGCGCACCTTCAGGTAGAACCCCTTCGGATCGAACCCGTGGACGTCGAAGTACGAGTCCGCGTCCTTGTGGTCATACTCCCATCCCTTCGACGGGTCCCGCGCAATCCGCACGCGGAGGTCGCCCTCCTCCTCGCATTCGCACATCGCGGCCTGGAGGATCTTCCCGCGGACGGGGAAGGCGGCCTCGAAGGACAGGCTCGACACCCACGGCTTCTGCGCCACGCTCCCGGGGATTCCTCGGGCGGGGATAAATCCGTCCGTCATGCCGTCCGCTCGAGCCGCGCCCCGTGGTCCCGCAGGTAGCGCGCCAACCGCCGCTGGAGCGCCCCGTCCCGCCGTTCCGCTCGGGCGACGCTCCCCGCCGCCAATTCGATGAGGTCGACCGCCGTCGCCAGATCCTTCACCGCCACGGTCTCCGCTCGGAGGCGGTTCCCGGGACCCATGTTGTGGTAGTTCCCGAGGGGGATGGCCACCCCGGTCGCGCGGTAGCCGAAGACCGTCCACGCGGTCGCCTCGCACGTCCCCCCGGACATGAGGTGCCGCTGCACGGGCTTGAACTTCGGGAGTCCCTCGCGAGCCGCCGCCAGCAGGTCCTCCGCGTGGCGGTCGAACGTCCGGGTGCGGTCGCCCACGCGGATCACGGGACCGCCGCCAATCCGAACGCCGGGGATCGCGCGGCTCGCCTCCACGTTGATCACCCATGCGTTCCGGGGTACGAGACCCGATGCAATCGCCCCGAGCGTGCCGACGAACCCGACCTCCTCCGCCCGGGTCAGGAGCGCCCGCACGTTCCTCCGGCTCCGCGTCGCTCGTTCGACCACCGCCAACGAGACGGAGCATCCCGCGAGATCGTCGAGCTGCCGCGCGTGGACCCGATCCCCCGCCAGGCGGAAGTCCGGGAGCTCAAAGACGCCGAAGTCGCCCCGCCGGAGCCCCTGCGGGCCGGAATAACGGAAGCGTCGCGAGGACTGGGAATACCGGAGCAACGTGGCCGGGACCCCCTCCCCGTCGCGATACAGCCGGAGGGGCACCCCACGCCGCATGTATGGGGACGCGATCCCGCCGAGGAGCCGACCCTCCCCGGGACCGGTCACCTCCACACCCGGATGGTCCATGTGGGCGACGAGCCAGATCGGCGGCCCCGTCCGGCCGCCCGGCGGGGCGACGATCAGGTTTCCGTAGGAATCGTGGCGGACGGATGCGCCGCCCTCTCGTGCAATCCGGGCCGCCTCCGCACGGACTCCGTCTTCGTGAAACGGCGCCGTCGGCTGGCGGGCGAGCGGTTCGAGGATGCGGACGACCCGCGGGACCGCCACGCGCGCGCATCTGGAGCCCCGTATTTACCATTGCGGCCGGGACACCGCGTGCCACGACACGGTTTTATCCGTCCGGCGCGATGGCCAGTTGGAATTCCGGGAGCAGGCGATGGCTGAGGACCCGCTCGTCCACAACTACGTCGTGGAGCAGGGGCTCGCGAAGCGGCTCCCGAAGAGGGTCCTGTTCTGGGACGAGACGATGCGCGACGGGGAGCAGACCCCCGGGGTCACGTTCTCCCCCGAGGACAAGGTTCAGATCGCGACGACGCTGAGCGAGATGGGCGTCCACATCATGGACGTGGGGATCCCGGTCGTGAGCCGGGAAGAGTTCCGCGCGGTGAAGGCGGTCGCGAACGCGGGGCTCGACGCGTCGATCCTGGCGGCGTGCCGCGCCGTGCGAAAGGACGTGGAGGCGTGCATCGACTGCGGCGTCGACGAGGTCTCGATCTTTATCGCGTGCTCCGACCTCCACCTGAAGTACAAGCTGAACATGACGCGGGAGCAGGTCCTCGAGGCGGCCGTCCGCGAGGTCGAGTACGCGAAGGCGCACGGGGTGAAGGTGACGTTCGTCACGGAGGACACGTTCCGTGCGGACCTCGATTACGTGACGACCCTGTACAACGCGTGCATCGACGCGGGGGCCGTCCGCGCCGTCCTCTCGGACACGATNGGCATCATGACCCCCTCGGGCATCCGGTGGTACTTGGAACAGATCCAGNAACGGTTCAAACCCGTTCAGCTGTCCGTGCACCTCCACAACGACTTCGGCATGGCGACGGCGAACAACCTCGCGGCGCTCGAGATGGGCGTCGAGGTGCCCCACACGTGCGTGAACGGGATCGGGGAGCGGGCGGGGAACGCTCCGTTCGAGGAGCTCATCATGGCCCTCGAATCGATCTACGGGTACGACACGGGGATCGACGTCTCCCGCCTGTACGAGGTGTCCCGTCTCGTCGAGATGTTGAGCGGCATCCCGATCCCCGTGAACAAAGCCGTCGTCGGGTACAACGCGTTCTCCCACGAATCCGGCATCCACGCGGACGGCGTGATCAAACACACGGGCACCTACGAGCCGATGCAGCCGGAGCGGATCGGGCGGGAGCGGCGGTTCATCTTCGGGAAGCACACGGGGAGCATGGCGGTCCTCGACAAGCTGAAGAAGCACGGGATCGAGCCGACGAAGGAGCAGCTCGCGCAGATCGTCGAGGGGATCAAGGTCGTCGCGGAGTCCCGCCGCAAGGAGGAGCAGATCGCGTTCATCGAGATGTACCGGGATCGCGAGGAGCGGCGGCGCGGCGTGATCGACCCCGAGTTCTGGGATGTCGTGCGGAAGGCGGGCCTCACCCCGCCCCCCGGGGTGGGTTGACCCTCAACCCGGGTCCGGCGGTTCCGGGGTGTCCCCGGGTTCCTGTCCGTCGCCGGCGGGTTCCGGCGATTCCTGGGATTCCGCAGGTGGGGCCGGAGCCGGGGGTCTCTCCTCCTCCCGCTTCCTCCACCACAGGAAGAGCATCAGGAGGGCGACGAGGATGACGACGATCAGTGCGAGGAGGGGGAAGGGGCCGTACGGACCGTCCCAGCTCCACACGCCCGTCACGACGCGGAACGTCACCCGCGCCTCCGCGGAGTTCCCCGCCCGATCGACGGCGAGGACGTGGAACGTGTGGTCACCATCCCGGATCCCCTCGATCGTGAGCTCCGTCGCGTCCGTCGTCCGGCGACCCCCGCCATCGACCCACACCTCGTAGTGGTCGATGCCGGACGTGAGGTCCTGCGCTTCCCACCGGAACGTGACGTCGTCCACGTGGAACCGGGCCCCGCTCGCCGGCGTGTTGATCACGATGCTGGGGAGGACCGTGTCGACGCCGAAGCTCACGTTGGCGGTGAACGCGTTGCCGGCCCGGTCGTACGCGGTCACGTCGACCCCGTGGGCACCCTCGCCCAGCGCGCCAATCGTCTTTGAAACCGCGAGGCCCTCGACGGTCGGCGTGAGGCCGTCCACCGCGACCTCGTACCGGTCCAGACCGGAGAGGGCGTCGGACCCCTGCCACGTGACGGTCACGGAGGCGGTGTTCGCCCAGGCGCCGCCCTGAGGGGCGGTGACGGAGACAGACGGGGGGACCGTGTCCATCGTCAGCGTTGCGTCCGCGACCGCAGGTGGGGACTCCATGTTGTTGGCGTTGTCCATGGCCACCGTGTAGAATTCGTAGTACCCGTCGCCCCTCGCGAACGAGGCGTCGAACGAGATGGGGGAGACGAACCACCGACCGAGCGGGTTCGCGGGCCGCGTGTACAGGGAGAAGGGGCCGGTCGTTCCCTGCCGCCACCACAGTTCCACGTACGCCACGCCGCTCGCGTTCGCGTTGTCCTGTGCGGTGTAGGGGATGAAGAACGGGACCGCGTTTGTGTACGTCGGGAGGGCGGAGATCGCTGAGCTCGGGGGGACGTTCTCCGTCCCCGTGAGGACGACTTCGTCCACGTACGCGCCCTCGAAGTTGTTGTTCGAGCCGTCCGTCTGAAAGCGGATGATCAGCCGCTCCACGTTGTTCGGGACGGGCGTCGAGGCGAAGTCCCAGTTCGCGAAGCCGGTGTTCGTGAAGATGATCGTCTGGACCCCGCCCGCCTCGTACCACGCTTGGATGAAATCCCCGCCGCCACTCTCCGCGCGGGAGTAGTACCGGAAGGAGAGGGTCAGGCTCGTGAAACCGTTCACGGAGAGGTTGATCACGAGGTCTGCCTGCATGTCGTTGTCGTACCGGTGCACGGCCGAATTGTTCGCGCCCCCCACGGCCTGCGTCCCGATCTGGGCGGACCACGCACTGTAGTTCCCGGTGTACGGGCGGTAGTCCGACACCCCCCAGTGGTCCAGGCCCGAGGCGGCGTTGTTGTCGCTCGCGAACCACTGCGGACCAAACGTCCCGGACTCGAAGTCCTCGCTGAACACGACGGCCGTCCCTGCGCGGGCGTTCGGGGAGACAANGAGAAGCCAGGAGGCAGCCANCAAGCCCACGAGGGCGAGCGCGNGGGACCGCGATCCGGTCGGNGAGGTTGGCATGGGGAACCTAGCGTTCCCGCGCGTCCTCCGACGCTAAATCCCTTTGTCATCCACTATCGGGTTTGATACCGAACCGCGGGCCCCGGGAAACGAAACGAGAAAACAAAGGGAAAGGGGAGGGGCGGGCGCCCCTCCGTTGCTGTCCTACCGCAGGTCGACGACGAGGAACTCCACGTCGATGCCGTCGTGCAGGAACGTCGACGGGTATCCGCGGCTGTTGTCGTCGTCCAGCACGAGCAGGAAGACGTAGTACAGGTCCTGCCCGCCGCTGAACGCATGGACGGCCGTGTCCCGCACGCGGAAGTCCATCGTGCCCATCGGGCTCCTCTCGTCGTTCGCGTCCCGGTCGAAGTACGGCTCGCTGAACCCGAGGAACTGCGGCGTCTCGAGCGCGCCGTCCGTCCGCGTGTCCCCGCTGTTGTGGTNCACGTGGATCGTGTACACGGACAACGAGGAGATTTCGTACGGAACGCTGTCCTCCGTTCCCCAGGNCCACAGGAACGCGAGGTCGTCCGTCCCCGGGTCATACGCCTCCGCGGAGAAGTCGATCTTCGCGCCGAGCCCGCTGTCCACGAGGGCTCGCTTCAGGTTCGGCAGGTCCACGCTGATCGTCCCCGCCGCCGAGAAGTCGTACTTCTGCGAGATCGTCCCGTGCCCTGGCGACACCGGGTCCCGCCATGGGCTGAAGATCAGCCAGGTCGGGTTCGACCCGCCGTTCGGCCGGCTGTACGTCAGGTCCACCGAGTAGTCGTGCGCAGCGAGGACGTCGACCTTCAACAGGCCGCACTTCTCCGTCTCCGGGTTCGGGCTGCCGGATTCGCGCGTGGCCGTCACGGACGCCGCGAGGACCCCGTCCTCGTAGACGTCCGCGGTCACGCTGTTCCCGGCCTGTCCGGAGATGCGGATGCACACCTGCGTCGCGATGAACGCCTCGATGCCCCCGCCGGTCCCCGACTTCGGCACGATCGTCGGCTCCACGTTGTCCACGGCGACCTCGACGANCCGGTGGCTAATCTCCGTGTCCAGGACCGCCATCGGCTCGTTCGCCCCGAAGTCCCACTCGTACCCCATGTCATCGTCGATCGCCATGAGGTCGATTGTGTAGACCCCGTTGTCCCCGAACGTGTGGGTGAACGCAGGGATCTTCGGGCTGGGGATCCCGCCGGAGGCCCACCCGAGCGCGTTCCGCCACAGCATCCCCGACTGGGATCCCTGCGGCATGCCGAACATGCCCACGTGGACCGTCCGCATCCCGTTGTTCAGCTCCTTGACGCCGACCGCGCTGTTCCCGTCGGTCCAGTCCGCGAGGAGGACGCCGTCCGCGCCCGCCGCGTTGTTCCTCCCGCCCCGGGACACCTTGTAGTCGCCGGAGTGGATGAACGCGGACTCGACGCCGCCGGAGGCGACGCCGACGAACAGGTCGTGCTCGGGGTCGTGGATCGTCCCGAGGACGCCGCCGCCGAACAGGTACTCGAGCCGCTCGAATGGGCCGTAGTCGTCGTCCATGTACCGACCGTTGATGCTGAAGATGTCCCCGTAGAACGCGGACAGGTCGTACACCGCCATCACGGTCACGACGCCGCCCCGCCCCGCGTCGATGTACTGCGCAAGGCGGTCGCCCACCTGGCGTCGCGCGAGGTCGAACGGCTGGTACGAGATGTACGCCCAGTTCGTCGCAACGACGATCACGTCATACTGCAGCATCGTGTTCAGGGTCGGCGCCGTCGGCAGGAACGGGTAGTTGATGAAGTTGAACGGCGTGACCGACCCGACGTCGTCCTGCGCGAGGAGGGTGTCCTCCAGCTGGCGGTACTCGCCGCAGCTGTTCCCGCTCAGGCACAGCGTCTGGATCACGAACACGTCCAGCTTCGGCGGGGCCAAGCTTCCCTTGTAGGTCCACTCGACCGGCGTCCCGTCGTCGAAGTCCCACGCGTACGCGAACCACTCCGTCGGCTCGAGCAGCGCCGGGTCGTCGATCTTGAAGCCCTTGAACTCCAGCGCCTGGGCTTCGTCCCGGAGCGCGCTATCGAAGCCGCCGATGACCGTGGGCGCCACGTTTGCGATCGTCGCCGTCCCTTCCGCGCTGCCGAGGCCTTCCATGACCTCCCCGACGACCCCGGTGACGCGGAAGTTGTCCACGAACCACCACCAGTCGTCGTTGCTCTCGTAGCGGAAGCGGAACATCACGTCGCTGTAGCCGCCGACGAGGGTCGTCTCCGTCACGTAGTCGCCCTGGAACATCGCGGGGTCGTTGTGGTGGTACTCCGTGAGCACGACGTCCCATGTCGCCCCACCGTCGACGGACGCCTCGACGAAGCCGTCGGACGTGCCGAACGGGTAGTCCGCCTGCCACCACGTGTAGAACTCGACCTTGACGCCCGAGTAGGCGCTCAGGTCGAAGCTGTTCGTGTACAGGTTCGACGTCCCGTCGCCCGTCCCGTAGTTCGGGTCGTTGTAGTAGTACCAGATGTCCGGGCCGCGGCTCCCGAAGAGCCAGTCGCTGTCCCCGCACACCCAGCCGTACCCGTCGGGGTCCGCGAACCAGCCCGCGGGCCAGTTCGAGGTCCCGCCCCAGTACCCGCTGCACTCGGAGGGGGAGTCGAAGTCGTTGAAGGACAGCTCGTCCTGGGCCACGATNTTCAGCTTGCCGTGNTCATCGTCCCGGACCTCGACCGTCACCGGGAACGTGTCCTGCGGTGTCGTCGTGGTCGGGTCATCGTCCCGGAACGCCTTCTGGAACGGGTCCAACTGGATCGGCATCGTCTTGAGCACGGGGTCATCCGCCCGGGACGCGAACCGAATCGCGTTCGAGATCAGGCGCAAGTAATCCCCGCCCGCGGACCAGCTCATCGGGAAGAACGGCAGCGCGACCGCCTGGGCGCCGTTCCCGGCGACCGGGTTCTCCTTCGTCGCGATCGAGACCCGCCCATCCGTCCAGTCCGCAACGCGCTCCGCGCCGTCCGTCACATCGAACTCGTCGTGGCGGATCCAGCTGGAGAACGTGCTCACGCCGTCGAGGATCGGGTGTCCCGGCACGTAGATGGAGCCGAGCTCCGCGTCGAAGAAGGCGAAGCCGGAGCGGCCGACCGGACTGTACCCCTCGTCCTGCCAGCGCCCGCCGATGCCCCAGATGTTCGTGCTCGCGAACGCGGCGAACATCATGATGACGCCGCCACCGGTCCCCCCGGCCGCGTCCATGTACTCCGCGAGCCGGTCGCCCATGGCGTCCGGCCCGGGGATTGGGCCCCAGTTCGTCCCGATGACCAGGACGTCGTACTTCTGCAGCTCCGCCAGGCTCGGCACGCGGTTCTGGCCGAGCGGGCCGAAGTCGAAGTCGTCGACGGCGATGCAGAAGTTCCCGCATGCTTCTCGGAGGTCGCTCTCGAATCCGGTCGCGTCGCCCGTCCACGAGTGGAGCACGAGGACCTTCGCCCCGCCGCTGAACTTCGTCACCGGCTGCCAGTCGGAGACCTCGCCGTCGTGGAAGATCCACCGGTATTCCCAGGTGTCGTCCAGGCCGGGGTCCTCGAAGAACGCGCTGAACTCCGTCGGCGTCCCCTCGAGGCCCGGGTCCGGGTTCGTGACGGGGTCAAAGACGGTCGGCGCCACGTTGTTGACCTCGATCTGGGCCGTGTCCTGCGCCGCGTCCGGCAGCACGAGGACCTGCGTCCATCGGAAGTCGATCTGGGGGATGAAGAAGTCCACCCAGAAGCTGTCCGGGAAGCAGAGGGAGCTCGGTCCCCAGCAGTAGTACGTTCCCTGGAACTCCACGAAGTCCGTGTCCTGCGGGGTGTCGATTGCCGTCGTCCACTCCGTCGTCCGGAGGGACACGTAGTACTCCTGCCCGACGAAGACGTCGACGGACGAGGGCAGCGTGCACCAGTTCCACTCGAAGAAGTTGTGGACCGCCTCGCAGGAGCCCAGGAGGTTCCCGCCGGAGTCCCAGAGGCCCATGTCGTAGACCGGGTACACGTAGTGATAGTGGCCGAGCTCGGAGATCGTCAGGTCGCCCTTCGGGCGGAACTTCCAGGCGAAGTTCCAGCCGCCGTAGCCGATGAACCACTGAAAGTTCTGGACCTCTCCGAGGTTGTCCCCGCCATTGATCTCGATCGTCGTGCTGATCCCGTCCCATCCCTCGACGAGGACCTCCCCGAACACGTTGTCGTTGAACGTCCGGGTGACGAGGGTCTGGGTCGTCCACCGGCCCAGGCTCCCCGCGCCGGTCTGGTCGGGGTAGTCGAAGATCCCGTCGTTCTCGAAGTCGTAGCGGAAGAAGATGATCTGCGGGTCGTACACGGTCACCTCGATCGTCAGGTCGGTGCCCTCGAACGTGTCCGGTCCGCCATAGGGGCCGCCGGCGTCGAAGCCGCCCGAGAGGTGTCCCCGCGTGCCCGTCTTCGGCTCCGCGGGCTTGATCGTCACGGTCCCGTCCTTGCCCTCGAAGTGCGAGGTCGAAAGGCGGACCGCCTCCCGTTCCTCGTCCAGGGACACAGGCCGCGCGATCGCTCCGTCCGGGGAGACGATCTCCGGCGTCTGCTCCGTGATTGACGTGGGCCCGGTCAGGGAACTCTCCGCCACGACGCCCTGATCGGGGTCAAGGAGCTTCTGCATTTCGTCGGAGGCCGACAGCAACCTTCGGTCCTCCCCGCGCGTCCCCGCGTCCGGGGACACACCCACCGCGCCGGGCCGCGCGTACACGAACCCGGCGAACGCCCCGAGCACCATCGCGACGACGATGCACAGGGCTCCGGCGATCCTTCGCCACTCCGTCATCTCTTCCTCCTCCTAATCGAGCTGAATTCCCTCTCGCTAGGGGGTGATGCCGAAAACCGGGATCCGTCGGGCCGCGAGGACGTCCCCTGTCGAGAGAGCGCCCATCGCGTGCCCACCCACGGGCTTCAACCCCGCCTCCAGCCTAACCCCGATGCGGATGAGGGTGGGGAGGATAATGGCGATTCCCGTGCACCCGGGGGTGCGCTTTCGGAGTGTCGAACATCCCTCTTCCATTGAGGGCAGCGTCCGGATTCGGACGATCCGCCATGGGGCGCAACCCTTTAAGAACGCCCGGCCATAGGGAAGACGACGGTTCCATGAGTGGCCTCACGATGGCGGAGAAAGTCCTCTCCCGCGCGAGCGGGACGGACCGCGCCGCCCCCGGCGACATCGTCGACGCGACGGTCGATCTGCTGTACATGCACGAGATGCTCGCGATGGCCCTCGGGCCGTTCGCAGAGATCGGGATCACGAAGGTGTGGGACCCGACGAAGATCGTCGTCACGCTCGACCACTGGGTCCCCCCGCCGAACGAGCAGATCGCGAAGATGCACCAGCAGATTCGGGAGTTCTGCCGGAAGCAAGGGATCGCGCGGTTCCACGATGTCGGGGACCACGGGATCGTCCACCAGTTGGTCGCGGAGCGCGGGTACGCGCTGCCCGGGCGGCTCGTGATCGGGAGCGACAGCCACACGAACATGGTCGGCGCGTGCGGCGCGTTCGCCGCCGGCGTCGGGGCGACCGACGTGGCAGCGGTGATGGCGACGGGACGCCTCTGGCTCCGGGTCCCGGAGACGATGAAGGTCCACGTGGACGGGAGGCTCGGGGACCGTGTGTATGCGAAGGACCTCATCCTCAAGGTCATCTCCACGACCGGGGACGACGGCGCCCGCTACCAGTCCGTGGAGTTCACGGGTGCAACGATTCGCGCCCTTCCGATGCACGAGCGCCTCGTTCTGTGCAACATGACGACGGAGATGGGCGCGAAGGTGGGGATGATCGAAGCGGACGGGACGACGGAGGATTATCTCGCTCACACGCGGGAACCGTTCGCACCGTTCGGCCCGGACGAGGACGCCGCGTACGGGAAGACGTACAAGTTCGACGTGGAGGGGATGGGCCCGCAGGTCGCATGCCCCTCGAACCCGGCGAACGTCAAGCCCGTGGAGGACGTCGCGGGGACGAAAGTCGACGTCGCGTTCCTCGGGTCGTGCACGAACGCCCGGATCGAGGACCTCCGGATCGCCGCCGAGTTCCTCAAGGGCGAGCACGTCGCGCCCGGGGTGCGGCTCCAGATCACCCCCGCCAGCCAACGGATCTACCGCCAGGCGATGCACGAAGGACTCGCGGACATCTTCATGGAAGCGGGCGGGACGTTCACGTCGAGCACCTGCGGGCCGTGCTTCGGCGGCCACATGGGCGTGTTGGCGGCGAGCGAGGTGTGCATCTCGAGCACGAACCGGAACTACCCGGGGCGGATGGGGAGTCCGCAGGCGCAAGTGTACCTGTCGTCCCCCGCGACGCTGGCGGCGACGGCGATCTATGGCGTGATCACGGATCCGCGCGAGGCCTAGCCGATGCAGACGCTCTTCCGCGGCCGCGCGTGGGTGTTCGGCGAGGACATCTCGACGGACCACATCATCGCCGGCCGGTACCTCGGGACGACGGACCCGAAGGTGTTCGCGGAGCACTGCCTGGAAAACGTGGACCCGAACTTCGCGAAGCAGGCGAAGGCCGGGGATCTCATCGTCGCGGGTGCGAACTTCGGGTGCGGGTCGAGCCGGGAGCAGGCCCCGCTCGCGATCAAACACCTCGGGATCGCCGCGATCCTGGCGCCGTCGTTCGCCCGCATCTTCTTCCGGAACGCGATCAACCTGGCGCTGCCGGTGATCGAGTGCCCGGGGATCGTGACGAGGGTGACGACGGGCGATGCGATCGAGATTGACATGGCGCGCGGGGAGGTCCGCACCGCCAGCGGCGAGGTCGTGACGTTCAAGGCGCTGCCGCCAAACGTGCTCGAGATCCTGGAGGCGGGCGGGCTCGTCCCGAAACTGAAGAAGGAATTGGCGGCGGGGAAGGCAAGTTCTTAATCCGGAGGTCGCATCCGCCGCCCGGATGGCGTACAAGATCATCCTCCTCGCCGGCGACGGCACCGGCCCGGAGGTGATGCGGGAGGGCGTGAAGGTCCTCAAGGCCGTGGAGGGTGCGTACGGCGTCTCCTTCGCCTTCGTCCCGTATCCGTGCGGCGGGCAGTACTACCTCGACTCCGGGGAGGAGTGGCCCGCGGAGGCGTTCCAATCCTGCAAGACCGCGGACGCGATCCTCCTGGGCGCGGTCGGTCACCCGGACGCGCGCCTCCCGAACGGGGACTTGGCGGGGGCGAACGTGATCTTCGGCCTCCGGTTCGGCCTCGACCTGTACGCGAACGTTCGGCCCGTGAAACTGTACCCGGGCGTGCTGCACAAGATCCACGACGAGTTCAAACAGGTGTGGCAGCACAACCTCGTGGACTTCGTCGTCGTCCGCGAGAATACGGAGGGCCTGTACACGCCTGCGCGCGGCACGCTGTCCCGCGGGGGCACGGACGAGATGGCGGTGGACTCGCGGATCATCACGCGGAAGGGCGCGGAGCGCGTGGTCCGGTTCGCGTTCGAGCTCGCGATGCGCCGCGGCGGTGCCCCCAAGGACCGGAAGCACCGCGTGACGTGCGTGGACAAGTCGAACGTGACCGCCGGGGACCGGCTGTTTCGCGCGGTGTTCAACGAGGTCGCCGGCAAGTACCCGAAGGTCGAGCGGGACTACGCCTACATCGACGCGTTCACGCAGTGGATCATCCGATCGCCCGAGAACTACGATGTGGCGGTCGCGCCGAACGAGTTCGGGGACATCGCGACGGATCTGGCGGCGGTCCTCCAAGGCGGGATGGGGATCGCGGCGGGCGGGAACATCGGGGACCATCACG
>C687J29651_10000118_pt1 | contig 28891 bp, 25 predicted proteins | sample RifCSP13_1_FD_29651 | JGI IMG/M metagenome (IMG submission 29651) | reverse complement strand
TGGCCCTTCAAGTCTCAAGTAGAGTGTGCTGGTCGATTGGTTGTCAACGACGAGTCTGACAAGATCCGATCTTCCCACGCTGCTGAAGTGAATTGGTTGATAAGGGAGTGGCACTGCTGCTGTTAATAGCATAGACGCCAATACCCCCAACAAAATAAATAAATCGAGTGGTCTGATTTTCTTCATTAGGACCCTCCTGTGATCCAAATAAGATTTACATTTTTCCTGACCAGGGATATCCTCCACATCACAAGCATAACACAAATAATAGAAAATAGAATTAGCCTTAAGTCTTATTTCCCCAGCAAGTTAACCCCTGCCAGCGCCTCGATGACGCCGATGACTGCCGAATTGTCCAGATCAGCCATGCCCATCTCCAGCATAGCGTTGAACAGCTGGCTGTGCACCGCCACCGAGGGCAAGGGGATGCCGTACTGGCGGGCGGTGTCGAGCACAATGCCCAGGTCCTTGGCCTGCATGTAGGCCTTGAAGCCTGGAGCGCGGTTGCCAGCGAACAGGCGCGGCGGCTTGACGTCTAGAGTCCAGCANTGGGCAGCACCGCCATGAATCGCCTGCACGACTTTTAGCGGGTCAGCCCCAGCCTTGCGGGCGAAGATNAGCAGCTCGCCCAGCGCCACCATCTGCGCNGCAACCATGATCTGATTGGCGGCCTTAGCGATCTGCCCGGCCCCGGCCTCGCCGACGTGGGTGATCGACTTCCCCATGGCTGCCAGGACCGGCTGCACCCGCTCCAGGGCTTCGGCCGGCCCGCCGACCATGATGGCCAAAGTCCCCTGCCGCGCCCCGATATCGCCGCCGCTGACCGGCGCATCCAGGCACAGCACACCCTTCTCGCCCAGGGTCGCGGCGATCTGCCGCGCCGTGGCAGGCTTGATCGTCGAGTTGTCGACGAAGATTAAGCCAGAATGCGCCCCTTCGATAATCCCTCCTTCCCCCAGGGCAACCTGCTCCACGTCTGGCGAGTCCGGCAGGTTGGTGAAGACAACGTCTACCTGGCGCACCACTTCCGCCGGAGAGTTAGCCGCCTGGGCACCTTCCGCTACCAGTTCATCCACCGCGGCCTGGCTGCGGTTGTGCACCACGAGCGGGAAACCAGCTTTGAGGATATTGCGGGCGATGGATTTGCCCATCAGCCCCAGGCCGATATAACCTACATTGAGCATAAATATCTCCTGATAAAAGGGGTCATTTTGCAAGTTGACTCGAAGCGTGATGCGTGATAGCGGTCCCGGCGAGTGTAGGGTATTATACTGGAAGAACAAAGGCCATTAGGCTATCAACGCCAATCATAATTCCCTTCGAGGATCACCTTGGCTTGAGGGTNGTGAATTTCTAAAACATAATTCCTTAGTGACTTCGGCACTGGGTTCACATTTCACCGCCCTCCATCACCTANCAAAGGCGGGGGCTCACATTTCACGCATCACGTTTCACGATCGCTTCTCCGTTTGTTCGCGTTTATGCTAGAATGATCNTGCAGAGAAAAGGAGCGTTGCATGCCACTCGACATCGTCGTCGGGACACAGTGGGGGGACGAAGGCAAGGGCCGCNTCGTCGATCTGCTGGCGGCGCAGGCTGACTTCGTCGCCCGTTATAACGGCGGCGACAACGCCGGCCACACCGTCACGGTCGGCGAGCAGACCTTCAGGCTGCATTTAATCCCTTCCGGAGTGATCCACCTCCACGCGATAGGCGTGATCGGTAATGGCGTCGTCGTCAATCCAGCCACCTTGCTTGCTGAAATGGAGACTCTGCGCGCGGCGGGAATCCCCATTACTCCCAATAGGCTGCGCCTGTCCTACGCCGCCCACCTGATCACACCTGCCCACCGCGCCCTGGACCAGGCCCAAGAAGCCAGCCGCGGACAGGGCAAGATCGGCACCACCCTGCGCGGCATCGGCCCAGCATACACCAGCAAAGTCTCCCGCCAGGGCTTGCGCCTGGTGGAGATGCTCGACCGGCAGCTTTTCGCACAGGCGATCCGCGCCCATGTGCAAGAAATCAACCGCTATTTGACCGCCCTCTACGCTGCCGGACCGCTCGACGCGCAGGAAATTGTGGACGAATTCGACGGCTACGCAGCCCAGCTGGCGCCCTATATCGCCGATGTCTCCTCGCTGCTGGCGGAAGCCCTGGCGCGCGGCCGGCGGGTCTTGGCCGAGGGCGCCCAGGGCACACTGCTCGACCTGGATCACGGCACCTATCCCTTCGTCACCAGTTCCAATCCCACCGCCCCCGGTGCGCTGGTCGGGCTCGGGTTGGGGGTGGGCTGCGCCGAACGCGCCATCGGCGTCACCAAGTCTTTCCAGACCCGCGTCGGCTCCGGCCCCTTCCCGACCGAGCTTGCGGGGGAAATGGCTGCCCGCTTGCGGGGAACAGGCGCAAACCCGTGGGACGAATTCGGCACCACCACCGGTCGCCCGCGCCGCGTGGGTTGGTTGGACATGGTGTTGTTGCGCCTGGCGGTCCACATCAACGGACTGACTGAACTCGCTCTCACCAAGCTGGACATCCTCACGGGGCTTCCGACCATCCGCCTGTGCACCGCCTACCGGGCAAATGACCAGACCTTCACCGCTTTACCTTTTGGGCCAAGCAACCTTTCGGCTTATGAGCCGGCCTACGAAGAGCTGCCTGGCTGGGATCAGGACCTGCGCGCCGCCCGACGCTGGGAAGACCTGCCTGCCGCGGCGCGCGCCTACATCTTGCGCATCGAGGAGCAGAGCGGCGTGCCTGTCCGGTTAATCTCCGTTGGCCCGGAGCGTACCCAGGTGATTGAAAGACCTTAACCCATTCTTGGAGGCATCCATGCGCAAAAAGGTCACCCTGATCACCGGAGCTGGAGGGGAAGTCGGCCTGGCTTTGGTCAAGAGCTTGGCCGAGCGGGGTATCAGGGACCTGGTCACGCTGGACATCCGACCTTTGCCAGCCGAGGCCAGCCAATATTCAATCCACCTGCAAGGCGATATCCTCGACAAGGCCTTGCTCTCCCGCCTGGTGAGCGAGTACGAGATCGCCGCCATCTATCACCTGGCTGCTTTGCTGTCGACGCGCGGCGAGTTCACGCCGGTCGCCGCCCACCAGGTGAACGTGGAAGGCACCCTGGGGCTACTGCAATTGGCGGCAGAGCAATCTGAATGGCGCGGCGAGCCAGTCTTGTTTATTTTCCCCAGTTCCATTGCCACGTATGGTATGCCTGACCTGAAAACCAAAGCTAATTTCCCCCGCGTCCGTGAGTGGGAGTGGAACTACCCCATCACCATGTATGGCTGCAACAAGCTCTACTGCGAGATGTTAGGCACTTATTTCAGCTGTTACTACCGCCAGCTGGCTGCTGAACGTCCGGTAATGCTTGACTTCCGCTGCGTACGCTTCCCCGGCCTGATCAGCGCCTTCACCTTGCCCAGTGGGGGCACCAGCGATTACGGGCCAGAGATGCTGCACGCCGCGGCCAAAGACGAACCTTACACCTGTTTTGTGCGCCAGGACGCCCAGATCCCGTTCATGGCCATGCCGGACGCTATCACCGCCTTGTTGCAGTTGGCAAACGCCCCCCGCAGCGCATTGAGTCGCTCGGTCTATAACGTGACCAGCTTCAGTTTGACTGCAGCCCAAATCCTGGACCTGGTCCTTAAAGCATTCCCTCAGGCGCAGATCACTTTCGAACCCGACCTGAAGCGACAGGGCATCGTGGACAGCTGGCCGGCTGACTTGAACGACGGTGACGCGCGGCGAGATTGGGGCTGGCAACCAGGTTTTGATCTGGAACGTTGTTTTAATAAATATCTGATACCGAACATTGTCAAGCGTTACAACAGCTAAAAATAAACCTAAGATCTGGCTTGGCAGGTTAGTTCTNCTCTTACTGACCCTGAGCGCCTGTGCACCGTTNGAGACTCCGCCCACCGCCTCTCCTGAGTCGCCCACGCCTTTCAGCGAAGTGACGGCCACGGTGGTTTGGTTCCCACCTACCGCGATCCCCACGCCGATCCCGACCAAACCAGTCACACCCACGCCGGACTTACACCCTGGTCTGGGAGAGGTGATCTTCTCCGATGATTTCTCCAGCCCAGGTTCATGGTCTTTGAGCCGGACTTCGCAGGGTGGCGCCGCGCTGGGCCACAATGAACTCACCATCGCTATCCTCGAACCACGTACCTATATCTACAGTGTCCGCAGTGAACCGGTATTGAGCGATTTCTATCTCGAGATCACAGCCAGCCCGACCTTATGCCGGGAGACTGACGAATACGGNCTGCTGTTNCGGCTGACCTCTCCGGCCGATTTTTATCGATTTTCCCTGTCATGTGATAGTCAGGTGCGCCTCGACCGGCTGGTCAATGGGACCGCTTCTTCCCCTCAACCATGGATGTTCAGCGGCGTGATTCCCCCCGGCGCGCCCAACATCGCCCGTCTGGGAGTCTGGGTGCGTAGCAAGGAAATGCGTTTTTTCATCAACGACCAGTTCCAGTTTACCGTGAGTGATCCACTGCTGCCGAGCGGTAGCATTGGCGTCTTCGCTCGCTCGGCCGGGGATTACGCGGTAACTGTCAACTTCTCTGATTTAGTCGTTAGAGAGATTAGCCAATAAAATGTGAATCGTGAAACGTGATTCATAAATTCACGGTTCACGCATTACGCATCACAATTCACGGTTCACGCATCACATTTCACCTTTCACGCTTCACGCATCACGTTTTTTTCTAAACCAAATCCATATGCCCAAACGATCCTATACCAATCGCCTGAATGACCTCGAAGCAAAAGCCTGGCTAAAGTTCCAGAAATCGTGGTTTATCCACAATCCACCGCCGCGCGCAAAAGATGTGCTGCGCCATCCCGCCAAGTTCCCGGAGACGCTCGCCCAAGAATTCATCGAGTTTTTCACCAAGCGCGGCCAGGTCGTGCTCGACCCGATGGTCGGGACGGGTAGCACGGTCATCGCTGCCTTGCGCGCCCGTCGCAACAGCTACGGGATTGAACTCAATCCAACCTACGCCGATATAGCCCGCCAGCNGGTCACCGCAGAGCGCAGATTGTCAGATGAGGCAGATCTCCTGGTCAGCGAAGTGATCACCGGCGACGCGGCGCGATTTAGCCACTACGTTTCTTTGCACCAGATTCCGCCCATCGATTATGTACTTACCTCCCCTCCATACTGGAATATGTTACACGCCCATGGCGCTGAAACCCAAAAAAAACGCCGGGCCTCCCCTGGCCTGGACGTGATCTATTCCGAAGAACCAGCCGATCTGGGCAACATTCCCGATTACGATGAATTCCTGGTGCGGCTGACAACCGTCTATGCAGGTTTGCAGCCATTTCTGCGAAAAGGAGCCTACCTGACGATCATCGTCAAAAACATAAAGAAGGGCGGGGTAATCTATCCTCTCGCCTGGGACCTGGCGCGCCGGCTTGGGGAAACCTACACTCTCAAGGACGAGCGCATCTGGTGCCAGGATGATATCCGCCTTGCCCCGTATGGCTTCGGCAACGCCTGGGTGAGCAACACCTTCCATCACTATTGTTTGCAATTCAGAAACGATTGAGGGCTAATTTCGGATATAATTTGTCATATCAATGATTGTTAAAGGAAAAATCAGTGAAGCCTGAGTAATCCATGTACGACTCAATAAAGGAGGAACATAAGATGAATTCCGAGCTCTCAATTACCGTGAAATCGATGCAAGGTCAAGTGCCTGTCACCGTGTTTCACCTCAAAGGCGATATTGATGGAAAAAACTACGAGCAGCTGCAAACAAGAGCCAAAGAATCTTTCGATTCGGGCACCCGCCACCTGCTCCTTGACTTGAGTGAAGTCCCTTTCCTCAGTAGCGCCGGCATCCGCGCCTTGCAATATATTTTCACCATGCTGCGTACCGACCCAGCGTTCGAAAGCGATGAGGCCATCCGTAAAGGGATTCGGGACGGCACATTTAAGTCCCCGCACCTCAAATTGCTCAATCCCAATGCTAATATTAGCCAGGTGCTCCGCATGACAGGTTATGATATGTTTCTTGAGGTTTACAGCAATTTAGAGGCGGCAGTAAATTCTTTTTAAACATGCTTCCCCCCCATTTTAATTCCCCTATTGCAAAATTTAATATTAGTGTACAATTGTTCTGTAAAATACAGTGGGTGTCCTAGTGCTCTGCACCGGGCGGCGTTCGTCCGGAACCCTTGCCAGACCGCCCACTGAATAAGAAGGAGAAACCCATGTATCACACCCTCATCATCGTTGGGAACCTCGGCCGCGATCCAGAAATGAGGTACACGCCTTCCGGCCAGGCGGTGACCAATTTAAGTGTCGCCACCAACCGCCAATACACCGGCTCGGATGGTAATCCAGTCAAAGAGACGATCTGGTTCCGCGTCTCGACCTGGGGAAAGACGGCCGAAAATTGCAACCAGTATCTGAAAAAAGGCAGCAAAGTTCTGATCGAAGGCCGGTTAAATCCCGATCCTGCCACTGGGGGCCCTCGTATGTGGACTCGCCAGGATGGCACCGCTGCCGCCAGCTTCGAAGTGACCGCCAATACTGTACGGTTCCTCTCANCGCGTGGCGAAGAGGAAGGCGCATACGCGGCAGGCGAAGCAGCTGGAGTCGCCGAACAAGACGATATCCCCTTCTAGAGTTCACGGGGAACACGTCGATGTTCGGTAAAAACGAACCTGATTGAGCACTAAAGCCCATTCGGGAGACCTTTTTCCTGAAGATTAACTTTGAGGGGCGGAAGGGATGCATACGCTGGCTTTCTCTTCCGCCCCTCGAAGTCTATTTAGGCTATCTCTCCCATTGACCGGAAACCATCTCTACCCGGAGAAAGTAGATGTCTGAGAAAACTGCGCAGCCCGCACCCCCCACCTTTCCCCCCTTGGAAGTCCCCCCAGACCTTGAAGCGATTTATATCAACCTGGTGCGCATCGCCCATTCCCCTTCAGAGTTAATTTTTGATTTCGCCCATCTCTTGCCTGGCACCACTCCCGCCCGGGTGCGCTCGCGGGTGGTCATGTCGCCCTTAGGCGCCAAGCTGTTCCACCGCGCATTGACCGAAAACCTGAGCCGTTACGAGACCACCTTCGGAGAGATCAAGCTTCCCGGCGGAAAATCCCTTGCCGATTACCTCTTTCGCCAATCCCCGCCACCCGAAGAACCCCCTCACAAATAAGCTGCCATGAACCGCCTTGAAACGATCGCCGAACGCATCCACCAGGCATTCGAAGCGCGCACTGTCGCCAGGGATCGCGCTCTTTCCCAGGCTCGCACGCTCACCCGCCACTGCGCCAATGCCATCCGCGCTGTCCACCGTGATGAGCACGGCCTGGCTCAAAAGCAACTTGACGAAGCGAACCAGCTAGCCCAGGCGCTACGCGCCGACCTGGCTGATTTCCCCGGCCTATATTACGCTGGGTACACGCAGGATGCACTCAAGGAGTTTGCCGAGGCGAGCATCGTCTATGCTTTGGTAACCGATGAGGCTTTGCCCACCCCTCAAGAGCTGGGCCTGGAAGACGCCACGTATTTGAATGGCCTGGCTGAGGCAGCCGGTGAGCTGCGGCGGCGCTGCCTCGACATCTTGCGACACGGGTACTCCCAGGAAGCTGAACGCTTGCTGGGCCAGATGGACGACATCTACGCCGTGCTGATCACCATGGATTACCCGGACGCCATCACGGGGGGACTGCGGCGCCTGACTGACGTCGTCCGCAGTGTCACCGAGCGTACGCGCGGCGATCTAACCATAAGCCTACGACAGGAACATCTCGAACAAACGATGCGCCGCCTTGAGTCCAGGTTAGACAGTTAGGGAATGCGAACCATTCGTGCTTCAGAGATCGGAGCTTACCTGTACTGCCAGCGGGCATGGTGGCTTCAGCGACAAGGTTATGTCTCAGAAAACCAGGCTGAGTTAGCCAATGGTAGCGAGCTGCACTACCACCACGCCCGCCGGGTGATGGTGAGTGGTTTCCTGAGGCTGGTGGCTTACGCTTTGTTTCTTCTGGCGTTGGTGTTATTAACCATTTTCATTTCTGGGCAGCTGATCTAACCGACTATGCTTTGGCTGGTTGTCTTTTTCTTCCTGCTCGCCATGCTACTGCTATGGCTGTCTTCTCGCCAACGCCGCGCCGCTGGTCTGCCAGGCGGGCGCCTGGTCTACGTCGATACAAGCCAGTGGGGGCGGGTCGAAAAGCCACTGTATGACCCGATCCTGAACTTGACGGGGAAACCGGACTACCTTGTTGAGCAAGGCAATAAAATGATTCCCATCGAGGTTAAGTCAAATCGTATTTCGCAGGCACCTTACGACGCGCATATTTTTCAATTGGCCGCCTATTGCCTTCTCGTGCAGCGTACATTTGGCAAGCGACCGCCGCACGGGATTTTGCATTACCCCAACCGGACATTCGCCATCGATTACACCGCCGAGCTGGAATCCAGCTTACTCGATTTGTTGACCGAAATGCGCGCTTCAGAAAGCCGCAAAGATGTAGACCGCTCTCACCAATCTCCATCCCGTTGCCATCGCTGTGGCTTCCGCTCTGGGTGTGACCAGGCCTTAGAATAGACGGTTGTGAATCATAAATTGGCGGTAACCATTAAACTATAATGAGTTATCTACTCAATCCATCTCCATCCAACCACTGACCACTAACCACTGATACTGAATATTGGAAACTGGATACTGGATACTGATCCTTGATTACTGGTTATAATACATGTCACATGACTGAAAAAGCTTCAACCATCCAACGCATCGCCATCCTCGCTCACCCGCAGATTCCCGAAGCTGTCCCGGAGGCCGCAACTATCGCGGCCTTCTTGCAGGAATACGGCCTGCATGTTTCCCACGGATTGTTGAACGACCAAATAATTCGCCGGCAAGTGGAAACGAAAAGATGTGATGTAGTGATCGCCCTGGGAGGGGATGGCACGATGTTGCGCGCCGGTCATTTGTGTGGGCCCTATGGCGTGCCAATCCTTGGGATAAATATGGGACGCTTCGGTTTTCTAATGGAGATCCAGCAAAACCAATGGCAGGAAACCTTACCCCGCCTGTTGAGTGGTGATTTTTGGATAGAAAACCGCATGATGCTTTGCGCGGAACGATCCCGCGCTGGTGAGATGCTTGGTAGTTGGGATATTGTTAATGAAGCCGTCGTTAGCCGAGGCAGCTTCGTGCGCCCCGTGCACCTGGAAACCAGCGTGGATGGTCGCTTCCTCACCACCTACGTCGCAGACGGCTTGATCGCCTCCACGCCGACCGGTTCTACCGCCTATGCCTTGGCCGTTGGCGGGCCGATCCTGCCTCCAGAGATGCGCACAATTTTACTCGTCCCCATCGCTCCCCATCTTTCAATCGATCGTGCCATCGTGTTCGCTGAGGGGTCTTCGGTGAGCATTGTTGTCCACACTGCCCACCAGGCGGTGTTGAGCATCGACGGACAATTACCGATCGAGCTGGTAGATGGGGACTGTGTAAAGGTGTTCGCCAGCCACCATTCCTTGAAATTCATCCGTTTCCAAGACCCTGGATATTTTTATCGTAACCTTACTCCCCATATGAATCAAAACCCTTCCACAGGTAATTCTCGATGAGCTCACAGCCCCCCACGCTTTATTGCGCTAACCATCCTGATGTTGAAACTACCTTACGCTGTAACCGATGTGAAAAGCCCATCTGTGCTAAATGCGCTGTTCTCACCCCAACCGGGTATCGCTGTAAGGATTGCGTCCGCAACCAGCAAAAGGGTTTTGAAACTGCTCAATGGTATGATTACCTCCTGGCCTTTNGCGTAGGGATCATATTGTCATACATTGGCAGCCGTTTGGTTAGTTACCTGGGTTTTTTTACGCTTTTTGTCGCCCCGATCGCTGGGGTGATCATCGCTGAAGCCGTTCGCCTAGCTATTCGCCGCCGTCGATCGAAGCGGCTCTTCCAGGTGAGCGCACTCGCCGTGGCGTTAGGTGGTTTGCCGACAATACTCCGGCTGGTGATTATCATTCTTTCCTTATTTTCAGGAGTCTCAATAGGCTTCGGTTTTGTTTTGCCTTTGATCTGGCAGGGAGTCTATTTCTTCATCGTGACCTCTACTGTTTATTATCGCCTCGCTGGCATCCGAATCTAAACCGAGAGGCGCATAGAGCAGCATGCTCACTGAACTACGCATCGAGAATTTCGCTATCATCGACCGGCTGGTATTGCTCTTCAAGCCAGGTCTGGTCACCTTTACCGGTGAAACCGGTGCCGGAAAATCGATTATCATCGATGCCGTCGAAACTCTGCTAGGTGGGCGTGTCGACGCCAGCATGATCCGCAGCGGGGCTAAAAATGCTACCATTGAAGCCACCTTCCAAATCACACCGGCAGTGCGCGCGAATGTTCATTCCATCCTCAAGCGCGAAGAGTTGCTTGACGATCCGGATTATTTCACCCTGGGGCGTGAAATTCGCTTCGAAGGACGGAGCGTGGCCCGGATTAATGGACGGACGGTCAACGTTGGACTATTGCGTGAACTCGGCGACCTGGTCGTTGATGTCCACGGGCAATCCGAACATCTTTCTTTACTACGGGTGCGCGAGCATCTGGGATTGCTCGACCGCTATGCCGTTGTAGAGGATTTGCTCCACGCTTATAGCATCACGTACCGGCAGTTGATCAGCGTGCGAAAGGAAATACAGGAACTTCGCCTCGCAGAGAGCGAAGCCGCTCGCAGAATCGATCTGCTTTCCTATCAAATTAATGAGATCGAATCGGCTCGCCTGCAGCCTGGCGAGGAAGAAGATCTGCGCTCAGAGCGCACCCGGTTGGCTAACGCCGAGACTCTCGCCTCTCTGGCTCAGCAAGCTTTGACCAACCTCGATGAGGGCACACCCGAAGCCCCCTCGGCCATCGATCTCTTCGGCCAAGTGATGGATGCCCTGCAAGATCTGGCTCGGATCGACTCCTCACGCTCTGGGCTGGTGGAGGACATCCAGGGTACCTTCTCCAGCCTCACCGATCTGGCGAGGGATCTGCGTAGCTACTTCGAGAGCATCGAATTCAATCCAAAGCGGCTGGATCAGGTTGAGGAGCGACTCGACTCGATCCAAAACTTGAAACGTAAATATGGCGACTCAATTCCCGCAATCTTGAGTTTCGCGGCCAACGCCCGCCAGCAGATGGAGACAATCCAGGGAGCCAGTGAGCGTCTTGCTGAGCTAGCGATTCAAGAGGCCAATTTACTCGCCGAGCTCGGGGAACGTGGCAAATTGCTCTCCCAAAAACGCCAGCAGGCTGCAGGCCTGTTGAATCAGGAGATGGAGGCTGAACTTGCTGATCTTCGCATGTCCGGAGCTCGATTCAGCATCGACTTCCAGCAACGACCCGACCCAAACGGAGTACCCCTCACCGAAGGACTCCGCGTAGCCTTCGACGCCACCGGTTTAGAACGCGTGGAATTCCTGATCGCCCCCAATCCAGGGGAGGGGCTGAAACCTCTCGTTCGCATCGCTTCCGGAGGCGAAACCTCCCGGTTGATGTTATCGCTGAAGAACGTCCTGGCGCGCGCCGATAAGGTCTCCACGCTGATCTTTGATGAAATCGACCAAGGGATCGGTGGCCGGGTTGGCAGTATTGTCGGTCACAAGCTTTGGCGATTGGCACGCCATCACCAGGTGCTGTGTATCACCCATCTGCCTCAGCTGGCTGCTTTTGGCGAGCAACACTTACAAGTACAAAAGCATCTCCAGGACGGGCGAACCATCACCACAGTTATAGATCTCAGCGAGGAAAACCGCCTCCGGGAATTAGCCCAGATGCTGGGAGAAATAAGCTCNGCGACGATGCATTCAGCCCGCGAAATGCTTGAGACGGCGCACGCATTGACCGATTCAAAACCTACTTAANAAAATGAAGATTCTGATCTGCCACCGTTATAACAACCCGTTGGTGCTATACTTAGAGAAATCCAATCGCCCACTTGCTTGCAGGTTTCCGGGGGAAGAGCAAGAGGGGTCCTGCATGAGCCGACAGCAGTCTCGGGGGCGTACCGCTGTCGGCTTTTTAATATAGAATTTATTCATGCCCACCGTTTCCCAGATCATTCAGATGCGTCGGCAACGCCACGCCACAGCCCTCAGCAGCCCAACCAGCCGGGCTGGAAAATTGGGTATTGGCCTTGGTTTGCTGCTCTGCTTGATAGCGGTGTTCACCGCTATCGGGAGTACCTTCCTCTACGCCGGTTTGGCATCCGCCATGCCCTCACCAGAAAGCTTGCCTTTACTTTTGGAACCACCCTCCGGATTGTTATTACAGCCCACACGCCTTTATGATCGCACGGGCCAGCATCTGATCGCCTCCCTTCAGAATCCACGCGCAGCGCAACGGCGATATTTAACATTGGATGAGGATCAATCCANTCATCTGCCCGCCGCCCTGGCTATGGCNACGATCGCCTCTTCTGACCCCAATTTCTGGAGCCATGGCGGTTTTTCCTGGCAGGGCGTCAGCCAGGGTAACCATCCCACTTTGGCCCAAAAACTGGTTTCAGACTTGTTATTGTGGGATGAATCACCTGGGCTAAAGCGCGCTCTCAGGGAAAGGCTTTTGGCTGCACAGATCACCACCACTTTTGGTCGTCAGAAAATCTTGGAGTGGTACTTGAACAGCAGCGACTACGGCCAGCTTGCGTATGGCGCTGACGCAGCTGCACTCACCTATTTCGGGAAATCCGCAACCGACCTGACCTTGGCGGAGGCAGCTGCTTTAGCGGCTACTACCGAGACCCCCGCTCTCAATCTCATAGATGCACCCAAAGCCGCATTGGAGCGTAAGGATCGCCTCCTGGAAACTATGTTCGACCTTGGTTTCATCACTGCCACACAATTCGAACAAGCCAAGCAGCAAGCATTCATAATCCAACAGNCGGTAGAGCTCTCCCCTAATCTGGCTCCCGCCTTCACAAAGCTCGTCCTCGAACAGCTGGGAACATACCTTAATCCCTATCGCTTACCCCGCGGTGGATTGAGTGTAATAACTACCCTCGACTACAATCTTCAATCACAGACTGACTGCGCCACTGAAACCCAATTAAATCGCCTGAAAAGCCCTCAGCCAGGCGAAGTCCTGACTTGGGATCAGACGCCGTGCCAGGCCTCCCGCTTGTTGCCGACTCTCCCAGGCGAGAGTCTCTCTGCAAATACACATTTAGCCGCCAACGTGGTAGTCCTCGATCCTGCTCACGGTCAGGTTTTGGCGATGGTGGGAGATGCCTCACCTGGACAGGACCCGGCTCGATTGCCAGGTCACCCACCTGGATCATTGATGACCCCGTTCATCTACCTGACCGCCTTCACTCGCGGGATGAGCCCAGCTTCATTGATTTGGGACATCCCAGCTAGCCTGTTGGAAGGATTCGCAGATATACGCAATCCAGATGACCGTTTCCATGGTCCTATTCGTTTACGCATGGCCCTGGCAAACGACTACCTCGTGCCCGCAATTCAGGTTCTGGTTCAGATGGGACCCGAGCAAGTCTGGAGTATGGCGAAACAGCTTGGCCTGGCATCCCTCGAGGTACCCAACACAGAGGCAGCTTATCGCCTGCCTCTGCAAGGCGGTCAGGCAACCTTATTAAACATTGCCCAGGCATATGGTGTCTTCGCCAACCAGGGCGTCCTGGTAGGCCAGGCGCTTAATCCTCCTGCAGGGGATGATTCAACCTCTCGTCTGCATGCTCAAACCGTGCTGCGCGTTGAGGACCACCTGGGAAGAACATGGTTAGACTGCTCGCAGGAAANCGGTGACTGCCGCACCCTGCGCCGGTCAGTGATCAGCTCACAGCTGGCGTATTTGTTGACTNATATCTTGAGTGACGAAACAGCCCGTTGGCCGAGCCTTGGTCACCCAAACCCGTTAGAGATCGGCCGGGCTGCAGGCGCCAAAATCGGTCGCACCGTGGATGAGATTGATTCTTGGACAGTGGGCTATTCTCCTGGATTGGTCGTCGGCGTCTGGCTGGGTAACCCAGAATCGAAAACTCCTCCGATCGTGTCTCCAAAGTGGTCTGCTGGGTTGTGGCATGCCGTGATTCAATATGCGCTTCAGGACCAACCCAACGAAGAATGGACTGCTCCACCTGGCATCAGCCCACTTAAAGTATGCGATCCCTCTGGTATGTTGCCCACTGCCGATTGCCCTNTGGTGGTTGACGAAGTTTTTATAAACGGCAGCGAACCCTCGAGCACAGACACGCTNTTTCGCGCCTTTCAAATCAACCGCGAGACCGGTAGATTAGCCACCGCTTTTACACCCGCTGAGTTGGTCGAAAGGAGAGTCTACCTGGTGCTACCTCCAGAAGCCGAAACTTGGGCGCAATCAGCTGGCCTGCCACTTCTGCCAGAAACGTACGACGTGATCGATTCGGTGACAACCCCGGAAGCAAACTCAGCGATATCCTCTCCAGCCATGTTCTCCAGTGTTAAAGGCTGGGTTCCCATCCGGGGTCACGCCTCAGGTAAGGATTTTGACTTCTTCAACCTCCAGTTCGGCCAGGGGTTAAACCCCGTTAACTGGCTACAGATCGGCGAAGATAGCCACACTCCCATTGCGAATGGACAACTGNCTGTCTGGGATACAGCCGGGCTGAACGGGTTATACACTCTGCAGCTATTGGTAGTTGATCAAGACCAAAATGTAGATACAGCGACTATTCAGGTGACGGTTGACAACCAGCCTCCCGAAGTCTCCATTCGTTTTCCGGCAAGGGGTGAAAAAATACCCTTTCCAGAGACAAAGCTGCTTACCCTGCAAGCAGATGCCTCTGATGACCTGGGATTGGTGACCGTTGAGTTCTTTGTCGATGATCAAATGATTTTGTCATTAGCATTGCCCCCCTATGTCTCACCGTGGACGGTTGAGTTAGGCAGACACGTCCTGCGCGTGCGCGCTGTCGACCGGGCGGGAAACTTTAGCGAAGCCATCACAGAATTCTTCGTCGACCGATAACGCAAGTGACACCTTAACTCAAAAATTCCTCGTGGATTTTGAAATACTCAAGGGATGAAATTGTAAGGTAGGGGGAAAAAGAAACTCCCGGCGTCGTGTATAGACTCCGGGAGATAGATAATTATTATTGTCCCGTTCGAAGTTAGGGTGATTAAGGCAATGAGCCTATCACCTGGAAGGTGGCCAGGATCCGGTCCAGCGCGTCCCAATCGGCCGCTTTGGCGAGTTGCATCTCAACCAGGATCAGGAATGCCTGGGAATTGTCATTCGGCACAGCGGTAAGGACAACGTATACATTGCCTGAATCGCCACAATTTTCGAAAACATCGTACTTACCCCGGTAATAAGCGTCCTCGTAATCGTAACGACCGTTGAGTTTGCAATACTGCCGAAAGTAATCCCGCTCAACGTCGAGCAGGTTAACATACCCACCCAATTTAGCCAGGTCGTCGGAAGCTCCGAAGAAAACGCCGGACTCATCCCAATTGTCTTTCCAGGATTGGATATCCGCAGCAGCTGAGATTCCTGAGCCGATCGTCTCACCGTCGCTTTCCCAGTATGCGCCATTGATATCCGTCCACTCGGCGGGTACATCCATCTGGATCGCACTATAATCGTCGGTTACAGTGACATACCCTGAATAGGAACCGGTATCCTCGACACTCCCAACAACGCCAGGATCTATTGTGTTCTCGAAGGTTACAGCCGTCTCAAGTTCGCGCCCATTGATTTGACCGGTCAGGACTTCCTGGGTGGCGGAGCGCAAGACCTCGACGTTAAGGGTATCGCCAGGGTTATGGCTGCGTAGAATATCGCAGTAATCCGCCATCGTGCCATCCGTCGCTAAAACCAGGTTTTCCAGGGTCGTGATGATGTCACCGCCTGTCAGACCGGTTTTGTCAGCCGGCGATCCTGATTCGACACCGTAGACCCAGATACCTGAGAAGCCATCACCGGCGAATGCCTCACCATTGACGCCAAAAGTTTCTAAATCTTTCCCCGCTTTCAAATCGTCAACCACCCTCGTTGCCAGATCCCGCCCGATGGCGAAGTACTGGTTTGTTTCCCGGCCCCGGTAATTGATGCCAACTACCTTGCCATCCTTATCGAGCAAGGGCCCACCGGAGTTGCCGGGGTTAAGTGTGGCATCATGCTCAATCACAGAATCTACCGACGCCCAAGAGGTCTCTCCGCCGGCTTCTTCCTTCGAGACAATGCCTCTGGTGAGAGTGTATTCTGGCTCACCCAGTGGAAAACCGGCCGCGTAGACATCCGTACCAACGCTGATCGGCCCAGCGTGCCACTCCAGGTAAGGAAATCCTTCGCCGTCAATATCGATCACAGCCAAATCCGAGCATTCCGAGACGCCCAGAACCTTGGCGTTGTATGTCCGGCCGGTATCCCCACCGATCCAAACCTTGAGCAGCGCGGATCCCGTGACTACATGGTTGTTGGTGACGGCAAGCCCCGACGGATCAAAGATGAACCCTGACCCTCGCCCAGCCGCGTTGTATGACACGGTGAAGTCAGGGTTGACGAAAGTACCCTGCGACTCGATCTGGATCACCGCCTTCTGGACCTCCTCCAGGCTTGCCACGGCGCCACTCGCCGGTGCTTCGGTTACTTCAGGTTTGGGAGCCTCTGGGCTGGGCTGACTGGCCTCCGTCTCTTGCGGCTGCGCGGGCTGTGTGACCGGTGGAGATTCGGTTGTCGTTGGACCCCCGATGCTAAAGCCGCAGGCCAGCCCGACAACCAGTACGAAGGCTGTTAACCAAATTAAAGGTTTGAATATTTTTGTATTCATCTTCTTTCTCCTCATTTGAATAGAACGGATTGAAAGATAATTAAAGAACTTGACTATTTTTTTACCCCAGGGCCACCCCAGATTAAATTATATTCCCCGATCAATTATAGAATTGGACTGAGGGCAGTAGTATAGCAAATCTAACGTGAAAATGCAAGCAACTAACAAAACTATTATGATGATTTTCGGATGATATTAAGCGGAGTGTTAACGACAGTTAACGAATTAGTGAGGATTTGATCGATCTACGGCGTAGATAGAGCGCCGCCAGCCCCGTGGATAGGGCCAGGATCGCCAGGAAAACCGCCAGAATTCTAAGGGGAGTCCAGCCGGTCGGCTCAAGCGTGGTTATCGGTTTCACACTCGTTACAGAGACTTCAGCCTTGGCCTGGAGGCGCGGTGCGGGAGCCTGGTCAGCAGCACCCGCTTCTAATGACTCAACTGCCGCCTCAGGCTCCTGAGGGGCAGCTGGGGCAGGAGCCCCCAACTCGGCGACTACTGTGGCCTCCGCGGTCGAAACAGGCTCCTCGGCCGCAGTGGCTAATTTTTCAACAGGCTCACCGGTCTCAACACCTGGTGCGGCACTTTCAAAAAGGGTAGCTTCTGTGGATACAGGCTCCTCTACCGCGGCAACAGGGGTCTCGGCTAACTGAACAGCTTGCAGTGAAGCGATGCCAGGGGTACGCACCGTTATCAAATCACCGATCAGAGCCAGGATAAATAAAAAGGAAGCCAATGCTGAAACCAGGCGCAAGACCGGGTAGATGTGAGGTGGTTGTTTTCGCTCACCGACTATCTTCGGCGTCAGTGTGTAATTGCGTGGGGCACGCAGGAATGGCAAATTGCGCACTGCCGCTCGTGTTTGCCGGATCTGTTCGAGAACTGTTCGTAATTCCAACTCGGTCTGTAAACGCGTTTCAAGACGAGCACGCTCTCCCGTCGTGAGCTGCCCATCCAAATAGTTTGATAGCGCCTCCAGATCGCGTTCAGAAATCCGCATCGCCATGATACAGTCCTCGGTTAAGCTTCATTATCCAGACGCACCGCCGTTGGTAAAAGTTCCCGGAAACCCTGCAGGCACTCACGCAGCCGGCCACGCGCCCGCGCCAGTCGACTTTTTACCGTCCCTAACGGCTTATCGATCACAACAGCTGCCTCGGTATAATCCATGCCCTGAATATCAATCAGGGTAACGATAACTTTAAACTCTAAAGGCAATTTATCCAGACAGTGTTGGATCGCCCATCGCAACTCCGTCCTTTCTACGCCTTCTTCGGGTAACGCCGCTTCATCGGCAATCCAATGCGGCGATTCTATCTCTTCCCCTGTGTCGTCCATCGGTTCAAGCGGGGTAGTTGGCCGGCGTTTACGGCGGCGCAATTCGTCATAACAGGTGTTTGTGACGATCCGCAACAGCCAGGCTCGAAAGGATCCCCCCCGGAAGGAGCGTATATTATGGAAGGCCGAGATGAAAGCCTCTTGAGTCGCATCGTCAGCCGCCTGGTTGTCTGCCAATACGCGGTAGGCCTGGTTGTAAATGATATCCTGATAGGCCAGGACCAGGCGGTTAAATGCATCCAGGTCACCCCCGCGCGCGGAGTGGATCAAGGCATTCTCATCCATGCTGACGTACTACTCGCGAAACAACGAACCAGAATACCCCTCGCCAAACCAGGATAGCCAGGGCGGCGATCCCACCCAACACGAGGACAAACACCGGTAAGATTGGAGCATCCAGCCAGGCTCCGCGTAGCCAGGCAGCCATAGGAGCTGCTAAGACCATTGCCCAAAAAGGACGCCACAGCTGATGGGCATCGACTGCCATTGCGGCATCAAAGACCCTTAAGTGTGGCGCTACGAGCAGCCAGGCCACCATCAATGGTAGAAAGGTAGTCAACATCCTTGATCCAGCTGTGTCTAAGGTGCCATGACTGGCAAACCCAAATAAAGTTACTATCGCCAGTGTGAGTGCGTCTCCAACCAGGATGATGTAAACACGAGCAGACGGTGAAACACTCATGACAGCACCTATCCTATCGCAAAGACTGAAAAGGGGCAAGAGGATTCAGGCTGATTAGCCACTATTGCTCTCTTCTCCGAAGCCGGTTACAATCAAATAATAGGTGTTCATGAAGCTGCAATCCAACCCTCGCCAGACCAATCCCCGGGCTTTCTGGCAGCAACTCCTGATCCTTCTGGGCCTTGATTCGATTATTGTTTTTTTCGGCGCATTGTTATTGCGCGATTGGGGTCAGTTATCCAATCTTTACTTTTGGAGCAGTATTTTGCTGTTTATCATCGCGGCGATACCCATCTTTAGTGAGTTGGGCAGCAGCGCCAAGCTCGCTGGCAGGGCGGTCAGAAAAGGCGAAAAGGTTGGCCCTTTACTGAAAGAAAAACAGCCCATTTATGAGCGAGGCGCAAAAACAACTTACCTCTTTGGCCTGGCCGGTGTTTTAACCTTCATCCTGTCGATGCTCTCGATCCCCCTGGGGTAAATCATGGAATCTACAAATCGTCGTCTCATCATTGCTATTGGTGTCGTGATTCTCGTCGGCTGCCTGTGTCTATGCCTGATCAGTCTCGTTGTTGGCGGATATTTCTGGAAGTTCATTTCTGGAGACATAGTGACAAATCTACCAATCCCCACCTCGATGCAACAAGAAACAGCTATTCCCACGCAATCCACTCCAAAGACCCCGAATCCCACTTCTCCACCGACAGAGTTCTCTTCACAGTCCAGAAATATGACTGCAACTCCAGGAATTACTGCGCCTTCCCCAGGGTCTAACCTGCCGGCTGACATATCCAACCAGATGGACAAAATTCAGGAACAGGTGATCGAGTTGCGTGGCCTGGCATCTACCGGACCTGTGACGCGCTCTTTGCTCACCCAAGAAGGACTGCGCGAGCATGTGGTCAATGATTTCCTTAAAGACTATACGCAAGCAGAATCGCAAGAAGACGCTCTCGTTTTGGCTGCCCTCGGCTTGCTCGCGCCGGATTTCGACCTCTACGGCTTTTATGTGGAGCTCTATAGCGAACAAATTGCTGGTTTCTACGACGATGAAACTAATGAAATGTACGTCATCCAGGGCGAGGGTTTCCAAGGTCCGGAACGTCTGACTTATTCTCATGAATATACCCACGCCCTTCAGGATCAACACTATGGGACACAGGATGGATTGGGCTGTAATGACGACGCCTGGGAACAGGATTCGGAAGGCTGTGCCGCCCTTCAGGCTTTGATCGAGGGTGACGCCACACTCCTGGAGATCACGTGGCTCATTAATGACGCCACGCTCCAGGACAGGCAGGAAATCGAGCAATTCTACGTCAATCTAGACAGCCCTGTGTTTGACAGCGCGCCGGCCTTTATGCGAGAGGATTTCTTATTTCCATATTCCTATGGCCAACTTTTCGTCGAGCACCTGTATAAGCAAGGTGGATGGGATTCTGTTGACCAGGCCTATCATAACCAACCCGTCTCAACCGAGCAAATCTTGCACCCAGATCGTTATCCAGCCGATAGACCGGTGCCTGTCGACCTGCCTGACATGACTCGTGCCTTAGGCGATGGTTGGCGTGAGATCGATCGCGGCCCGATGGGCGAATGGTATACCTATCTCATCTTGGCCGAGGGGCTAGATCCGGCTACCCAGTTGAAAAAATTGGAAGCCCAAACCGCCAGTGAGGGTTGGGATGGCGATGCCTATGTCGTCTATTATAACGATCAGATAAAAGCGACTGCTCTGGTACTGCTAACGAATTGGGATTCGGCGCGCGAGGCGGATGAGTTTAGTCAGGCTTTTGAAAAATACGCATCTGCCCGCTTTGAAACCCCCGGCAGTACGCAATCTGACTTGAAGATCTGGGATTCTCCAGATAGCTCCAATCTATTTCGCAAAAATGGTGAGCAAACTACCTGGATCCTGGCTCCCGACTCCTCAACCGCACAAGCCATCTACGATATCTTAGTAACCCCTTAATCATGATCCGTGATCCGTGATGCGTGAAAATCTAAATTTACGTATCACGCTTCACGTTTTTCGCTCGACCTGGCGATGGGCTTCTTCAAGATAGCGGTGGATGAATAACTGATCTGGGTTCTCGGCTGCCAACCCTTCCAGGAAGGGAATCGCATCTCCCATCTGTCCAGCACTAGCCATATAATTGAGATAATTGGCGAGCTCTGCTTGGGCCTGGGTCACCTGCATCAAGCGCAGGTTTAACTCGATCAAGTTTATCCTTGCCCGCTGGTCGTCAGGTTGTAACGTCCGGATTTGTTCGTATACCCGCAACGCCTCCCGCCAATCCATGCATTGCAGATCAATATCGGCGATCCGGTGGAGGATCTGCACTATCAATACTGGATATTGCTTCGACTGGTTTGCTAACCGTAAGGCTTCCATGTAAGCTTCGCGCGATCGACTCAAATCTGCCAGGTTGTAATACACACCAGCCAGATGCTGATATTCCTGGATCGCCTCAACCACTTGCCCACTGGCGTTGAGAAGGGAGATTAAATGTTGGCGCGCGGCTTGTTCCATCGGCGCAGCCCGGATGATGCGACGCAATATTTGCATTGCGCGGGGGACTTCGCCCCGCGCGCTGTACGCATCGGCGATGACTGTGAATTTTTCTATCGCTTCCGGCAAGCGATCTTGTTGCAATAATAACTCACCCATATAAATATGTAAGGGTAAGAAGGTTGGGGCGTATTGCAGTGTAAAGAAAGCCTCTTCCATGGCAGAACGCTCGTACCCTAAACGAGCGAATTTGTGGATCAACATAATCGCTTCGACGATCCGCCCGCTGCGNGCCTGGCTGAGCAGCTCACCCAGGGGGATGGGGGGGGCNCCTTTAATATCAGCTTGCAGTTCTTTCCGNGCTTGAGCCATATGTTCTCGCCAGTCTGTTCGGACCAATAGACCGTCAATGCTATCATACAACCGGCCTTTCGCCTCCAGATCGGACTGCTGGGCCTCTGCCTCGACTAACGGTTCGTAAAGCTGCATCAATTCATCCGCCTGGTCTGGGGGAACGACTTGAGCATCGGCCCACTTCAGCGCTTCCATGTACTCGATAGCGGCCTCGTGCATTCGGTCTGTTTTCCGAAAAGCCTGTCCCAATAGCAGGTGCGCTGCCAAAGCAAAATCGACATGCTCTGCCGCACGATTCAGATAGCGTAAAGCGCTCTCCAGACGCTCTCCTCGCAAGCGGATCAGGCCGAGATCAAAATAAGCCGCGGGCGTGTCGAGTCCAGCATCTATGGCACGTTCCAATTCTTCTACCGCTTTCTCCTCTTGCTGGTGGGATTGGAGGTCCACTGCTAGGCTCAAGTGCTGTAAAATCTTCTCCTGGCTGGATGGTTTTGAAAACAGGTGTTTCGGGGTGCCGTGCATAAGCGCTTGCAATCCCCGGTACGGTTCGGATGGTTGCTCATCCTCCATCTGCGATAACACTATCTCCGCCAGGGTCGCCAAGGCCTTCTCCCGGGCTTCCTGGATCGGATCCTTCTCAGAAATCGCCTGTTCGGTAGGGCGCTGTTCCGGGCTCGAGGGTGGCGGAGCCTTTTGAAGTTGACTCGTGACCCTTGGCGAGCGGATAGGTTTTGGAAGCAATTTCCCCTCCTTGAGCATTACCAGGGATTGCTGGGCTTCCCGGCTTTGAGGCAATAACTGGAGCGCATGATTAACTGCCTGGATAGCTTTTTCGACCTCTCCTTTATGCTGAAGGAAGCTGGCAACGATCAGATACTCCGTAACGGCTTGTGGTTTACTCCCCCTCCGGTCATAAATCAAAGCCAGTCTGGAGTGGGCTGCCAGGTTTTTCTCGTCCAAGCGCGTCACTTGGGTCAAGTTGGCGATCGCTCTATCCACCTCTCCCCTGGCCAGGTAAAGCTCAGCCGCCCGCAGAGCAGCTTTGGTGCTGTATTGGACTTGATTGAGATGTTCACCAATCTGGGCGATCTTTTCCAAAGGCAAAGGCTCATCTGGAGAAAGCTCAGCGGCGCGGGAATAATATGGTAATGCCTCGCTGAACTGCTCAAGCTCAAATAAGGCCAGGCCCAGGCTGGTGAGCGCCANAGGGTGATCTGGAAATTCCTGCAACGCCTGACGGTAACAAGTCGCTGCCTGCTCCCAATCCTGATCCCAAGCTGCCGAATGGCCTTGATGCATAGCTTGCTGGAAGAGGTCCTTGCGTCCACTCATCGTTGATTCCTTATAAGAATACTTCAGGCTCTCACCGGCCACATCTCGTACCAATTGGGGCCGCAGCGCGCTTCGGTCTGTAAGGGTGCATTCAAGGTATAAGCTTCTTGCATTATCCGGCGCACTACGGCCGCGACCGCCTGGTGTTCTTCAGTTGGGCACTCCAACACCAGTTCATCATGCACCTGGAGAAGCATTTTGGCTGACAATCCGGCCTGGGCGAGGGCTATTGGTACTCTCAACATGGCGATCTTCATGATATCAGCCGCAGTTCCTTGAATAGGCGCGTTGATCGCTTCTCGTTCTTCCCGGTTGCGGATTGTCTGATTGCTCGGATTCTTTAGTCCCGGAAAGTACCGCCGTCGCCCCAGGAGAGTCTCCACGAATCCCTGTTCAGCCGCCAGTCTCCGGATTCCATCCAGGTACTTTTTTATTCCAGGGAACTGTTGGAAGTATGCCTGGACGAAGTTTTCTGCTTCAGCCAATGTCAGATCTGTCGCCCGGGTCAGGCCAAACGGGCTCATCCCGTAAATAAGCCCAAAATTGATCCCTTTAGCCCGGCTGCGTTGAGCGCTGGTCACCTGGTCTAATGTTACATTATAAATAGCCGCAGCTGTTGCAGCATGGATGTCTTGGCCTGTCTGAAATGCGGCCAACATCGCCTGGTCATTCGCCATATGAGCCGCAATGCGCAGCTCAACTTGGGAATAATCTACTGTAAGGAGGAGATATCCCGGGTCAGCGATGAAAGCACGTCTTACCTGCCGGCCAAGGTCAGTACGGATAGGAATATTCTGCAAGTTCGGATCGGATGAGGCTATCCGGCCAGTGACTGAACCCGTCTGGTTATAGGAGGTGTGAACCCGCCCGGTGCGCGGGTTCAACTGTCCTGGCAGAGCATCCACGTAAGTTGACTTCAGCTTGGACAGTTCTCGATACTCCAACACCCAATCGACCACTGGATGCACCCCACTCATCGCTTCCAGGGTACCCGCCGCAGTGGAATAAAAGCCAGTCGAAGTGCGTTGCGTACGGTCGGGAGGAGTTAACTTCAATCGATCGAACAACGCTTCAGAAAGTTGCTGTGGTGAATTTAAATTAAAATTCATGCCCACAGTATTGTGGATTTGGGCTTCGATTGTTCGCATCCGCTCGTTTAGCTCGGCTGACATTTGACCAAGGAACTCAATATCCAGAGCTATCCCGGCCATTTCCATATCAGCCAATACCGATACCAGGGGCATCTCAACTTCATCGAATAACCGGGTAGCCTGATTGTTCTCCAATTCCTCTTTCAACTGTGGGATCAGGCGTAGGGGAGCGACCGCATCATCGGCTGCATAAGCTGCTGCGACTTGGATGGGTACTTCTGCCATGCTGCGTTGATTCCTGCCTTTTCCAATCAGCTCTTCGATCTCGGTCATCTGCATATTCAGGCGATCCCAGGCGAGATTCTTCAAACCGAGAAACCTGGAAGCGGGGTTGATCAGCCATTCAGCGATCATNGTGTCGAAGGTAAGCGGTGCGACTCTCAAGCCTTGCCGTGCTAGGACCACAAAATCATACTTAACATTATGGCCGACCTTCGGAAGTCCTGGAGCTGTAAGCGGGACACGCAACGCTTCCAAGATCAAATCGAGCGGGAGCTGCTCGTCTTGAGCTGCGTGGTGCCCTACCGGGATGTAATACCCGCCCTCCTCATCGACAGCCAGGGAGATGCCCACCAGCTCGGCGCTCATCTGGTCGGTTGAAGTGGTTTCAGTATCGAACGATATTTGCTTGGCATGCTCCAGGCGTGCTAATAATTCATTCAAAGTCTGTGGCGTGTTGATAATCTGCACATTCGACTTATCCGTCGCGCGCTTGGTCTCCTGAACCTGCGCCGGATCAGTGAAAAGCGAAAGTTGTCGCCCGCTCCTTGCCGGAGTCCGTCCATAAGCATCTACTAAAGCCATCAACCGGTCGAATAATGAGCGGAATTCCAATTCACGGAATAAAGTCTCTACTTGGCGTGGGTCAAAATGATCGGAACGAGCCTGCTCGAGGTCAAAGGGAATCTCCAATTCGCTCACGATCCGGGAAAGATGCTGGCTCAAGTATGCTGAGTCGCGTCCCGCTTCTAATTTCTTCCGCAGGCTATCTGGAATATCATCCAGGTGTGCGTAAATATTATCCAGGGTGCCATAATTGGCCAATAAGGCTGCTGCCGTTTTATCACCGATACCTGTGACACCCGGGATATTATCGGATTTGTCGCCAACCAGTGCTTTGAAATCTACCACCTGGTCAGGCCTCACACCCAGGAAATCGAATACGTCCGATGGAAGATAATCCTTCGCGTCAGAAAGGGATTTGCCCGGCAAGCTGACGATGATGCGTTCATCAACCAGCTGCAACAGATCGCGATCGCCGGTGATGATTTTGACACCCATACCTTGCGCGACCACCTTCTTCGCCACGCTGCCTAAAACATCGTCAGCCTCATAACCTTCTGCTTCAAGCCGGGGAATATTGAACGCATCCACCAGCTGGCGCACCCGTTCAATCTGCACCACTAAGTCATCTGGCATCTTGGCACGCGTCCCTTTATAATCCGGGAACAGATCGTCCCGGAATGTTTTGCCGGTATCGAAGGCGACCATCAAATAATCTGGTCTTTCTTGCTCAAGGATGCGTAGCAAGACGCTGGCAAAACCATACACACCCGCAGTTGGTTCCCCGCCACGCGTAATCCAGCGATCTCCCCCACTGCCCCGCGTCAAGGCAAAGTATGTCCGATAAGCCAGGGCGTGCCCATCGATCAAGTATAATGTAGGAGGCATATTCAGAGTGTATCATGGGCCCTCAATGGGTGCAAGACTGTTGACAATAAACTTGTAACGTGATATTTTTGTTGTAGAATGGTCAAGGCCAAGCGGACGCGTCACACCTCCTTCGCTTTTATTCTGCTCCTCAGCCTGGCCGTGTGGGTGGGTAATCCTGTTGCCGCGCAAGAAGAAGAGCCTCCCAAACGCCAAACCACATCTGTGGTGGCGATTAATGAGTATGAATGGTGGTTGATCCGTTGGACGGATAACCTGACCGTCTGCCAGGTGCTCATCGACCATGACGGTATGCCAACCGGAGAGGAGGTCTACGCGGATTGTAGTCAAGAGGTGTACGACGAGTGGATCACAACCCCTCCGTGTGTGCAGGCTCAGACAGGCGAGTCGACCTTCTTATGTCCAGGTTTATATCTCTACAAAGTAGGATTCCAGGCCGGGGAACAGAATGTAACCATTGATTTGCCCGCTCCATCCGTATGGCTTACCTTAACGGGTTGCTCACCCACTCCTCCCCAAAACCTTTGCGCGGGAGTCCCAAACCTTCTACTCACTGGCGAAGAACCGCTCCCCAACGAGCACATCACAGCCATCCACATAAATTTCGAAGATCAATCCCTTACTTGTGAAACGGAAGTCTGCGAAATCCTCCTCCAACCGACACCCTTAAGCGGGACGCTAGTGGAATTCTGGGCTGACTCTAGCTTTGGAGATTCCAGCGAACATTTCACCGCCCAGCTGCGTGTGCTCGAGAGCGGCGTTCCTGGTTCTCCAGGCATGGGTGGATGGTACGTAGATGTCTTAAGTAGCCAGTGGCGTGGTGGACCGGTGGAGAGCTGCGCCCAAATCTGGCAGGCTTTTCCACCCATCGGTGGACCACCTTTCTGGCTTTCAACCCCCACTCAAGAACAGCTCCTGGCTTCAGATCAGCCTTACCAATACCTAGCAGGCAGGTTAATTTCTCAGGGATTGGTAAATGCGTCGGAATGCCCCGGAAACGGCCTGCTCACCAATGGCTACGCCGACGCTTGTGGATTAAGTAAAGCTCGGCCATTAGTGGACACCTGGCAAAACCAATTTGACCCGCGCATCCTGCAGGTCGCTCAAGAGCTCGGTCTTCCAGCACAATTATTGAAGAACGTATTTGCCCAGGAAAGCCAATTCTGGCCAGGTATTTTCCGCGTCGCCCAAGAATTCGGATTAGGCCAGCTCACGGATTTAGGAGCAGATACTGTCTTATTGTGGAACCCGGCTTACTTCGATCAATTCTGCCCCCTGATGCTTGCTGGTGAAGTCTGCGCCCAGGGATACCTGGGAATGGAAGAGGATGAGCGCGCTATCTTGCGCGGAGCGCTGGCAACTCAGGCGAATGCGGATTGTAAAGATTGCTCTTCTGGGATCGATCTAACGCACGCCGATTCAACGATAATGCTTTTCGCACAGGGGATATTGGCAAACTGCGAACAAGTCGGCCAGACGATCGTCAATGCCACCCTGAGCACGCCTGGCCAGATCAGCAGTTATGAAGATTTATGGCGCTTCACCCTGGCAAATTACAACGGTGGGCCGGGCTGTCTTTCATTTGCCATCCACTCCGCTTGGGGCTTGCGCGAACCCATGGATTGGGAGCATGTCTCAACTCACATTACCCAAGCCTGCCAGGGGATGATCGCCTACGTCGATCTGGTTGCCCGCTAAGGCGATTATTTCAGCGCCCTTACCAGATCGAGAAATTCCTCCCATTCTTCTGTAAAGAAATGTAGGGTNACGTTATTCAATTCCAAATGGTAGGTGGTTTCCCCATCGGGTTCTTCGGCGCGCCATGCGATAAAGTTCTCGGTTTCAGCGATCGTATTGGTCGCTAATTCAGGATCGTCTTTCGCCATCTCTTTTCTCTCCATTACACCAAGGCCATTTACTGTTGATTAAATCCGCTTCTGGGCAAAAAGAGCCATCATCAAACCGATACTCTTAGTCCATAGACATTAAGGGGCAGGTAGGACAAACCAGGGACTGACAAAACCACCCAGATACCGCACCTCAAAATGCAGATGAGCGCCTGTTGAGTGGCCTGTGCTGCCAGCTGATCCGATATATTGGCCTTGGTATACGCTGCTCCCACAACTTGCCCCAACCGAGTTGAGATGGGCGTACAAAGTTTGGTATCCATTACCATGATCGATCATAACCATGTTGCCATAGCCGCCAAAAGCCCCTCCGGCAAATACCACAACCCCACTATCCGCGGCATAAACCGCTGCTCCCAGGCCGGCAGCGATATCAATCGCCAAATGTCCAGACCAGTAGTCGTTCCCGGAAAGGGTGTGATTATCTGCTGGCCAAACGAATCCACCAGTCCCATAAGCGCCATCATAGCCGCCCGGGCAAGTCCCTGCCCCGTACAAGGAACTTGACACGCCGGCCCTGCCGCGCGGGATCGTGGGCACCAACCACTGGCGGTACTCTCTCTCCCCGCCTGGAACCATAACATATGTACCGGGTTCTATTTCAGGATTAGTCAGATCCAGTCTATTTCCGGACCAATCAAGGATCTCATCGGCTTTGGTTTTGAAGCGTTCCGCCACGCCCTGGATCGTATCCCCTTCCTGCCACTGGTAGAGGACGCCATCGACCGGTGGGATTTTAAGCTCTATCCCTGGCGACAGCTGGTCAGGGTTATCGTTGAGAGTGTCATAGTTCGACCAGAGAATGGTTTCTGGTTTGAGTCCGAAGGATTGGGCAAGTCCAAATACAGAATCGCCCGTCACGACCGAATAATCTAATACATCCTGGCGCGGCCTGCTCGGAATAACGGTATGCAGTTTAGTATGCCTTGGAATCGCTTGCAACTCAGCATTCGGTTGCAATTGAGGCAAAACCAGATTGACTATCTCCGCTTCCACCTGTACAGGGCTCTCCGCCTGGATTGGAACCTCTGCCTGAGCTGAACGCACTCGCCAGCCAAGGTAACCAGCAAAGAGCATGAGACCGCCGGCAAGCACCCACGACCCCCAATACAACCAACGACCCCCTCTGAGAGGT
>C687J29651_10000076_pt1 | contig 32855 bp, 30 predicted proteins | sample RifCSP13_1_FD_29651 | JGI IMG/M metagenome (IMG submission 29651) | reverse complement strand
GCCCCGGCACCGCGGTCGAGTTCTTCAAGGTCGCCGCCGACCCGAGCGGCTACGGCGAGGCTGGGGAATACGTCGGCTCGGGAGTCGAGGGCTCCGGTGACGACAGCAACAGCGAGGTCGGCCTGGTCGACGCCAGCGCCGGCCAGTTCACCTTCACGTTGGCGCCCGGCTCGCTCGTCGATGGCGACAGCCTGACCGCTACCGCCACCGGAACCTCAGGCAACACCTCCGAGTTCGCCCAGAACGTGACGGCAATCTCCGTCGCCTGCACCGTTCAGCAGATGGGGATCGGGACGAACACCGGGAATTCGGTGACGGCCAGTTACCCAACTCCGCCGACGGTCAACAACCTCCTGGTGGCTATCGCCAGCAATCGCGACTCAAGAACGGTGAATACGCCTTCCGGCTGGTTCGTGGCGATCTCGGAGACGAACGCCCCGCCCGGCCAGGCGATCTTCTATAAGTTTGCCGGCCCCTCCGAACCCACCAATGTCACCGTCACTTACGGCGGCTCCAACACGCGCCTCGGGCTGCGGGTCTATGAGTACTGCGACATCGACAGCGCCGTGGCTCCCCTCACCGGGTCCGCCACCGGGTCGGGCACGGCGGTGGCCTCGGGCAACGTCACGACTAGCCTGGACGACTCGCTGATCGTGGCCGGGCTGGTGACGAACGCAGAGACGTCTTTCTCCCAGTGGACCAACGGTTTCTCCGAGTTGTCCGATTTTCCCAATATCGGCGGCTCCTCGTCCACGCGCTCGACCTATAGCGCCGCAGACCTGCATGTGGGCAGCGCCGGGACGTACTCCACGACGGCGACGGCCGGCGTCTCCGGGTCTTGGCGCGGCCAGATCATCGCCTTCGCCAAGCGCCTGCCCCTGACGCTGGAGCAGTCCGCCTACCGTTGGTTCGCCAACCAGGATGGGATTGCGGCCTTCGGAAGCGGAGGGGTCGTCACCGGGAACTCCTCCAGCATCGCCGCCTACGGGATGGCCACCGACACTTTCGTCTACATGTATGTCGTGGGAGCGGAAACCGGCCCCAACTGGCGCATCGAGAAGCGCCGCTTGGTCAGCGGTGCTCTGCAGGCCGGGTTTGACACTGACGGAATCATCAACGGCGCCAGCGCCAGCCAGCAGGCGGAAGATATCGCTATCGACGGCACGTACATGTATGTCGTGGGCTCCGACGACGGCGGCGGCGGCACCTGGCGCATCGAGAAACGCCGGCTCGACACCGGCGCGCTCGAAACCGCCTTCGACGTCGACGGAGTCATCACCGAGACCATCGGCGGGACCGCCCTCGGCGTTGCCATCGATGCCACTCACATGTACGTCGTCGGGAGCGACTCGGCCGGACTGCGCATCGAGAAGCGAAGCCTCGCTGACGGGTCGCTCGACACCGCCTTCAGCACGGACGGTATCGTTACTGGCGAAGGCGGCGACGCCGCCAACGAAATCGCCATCGATTCGACTTACCTGTACCTGGTCGGCGAAGAATCCGCACCCACCTGGCGCATCGAGAAGCGCCGGCTCGACAGTGGTGCCCTCGAGACGGCCTTCGACGGCGACGGGATCGTCAGCGACGGCGTCGGTCTGCAGGCCCGCGGGATCGCCATCGACTCGACCTACCTCTACGTCGTCGGCGACGAATCGCCCCTCGGGGACCTCGATTGGCGGATCGAGAAGCGCCGACTGGATGACGGCACACTCGATTCGAGTTTCGACGGCGACGGGGTGGTGAGCAGCCCTGGTGGATATCGAGCGTTCCAGGTCGGCCTGGACGCAACGTACCTGTACGTTGTCGGCGACGACGAAGCCGCTGGCTCGGGGAACTGGCGTATCGAGAAGCTTCGCCAGGACACGGGCGCCTTGGACGCCGGCTTCGGCACCGCGGGCGTCGTGACCTCAGCGCCGCTGAGCGAGAGTGCACGGGACGTGGCCGTCATCCCCGGCGGCAGCAACACCGGCCTGTATGTCGTCGGCAACGACGGCGGGCCGGACCTACGTATTGAGAAGCGGCTGATCTCGGACGGCTCCTTGATCCTGTCGGAGATCAACGTCGGGGCTCCGCTTGCGGTGCAGGACACACCTGCTACCGCCCCGGTCCAGTTGACCCCCTTCCGGCTCCGCCTGCTCGTCCACGCCGGCGGCACCGAGCTCTGGCTCGACGAAGGGCAGTTCAAACTGCAGTTTGCCGTTCAATCCGGGACCTGCGACGCCGGGTTCGACGGCGAGACCTATGCCGACGTGACTGGCGCCACGGAGATCCGCTACTACAACAACGCTGTCGCCCTGGATGGCTGGACGCTCACGGCCAACGGCAATGATCCAACCCATGGGGCCGATCCGGTCGTGGCCCAGACCTACAATGAGTCTTACAACGACTTCAGCAACTCCGTCTCCGCCTTCGGGCCGAACGAGGATGGCCTGTGGGATTTCGCCCTGGTCGACTCCTCGGCGCCGACCAACACGACCTACTGCTTCCGGGTCGTGCGCACCGATGACTCTTTGATCGATGCCTACAGCCAGGTTCCGGAGATCGTCACGGCACCATGAACCCCCTACGGATGACCCCGACGAATCCGCTGGCTGGTCGACCGAACGAGCCGCGACCGGCGGGAACGGGATGAGGGAAATCGCATGGCCACTCTAAAAGCACTCGTCTGCGACGACGAAGCCCCCCTGCGCGACCTGATGGCGCGCCGGCTGGAGAAGCTGGGCCTGGAGGTCGAGCGGGCCGAGGATGGGAAGGACGCCATCGCCCACCTGGAGCGCAACCACTACGACCTGCTGGTCACCGACATTTACATGCCGGATGTCACCGGGCTCGAGCTGCTGCAGCGGATGAAGGCGCTTGACCCCCACGCGCAGGTCGTGGTCGTGACGGCCTCGGCCACGCTCGACAATGCGGTCAAGGCCCTCAATGACGGTGCCTTCGCCTATCTGACCAAACCCTTTGACCACCTCTCCGTTTTCGACAACGTCGTCTCCCGGGCGATCGATTTCCGTCGGGCCATTCTCGACAACTTGCGTATGGCCGAGGTCCAGCGCATGCGCGGCGACATGCTGGAGAAGGAAGTCGCCGGGCGGATCCGCCAACTCAAGCGGACGCAGGAGTATATGGCGACGCTGTTGGCCTGCCTGCCGGTGGGGGTGGCGGTCATCGATGAATCCGGCCGCGCTGCCCTTCTCAACCCCCGGGGCGAGGCCTACCTCGAGGAAATCCTTACTGGCGGAGACGCCAGCATGCGGCAGCTGCTGGAGTCGGTGCCGGCCGTGGAGGGACACCGCCATGGCGAAGTGGAAGTCGGAGGGCGCCGCCTCGAGCTCTCTCTTTCGGATCTGGCCCTCCCCGGTGATCAACATCAACAGGTGCTGATGCTGCGGGAGCAGGAGAGCAGCGCCCCGGCGATGGGGAGCCTGGTCCAGGAAGCCCTGCTCAATCTGCGACGCGGGCTGATGTTCATGGCGCGTCGCGAACAAGACCCCAGTTCGCGGAAGATCATCAAAGGCATGGCTGTCGAGGTCTCCTCGCTGGCCAACCTGCTCGACGTGGAGCTCCTCCCCGAAGTCGGCGCGGCCTCACCTCCCGAGGGGCCCGAAGAGGGGGCGACGAGGATTCTGCCGCCCTCGACTCCGGACGACGAGCTGGCTTTGGCGTCGGCTGTCCTCCCGACCGAGCCAGTCGAGATGATGGCGGCTCCGGGGAACGGCAGGGACCTGGTCCCTTACCCCTCCACCCCCGAGCCTGTTCCGGAGTCGGTCGAGGCTCAGCTACCCAACACTGGGAGTCTGCTCTTGCGCAAAGGTATGTCGATGGTGCTGGAAGGCCGCATCAAGAGGAAGAAGCCCTCCGCCGAGCCGGCTCCCAGCCCAGAGGACGCGGAGAGGATGCAGCAGAAGATCGAGCGTTGGGCGCGGTCCGGCGCTTCCGCCGGCGAAGCTTCGGAGGACGACTTGGAGTCGGCTGACGAGCCGGCTGCACCCTCGGTCTGGCCGCCGCCTCTGCCTTCGTCGAACGGAAAGAATTAGTCAGCGAGAAACCGGGTTTCTTCAAGAAACCCGGTTTCTTGTCGCTTACGAGTCGAGCGGCCAACTCGGCAACACGTCGATGTCGAGCGCGTCGCGCTGGCCGGTGAGGAAGCGTACGTGGCCGGCGGCGGCGGTCATCGCCGCGTTGTCTGTGCACAGTGACAGCGGCGGAACGCGAGTGGGAATCGGACTCCGCGCGGCCAGGCGCTCCCGCAGCGCTTCATTGGCCGAAACCCCGCCCGCCATGAGAATCGTACGTGCCTCGAAAGCTTCGGCGGCGGCCACGGTCTTCTCCACCAGGACTTCGACCACCGCCGCCTGAAAGGAAGCCGCCAGATCCGAGGTCGGAAGCCCGGCGGCAGGAGTCTCGATCCCGGCGCGAACCTCGGGCTGCAAGGCGCGCACTTCGCGAAGCACCGCCGTCTTCAGACCGCTGAAAGAGAAGTCCCAGGTACCCTCTAGCCAGGCGCGCGGGAAACGATAGGCTTGCGGGTTTCCTGGGCGCGCTTCTTGTTGGATGGCGGGCCCGCCGGGATAGGCGAGGCCGAGCAGGCGCGCGACTTTGTCGAAGGCCTCGCCGGCGGCGTCATCGAGCGTTCCTCCCAGACGCTGGTAGATCAAGTGGTCTCGCATCAAGACCAGCTCGGTGTGGCCTCCGGAAACGATCAGCCCCAACATGGGGAAGGCCGGCTCGGGCTCGTCCTCCACCAGCCAGATCGAGTACAGGTGGGCCTCGAGGTGATTGATTCCGATCAAGGGGAGCCCGCGCGCCAGCGCCAGACCCTTGGCGCAATTCAGTCCGACGACGAGCGACCCGGCCAGGCCCGGCCCGCGGGTGACGGCGACGGCGTCGATCCCTTCCAGCCCGACATGGGCCTGGGACAACGCCTCCTGCACGACCGGCAGGATGGCCTCGATGTGCATGCGCGAGGCGGCCTCGGGAAAGACCCCGCCGTATTTGGCGTGCACGCCCACCTGAGAGGCGACCACGTTGGAAATGATGCGGCGTCCGTCTTCGACGACGGCTGCGGCCGTTTCGTCGCAAGAAGTTTCAATTCCGAGGAGTCGGGAAGGGCGCGAGTCCTTGGAGGCGGGCAGGGGTTCAGCCGGCACGACCGGCCGCTCAGGTGCGGCGCGGCTTGGTCTTCTTCGATCGGGAGGGCTTGCTCGCTTGGCCACGTGGGCTCCGTCGCATCGGGAGGACGAGGTCCATCGGGTAGGGGGCCAACACCTCAGGACCCTCGCGGCCGATCCAGACCGTGTCTTCCAAACGGACTCCGAGGCCGCGCTCCGGATAGTATAGCCCGGGCTCGATCGTGACCACGTGGCCGGGCTGCAGGAGGTCGGGTGGCTCCAGGAGCATCGTCAACCAGGGAGCCTCATGGATCGCCAGCCCCACGCCGTGGCCCAGGGAATGGACGTATCCCGCACGCGTTCCCGGCGTCGATAACACGCTGGGATGACCTCGGCCTTCGAACAACTCGCAAACGGCCCACTGCAACTCGCGACCGCTGGCTCCGGGCCGAGCCTGCGCCAGGCCCAGCCGATAGGCATCCAGCACGTCCTGGTACACCCGGGCCACGTCGTCCGAGGCGCGGTCCAGGCACCAGGTGCGGGTGAGGTCATAGAAGTAGCCTCCGCCGCGCTCGCAGGGAAAGAGATCGAAGACGATCGGCACGCCGGTCGGCACCGGCTGATCGTCGATGCCGGTGCTGTGNGGGACCCCGGCATCGTGNCCGACGGCGAAGATCGTTCCTTCCGGATTCTCCGCGCCGCGCTCCGCNAGCCATAGGTCGATGCGCCGCTTGACGACGCCGATGGTGAGCGCCTCCCCCTGTCGATCCACGAGGATTCCTCGGCGGGCTTGATGCGACGTGAGGAAATCAGCGACGCGGTCGATGACGTCCACCGTGATGGCGCCCATGCGACGGATGCGGTCGACCTCAAAGGAGTCCTTGGTCGCCCGGGCGCGCGCCAGCGGTGAGGCGGAGTCTGGAAAGGCGACGATCTCCAGGCCTGGGAGCCGTCGCGCCAGCCGACGAAAGGTCTCGATCGCGTCGCCGACCTCGCTCAGCCCTTGGACCTGGATCCGTCCGAGCAAGTGACTGTCACGCAGGACATGTTCGAAGGCGATCGCCTCGGACTCCAGAGGATCGCCCCCCGCCTGGCGAGCGAAAGCCGCCCAATCGAGGGCGTTGTAGTGCAGGCCGGCGCGCGCCACCTCGTCGCGTTCCATGTCGCTGCAGTAGAGCACCGCCGGCGAGTTGCGCCGCCGCGCTAGGATTCCCGAGCCGACGTGAACCAGTCCGGTGAAGTACGCCATGCTGGGATTGCGCGCGGCGGCGCCGATCACGATCAGCCCGTCCAACCCGGCTTCTTCCAGATATTGGTCTAGGCCTTCCTTCATGATGGCCCTCGGAATTCTTCGGGGATCGGGCTTTCGCCCTCACCTCCGGACCCTATCTACGGGGATTGCGAGTCCGCCTCGGAGGTCACCAGAGCGGGCTGGCAACTCCAAGGGGTGTATGGCCTCACCCCCTACCCCCCTCTCCGCGGTGCATTGGGTTTTCTCCCCAAGCGGGTTATGCGGAGAGGGGGATGGAGTCTTGGAGGGGTTGGGGGCCGAAGGCCCCCAACCCCTCCAAAAAGAACCTCCCCTCCCCCGGCCTCCATTCCTTTGGCGCTCCTTCCCTCAATGCCGGGGGAGGGGTGGGGGGTGGGGGCCGCATCAAGCCTACTTACATCGCGGATTGGTCGGCCAGCCCTGTACTCGGCCTTCTGAATCACTTTGATGCTCCGTCGGGCCGACGGGCATCTGGAAGCACCTGACGCACGGCCTCGATCAACGCCGTGTCCTGTTCGGGTAGAACTGTGCGCGGATCGAGCAGGACCTGATCGGCATCGACGCGCGCGACGACGGCTGGATTCGCCCGCCGCAAGGCCGCCGCCAGGTCATTGGGATGATCGGCGGCGATCGCCAGCGCCCAGGTTGGGAGGGTTTCTTCCGGAAGGCTGCCTCCACCTACCGTGGAGCGCGCCAGGCGGACCTCGCCGGTGCGAAGCTCGGCCGCCCAGCCCTCCGCCCGAGCTCTGATCTCCACCTCCGACATCGCGATCATGCGCCAGACCGGAACTCGATCCACCGCCTCACCGCGGGCGTAATGAAGCAGTGTGGCGTGCAAGCCGGCCAGACAGAGTTTGTCGGCGCGCACCGCCCGCGCCAGCGGATGAGTCTTCAGTTTGCCGATCAGCTCAACGTCCCCGGCCAGGATCCCGGCCTGCGGTCCGCCCAGCAACTTGTCGCCGGAGAAGGCCACCATCGAGGCTCCCGCCTGGATGGATTCTTGCACCATGGGCTCATGCGCGAGGCCGAACGCCTGGGTCTCCAGCAGCGCGCCGGAACCGAGATCGTCGATGACCGGGACGCCGGCATTCCGTCCCAGCTCGACCATCTCGACCAGGGTTGGGGCGGCGGTGAAGCCGACCTGCCGGAAGTTGGACGAGTGCGCGCGCAGCAGCAAGCCGGTTTTCGGGCCCAGGGCGGCTTCGAAATCGCGTCGATGGGTGCGGTTGGTCGTTCCGACTTCCACCAGCTTGGCGCCCGACTGGGCCAGGACGTCCGGGATGCGGAAGCCGCCGCCGATTTCGATCAGTTGGGACCGGCTGACGACGACCTCTTTGCGGCGGGCGAGGCCCGTCAGCGCCAGCAATAGCGCCGCGGCGTTGTTGTTGACGACGAGAGCCGCCGGGGCGCCAGTCACCTGGCACAACAAGGGTTCCAGATGATCCTCGCGGCGACCGCGCTCGCCGCGTCCGAGGTCGTATTCGAGGGAGGAATATGCGGAGGCGGCGGCCAGCACCGCCTGCTGGGCGTCGGCGCTGAGCACGGCGCGCCCGAGGTTGGTGTGCAGGATGACGCCGGTGGCATTGATGACGGGTTGCAGCGTGGAGGCGAGCCGCAGGTTGAGCCATCGTCGGGCGCCTTCGATCAGACCTTCCGGGGCAGGGGCGGCCGCGCCCCGGCGAAGGACGGCGCGTGCCCGGTCGACCTCGAGGCGAAGGGCTTCGACCGTCAGCGATCGTCCGAAGTCGTTTTGCAGCTCGGCCCCACCATCGCTTTGGAGTAGGCGCTCGATGGACGGGAGGTCGCGCAGCGTCATCGACTCGGCCGCCACAGAGTGCGCTCGGTGAGGCGGATCAAAGCCTCGATCAAGCCAAATCCCAGCGCGATGGCCAACGCCAGGCCCAGGCTGAGGGCCCGGTTGATCTGGAGCCAGGTGCACAGCGAGACGTACAGTCCGGCCAGCAGTCCCTGCCGGAGCAAGACCGAAGGGCTCGCCGGCGCGCCGCGGTCGAAGCGGCGATGGAGCAGCCAGACAAAGGGCAAGGAGGTTCCGGTGGCGGCGGTCGTCAGCAAGAGGAAGAACAGCCAGCGCGGACCGATCGTCGGCAGCGCGGCGTTCACCAATAGGATCAGCCCGACCCAACCGATGGCGGCGAGCAAAGCCGCCGCGATCATCAAGCTGCGGTAAGGGGCGATGGATGGACTGGACACAATCGGAGACGATTCAACTCGTGTTGGGCATTATAGCCCAGCCATCCCGCGCACCTGCCCGTCTGTCATCGGCGCGTCGTTATAATGCGCCGGAAGATCCCATGTCGCTGTTGAGCGCTTCCGATCTGACGAAAGCCTACGGTGCGCAGGACGTCTTTCGTGGCGTCACGTTTGCCGTCGCGCATCAAACGCGCGTTGCCCTCGTCGGCCCGAACGGCGTCGGCAAGTCGACGTTGCTGGCGTTATTGGCCGGCGACGAGCGCCCGGATGGCGGGCGCATTCAAAGAGCACGAGGCCTGCAGATCGGCTTCCTGCCACAAGACGGGGGGAAAGTCGGCGGTAGCAGCGGGCCGAGCGAGACCGTATGGGACTTCTGTCTGAACGCCTTCGGCGAGTTGCGACAGCAGGAGCTCTCACTCGCCCGCCTGGAGGCCGAGATGGCCGACCCGCGGCGGACAGAACAGGCGTTGTCGGCCTACGCACCGCTTCAGGAATCCTTCGAGCGAGCCGGGGGATACGAGTATGCCGGCCGCACGCGACAAATCCTGCGCGGCCTTGGCCTGGGAGCGGAGCTGTGGGATCGTGCCCTGAACGGACTCTCGGGCGGAGAGCGAACACGCGTGGGGCTGGCGCGCCTTCTGCTGGAAGACCCCGGCCTGCTGCTTCTCGATGAACCCACCAATCATCTCGACCTGGAGGCGATGGAGTGGCTCGAGTCGTGGCTGCGCGATTGGCCGGGGGCCGCGATCGTCGTTTCCCACGATCGCTATTTCCTGGACCGGACGGTCGGCAGCGTGTGGGAACTGACGCCCGAAGGGATCGAAGTCTACCCAGGCAACTACTCGGCCTACGTGAGGCAGCGAGCCGAACGGAGTCTTGTGCACTCGCGCGTCTACAACGCGCAGCAGGAGCGCCTGCAACGGGAGCAGGAGTACATCCGCCGAAACCTCGCCGGACAGAACACGCGCCAGGCGAAAGGCCGCCGGAAGCGCCTGGAGCGCTGGCTCGAGGAGGAAGCGGTCGACAAGCCGGTGCAGACGGGCGGCCCACGTCTTACGCTGGCCGCCGCGCCGCGCGCGGGAGAGGAGATCCTTGAAACCGAGGCCCTGGTCATCGCGCATCCGAGCCGCCGTGAACCCCTCCTTTCGGTGCCCGACCTGACGCTCGACCGCGGGGAGTTTGTCGCCATCCTCGGACCGAATGGCGCAGGGAAGACCAGCCTGCTGCGCACCCTGCTCGGCGAGTCCGAGCCGTGGGGCGGCCTCGTACGAATCGGTTCGGCCGTGCGACCTGGTTACCTGTCGCAAACCGAGAGCGAGCTCGACCCGGTCGATACCGTGATCGAAAGTCTGCGGCAGGCGTCACTTTCCATGAAACCGGGGGCGGCGCGCTCGTGGCTGGCGCGTTTCGGCCTGGCGGAGGACGCGGAGAAGACCATCGAGCAGCTCAGCGGTGGTGAGCGCCGGAGGCTGGCGCTCGCCCGGCTGGCACTCACCGGCGCCAACCTGCTTCTACTCGATGAGCCCACCAACAATCTGGACCTCCTGGCCCAGGAGGCCTTGCAAGCGACTCTGGGAGCGTTCCCCGAGACCGTCCTGCTGGTGACGCACGACCGCTATTTGGCGAACGCCCTCGCCACCCAGGTCTGGGCCATTTCGCCCGGCGATCGCTCGTTGGAGGTCTTCCGCGGAACGCTGGCAGCCTACCTCGAGGCCAAGGCCGCGCAGCGCTCGGCGCTGGGCTCACGCGAGCGCCGCCGCAGCCAGACGAGCTCGCCTCGCATCGATCGCCAAAGCCGGGACCTGGCCGCACTGGAAGCTCAGGTCGAAGCGGCGGAGGAAGCCCTGGCCTCGCTGGCACGGGAGCTCGATTCGGCCGGCAGTGATGTGGCGACGGTGACCCGCCTCGGCCTGGAGTACGCGCGACGCGAGCGCCAGCTCGAAGGTCTGCTCGAGGTGTGGGCCGAGGCCGCCCAGCGCGCATCGCCAGCGTGATACAATCCTCCGGTTTGGATAAGGCCAACAAATGCGCATGACCTCGAATCGCGCGGCGGCGACGCGGCGCGGCATCCCGAATTGGGCGGTGTGGGGGCTGGCCGCCGGCTTCACCATCGCCGCCCTGCTTTCCGGCTACCTGGTTTACCGCGCGGTGCGCGACCTGGTCTCGGCCTGGACCGGCACCGGGCCGACGCCTTTTCGTTTCAGCGGCGGCCTGCCGACGGCCGCGCCGGGTTCGACCGCCGTCCCGGTGGCGATCGAGGCGACGCCCATCCCATGGAACGGCAGCGACCGCATTACGATCCTGGTGATGGGCCTTGATTATCGCGACTGGGAATCGGGAACGGGCGCGCCGCGCACCGACTCGATGATGCTGGTGACGGTCGATCCGGTGGCGCGCACCGCCGGCATGCTGTCGATCCCGCGGGACCTGTGGGTGGAGGTTCCCGGATTCGAGCACAACCGTATCAACACCGCCTACTTCCTCGGCGAGAGTTACAACCTGCCCGGTGGAGGCCCCGCCCTGGCGATGAAGACCGTCGAGAACCTGCTCGGGGTCCCGGTGGACTACTATGCCGTGATCGAGTTCTCGGCNTTCGAGCGGATGATCGACGAGATCGGCGGCATCGAGGTGCTGGTTCCGGAGCGTGTCAAGATCTCTCCGCTCGGTCGGAAGAGCCGGTGGCTGGAGGCGAAGGCGTATCTGCTCGACGGACCCGAAACCCTGGCCTACGCCCGAGCGCGCAAGACCGAGGGCGGCGACTTCGACCGGGCGTCGCGGCAGCAACAGGTGATTTTGGCTGTGCGCGACCGGATCCTCGAGTTGAACATGATTCCGACCCTGATCACACGCGCCCCGGCGTTGTATCAGGACCTGGCCCAGGGGGTGCGCACCAACCTTTCCTTCGATCAGATGATGTCGCTCGGGCTGATGGGGACCCAGCTGGAGAAGAAGTCGATCCGACGCGGCGTGATCGCGCCGCCGGAGATGGTCCTCTTTGAGAACCTTCCGGACGGAGCGCAAGTGCTCAAGCCCGTGCCGGATCGGATTCGCCAGCTGCGCGACGAGATCTTCACCTTCACCAGCGCCGTCGGGCCGTCGGTGGACGCGACCGACCCGGCCGAGGGCGCCCGCCAGGAGGCGGCCCGTCTCTCCGTGCGCAACGGATCCGGCATCGAAGGGCTGGCGACGAATACCAAGGACTATCTGACGGACCAGGGATTGCAGGTGCTGGAGGTCGGCAACGCCGACCGGCTGGATTACGAGATCTCGCGGCTGATCGTGTACAGCGACCGCTTCCCGTACACGGTGAAGTATCTGGCCTCGCTGCTGGGTCTACAGGAGAGCCAGATTCTCAACCAGGTCTACCCCGATGCGCCGGTCGACGTCGCAGTGATTCTGGGCCGCGATTGGCAAGTGCCGTAGCGCAGCCTGGGTTCAGCCTCCCTGCTAATCAGCTAGGCCAAGACAAACGAATGGGCGCTCCGTCCAGCGGGCCACGGTGAAAGGCTGGAGGCGTCGAGGTATGTTCGGGACTACGCGCCAGCATGGATCCCCGTGGTTATCCCGAACTTGGCCGCCTTCGCCGTGCCGCCCCCTCTGATTCTGCTCGCGAAGATGACGATTCCCGGCTCAGGCAACCACCTGCACTGTCACCACCGCTGCCGCCAACCCGAGAAGTACCCCGCCCACCACATCCAATAGAAAGTGCAGGCCCACAGCCACACGGGCCAGCGCCACCAGCGGCGCCCAGAGCACGATGATCGNAACGAGCCATGCCGGCCCCCACGCGACAACCAGGGCCGCGATCAAGAAAGCGCGCGCGGCGTGCCCCGAAGGAAACGAATGCGGATCGGTCAGCCGGTAAACCGATCCCCACTCGCCCGGAGGGCGTTGGCGGCGGAAGAGGAACTTGATCCCCAGGACCATCGCCGCCAACGCGGCGATCGCCAACAGCAAGCCAAGCGCCCAGGCGCGCTGCGCCGCATCTCCCCGCCAGATCAGCAATAGCAGCCCTAGTCCCCAAAACCACGAGTCGCCGGAATGGGCGAAGACCGCTGCCAGCCTCCAAAGGGTTCGCTGCTCCGGCCGCAGGCGCAGGGCGTGGGTCCAGCGATGATCCAGCGCGAGGAGGCGTTGCATCAGAAATTACGGTAGGGGCAAAGCATGCTTCGCCCCTACAGCAAGGGCTCTTCCCGCCAAGTCGGCTCGAAGGATCTCAAGCTGGTGCGGNTTGTCGACGTCCATGCCTAGTTCGGCATACGGGCAGAGATGGATGCGGGTATGGATGCCGAGGTTCCGGCTCACCAGCTGCTCGCCGCGTTCGATGGTCAATTGCCGCGTGAGGAAGAGGAATAGGACGTTCCATCCGATCATCGACGCCATCCGCAGCGGGCTCTTGCGGGCGGCCGTCAGCCGCCCGATGAAGCCGGCGTTCTTGGCCAGGCGGACGTGCGCCATGTTGATGTCGCCGCCGCACACCTGCGTCCCGCGCAGCGGCGTGTACGTCCGGCGAGAGGCGGGGTAGCGCTGTTCCATCACCGTGCGCTCGATGGCCAGGTAGTCGAAGTCGGCCGCCGCTTCCAGGCCGACGCGAACGCGCCAATCGATCATCTCGGCCGTCACCGCCGGCACATCGCAGGAGGTCAGCAACACGTGGGTTGCATCCGGCTGGATCGCCAGGGCCCGCTCGACCCCGGCCAGCGCGTTCGGTACCGCCCCCCCGTGATCCGGCAAGTAGGCCACCGGCTTCCGTGGGATCAGGCCGCTCGTCGCATCGAGACCGATGATGACGACCCCATCGACGGCCGCCGAGGCATTCAGCGCGTCGAGGACCCACTGCGCCATCGGCCTGCCGGCCACGTCGAGCAGGGCCTTGGGTCCGCCGCGTGTGTACGGGTAAAGCGGATCACGCTCGTCGGGCACGGATCCGCACATCAACAGAGCTTGCATTAGTGGCCGACCTCCGTGACACCGTGTCTTGCCCTGGCAATCCCCCGACTAAGGGTGGCTATGACGATCTGGAATGAGAGACCTGCCTCAACTGTCGCTTCTGACGGATGGCTCGGACCACTCCTGGTTTGCGAGGGGGGTCTGGGGGGACGGCTCCCGTCCCCCCAGAGTCCCCCCTGGAAGGGGGGACCGTAGGGGGGTGGAGCGGAAAGGACAGAAGACACTACGTCCTGCCTCGCGGGTTCCAGCCGTAGCGGTCGAGATCGATCCGGCCGTCGGCCTTGAAGCGGATTCCTTCCTGGCGCAGCCTGGCACGCTGCCAGGCCGCGCCGAAACCGAGACGCGGGCTGACACAACCGCGGGCGTTGATCACACGCTGCCAAGGGATGTTCTCGGGCGCGGCGGCCATCGCATAGCCTACCCAGCGGGCGCGGATCCGCCGGTAGGCGAGCGGGTCGACGCTGGGTGGGGGTGCGATACGCGCCGCGATCGAGCCGTAGGTCGTCACCCGGCCGCGGGGGATGCGGCGTACGATGGCATAGACCTGAGCGGCGTAGGCCTTTCGCCGGCCGGGGCTGGTGTGACGCGAGGTCAATTGAGTTGCTGGAGCTGCGGCTCCATGCCAACGCGAACGATGAGTTCGGCCAACTCGTCGTGAGTCAGGGCGCGTCCTTCCCCGGCGACGGCGACCAGGGCCGCTTCCATGACATTGGTGCCGAAAGTCCGCCCTTCGAGGCGCGGGGTCGAGGTCACCAGGCTGGCCACGCCGGCGCGGCGGAACAGCTCCACGTCCTCGTCGGTGGTCGTATTGGTGGCGAGTACCTTGCCCGCCAGCAGCGGCGGCATATGGCGTTTGATGTAGTGCACATCCCCGGCAATGACGCTGGCCCAGGCGTAGTCGCTCTCCCACTTCGGTTTGCGTTCCTCCTGCTTCTCACCGATGGGATAGATCCACGCAAAGGGCAGACGCCCGGCGATGGGCATGACCAGGGATGCCAGTCGCTTGATAGCGCCGGCGGAGTGCAGCCGGATCGGCAGGCCGAGGCCGAACATCAGATCCCCGAAGGTGCATTCGTAGCCGGCCGAGAGGAACGACGTCGTCATGCCCCAGCGGTCGGCGCCGGTGGTGATCAGGGCCCGCTTCAGGGGGAGCCGCCCCGGTAGCTGTTCGTCGATGAACTGCGCCAGTTGCGACTCGATCGTGTTCTTTAGTCCGGCCCCGTCGACCACCGGCGTATGCCGGATGAACCGCACCATCGATCGGACGGAGTACAAGGGGTAGTCCTTCCCGTCGACGACCACGCTCAGGTCCGCCCCTCCCACACCGAAGGCGTCGACTTTCCCGTCGAGCTCCTGGAAGAGCCGGGCGGCCTTCTCCATGTCGCCGTCGGTGCCGATGCGTTCGAGTCGCACCCGCTGACCGAGCAGATCGATCTCGACGGACTTGTCGCGCTTCGAGGATCCAATGCTGATGCTGATGGCACGTTTCATGGCGTCCCCCCGGGCGGAACGACTCTACACCGCGCCGCCCGCGAGGTCAACGCAGAGGGGTTGGTTCTTCCGGCGGAGGGACTGGAATTCCTGCCGTGAGTCTGATCATGTACTCCGCCTTCTCTGCTAGCGCCGCTTCCGCGCGCGTTCCAGGCCGATGGTGTCGGCGCCGACGCCCGTCCAATCCGAGGTCGACGTACCACCAACGACCTGGGACTCGCGGGCAGGCGACGGCAATAGAGAAGGCGGAGTTCAGGATGGGACCGAAGGGGAACGTGCGCCGTCCGTCGCGCATATGGCAACCCCCTAGGTCGTAGCCGCGGCCGGCGTCAGCGCCTCATCCCCCTGATAGCGCTCCAACTCCGGATATCGCGCGCGGGTCCACACGACGGCGATGATGCAGCCGATGCCGCCGCTGACGACCGACACGACCGGCCCCCAGATCTGGGCCACCAGCCCGGCCTCCAACTCGCCCAGTTGCGGCCCTCCCATGAAAAAGATCTGGTTCACGCTCGTCATCCGGCCGCGCAGCGAGTCCGGCGTCCGCAACTGCCGCAGGGTGCTGCGGATGATGGCGCTGATCATGTCCGTGAAGCCGGTGCCGACCAGCGCGAGAAAGGTCAGCCAAAAGGAGCGAGACAGGCCGAAGACGATCGTGGCGATGCCAAACCAGAAAACGGACCACAACAGCAGCCGTCCCTGGTTTCGGACGGTGCCTCCGGTCGAGAACAGGATGCCGATGGCCAGAGCGCCAATCGCCGGCGCCGCCACAAGCCAGCCGTAGCCGACCGCGCCGACGACGAGGATCTGCCGGGCGAAGATCGGGAGCAAGGCCGTCGCCGAGGAGAAGAAGGTTGCGAAGAAGTCGAGCAGCATGCTTGAGAAGATCAATCGCTCGGAGGCGACGAAGCGCAGCCCATCTTGAACTGCCGCCAGCAATGCCCGCGGCCCGGGGGCTCCCATCGGCCGGGCGGCGCGCTGCTGCGGAACGGGGCCCATCAACGCCAGGGCTGCGATCACGGCGATGTAGGAAAAGGCGTTCAGTATGTAGCACCAGGCAATCCCGACAGTGGCCAGGACCAGACCGGCCAAGGCCGGTCCGGCGATCGACCCGGCCTGGAAGGCGATGGCGTTCAGGCTGAAGGCGTTGGTCATGTCCTCGGGCGGTACGAGATTCGGCACGAGCGATTGGCGCGCCGGTAGATCGAACGTGCCGATGGCCCCAATGAGCGCGACGACCGCGTAGATCAGCGCCAGGCTGTCATTCCCGCGCAGCGTGGTCCACCCCAAGATCAGCGCCAGCAGCGCCAAGCCCGATTGCGTCACGAATAGCAGGCGGCGGCGGTTCCAAGCATCGGCGGCGACGCCCGCCACCAGCGACAGGAAGATGATCGGAAGGATACGGGCCAAGCCGACAGCGCCCAGGGCGATTGGCTGGGGGTTGATCTGATTGACGTGCCACAGGATGGCGGCCGTCTGCATTTGGGTGCCGGTGACAGAAATGACCAGCCCCAGCCACAGCAGGCGAAAACGTCGGTGTCGCAGCGCGGGTGGAAAACGGACCAAGGGGAGGCGGGATCGATGCCGGCCTGGGAGCTAGTTCGCCCAGTCGCGCAGGTAGAGGAAATCGTAGCCCAGGGTTCGGTTGCTCAGCTTGGCCACAACGGGCGGGAGGCGTTTGTACTGGTTACGGCGGATGCGCTCGATGACTTTCCGCACCATCGCTGTCTTGAAGCCGGCTTCGACGCACGCTTCCGGCGAGCGCCGCTCGTCGACCAGCAGGTACAGCAAGCGGTCGACTTCGGCGTACGTCACGCCGAGCTCGCCCTCATCGGTCTGACCAGGCCACAAGTCGGCTGACGGAGGCTTGGCGAGAATGCGTGCCGGAACGCCCATGGCGGCGCCCATCTGCCGGACCTGGGTCTTGTACAGATCGCCCAGTGGATTCAGGGCGCAGGCCGAATCGCCGAACAATGTCGTGTAGCCGAGCAGCAATTCCGTCTTGTTTCCCGTGCCGATCACGAGTCCCCGGAAGTCGGCCGATTGATCGTAGAGCACGATCATGCGGAGCCGCGCCAGCACGTTGCCGCGGCGGATACGGTCTTTGGCCGGAATTGACGCCAGCAGGGGTGCGGCCGCCTCGGCAATCGAATAGGTGATGTCGCGCACGCCGGTCTGGCGAATGACTTCGGCCGCGTCCTCCAACGAGTCGGGCGAGGATCCGGCGTGGGGCAGGCGCACGGCCAGGACGTTCTGCGGTCCGAGAGCCTCGGCCGCCAGGTAGCATGTCAGGGCCGAGTCCAATCCGCCGGAGAGACCGACAACCCCGCGGGCGAACCCGGCGCGGGTTGTCTCGCTGCGAAGGAACCCGGTCAGGATGCGGCGGGCGAGATCGGGGTCGATCGCCAGGGAGGTCGACAACTCGTTCATCGGGAAACCTCGCCAAGGAGACGCGCCAGTCCATGGTAGACCAGGGAGGGCTGCTCATCTCGCAGGAGCGGCAGTGCCAGGCGGGCCGTGCGAATGCGCTCCGGGTCGATGTCCGCCAGGACGAGCGCTTCCTCGAGGTCCGGTCCCTGGGCCAGGCGCTGTCCGTCGGGTCCGAGGACGGTGGCACCGCCCCAGTAGCACAAGCCGTCCTCGAAGCCGACGCGGTTCGTCTGCGCCACATAGACGGTGAACAGGCTGGCATAGGCCTGAGTGATGTTGTCGACACGCCGTGCCGACTCGAGTCGGCCGTCGTCGCTCAGGCCGCGCCCGGGCGAGGCCGAGATCAGCAGCAGAACTTCGGCGCCGTCGAGCCAGAGCAGGTACGGCGGCGAGACGTGCCAGAAATCCTCGCAGATCAGGAGCCCGAGGCGGCCGAAGCGCGTGTCGAAGGCCCGGACGTCCTCGCCGCGATCGAAGAAACGAGAATCCTGAAACAGCCCGTAGGTAGGCAGGTACACCTTGCGGTGCAGGTGAACCAGCGCGCCGCCGGACAGGTAGGCCGCCGAAACGAAGTGACGGTGGCGCGAGTCGCGTTCGACAAAACTCACCACCAGATCCACGTTGCGACTGGCGGAGAGCAGCCGCCGGAAGACCGGATCGTCGCCGTTGGCCGCGATCGCAACGTCGCTGGCCAGGTCCTGGAGCATGTAACCGGTAAGGGACAGTTCAGGGAAGACGACCAGATCGGCGCCCCGCCGCCGGGCTCGGACGATGATCTGAAGGTGCTTGTCGAGGTTGGCGGCAGGATCGCCCAGCCGCGTTTCCATCTGTGCCAGCGCCAGCGTGAAGCGTTTCACCCGGCTACCTCCACGATTCGCGCGCTCGAGTGGCGGCGAAAATCGCGGCGATCAACAAGACAGCCGCGGCGCCGACCGTGTCGATTCGGAGGCCGCCGATCAGCAAGACCGGATCGCCCCGGGTGAAGCTCAGGGCGAAAGCGATCAGCGCCACTCCGCCAAGGGCCAGGGCGGCTCGGAGACCGGACGGCATCGGCCGGGAGCCGAGGGCGACCATGACCGAGAGCAAGACGCCGGCGGCGATCACCCCCAGCGCGGCCGTTGGCCAGCGCGGTGCCACCACGCCGAAGAGGTCGGGAGCTTGCGGAAATAGCGGGCCGGCAGGGGTCCGTAAGCCATAGACACACCCGTCCAAGAAGCATCCCGTCCAAGCGGCGAGGGCGACGGCCAGCGCCGGAAGAGCGACGGCATCGGCCAGCGATGCGAAACTCAGGCCCCGAACCCTGGCGAAAGCGCCGACGGCAGCGACCACTCCTACGGCGCCTCCGACCCAGCTCAGGCCTCCCTGCCACAGCCACAGGATTTCCTGCGGGTGCTGGGAGTAGTAGGGCCAGTGCAGCGCGGCGAACCCCAACCTGGCGCCGGCCAGACCCAGTGCCAGGGCGAAGAGAGCCGCCATGAAGGCGGCCGCGCTCGCCTCAGTTTGAACGCCGCGGCGCAGGGCCAGCCAGCAGAGGCCGGCCAGGCATCCGAGCGCAAAGAAGACCGGGTACGCCTGACTCACGCGCCGCGAGCCGAATCATACCATCGCGTCGACGTCGCAGGGATGGCGGAGTTCAAGACAGGTGAGGCCTCCGAGTTGAACGGATGCCCACCTCGTGGTGAATGGATCTGAGCCGGCGCAGGTATAATCCCCACCGTCACCGGAGCTTTCTTTGCGCGAGTTGCGCATCACCCCCGTCGCCTCCGAAGCCGAACGCATAGCGCTTCTCGAGTTTCCCTGGAAGGTCTACCGCGGAGACCCCTATTGGGTGCCTCCGCTGCTTTCCGAGCGCAAAGCCTTCACCGACCCGAAGCAAAGCCCGTTCTTCGACCATGCCCGGGTGCAGTTTTTCCTGGCGCGGCGGGGCGACGAAATCGTCGGGACCATCGCCGCGTTCACCAACGACCTGTACAACGAGTTCCAGGGCGCCAACGTCGGCTGGTTCGGATTCTTCGAAGTGTTCCAGGATGCCGATGCCGCCGCCGGTCTTCTGCAGGCGGCGCAGACCTGGGCCCGCCAGGCCGGGCACACCTCGCTCCTCGGCCCAGCGCAGTTCTCGACCAATGACGAAATCGGCCTGTTGGTGGACGGGTTCGACGATACCCCCCGCATACTGATGACCTACAACCCGCGCTACTATGTGGACTTCATCGAAACGGCCGGCTTCCACAAGGCGATGGACCTGTTGGCCTACACCACTAACTTCGATGAGATCGATGCGCGCGGCGGGCTTTCGCCGAAGCTGCTGCGGGTGGTGGAGAAGGTGAAAGCGCGCGGCCGGTTCCGCATCCGCCCGGTTCACATGTGGGAGTTCGCCAAGGAGCTGGAGCGAGTCAAAGTCATCTACAACGAATCGTGGGAGCGCAATTGGGGATTCGTGCCCATGACCGAGGCCGAAATCGAGCGGATGGCCTCCCAAATCAAGCCGCTCATCGACCCCGACCTGGTCTCGGCGGCCGAGGTCGACGGTCAAATCATCGGCTTCGGGCTGATGTTGCCGGACCTGAACGCGCCGCTGCGCAAGGCCTACCCACGGCCGGGCAAGCCGGAGTGGCTCACTCTGCTCAGCCTGCTTTGGCACTGGAAAGTGCGACGAGAGGTCAAGTGGATTCGGGCCATCGCCCTGGGGGTCGTGCCTGCGTATCGCGGCAAGGGCGTGGACGCCATGCTTTATCTCCACACGGCCGAGCAGGCCCGGCGCAAGGGTTATCACGCGGTCGAGATGAGCTGGCTGCTCGAATCGAATGAGATGGTCCTGCGGTCGGCCGAGATGCTCGGCGCGCATCGCTACAAGACCTACCGGGTCTTCGAGAAAGACCTATGAGCCAACCACCCTCCAGACCGGTGGCCGGGCCCCTGCGCATCACGCCCGTCGAGACTGAGCGCGATCGAATGGCGTTGATCACCTTTCCTTGGAAGGTCTACCGCCAGGACCGCTATTGGGTGCCGCCTCTGATCTCTGAGCGGAAGGAGTTTCTCGACCCGAAGCGCAACCCGTTCTTTGAGCACGCCCAGGTACAGTTGTATCTGGCCCGGCGGGGAGACGAAGTGGTCGGGACGGTGGGGGCCTTCAGCAACCGGCTCTACAATGAATTTCAGCAAACGAATGTCGGTTGGTTCGGCTTCTTCGAGGTGCTGGCGGATGCGGAGGCGGCGGCGGGGTTGCTCGAGGCGGCGCAGGACTGGGCGCGCCGGGCGGGGCACACCTCCTTGTTGGGGCCGGCGCAGTTCTCGACCAACGATGAAGTCGGATTGCTGGTGGACGGATTCGGGGATCGACCGCGCATCCTGATGACCTACAACACCCCTTCCTATGTGGATTTCCTGGAAGCGGCCGGCTTTCGCAAAGCGATGGATTTGCTGGCCTACGCCGCCGATCTGGACCAGCTCCGCGCCAGCGGCGGTATTCCGGCGAAGGTCCGGCGGGTCGTGGAGAAAGTCAAGGCGCGCGGCCAGTTCCACGTCCGCTCGATGCGCATGGGAGAGTTCGACCAAGAGGTCGAACGGGTCAAACAGATCTACAACCAGTCGTGGGTGCGCAACTGGGGGTTCGTCCCGATGACGGACGCCGAGATTGAGCGAATGGGCCGGCAGCTCAGGCAGATCCTTGACCCGGACCTCGTGCCCATGGTCGAGGTAGAGGGTCGAGTGGTCGGCTTCGGCCTGACGCTGCCGGATCTCAACGAGCCGCTCCTGCGCGCCTATCCCCGCCCGGGATGGCCCGAGCCGCTCACGCTGGTGAAGATGCTTTGGCATTGGAAGGTACGGCGGCAGGTGTCGTGGATTCGCGCCTTTGCGCTCGGCGTCCTACCGGAATACCGCGGAACCGGGGTGGACGCCTTACTCTACTTCCACACCCTGGAGCGGGCTTTGAGTAAGGGCTATCGAGCCGTCGAGATGAGCTGGTTGCTCGAGTCGAACGAGATGGTCCTGCGGTCTGCCGAGTTGTTCGGCGGACAGCGCTATAAGACGTATCGAGTCTATGAAAAGCAACTGTAGAGACCAGTGGTCGGTGGTCGGTGGACGGTGGTCAGAAGAGAGCCGTCAGCGGCGCCCGCGCCTGCGTCGCCCTTGGCGCCCTGCCCCCTGGGGGCGCCCGAAGGGGCGTAGAGGGCGGGACGCACCGTCGGTGCAAGGGTCAGCGAATTACCCATCTCCCGTCTGCAATTGGCAACCTCTCTGAGCGGGGGACCCCGTTGTCACTGACCACTCACCACTGTCCACTGACCCTTGTCCAGTTGGCTCTTGTCGGCGCGCCGTCGGCTCCACGGCAGACAGCCGGCATCGGATGGCGCGAAAAGGAAGGCTGAGAGGTTCCTCATGTCTGTCCTCGAGACCCCATGGATGGCCGACGTCTTCTACCTCTGCCTGGTCCTCGGGTTGTGGACGGCGGCGATGGCCCTCGTCGCCCCGGGCACGGGCGTCCTGGAGGCGTTGGCCTTGCTCCTCTTGGCGGCTGCCGGGGTGGGGATGTTGATCTGGCCGGTCAATCCATGGGCCTTCCTCCCGTTGGTACTGGGCGTGGCGGCCTTTGTCCTGTCCTTTCTTCAGCGGCGGCGCGCCGGGATCTGGCTGGTCGTCTCCGCCATCTTGATCAGTGTCGGCTCCATTTTCCTCTACGAGAATGCCCGCGGCGGCCCGGCCGTGCAGCCTCTGCTGGCGATCGTCATGACCTGCCTCACCGTGGGGTTCTTTGGCCTGGGCGTGCGCCGCGGCCTCGAGGTTCAAGCGGTGAAACGGACGGTCGATGCGGCGACGGTGATCGGGCTGACCGGGGAAACCCGGACACCGGTCCACCGCAGCGGAACGGTCTACGTCGGCGGGGAGATGTGGTCCGCGCGATCCGAGCAGTCGATACCGGCCGGCGCACGCGTGCGCGTGCGCGCCCTCGACGGGCTGGTGGTCGAGGTCGAGTCGGCAGAGTAGGGAGGCTTGCATGAGCGAGTTCACCATTGCACTGTGTTTTGTGGGCTTCATCCTGCTGGTGGTGCTGATGCTCTTGTTCAGCGCCATCCGCATCGTGCCGGAATACATTCGGTTGGTCGTGTTCCGGCTGGGGCGGTCGATCGGCGAGAAGGGGCCGGGGCTGGTCATCCTCATTCCCTTTGTCGACCGCGCCGTATCGGTCGATCTGCGGGAGCAGGTTCGAGAGATCCCCCACCAGACGGGGATCACCAAAGACAACGCCCCGATCGCGATCGACTTCCTGTGGTACCACAAAGTCGTGGTGGCGGCGCAGACCGTCTTGCAAGTGGGCAATTTCGAGGCCGCCGCCCAGGGCATGGCGACGACAACCCTGCGCTCGGTCATCGGCAGCATGATGCTCGACGACGTGCTCTCGCAGCGGGAGCACATTAACATGGTGCTGCGGACGAAACTGGACGAAGTCACCGAGCGATGGGGAGTCAAGGTCACCAACGTCGAAGTGCGCGAGATCATCCCTCCGCGCGACGTCCAGGATGCGATGAATCGCCAGATGACGGCCGAGCGCGTCCGGCGAGCCGTCGTCACCGAATCGACCGGCGCCCGAGAAGCGGCGATCAACGTCGCCGAAGGCGAGAAGCAGGCCAGCATCCTGAAGGCGGAAGGGCAGAGGCAGGCGACGATCAACGTCGCCGAAGGCGAGCGGCAGGCGCTGTTGCTGCGGGCCGAAGGTTACGCGGCGGCGCTCGATAAGATCTTCTCGATCGCCCAGACGGTCGACTCCAACACGATGACGATCCAGTATTTCGAGACGCTCAAGCAAATGGCGGCGGGCGCCTCCACCAAGTGGATCTTCCCGCTGGAGTTCACCCGCCTGCTGGAGGCCTTCGGCGAGCGCAAGAAACCTTGAGGACCTGAGGATGGCCGAACCGCTTCCCGCGAGCTCCAAGCTCGCGGGAAGCTCGACCCCATAAGATGCCTGACGACGATCGGTTCGAAATCGCGCCGGCCACCTGGCGCGATTTCCGCGAGTTCCTGGCGCTGGAACGGGCGTGCTTTCCGCACGACACGTGGCCGTGGTTTGACATCCTGGCGGCGCTGACCTTCCCCCACACCGTCCGGCTCAAAGCCGTCCCCCCGCCTCCTTCCTTGGAGCCGATCGAGGTTGACGGCGGCGACGCCCCGCGGGCGGTGAAAGATGACTCGGGGATAGCCCCGGAAACGAACAGCCAGCGGGCCATCGGTTTCGTCATTGGCGATCGCCGCCGCTCAGAAAAGCTGGGGTGGGTAGCTTCGATCGGGGTGCATCCTGAATACCAGCGGCGAGGGGTGGGAAGGAGGCTGTTGGCCGCCTGCGAACTGGCCTTGGGAACGCCCCGAATCCGCCTGACGCTCCGACCATCCAATGTGGGGGCGCGCCGGCTGTACGAGGAGGCAGGCTACATCGAGATCGGCACGCTGCAAAGGTACTACCTTGATGGGGAGGATGGACTGATGATGGAGAAAGTGATCAGTCACCCGTGACCAGTGACCAGTAACCAGTGACCAGTGTCCCATGAGACTTGTGCACTGGTTGCTGGTCACTGCATTTGACGGTTCTCCTCCGTTTTGGTAGACTGACCTCGGGCGTTGTACCCTTCGCCCGACGGCGCCGCCCTTGGGGCCCTGTAGAGGGCGTCAGGCGTCGATCTCTTGTAAGGAAAGGGCTTGACTCCATGCGAGTTCTCCTTCTGGAAGATGTCTACAAGTTGGGCCGGGCCGGCGACGTCAAGAAGGTCGCCGATGGCTATGGCCGCAACTACCTATTCCCCAAAGGGCTGGCCGTGCTGGCGACGCCAGGCGCCCTGAAACAGTCCGATCGGATCCGGACCTCCGCCGAAACGCAGCGAACAAAACTAAACGAGGAATTGGGCGGCGTCGCCGAGCGCATCGCCGGGCTGACCCTGGTCTTCCCGGCCAAGGCGGGGGAAACCAGCAAGCTGTATGGTTCCATCACAACCGCCATGTTGGCCGAGGCGATCGAGCGTGAGACTGGTTTCGCCGTCGATCGCCGCCAGATCGACAGCCAACCGATCAAGACGCTNGGCGTGCACCTCGGTCGGCTNCGCCTGACGATCGACCTGGTGCCCACGTTCACCGTCGTCGTCCACCGGGAAGGCGAGCCGGTCGAGTCGGCTTATAAGGCGCAGGTTGTTGAAGAAGAGGCCGAAGCCTTCGGCGAACTGAGGGCAGCCCTGGAGGCCGAAGAGAAGGCGGCCCTGGCGGCCGAGGCTGCCCCCGAGGCGGAGCCCGGCGAGGCCGAAGCGCCCGAAGCGCTTCCGTCCGAGTAGTTGCCTTCCACCGCTGGAATCATGGAAAGCATCGGTCAGCGCCTGCGGCTGGGGCGCGAGCGTCTGGGACTGTCTCTGGAGGAGGCCGAGCGCACGACTCGGATTCGCGCTCAGCATCTGGCCGCCCTCGAGCGCAACGACTTCGACTCGCTTCCCTCGCCGGTGCAGGCCCGCGGTTTCCTCAAGAACTATTCCGACTTTCTCAAACTCGACACGGTTCGAGTTCTGCAAGACTATTCGGGCACCATTCCATCCCGGCCCCAGACCGGCGGGCGGCCGGCTGCCGGCCCGGAAGTGCGGGCGCGCCGCCGGGGTTGGCTGTCGACCGACCTGCTTGTGGCGGCGACCATTGCCCTGGGTACGCTGGCCGTGCTGGTATGGGGCGGAGGCCGTGCGATGGCCTCGCTGCGCGCCGCCTCCGCTTCGGCCGGCGAGAGCTCGGCTTTCCTCCTTCCGACTGCGACACTTGCACCGAGTCCATCCGCCACGATCCTGGCGGAATCGGCTCCGGCCGCGATCGAGATCGTCGGTGCGTCGCCGACCCTGCCTCCGTTGAACCTCCCGACCGGCCGCATCAGCGTTCGCCTGCTGGTCGTCCAGCGCGCTTGGGTGCGGGCCCTGGCCGACGGGCAGGTTCGCTATCAGGGGCGAGTCGAGCCCGGCGCCATCCTCGACCTCTCCGGCGACCAGGTGGTGGAGGTCACCACCGGCAACGGCGCAGCCTTCCATCTGGCGCTGAACGGAACGGACCTCGGCCTGTTGGGCGGCCTCGACGAAGTCGTCATTCGGCTGTGGACCTCCGAGGGCGAGATCACTCCGACGCCCACGATCACCCCGACCACCACCCAGACCCCGCGGCCTTCGGCGACTCTGCGCGAGGCGACCACGCTCACGGGGGCAGGCGGATGACCGCGCTTAGCGTCCCGGAGGGGATCGCGCTTCACATCGCGCTTCGCATCCCGTCGGGGATCCCGAAGGGGACCGCGCTTAGTCGCGCTTCGCATCGCGCTTCGCATCCCGTAGGGGATCCCGCAGGGGACCCCGAAGGGGGCGTCCCGGAGGGGATCGCAGGCCGTCCTCGCTTTCACCTGGTTTCGCTTGGCTGTGCCAAGAACACGGTCGACTCCGAGTCGATGGCGACGTTGCTGGCGCGCGACGGATTTCAAGCCACGACCGAGGCGGCGAAGGCCGACGTCCTGATCGTCAACACCTGTGGTTTCATCGCCCCGGCGCGCGACGAATCAATGCGGCATCTGCGCCAACTGGCCGCGGACAAGAAGTCGGGTCAATTGCTGATCGCCGCCGGTTGCCTGACGCAGCGCTATGGCGCCGAGGTGGCGCGCCAGGTGCCGGGGGTCGACGGGCTCTTGGGAACGCGCCGCTGGATGGATATCGTCGAGCTGGTGCACCGGCTGCGGCGCGGCCAGGCGCCTGCGCTGCGCTACGACCTCCCGCCGGCCCCGACCGTGGGGCGCGACGAACGCGGCGTGCTGCGGGCCGCCGTGCAGGGGGCCAGCGCCTACCTGAAGATCGCCGACGGCTGCCGCCGACCTTGTACGTTCTGTGCCATCCCGGCCATCAAGGGCACCGCCGTCAGCCGCCCGCTGCCCACGCTGGTGGACGAAGTCCGGCAGTTGGAGCAGCTCGGCGTCCGCGAGGTCATTCTGATCGCGCAAGATACGACGGACTACGGCCATGACCTGGGAATGCGCNACGGCTTGGCGGCATTGCTCGAGGCGTTGTTGTCGGCGGCTCCAGCCATCGACTGGTTCCGCGTGCTCTACGCCTATCCGGGCGCGGTCACGGAACGGCTGATCGATGTGATGGCTTCCGAGCCTCGGCTGCTGGCCTACCTGGATATGCCGCTGCAGCATGCCCACCCGGCGGTGCTGCGCCGAATGCGTCGGCCGGCCAACATGACGTCCGTCGTGCGGACCCTGCAACGACTGCGCCATGCTCGGCCGGGAATGGCCCTGCGCACCACCTTCATCGTCGGCTTCCCGGGGGAGACCGAGGACGAGTTCGAGACTCTGATGGACTTCGTCGATGAGATGCGATTCGATCGCGTCGGGGTATTCCCCTTCTCCTTCGAACCGGGCACGGCGAGCGAGCCGCTGGGCGATCCGGTGCCGGCGGAAGTGAAGGAGGATCGTCGCCGGCGGCTCATGGAGAAACAGCAGCAGATTTCGTTGGAGGCCAACCAAGCGCAGGTTGGCCGGGTGCTGCCGGTGTTGATCGAGGGCATCGACGGCGCGCTGTCGATCGGGCGATCGTATCGCGACGCTCCGGAGATCGACGGGCTGGTGATCGTGGAGGGGGAGATCCCGCCCGGCGAGTTGGCGCCGGTGCGGATCACCGGCGCCATGGCTTACGATTTGACCGGAGTGGTCGAGGTTTCGCCCGAGCCGGTGATCATCCGGTCGGCGATAACGGTGACCTAGGACTCTCTCGCATTTGTCACCCCCGCGAATCGCGCTTCGCATCCCGACGTGAAGGCTGACGCGGCTGGAAGGGCGCGCTTCGACATCATCCCTGAGCGAAGGTGAAGGATGCCACGCCCTCGCCCTGCTCGGCCTCGACCCTCTTCAGGGTGCCCGCCCTTGGCGCACGGCACCGCTTCCGGCGAGCCGCCCTTGGCGCCCTGCCCCCTGGGGGCGCCCGAAGGGGCGTAGAGGGCGAAGGGCGTAATGTGCGAAGGGCAGAGGGCGGGGCCTCTGATCAGCTGGAAGGGGGCTGCGACTTCGGATCGTCGAGTTCGGCGGGAGGCGCTGGGTGTTCGTCGGCCTCGTGCCACTCGGCATCGACGACCGAGTGCAACGAATCCGTGTGCTCTTTGACAACTTCCGGCGGGCAAAGTTCCACGAACAGGATGCTGCCGAGCCAGATCACCACGGCGTCGTCGATCGGGCCGATGACCAGATCGGGGATCAGCAGGTAGAGCAAAGTTCCGATCGGCAGGAGCTTGAGCAGAGGGTTGACGCGCCGATCGCCCATCAAGCGCAAGATCAGCTTCAGGCGGACACCGAGCTCGTAAAGCACCCCGCCGCCCTGGCTGGGGACGATCTTTCGCTGCCGATCGGCCATCCGTATCTCCCGGGCCGCATTATACCCGCCGACGGCGGATCTCCGCCGGACAGAACCCTGCATCTTCGCTGACAAGTCGACGGGGGCAACTCCGCCGAGGGCGGCCCGGCCTGCCGCCCGGTCCTCGATCGACGCCGGCAGAGATTCCCTGAGCCTTTACAGAACCTTCATTCCTCTCGCACGCGGCCTTCAACGACGGACCGTAGGATGAAATCGCCAATTCTGANTGCGGAGTGTGAGCCATGAACAAAGGTTTGCGTGTTGTCCTGATCGTGATCGCCGCCATCGTTGCGGCTGGTACCCTGCTTCTGGCGGGCATGGCCATCGACCGATATGCGTCGGCGAGCCTGGTTGGTTGGCCCAGCGGGATGGCCAGGAGTTTCTTCGGCGGGACGTTCGATCGCGCCGGAAGGTTTGGCGGAATGGGCCCCGGGATGATGCAGGGGTATGGCGCAGGCGGTTTCACCGGCGGCATGACCCCGGCACTCGCGCCCGGGGCAGGTGTGGGGCGGACGTGGGGCGGGTACGGCGCCGGCGGAATGATGGGCTATCGCGCCGGCGGGACGATCGGCCGCGGGATGACCCCGGCACCTGCGCCCGGGGCAGGTGTGGGGTACGGCGCGCCAAGTGCCGCAGGCCTCTCCAACCTCGAGCCTCTGTCTCTCGATCAGGCGGCGGGTGCGGTGAAGGCCTATCTGGCCTCCCTGGGTGATGAGAACCTGACCTTGGGCGAGATCATGATCTTCGATAACCAAGCTTACGCCCAGATCCTTGAGTCCGACACCGGCTTCGGGGCCCAGGAAGTCCTGGTGGATCCGGTGACGCTCGCGGTATACCCGGAGTACGGGCCGAACATGATGTGGAATCAGAAGTACGGGATGATGGGCCACATGGGATCGTTCGGCGATTCACTCGCAGGGGCGGTAGGGTCACCAGAAGACATGCCGGTCACGGCCGACGAAGCCGTTGCTAAGGCCCAAGCCTATCTGACCAGCTACCTTCCTGGGACGTCGGTGGAGGAAGCCGATCCTTTCTACGGCTACTACACCTTGGACATTCTGCGGGCTGGCGAGCCGATCGGCATGTTGAGCGTCCATGGTTATACCGGCCAGGTCTTCGTGCACACCTGGCACGGCCATTTCGTGGAAATGGCCGAAGCCGGCATCGGGTAACCTGGTGTGGGGGCCATCCACCGACGGGTCCGCGGCGCTTGACAACGGCTCTTGACTGTGGCAAGGATAATTGGGCGGCCGATCTCCGTTTCGAGATCGGCCACCCGATTGCCATCAGGAGGACATCGGTGGGAGAAGCGAGGATCTTGGTCGTCGACGATGAGCGCAGTATCCTCGACCTGGTGACGGCCTACCTCCAACCCGAGGGATATCGGGTCTATACGGCAGCGGATGGGCCGACCGCACTGAAGGCGGCCCGTTCCTTCAAACCCGACCTGGTCGTGTTGGACGTGATGCTGCCCGGGATGGACGGCCTGGAAGTGCTGTCGCAGCTCCGCCGCGAGGGCCATGCCTACGTCATCCTGCTCACCGCCAAGGCCGAGGAGACGGATAAGATCGTCGGCCTGTCGGTGGGCGCCGACGACTATCTCACCAAACCCTTCAGCCCACGCGAGCTGACGGCGCGGATCAAGGCGGCGCTGCGCCGCCTACGCATGGGACAGGATCTTCCTGGCGCGGCCATTCTCTCTTTCGCCCACATCCGCGTCGATACGGGAAGTCGAAAAGTGTGGGTGGACGATCGACCCGTTGAGCTCACCACGATCGAGTTTGACCTGTTGCGGACTCTGGCCGCGGTCCCCGGCCGGGTGTTAAGCCGCGAGCAGCTCCTGGAAAAGGTCTGGGGCTACGATTACTACGGCGAGGCGCGGGTGGTCGATGTTCATATCGGCCACATCCGGCGCAAGTTAGGGGAAGACCGCTTCATCGCCACTGTCAGAGGAGCCGGGTACCGGTTCGAGGATGACGAAACATGAATCTTCTTGGAGCGGTCCGCAGCCGGCTGGGATGGAAGATCTTTCTGTCCTACCTCATTGTCATCGTCGTCGGCGTCGTCGTGCTGGCGATGGCAGCCGAGCTAGCGGTGCCGACATCTTTCGACCGCCATTTGGCCGGGATGGACTCGATGATGGGGCAAGCCGGAATGGGCCTCGGAGGTGAGATGGACCTCTTCGCCGGCTTCCGAGCCGCAGTCAGCGAGTCGCTTTTCCTGGCAGCTATCGCGGCAATGTTGGCCGCGGTCGTGTTGAGCCTGCTCGTCAGTCGCCGCGTGGTCGAGCCGGTCCGGGGGATGATGGCGGCCAGCCACCGCATCGCGGAGGGGAACTTCGATGAACGGGTCGGGCTGCGAGGCTCGGCGGCGCCGGAGGAGATGGATGAGCTCGACCGGCTGGCCGTGTCCTTCAACCAAATGGCTGCCCGTCTGGAGCGGACGGAGGTGATGCGCCGGGAGCTGATCGGCGACGTGGCCCACGAATTGCGCACGCCGCTGAGCGCCATCCGGGGCTGGCTCGAAGGGCTGCTCGACGGGGTTCTCCCGCCCGACGAAGAGAATCTGATGCGTGTCTATCAGGAGGCGAGCCGACTTCAACGGTTGGTCGACGACTTGCAAGAGCTCAGCCGAGTCGAGGCGGGAGCCTTCGAGTTGAAAGTTCAGCCCATCTCACCGGCGCGCCTTGTCAACCATGCCGTCGACCGCCTGGCTCGGCAGTTCGAGGAAAAGGAAGTGAAACTAGAGGTCGGCCTTCCGTCCGTCTTGCCGCTCGTTCTTGCCGATGAGGACCGCATCGCGCAGGTGCTGCTGAACCTGCTGGGGAACGCCTTGCAGTACACGCCGGGCCGTCGCACGGTGAAAATCGGCGCCTCTCGACAAGACGACCAGGTGGTATTCGACGTCCGGGACGAGGGCATCGGCATTCCGGCCGAGCACCTATCTCATGTTTTCACCCGCTTCTATCGCGTCGACCACTCCCGCTCCCGGCCCGGCGGCGGAAGCGGCATCGGCCTGACGATCGCCAAGCACCTGGTGGAGGCCCATGGCGGCCGCATCTGGGCCGAGAGTCCCGGCCCCGAGCAGGGCAGCACGTTCCGCTTCACGCTGCTCCTCGCCGGCTGAGACCCGCCTCCAGCCGCGAATCTTTACGGAAACTACATCTTCGCGACGCTCTGGCTTTGAGCTTCCACTCCACAATGGGGTCGACGTTGGATCCGGCGTAGTTCGAAATCCGCCGCTTCGTCAAGGAGAGTGTGCCATGGGTTGGATGATGGGAGGATCGGGTTTCGGCTTCGGCACCTTGGGGCTGATGGGAAGCATTCTCAACCTGGTCGTCACGGTCGGGCTGCTCGTATTGATCGTCCTGTCGGTGGTCTGGCTGGCGCGAAGCCTCGGCCTGGGTGGGGGCGCGCGGTCCGCTCGGGTGCTGGCCGGCACGTCGTTGCCGCGCGAGATTCTGCAATCCCGCTACGCCCGAGGAGAAATCACGCGGGAACAGTATCAGGGAATGCTGTCGGACTTGAGCTGACGGCTTCGACGACGGCCATCCGGTTGTCGGCCGCGGCGGACGTGCCCGGGAGGGATTGAAATGATGGGGTTAGGGATGGGTTTTGGTCTGTTGCTCTTTCTGCTGTTCTCGGTCCTTCTGGTCTTGGGAGCGGTGTGGCTCGTCCGAGCGGTCTTCCCCGGAGCAGCCTCCCAGCCAGGAGCCTCACCACGGGCGGATTCCAGCNCNCGCCAGGTGCTGGACCAGCGCTATGCCAGGGGCGAGATCTCGAAGGATGAATACGACAGAATCCGAAAGGATCTCGAGGTGTGATCGGGTAGGGCGATCGGGCGCCGGGAGGGGCGAAGCACCCTGAGGGAATATTGCCAGGTTCTCAGTCCGCCAGGGTGCTTCGCCCGCGTAGTCTTGTTAGAGACTGGGCGCTATGTTACGATGACAAGACGCTTATGATTGAGCAGCCGCTCGACACCCTGCGACGCCCTCTGCGCGACCTGCGGATCTCGGTCACCGACCGCTGCAACTTCCGCTGCGTCTACTGCATGCCCAAAGAAGTCTTCGGACGTGACCATCCCTTCCTGCCGCGCACCGAGTTGCTCACCTTCGAGGAACTTGAGCGGGCGGCGCGTCTCTTCGCCCGTCTGGGCGTGACCAAGATCCGGTTGACCGGCGGCGAGCCGCTGTTGCGGCGCGACCTGGAGAAGCTGGTGGCGATCCTGGCGCCGTTGCCAGGGGTCGACCTGACCCTGACGACCAACGGTTCGCTCCTGGCGGAAAAGGCCCAGCGGCTCCGGCAGGCCGGCCTGCAGAGGGTCTCCGTGAGTCTGGACGCCATCGACGATGATACGTTCATGAAGATGAACGACGTCGATTTCCCGGTGCGCCGCGTCCTGGAGGGAATCGACGCCGCCCTGGCCGCCGGGCTGACGCCGCTCAAGGTCAATATGGTCGTCAAGCGCGGTCTTAACGAGCACAGCCTGCTGCCGATGGCCGAGCACTTTCGCGGGACGGGCGTCGTCCTGCGCTTCATCGAATACATGGACGTCGGCGCGACCAACGGCTGGCGGCTCGATCAGGTCGTGCCGGCCGTCGAGATCATCAAACGCATCGAGGCGGTCCATCCTCTCGAACCGCTCGAGGCGAACTACCGCGGGGAGGTGGCCCATCGCTACCGCTACCGCGACGGCGCCGGCGAGATCGGGTTGATCGCCTCGGTCAGCCAGCCCTTCTGCGGCGCCTGCACCCGTGCGCGGCTTTCGGCGGACGGGCAGGTGTTTCTGTGCCTGTTCGCCGCGCAAGGCTTCGACTTGCGGGCACGCCTGCGCTCCGATGTTTCTGACGATGCGCTGGAGGCCGAGCTGGCCGGGTTGTGGCGCGGTCGCACGGACCGCTATTCCGAGATTCGCAGCGCCGCCACAGCCGGGTTGCCGCGGGTGGAGATGTCCTACATCGGGGGTTGAACTCGCGAGACCCGTTTCCCCAGGGGGCCA
>C687J29651_10000073_pt1 | contig 33169 bp, 42 predicted proteins | sample RifCSP13_1_FD_29651 | JGI IMG/M metagenome (IMG submission 29651) | reverse complement strand
TGTGGGATTTCCTGTCCACTTGCCTTACCATTGTGAATGGCTAACAGAGTCGCATTAGTAATCTTGTCAACTTTGGCAATAGTCTTGCGAACTGTTTCAAACAAATCGGCATTGTCTTCTGAAGAAATATCTTGGACTTTTTCATAATGGGTCTTTGGAATTACTAGGGAGTGGCCTTTTGTCAGTGGAAATGCATCCATAAAGGCTAGAGATTTTTCTGTTTCTGCAATAATTTTAGCTGGAATTTCTTTTTTAATGATTTTACAAAAGATACAATCCATTAGTTTTGTAAATTAGGGTGGTTCTATTAAATTAATAATAATTCATGGATTAACAACTGTAGCCCATGCAAGACCTTTACCAAACTTTAGCATAACAGTTGCGCCTGGTTCAAGATCACAGTTTTCTATAGTTTTTGGAATTTGGTCAGAGGTGTTTGCATAGCATGTACCGTCAGAGTTTGAGAGAATTTTAGATTCCTCAAAAACGTCTTCTCTTATCAAATTCCAGAAGGGAAAAACTACTGTAGATAATACTATTCCTGCAAGAATGAAGGCTCCACCAAATATGGCACCATATTTTTGAGAGTCAGTGAGCTCCATTTGTTTTACCACATTCCGCCTTCAGAAGTTCCACCCTTTGCGTCGAGTTTTTTCTCGGGTACATTACCATGTGCTTTTTTTAGATGGCGCTTAAGGCGTTCTGGGTCATGTAGTTCTAAACCACATACTTTACATTTTGTAGTATTCTTATCTCCCTTTTTTTTGAACAGGCCCAATATGGAGTAAGAAATTTAGATATACATTATAAAGGATACTGACAGATTCAAGATTTGTGGCAATAAAAAACATTACCGTTTTAGGTTCTGGAATTATGGGTCATGGCATTGCCCAAGTTTCTGCAATGTCTGGATACAATGTAGTTCTTCGAGATATCGAACAACAGTTTTTGGATAAAGCCATGGGAAAAATAAAGTGGAGTCTTGACAAACTTGTTTCAAAAGAAAAAATTTCACAGAGTCAAGCTGATGATATTTATTCTAGAATAAGACCCATTGTTGATTTAAAAGAGGCAGTCAAAGATTGCGATTTGGTAATAGAAGCAGTTCCAGAGATTATGGATTTGAAAAAAAAAGTATATGCTGAACTAGATAAAGTTGCAGGAAAAAATGTAGTTTTTGCCTCAAATACTAGTACACTTCCAATTACAGAGATTGCAAATACCACTAGTAGGCCAGAAAGGTTCATTGGAATTCATTTTTTCAATCCACCACAATTAATGAAGCTAGTTGAGATAATTCCCGGCCAAAAAACTGCTAAAGAGGTTGTCAAACTTACAAATGATTATGTAAAATCCGTCCAAAAGGAGCCGGTTGTATGTAGAAAGGATGTTCCAGGATTCATTGTAAATAGATTATTCATACCACTAGTTCACGAGGCATGTTACGTTATGGATAGACAGAAAATTCAATTAACAGAAATTGACTCTGCTGTAAAGTTTAAGCTGGGATTTCCAATGGGAATATTTGAGCTAGCAGACTTTACAGGAATGGATGTAATTCACAAGGCAACAATAGAAATGCATCTAAGAGACAAAAAAGTAATCAGACCACATCCTAAAATTGAACAACTGTACAACGAAAAAAAGCTAGGACAAAAGACTGGTGAAGGTTTTTACAAATACTCTGATGAAAAATATGAACGCATCTCACTATCTGAAGAACTTGCAAAAAATTGTAATCCAATTCAGATACTTGCAAACATTCTAAACAATGCAGCTTGGTTAGTTACTAAAGAAGCAAGTGATATACAAGAGATTGAAAATGCAGCAAGACTTGGACTTGGGTTAAAAAAACCACTTTTTGAAACAGCAAAAGAATATGGAATGTCAAATATTGTAAAAGAGTTAGAACAGCTTGCACAAAAACATGGTCAATTTTATGAACCAGATCCCTTGCTTGTTTCTATGCAGTGATTTGTTCTAGAATATACTTTACAGCTTCTTTAGGCGAATCAACCCCAACAATTTTGACTTTGTTTCTGTGATCCAAATACTGGTCTGCATATTTTGTAGCAACATCTCCTGAATTCTTCAAAGCAGCGATTGGTTTTTTGTGCACATATGATGCGCAAACTTCTGTAAGAGTTCCTGAACCCCCACCAATTACTATTACACCATCTGCAGAAAGCGCAGTCAGAAAATCTCTGGCATGCCCCATTCCTGTAGGAATTACAATGTCACAATATTCATTTGCAGCAGATGCTTTATCATATGGAATTATTCCAACTGCCAGTCCTCCTGCATCATGTGCTCCGTGTGATGCAGCCTTCATTACACCGCCAAGGCCTCCTGAGATTAAAATTGCACCTGACTTTGCGATCTCAGCGCCGGTTTCATATGCAAGTCTTTCATGTTCAGGAGTACAACCCTCCTCATCATGTCCAATTACCAAAATCTGATGCTTTTTTGCCATGCTAGTATGTTTTGATAGTCCGTATCAAATATCTTTTCAAATCACAAAGGATATTAAATAATAATGTTAAGAGTAATTATGGAAAAACGATCAATGCCAATTTGTTTTACAAATGAGGAATACAAGAAGATCGAAGAATTTGCAAAAAAGCATGGAATGCTCAATGCAAGCCAGGCCGTAGAAAAACTTCTTGATTAATACTTAAGCAGTGGCAGTGTTTGCCATTTTCTTTTTGATATAATCAAAACAGTCGTATAGTTTAGGCTGAAATTAAATATGCGAATAAAAAATAGTTAAAAGAGTGATGAAGTTTCTAAGTCGAGCACCCGTATATTGTAACATTTGCAATAAAGAGCTCAAACATAAACACAGACCAAAAAAGGAATGGAATATCGAGGGTTTTCTTTGTGCTGAATGTCACATGGATAAGATGAGAGAGTTTTTCGAAGGAACAATGACACAAAATTGTGTTAAGTGTAGTGTAAAAAAGAAAATAACAGACTTGTGGGAGCCACGATGGCAGTGGGAAATGGAAGGACTGTTGTGTAAAGATTGTTTTGATAAAAAAGAAAAAGATTTCACTGCAAAAAAAGAATTTTGCAGTATGTGTGGAGCTAAATTAGGTTTTTTCAGATACAATCCTAAAACAAAGTGGAAGGTAGAAGGTCAACTATGTAGAAAGTGTTGGGACTCTCACAAAGAGCATGATAAATAAATGGGTTTTTTTAAAAAAATTAAATGCGATAAATGCGATAAAAAATTTTCAAAACAAGAAGAATTTATGAATCATCAACAAATTGTTCATAATAAAGATCTACCATACGATTGTAAAGAGTGCAATCAATTTTTTTCAAGTATGGAGGATATGCGTACTCATCTACAAAGACATCATAGTTATAAAAAAGATAGAATTTAGTTTTAAATTCCTTTTATTGTTTTGACTATGGGAGCCCTGATTTTTGTAAAGACTCTAAATCCACATATGCATTTTATTTCTGGCAGTCTCGCTAATTCAGTATTTAGAACGTTAGTGCCACACCTCAAACAAGAATAAATTACATCAAATTTTGCAGAGTCTGTAGTTTCTTCAATTGGGGTTTCTTCAATGGGAGTTTCAGGAATATCTTCTGCCATATCTTTATTCACAATTTTCTATAATTTAAGGCTAACAAACAATCACGTTAAAGATAATTCAATGTAAACGTCATCTGGAATCTTTAGTCTCATTAGCTGTCGAATTGCCTTGTCATCAGCACTAAGGTCAATAATTCTTCTGTGCATTCTCATCTCCCATTTTTCATATGTTTCAGTACCGCTACCACATGGAGATTTTCTTGTTGCAATGTGTAGTCGCTTTACAGGTAGCGGAGTTGGTCCTTTTATTTTGACGCCGGTCTTATCTCCAATGCCCATAATTTCTGTACAGACACTATCTAATTTTGGTAAGCTAGTACTGGTAAGTTTAATGCGAGCTGATTGGGTCAATCCAATAACCCACTATGGTTTGTATTCTTCAGTAATATCTTTAACAATTCCTGCTGCAATTGTTGCACCCATATCTCTGAGTGCAAATCTTCCTAACTCAGGAAAATCTGCAAATGATTCAATTGGGGTAGGTCTTACTGGTTTAATTCGGACGATAGCAGAATCACCAACTTTAAGGAATTTTGGATCTTTTTCTTCAATTGCACCAGATGCTGGATTAATTTTTGCCTCAAATGCAACAATTGTTGCAGCAACTTGTGCAGTGTGACAATGCATTACTGGAGTGTAACCAGGTGCAATAGCTGTTGGGTGGTGTATAATAATAATTTGTGCTCTAAATTCATTTGCACATTTAGGTGGTTTGTCTGGAGTTCCCATGACATCACCTCTTTTGATATCTTTTTTCTCAATGCCTCTCAGGTTAAAACCAATGTTATCACCTGCGGAAGCAGATGTCATTTCAGTGTGATGAGTTTCAATAGATTTTATTTCACCGATAGCACCAGATGGCATTATGATAATTTTGTCATTTGGTTTCATTGTACCAGTTTCAACACGTCCTACTGGCACTGTTCCTACACCAGTAATTGTATAAACATCTTGAATAGGAACGCGTAGTGGTTTACCTGTTGGCTTTTCAGGATATGTAAAGTCATCAAATGCTTGAAGTAGAGTCTTGCCAGTCCACCAAGGCATGTTTTCTGATTTCTTAACTAGATTATCCCCCATCCAACCAGATACGGGAATGATTGGTACTTGTTCAAGTTTGTAACCTACAGATTTGACTAGTGCTTCTCCCTTTGCTTTTGCTCGTTTGAATGCCTCTTCAGAATATTTACTATCATCCATTTTGTTAATTGCGACAATCATTTGGTTTACACCAAGTGTTTTGAGTAAGAAAGCATGCTCTCTTGCTTGTCCGCCTGGAGCAACAGCAGTATCNGTTTCTCCTTCCTTTGCAGAAAGAACCAAAACAGCACAATCTGCTTCAGATGCACCAGTAATCATGTTTTTGATAAAGTCNCTGTGTCCAGGGGCATCAATTAGAGTGAAAAAGTATTTTGGAGTTTCAAATTTTTGAAAAGCAAGATCGATTGTAATACCACGTTCTCGTTCGTCTTTTATGTTNTCCATTACCCAAGCATATTTGAAGGTGTCACCTTTTCCGGTTTTTTCNGATTCTTCTGCATGTTGGGCTATAGTTCTTTCATCAACTACACCAAGGTCCATTAGGAAATGACCCATTGTAGTAGACTTGCCATTGTCTATATGCCCAGTAATTATCAAGTTTAAGTGTGGTTTAGCTGCCATATCGACTTCGTAGTGAGAGGGGTTTTATTACCATTTCGATTTTTTTGAAAAAAATCTAATTTTTTTTCAATTTTTTTTCATCAAGGACTTGGGTGAATTAGACATAAATCAAAGTGGGCAGTGAAACAAGCCATGAAAATTACTGTTTCTGTGATAAAAGCTGATGTTGGGGGTATTGGGGGTCATACAAGGCCAAGTGATGGATTATTAGGTGCAGTTAGAAAAACAGTAGAAAATTCAAAGGATCTGTTAATAGATTCGTACATTGGTTATTGTGGAGACGATGTTCACATTGTTATGACCCATACAAAGGGGGTTGATAACCAGCAAATTCATGAGCTTGCATGGAAAGCCTTTGAGGCTGGAACACAAGTTGCAAAACAAGAGGGGCTTTATGGAGCAGGACAAGATCTTCTAAAGGACTCATTCTCAGGAAATGTAAAAGGGATGGGACCTGGAGTTGCTGAATTAGAATTTGAAGAGAGACCAAACGAGGCTTTTACAGTATTTGCTGCAGATAAGACAGAGCCAGGAGCTTTCAACTACCCATTTTACAGAATGTTTGTAGATGCATTAAGTAATACTGGATTAATTATTAACAAGTCACTTGCAAAAGGGGTAAAATTTAACGTCATGGATGTAGAAGAGGGTAAAATTGCTGAGCTAAACTTGTGGGAAGACAAACCAACTCTTGAAGCTGCTTTAATGTATCCTGGTCGTTATGTAGTTGCATCAGTTTACACAAAGGATAATGAACCCATTGTTTCTTCATCCACTGACAGATTACACAACATAGCTGGCAAATATGTTGGAAAAGATGATCCAATTTGCATTGTTAGAACTCAAAAAAATTTCCCAGCAACAGAAGAAGCAGGTAGTGCTTTTAATAATCCGCATTATGTGGCAGGAAATACAAGAGGCAGTCATCACATGCCATTAATGCCAGTCAAACTTAATTCGGCAGCTACAATTGATTATTGTATTCCAATTGTTGAGGCGCTTGTATTTAGCATGCATAATGGAAAACTAGTTGGGCCGCATGATGGTTTTTCAACTCCAGATTGGGACTACATACGAGAAATTGCCACTAAAAGAGCATTGGCAATTAGAAGTCAGGGATTTATTCATCCTGCAACACTTATTCCTTCAGAATTAGAATATGCTGAAGGTTATAAAGACAGAATGAAAGTTTTAGAAAATAAGATGAAGTCTTTGCCTGGCTCCTCAAGTAAAGGCAGAGCAAAAGGAAATTACGAAGATCCCGATTAAACAAATTATCATTAATTTTTACCCCATTAAATGAAAAATTTCAATCATTGTTTTTTTGTGGACAAAGAGTTAAAAAGAAAAGATGAACAATATAAAATGGCCAAAAATGAACAAATTAAAGCCCTTAATTGAGTTTAGATTTTTCATACTGACTGGAATTGGGGTACTGACTTTTTCTAACTTTATCATAGAATTATTTGGTCAAACGATTCCAAACATAGTAGGGGCATTTTTTAAAGACGTCGGGGTAATGGTTATCGTAGCAGCTGTTTTTGTATTTGCCTTCACCTGGTTGCTAAAAGCAAAACCTCACAATAAACCAAAAAAATATTCCCTAGTAGTATTTGATATATTTGGAAATAAATCAAACATCGAAGGAATACGTACGGAGTTTAAGATTCATGATGTTGCCTGGAGTTATATGAAACAATACAAAACATTGTATCCCCTTTACAACTTTGCGTTAGTATCTGATAATCCAAAATCCGAAAAAAAGACAATCTTTCGATACATTTAGCAACTCACTTTTATTCAGGATCCTATAAAAAATTTAGAGTGAAGTTTTCTGTTCTAGCTGAAACTTTTGAAAAGATGGAGAATACGGCAAAACGATTAGAGTTAACAGACCATCTAGTAGATTTATTCAAAAGTACCCCTCCTGATTTACTTGCCAAAGTAGTTTATTTGATTCAAGGCAAATTGCGTCCTGATTTTGAAGGAGTGGAGATAGGNGTTGCAGAAAAATTAGTAATTAGAGCAGTACATCGTTCAACTGCCATTGAAGTNAAGCGAATTGAAGANGCCTATAGGAAAGACGGCGATTTAGGNCATGCTGTTTCCAAACTTATTGANCAAAAAACACAAACAACGCTGTTTGATGCAGTNGCAGGTGACAATCAAACTGTAGAATGGGTATATGATTCATTGGTTAAAATTGCAGAGCTAGAAGGAAGTGGGAAAAATGTTCTAGATAAAAAAATGAATTATGTCTCTAGTCTTTTAAACAATGTCAGCCCAATTTCTGCAAAATTTATCATAAAAATACTGATTGGCACAATGCGTTTGGGAGTTGCAGATAATACAATTTTAGATGGATTAGCCATTGCTTACACCGATTCAAAATCAAACAGAGAAAAAATAGAGGCTGCGTACAATGTTTCAAGTGATCTAGGAAAAGTTGCACAAGTTGCTGCAAAAGAGGGACTCAAAGGAATAGAGGAATTCAAAGTTAAAGTTTTCAGTCCAATCAGACCCATGTTAGCTGATCGTGTAAAGAGTGAACAAGAAGCTATTGAAAAAATGGGTAAAAGATTTGCTGCAGAATACAAACTTGATGGTGAGCGTGTACAAATTCATTTAGAAAATGGCAGGGTAGATCTTTTTTCAAGAAGACTAGAAAACATCAGAAGCTATTATCCAGATATTGTTGAAAATATACCAAAAGCACTAAAAGTAAAAAATGCAATATTAGAGGCTGAAGCAGTTGCTATTAATGAAAACAGTGGAGAGTTTTTACCATTTCAAGAATTAATGCATAGAAGAAGAAAATATAATGTAGACAAGGCAGTTTTACAATATCCAATCACTGTAAATTTGTTTGACGTCTTATACTTAGATGGAAAAAGTTGCCTGGATTTAGGCTATGAACAACGACGAAAATTATTAAACGATATTGTAGTTGAAGATAATTTTACCAAAGTAATTCCTCAAATATTGGTAACAAATGAAAGCGAAATTGAAGACTTTCTAGAAAATTCAATTAATGCAGGATGTGAAGGTTTGATGCTAAAAGATCTAAATGCGCCGTATAGAGCTGGAGCAAGAGGAAGCAATTGGTTAAAGCTAAAGCGAGAGTACAGAAATGATCTAGGAGATAGTTTAGACTTGGTTGTAATTGGTGCATTCTTTGGAAGAGGCAGAAGAACGGGCAAATATGGAACTCTGCTTTTAGCAACTTACAATGATGATGACGATACATTCCCAAGTATTTGTAAAGTTGGAACGGGTTTTACTGACGAAAATTTAGACCAATTCTATCAAATCTTATCAAGTAAAGTAACTCTAAAGAAAAACCCTAGAATAAAAAGTGATATGGAAGCTGATGTATGGTTTGAACCAGAACTTGTAATTGAGATTGTTGCATCTGAAATCACTCTTAGTCCGATTCATAAAACTGCTCAAGATGCTATACGAAAAGGAAGTGGCTTGGCTTTGAGATTTCCAAAGTTTACAGGTAAAATAAGAATGGAAAAATCTCCAGAAAATGCTTCAACTGATCAAGAAGTAATTTCTCTGTACAAAGGTCAAACAAAAATTACTCAAAACACAGACTGAGGCTAGTTCAATTTATTGAAGTGGTATTTTTTCACAAGGGTTTAAATTAACTTTCTATAGATAACAAATTTCGTACATGTATAGTGGGGAATTAGAGGTTCAGGCAAAGAGAAAAGCAATAGCNGTTTTACAAGATGAAATTAATAGAATTCTAAATGCTGCAAGGAGTTTAGCTACTCTGCCAGANTTTATGATGAANAAAAATAAGGCAGAGGTTAAAAATACTCTAGNACAAATTGTCAACATTGAAGATGAGGTAGAGGCTCTTCGNCGAAAGATCACACGAGACGTTGCAGACGTTGGAGGCCTCATNATGAATAGAGAGAATCTCCTTAACACTGCCTATACCATGGATGAGATTGCAGGATACATCACTGGCATCTCATTCAAGTTATCTAACATCAAGCCTGCTACCCTAAAGACTGCAGATTTAGACAAAGATCTTACCGAATTAATTGAGCTAGTAGTAGATGAGGTTTACAAGCTTAATGAAATAATTCGCAGTCTAAATACAAATGCTTCAAATTCAATTGATCTTGCTCAAGAAACNCAGAAAATTGAGAGAGAAATTGATACAAAATATCGAACAATAACTATCAAGATTTTAAATGAAATCACAAATACTAAGGAAATTATGTTGATGAAAGACGTAATTGAAGGTATTGAGGAGATGGCAGATAAATGCCAAGAGGTTTCAGATTCATTCATTCTATTAGCATTGAGCATATAGGTTGAAAAGTGAATTAATCGATAACCGAATTGTTGTTTGGAACATTAAGGATTCTCAAAAACTTTTCATGAATGGGTATTATGGAAAACCAATTGGCGTACCAAAACCAAAACCAAATGAAATTAACGTTCCACTTATTTTAGATCTTATGGAAGGATACTATTTGCTTCAAAAATCAATAATTAGTATTTACAAAGTGAAAAAAAAGATTACAGAAACGGAAATGTTAGAAATTTGCAGAAATGAATACCATAATTTTGATAAAAAATTTCTAGTTTACAAAAATTTTAGAGATAAAGGATACATAATTAATCCAGGAATTAAATTCGGATGCGATTTTGCAGTGTATCAAAAAGGTCCAGGAATAGATCATGCCCCCTACTTGGTTCAGGTTTACAACACAACTGATTCTATATCATCAACAGGAGTAGTACTTGCTGGAAGATTAGCTACTACGGTTAGAAAACAATTCATTTTAGCAATACCACATGGAAAAGATGATGTAAATTATTTAGCACTTGACTGGTGGAAAGCTTAAAGGGCTTTAATGTGCCCTGCTATTTTGTCATAAATTTCAAATAATTCTTTTGTTATTCCAAATTCAAAATTGTTTTTCCATTTTCCATAAATTCTGACAGCATTCTCTGTTGGATCAACAAAAATAGTAGCATCATTGACTGATTGTTTCTGAATCATTTCTGCAAGGGCAGAATCATCATCGAGTATTTTTGCTAACTTTCCACCATTCCATTTTAAGCCTTTAATTTTTTTTGAACCAAAATGACCTTGAGTCGAAAGAATTGTTCTAGCTATAAAATCAGTATTATTTCTTCCAGTATTTTTTCGAACAATAAAATGAGCTTGAAATCTGTCCTGTGCGCCCCAAGGAAGTGGATTTGGATCTTGCATCTTCTAGCCCTTCTGAATTATTTGTACAACATCGATATTCGTTTTTTTAATTTCTAAACATCCTTTATTGGTAACCATCCTAGGTGTTTGCGTAAAATACCTGCTGTAATAATCACCTTTTTCAATTTCATCAGTTCCAATATCTTTGGGATTAGATTCTATACCTATTTTAGATAAAATTTCACTTAATCGTTGAGGATATGTCTTCAATACAATAGTGTCAGGTTCAGAATCATGCATATCAAATGATGAATTTACCCCTCAAATAAAGATTAATTCAGCATTAGATGATCCAATTAAATAATACAAAAAGTTCATCATTCTGTCAATGTTAAAATTTCAAGAGAAAGTTGTCCTCATTACAGGCAGTGGAACTGGTATCGGTCAAGCCATTGCAAAAAAATTTGCAGAAAATGGAGCCAGTGTGATAATTCTTGGAAGAAGAACAGAGCCTCTTGAAGAAACTAAAAAAATCCTTCAGGAAATAATTTCAAAGGTTCAAAGTAATGCATTTGTAAAAATATTTTCAGGAGTTGATGTAAGCGATGAGAAAGGTATTAGTGATATGTTTGATTCTCTTGCAAGTTCAAAGATCAACGTGGATGTAGTAGTAAATAATGCAGGAGTTTCAGGTCCGGTAACTTGTTTTGCTAATGATGATTTGGATGAATTCAAAAGCACTATAGGAATTCATCTTACAGGAACCTTTTGGACATCAGTACAGGCTCTCAAAGTAATGAAAAAGGGTGCAAAGATAATTACAATTTCAACTTTCTTTGCAGAAGAAAGACCACTTGAACAGCGTCCTTATAGATTCAGAGACCCTTACACTGCATCACAAGGTGCAAAAAACAGACTAGCAGAGGCGATGTCTTGGGAATTAGTAGATAAAGGAATCATCTCAATTGCTACAAATCCAGGCCCAGTTCACTCTGATAGAATTTACAAAACTGTTTATCCAAAAGCTGCCTCAGAATTTTTACGTGTTAGTGGATTTGAAGATCTTTCACCCATTGAAGTTGAGTCTGTAAATAAAGAAATTGTTCCCCTATTAGGTGAAGAAGAGACTGTTATTAGTCAAGGAATTACAAAAGCAGCTGAAAATCTGGCAAAAACTAAAGGCGGAGATCCTAAAAAATTATCTGTAACTTTAACCAATCTTTTAACAAAAATCAAAAATGTTGCTGAGAAAATTCAACTAAACACATCTAAAATGATTGCAGATGGACAATTCTTATCCCAACCACAAGTTGCTGAAACCGTTTTATGTCTTGCAGATGATGAAATGGCTAAAATTCTTAACGGCAAAGTCATACCAGGAGATAGAGTATTTTATCCAGTCAGAGCACATATTGCAGGAGCAACTCCAAGTGTTGCCCAACCCAAGTTTAATGGCAAGTCGGTAGTTTTTACAATTGATGCAACTGATAAGACAGACGCAGATAGAGTTGAATATCTAGCAAAGCATGTAGAGAAAAATGGTGGCAAAGCAGTTTGTATTATATCAGAAAATACTCCAAAGGAATTACAGGATTTTATTAGTGGCAAATTTCATTCTCATGTATCAAATCTAAAAAACCCAAATGAAGTTCAGAGATGGCTAGAAACAGCTTCTAAGAACATGGGAGAGATTGGTGCAGTGATTCACATTACAGGAAGAGTTCCAGAATTTTCAAAATTAATTGAGTTATCAAGGAGTCAGTGGGACGACCTGGTTGACAAATTCATTAACACTCCTGCTACTGTCATACAACGAGCATTGGAGCATTATGTTCCAGGTGGTGGAAAAGACCCAAGGCTGTATAAAAATAAAAGTGGAATCATTATGACCATAGGACCTGACTTGCCAGTTGGCACAAAGATTTCAGGGGCAGACAGGGCAAAGGTAGAGGTCTTTCGTGGGGCTTTGCGACCATTTACAACAACGGTTAATCAAGAATTAAGTGATGTATTAGAGTCAAAAGTTAGATCATTTTTGGTCTTACCTGGAACTATTGATGGTAAAGAGCCTAAAAATGAAAGAATAGCTCAAGCATTGAATTTTTTCATATCAGAAAATTCTCCAGCATCTGCTGAAGTCATTTTCTGTGTAGATGAAGTAAGATAGAATGAAAAAATTCTCAGAGCTCAAGGTAGGAGAAGAATTCTATTCCACATGTAGTATTTCAGAAAAGGAGCTAGAAGAATATCTAAAGTTTTCACGAGTAAAAAATGTTCTTTTAGATGACCCAACTACGAAAAACAAACTAGTCTCTGGGAGAGCAATCCTATCTAGGATGGAAGGAGAATTCACCAGACTCAGTCAGATTTATGGAAATGCCTTAATCTTTATTGGCACAGATGGGGATACTAAATGGGACAACAAAAGCACTAGGTTTCTCAAACCACTTAAAACCGATGAAGTTTTGGAAATAAAATTCACAGTATCTTCAAAAGAAGATGTTGATGAAGAATATGGTAAAATTGCAATAGACTATGAAGGTACAAAACAAAATGGGGATTTAGTGGTAGTATCAAAAAAGAATCTGTATAGAATCAAAAAGGAACCTCCAAGGAATCAATAAAAAGTTTCACTGCTACAGCAATCATAACTAATGAAATAAGAATTTTCAATGCACTTTCTTTAATTTCAATTGATAGTCTTGCTCCCACTAGACCTCCTACAAAAGCACCTGCTGCCAGTAAAAGTGCTTGATAAAAATCTGGATGTCCTAAGATACTATGCGTTATTAGTGCTGAAACAGAACCAAATAATAAGATGAATTGAGATGTGGGTGCCGCATTTTTCATTGACAATCCCATAGCAATAACCATCAATGGTACGAATATGATTCCACCACCCACACCAAATAATGCAGATATTATTCCTGCTAAAAAGCTGGCACCTACTGCGAGAATCATAATTTGTTTTGAAAGATTATGACTTTTTGGTTCAATCTTTCTTTTTGAAAAAATGTAAATGCTTGCAGAGATCAAAATTAACGCAAATAAAATTTTGAATAAAGAGGGGGCTATATCTGAGGAAATGTATGCACCAAGTATAGTTCCAGGTATTGAAAGTAAACCAAGTTTTAATCCAATAGAATATTGTATCCTTTGTTGTTTGGCATAAGAAATTGATGACGCAGCAGCATTACTAAAAACTGCAAATATGCTATTACTAGCAGATAATGCTGGAGGATAACCAAAAAAAGTTAGGACAGGTACAATAATTATTCCGCCTCCAAGACCAATTATAGAACCTAATAAGCCAGCTACAAACCCAAGTGGAATTAACCAAAGTTCTTCAAACAATATTACCTTCAATAGAAAATATTACTTCTATAAAGTTAACATAAACCGACAACAATACTGCCAAGGTATTCAGATTTTCTAAAAAGAAAAGAGCTTAGGCTACAGAGTTTGGATTTTTTTTAATGGCTCTATCTCTTTTGCAGAAATTACAATATTCCTCTGATGAATAACGATTAATTGGAGTTAAACAATCATGGCAATATTTCATGTCTTTTCTAGGTTAAACTAGGAATTAAGAATTTGTTAGATTTACTAGAAACTAACCTGATATTAGCAATTTCCAGAGGTATCCTTCGGTATTGGTAGTTAATTCCATTTGAAGGCTCATACCCATAATACTTAGGTTTGATTTACTGGTAGGTTTTACATCACTTGTGTGAAAGTCCTTCTGTCTGTCAACCCAGTCACTAACTGTTTCAATTTCACTAGGTTTTACATCCTCCCAACAATTACAGACCAAGGTTTCAATTACAACATCATACACAGATTTTATTTCATCAAGATCTTGCATGAATGGATCAGTTTGAATTAATACTAGAACAATTTTTGGCATATTTCGAGAACCCACCATGTGGATGTTTCCTAGGAATTCTCCATCAGAATCACGTAGTTCTGTTGAGGTACAATAGTCTACTTGATCTTGCTTGTTCTTATCTGCAAAAAAAGAGCAGAATTTTTCAATATCCTTTATTGTTGATAATTTTACTGGAGAAGACATGGATATACCGTGCGACGCTAAACTTTCTTTTAATTTGGCATTAGATTCTATATATGTAAATTTTAATTCAGGTAATGATTCTGTTATTAATTCTGCATCATTATTAAATAGACTAAAACTAAGGCTAACGGCTAAAGCTAAAACTGCCACAGATATACCAATGTATAAAAATTTCTTCTTATGCACTTTACAGATTTTTTATTTTAACTAAGATAAGCCTTTGCAAAACTTAGGACGTATTTTAGATAGAAATTATTTCTAATGTTGATTCAGTAGTGATTTTAAATTCCTCAACAAATCCAGCGGTAACTTCTAATACATATTTTGCATCCTTGCTTCCACCTTTGTAAGAAGGACACGTTACAGTCTCTAATGCAGTCTTACAAGGAGGAACATTTTTTTCAATAAACACTACCTTGCTGTTATCATCTATCCAGATTACGTCAAGTGGAAATTGCATGTTAAGCATCCAGATTGAGCGTTTGTTAGCATCATCAAACACAAGTAACATTCCTTCATCAAGCGGAAGTTGTTCTTGGAACATTAATCCTCTTGCTCGTCGTGGGTCGGTATCAGCTATTTGAACTTCTAAAACTACACCATCGATTTTTACAGTACCCCTTGGAAATTCCACTGATTCAAGTTTTACATCACTTGGAAGCGACATGATTCCGGCAAGACCTACTATGACAGCAGCTATAGTTATTGGAACCAAAACCTGAATTCTTGAGGCCATACAATTAGACTAAAAGGTTCTGCATAAAAACTAAAAGTAATGATCAGAGTATAGATTTTTTAAAATCGTGAATTGAGGAAAAGGCATTTTTTGTTTCATGTCCAATATCATGTATTGTTGAACCATTGTATACTTTTTCAAGATATTTGCCAGCTAAAATCATTGGGGCACCAATAGCATTTGTCACTCCGGTTGGTTCTGGTATCCAAAATATGATAAATCCAATTTTTTTTAGTTTTTTCCCAGGAGAGGGAGCTTTTTGCAATGCACGCAAGGATTTTGCAGTTCTTTTATCATCAACTTTGGATAAATCAGAATATAGTCCTGCTCTTCTTTTTGCAGATTCTGAGATTGTCTTCATTTTTTTTAATTTTAGATTAAGTAAGTTATCCATTCCCTCGTCATATTTTGCTAAAATTAGATAAAATTCGAAGATCAAGATTGGTTACTCTATGGTCAAAATTAATAACATCTATGATAGTAGATATGCCAAGTCTGTAATCTTGCAGACACTAAATTATATCTAAGCAATCTCCAATTAATAGAACGTTTGAATAAAAAAGATACAAAACGACTGGAATCAATAAAGGCGGCTCATAAAGCTGGCAGAATTGGCTCTAGCACCAGAATGGAAGATTATCTTGAAGTGATTTTAGAGCTAGTAGAACTGAAGGGATACGCAACTACTCTGGATATTTCAAGATACATGAATGTTAGTGCTCCAAGTGTAACAAAAATGCTGCAAAGACTAGATGAGAGTGGATTTTTAGAGTATGAAAAGTATCACGGAATTAACCTAACACAAAAAGGGAATCAATTAGCTGACGCAATACGACAAAAGCACGGTATTCTCCTAGAATTTTTTGAGATTTTAGGGGTTAGTCATGATACAGCTAATCAAGATGCTGAGGGAATTGAACATCACCTTAACCCAAAAACTATTAGGCAGTTAAGAAAGTTTATTACTTTTTTAAAATCAAATCCAAAAATAATTCAAAATTTTAATAATATTTGACAAGGCTTAAAAATTAATAAAAAATTAGTCTAATCTTTGATAAAGATTTGAATAGATTCTCTAGAAGAAGCATTTTTCATTAATCTTTTTCCAGGGATGGAGTGTTTTGGAATTTTAATTTGGCCTTTTCTAGTAATTCTAGACGAGGTAAGATATTCGTTGTTCAGATAAATGTCACCTGAATTACCTACATTCTCTTTTCCAACATTAAACAGTAAAGAAGTTCCAGATTCAGAAAAGTCATACGGCAATTCAAAATCATCAGAGGGGGTTTCAGAAGAGTCTTTTGGCACTACGTCTATGTGCACCTTTAACATTTTTTCTAAATCGTTAATTGTTGCACCACCTCTGCCAATAACGGATGCGATAAACTGTTTGCGTACCTTTACTTTAACACTGTTTCCAGATAAAATTTCAACTTCTGCTTGAGGATCAAATCTTCTAAAGGTATCTCTAACTTTGTCTTCAGCTAGTTTTTCAATTCCAAATTTTGTTGTCTTTTTTGGAACAGGAACGATGACGTTTTCTTCACCGAAGGTGTATATTTCATATTCCAGAGTGTTATCCTCAAAATCACGAATATCTATTACAGGTCTTGCTAAATCCTGCTCTGTCATGCCAGAAGGAACTTTAACTTTGAGATCTAGTTGGTACACTTTGGAGATTTTCCCGTCCTTTACAAAAACAACGGTATCAATTATACTTGGAATAATACCCAATTCTATTTTTCCAATGAATCGTTGGATTGCATCAATTGGAGAATTTGCATGTATGACGCCAACCATGCCCACTCCAGCAAGCCTTAATTCTGAAAATGTTTGAAAATCTTCGCGACGTCTAACTTCATCAAAAATAGTATAATCTGGCCTCACCAAAAGTAAAATGTCAGCAGAATTTTCAAAACTTCCATCTAATCTTGTGTATTGCGTTATTGCCGGATCTACTTGCAAATCACGTGGGGATTCAAATGTCTTAACGATTTTTCCTGATTTATGATAGAAATCTGCAACACTTGAGGCCAATGTACTTTTTCCAGAACCAGGAGGTCCGGAAATAATGATTCCTTCAGCACTCTCGGCAAATCTTTTTTTGAGTTTGTCAGATAAATCATAATCTTCCATCGATAAACGTACAATTGGATGTACTATAGTAATCTCGTAACCTTCTGAAAATGGCTGATAAGTAATTGCAATTCGATAGTCTTTATGTTGAATTACTTTTGCGCCTGTTTTTGAAATTTCTATATTGGTTTTGGCATCAAGTTTAGCAATATCTAAAATCTGTGTTGTAATGTTTTTGAGATAGTCACGTGTCAATAATTTATCTTCAATTTCTTGTAAGCTAAAGGAACCTGGTTTTCCTCTTTTTGCCATTGGTTTTAAGCCTTCTTTTAGATGAACGCTCATTGTTTGAGCGTCAAAAAATCTTAGAAATTCTAACTCTTCTTGTTTTAGATCAGATTTTTGATAACTAACTTCAATTCCTTCTGCTTGTGCAACTAAAGATTGTACATTATCTGAGGTGTAAAGAATTGCATCATGTTGTTTTGCAATGTCTTTGATAATTGCATCTATTCTACCACGATCAGATAATCTTACATCATCGAAACTTGGGCGCATGCCTTCAAATTTTATTATATTTCCATATTGTTTTGAGTTGTTTTGAAGTTTTTTTATCTCATTTAATCCTGTAAACCCTTGTTCTTTTTTTTGTGTTGCTTGTGATTGTAATTCATCAAGAACTGCTACAGGGATTATAATTTCTGAATTCTTAATAGTTCCAGATTCGATTAACTTATTGATTTGGCCGTTAATTATAACACTCGTATCAATTACAATTTTAGACAATGATTCAAGCTACACCATGCTACTTTTATTCATAACTGAATTATGTTGGGAATCAAAGGGAAAATGAATTAATCTAACAGGTTAGAGTGCAAGTGTATCAGAAATGACTTTTAGTACTTTATCAAAGTTAAAGGGTTTAGAAATTGAGGCACTAGCTCCTGCGTCTAGACATTGTTTTATTATAGATTGATTATCGCTAGCAGTAATTAGAATAATTTTTGCTTCCGGATAAAATTCCTTTATTTCTTTTACTACAGTCAGTCCATCTTTTTTTGGCATTGCTAGGTCTAATAGTAATAGATCAGGCTGTATTTGGTTGAATTTCTCAACTGCCTCATTACCATCTATTGCCTCCCCGGCTAACTCATGATTTCCAATTGAGAGGATGTCTTCTAGAACTTGCCTAATAGCATCTGAATCGTCTGCCACCATTACTTTTGCCATATCAAGTAGTGTCAGAATTGTTATTTAAGAGAGAGATTAGTCCAAATATTTCGAATATTTGGTTGCTATCTTTTGTTTNATTTCTTGAGAGCTATGATCTGAACCATGAATAGATTGGTCCATAAAAACANTAGATTCACACAGTGTAGAATAAATTCCTACGAGATTTTGACCTTCAATGATATGATTTAGTAATTTATCATTTAATGCTGCAATTTCTCCTAATCCTNTTTTGCCCATCATTGGAGCAAGNCCCTTAATTTTATGAATATGCTTTTCAATNGATTNTGAATTTTTGAATANATCTGAATCATCCTTNCAGGATTCTAAGATTTTTTTAATTGAGGCGATCTCATCTTTAATTTCTAGAGTTGCTACTTTAATGAATTCATCAGACATTTGATCTTATATCTAAAAGGTTTTAGGCGGGATTTTTATACTCTCTGGAAATTTACAGGTTAAGTATTGAAAATAATCCAAAAAGCATACTTTCTAGTGGGAATACTTATTGCAGCAGCTGTAGTAAATCTTGTTTTATTATATCAAGCCCAACAGGAAAGTACAGACGAGTCTTACACAATTATTCGTGCAGCTGATCTTAAAGTCAAAGTAGAAACTCTAGCTAGTCTTGCAAACTCTATTGCCAATGGGATTGAGTCTGATAGAGAAGCCTTGAAGGATGAAACAAATCAATTCGAATCAGTCCTTAACATCTTAAGAACAGGAGGAACAATTAGGGGACAGTCAATTGTTACTGTTCCTTCTAATCTAATGGGCGAATACACTGAGGTTGAAAATTCTTGGAAAGATGTCAGACAAGGTCTTGAACAAATCCAGGTGTTTGCAGTATCTAATGATGAAGCAAAAGACGCATTAAATTACATTCTAGGAAAAAATGGAGAAATGGCTCTCACTACAGACGCTGTAATGAAAGAAATTGATCAGCTTGACCGAGAATATAATAGACATAAGGAGATTTCAGCCGAGCTTCATGAATTAGCAAAGAGTATTGGACAAAATGCCTTACTGATTTCAATTGGAGAAGAAGAGGGGGTTCGAGAAAAGCTTCAAAAAGATAGGATAGCATTTGAGGCAGGAATTAGAAAATTATTACAAAATCCTACAGATGATCTAGACCTAGACAGCATTGGAGAAAATCCTGAAAATTTGATTCCCATTCCAAGGGAAAACTCCAATGCATTAAGACAACTAGATCCATTATGGGAAGCTGTTGAGCTAAGAGTTAGCATATTAGAAAAAAATTCATTACGCACTGAGGAATTTGATTCAGCCTATAACGCTTTCAAAAAACAAAGAATAGAACTTACATCATCACTTGATAATTTACTTGATTCATGGAACCAACAATTGCAAGAAAGTAGTTCACAACGTGGAACTATTGTACAAACACTTTTAGTTATAGATATTGCAATCTTTTTCCTTGTAATAGTTGTAGTAAGGCAATCCCTTAATCCACTTGAAATAATTACAAGAGCATTATCTCGTGTTAAAGAAGGCATATACGGTGAAAAAATTAATTATAAATCAGATGATGAAATTGGTGAGCTTGTAAATTCATTTAACATAATGTCAGATACAATTAAACAAAAAACACAAGAAGCTAAAGAAACTGACACTGCAAAAGATGAATTTTTATCAATGATACACACGAATTAAAAACACCACTAGTTCCGATTCAAGGTTATGTAGATATTCTGCTAGGAGAACATCTAGGACCACTTACTGAAAAACAAAAAGAACGTTTGAAAATTATAAAATCAAGCTCTGAATCATTGTTACGAATAATTTCTGACCTTTTAGATGCACAAAAACTTGAACTTGGTAAATTAGTTGTAAAAAAAGAAAATCATGACATTAAAGACACCATAGAAAAAGCGGTTGAATCTTTACAACCTCGTGCAACAGAAAATAAGGTTACAATAAATCAACATTTGGATAAAAAAATTATTGTACCACATGATACAGAAAGAATAAGGCAAGTGTTAACAAATTTGTTAAAAAATAGCTTAGATGTTGTAGAGCCTAACTCAGGGCTAATTGAGATTTTTGTCGAAGATTCACCCAAAGAAGTTAAGATTAGTGTAAAAGATAATGGTCCAGGAATACCTCAGGAAAAGCAAGAGAATCTTTTCAAAAAGTTCTATCAAGTTGATACCTCATTGACTAGAGAGGTTGGAGGGAGTGGACTAGGATTGGCTATCTGTAAAGGCCTAGTAGAAGAGCATGGAGGCACAATTTTAGCTGAAAGTACTTCAGGAACAGGGGCTACCTTTTCATTTACTTTGCCAAAAGCCTAACAACCTTTCGTATAGTAAATCATTCTGATCTAAAAACTGAAAATTATGAAACATAGGCCTAGACATGGAGTTTTTGCTACAGTCTAGCATGGCAATGGAAAGCTTGGAGATCATAGCAGACTATAACCGAGATTTTTACTCTAATTGCAGGGCATACCTTGATGCCCTACAAAAGCAGGGTAAAACGGATGATAGTTTTGAAGACGAGTTTTACTTCACAATGCCTGCAGTTTCAGGCATTACATAAGATTTAGCAATGCCACAAAGCTAATTGCAGATGTGGAGAAAAACCTAGAGGATTTTGCAGAAAAGGCTGTGGAACATGCTTTAGTTTCAGGATGTCAATACTGTGATGTAAGAACAGAGGTTACTTCAAAGCAAGGTTTTGTCATAGAAAATAATGAAATAGAATATTCTACAACAAAAAATGACCAAGGTTTAGGGATCAGAGTTTTAAATGAAGGAGCCTGGAGTTTTTTTTCAATTTCTAATCCTTTAACTTTTGATGATGTAAAAAGTGGGATAGAAGAAGCTGCAAAAGCTGCACTTTACTATTCATCAAAAAAAAAGCACAAAGTAACAATTGGGAATGTTACTACAGTTAATGAAAAAATAAATTTTCCTGTGAAAATTATTCCAACTATCAACGAGCTAATAGAAATTGGATATGACTGCGATAAGATTATCCATCAGAATAAACGAATTATAAAATCTCAAGTCAGTATGAGCTATAACATAGTATCAAAATTGTTTGTAAGTAGCGAAGGCTCAAAAATACATCAAAATTTTTCAGACGTCATAGCTGACCTTTCAGCTACTGCACATGAAAATGGATTGACTCAATCTGTAAATATTACTGAAGGTGGGAGAGGCGGTATTGAGAAATTATCCACTGACAGAGAAATAAGGGAAACTGCAAAATTTATCTCAGATAAGGCAGCACAGCTCATCGATGCTAAACCTGTCAAAGAAGAAAAAACCACAGTAGTTATGAATCCAGATTTTGTTGCACTGTTAACACATGAAATACTTGGTCATCCATCTGAAGCAGATAGAGTACTTGGAAAAGAAATGGCATGGGCTGGAGGAGCATGGTGGGCAGGAAAGTTAGAAGAAAAAATTGGTTCTGATAATCTCAATGTCTTTGATGATCCTACACTTGAAGGTACACTTGGGCATTATGGTTTTGATGATGAAGGAAACAAGGCTACTAGAACAGAGCTTGTTAAAAATGGAGTACTTTCAAACCATATGCAAAGTCGTGAAACTGCAGAAATTTTTCACACAAACCCAAGTGCAAACATGAGAGCCTCATCTTATCGATTTATGCCACTAATTAGAATGGCTTGCACATGTATTGACAAGGGAGATTGGGAACCAGATGAGATGGTTGCAGATATCAAAAATGGGTATTTGATTTCAAATATGAAAATTCCTTCAATCGATATGAAAAGATACAATTGGAGTATTTCGTGCCAATTTGCTCAAAAAATTGAAAATGGGGAAATTACAGATTTACTTAGAGATGTAATAGTATTAGGCACGGCGCCTGATTTTTTCAAATCAATTGATGCTTGTGGGAAAGACTTTACTGTCAGACCAATTACAAATTGTGGGAAAGGAGACCCAATGCAATCAATGGTTATGGGAAATGGTGGGCCTTCTATTAGAGCAACTGCAATTGTTAGGAGCGCCTAGATGACGTTTAGCTCGCTAGAAGAGATAAGAAATCAAGTAGTAACTTGTACAAAATGTGAGCTGTGTAAAACCAGAAAAAATTCTGTGCCTGGAAAAGGAAATCATAACTCAGAAATAATTTTCATAGGAGAAGCACCAGGAAGAAGTGAAGACAAGGCGGGGGAGCCATTTGTTGGGGCGGCAGGAAAAAAATTATCTACTGCTCTTGAAAATGCAGGCATTTCAAGGGAATCAGTCTACATCACAAATGTAGTAAAATGCAGACCTCCAAATAATAGAGTTCCAACCCAAGAGGAAAAAGAATCTTGCAAAAAATATCTTGAGTCTGAGATTGCCATTATCAAGCCTAAGGTTATTTGCATTATGGGAAACACTGCCTATCAATCGATACTAGGTGGCAATAATATTACAAAGGAGCGTGGAAAATTTGTAAAAAAAGATGGGAATTTGTATTTTTTAACGATACATCCAGCAGCAGTAATTTACAATCAAAAACTTTTAGATTCACTAGAAAACGATATGAAAAAATTAGTAAAGGGTATCAAAGAACTGTGAGATCCAGTTTGAACATGAAAGTGTTACCTAGATCATTTTATTCAAGAAATACTGTAAATGTTGCAAAGGATCTTCTTGGCAAGACACTTGTTAGAAAAATAGGAAGTAAGATAATTTCTGGCACCATTACAGAGACAGAAGCATATCGTTACAAAGATGATCCTGCCAGTCATGCATTTAGGGGATTGACTGGAAGAAACAAAGTCATGTTTGGTGAGGTTGGGATAGCATATGTCTACTTTACTTATGGAATGCATTACTGTGTCAATGCAGTAGCTAGAAGCAAGACATATGATGCAGGTGCAGTTTTAATTCGTTCAATTAAACCTGACCAAGGAATTAATGAGATGGTTAAAAACCGTAAAATTGATTCGATTGCAAACTTGACGAACGGTCCGGCAAAGTTAACGCAAGCTATGCAGATTACTAAAATGCAATATGGNGANGATCTTGCAAAATTATCNAGTCTTTTTATTACTGAGGGGATAAAGACTAGCAAAATTTNATCCAGTCCAAGAATTGGAATCAAAAATGGAATAGATAAACTGTGGAATTTTAAAATAGAAATCTAATCTTTTTTNTCTTCTTCAATTAAAGTCCACGGGGCAAACCTTCCAAGGATCTTTGCCCAGTCTAGGCGAAGCAGCAAAATTACCATGGCTGTTAACAATACTCCAAATACTATCATTCCTATGTAGATTGTGCTGGTATCTTTAATATCCTCAAGCAGTGGATCAACTAAAGAAAGCCCAACAAAGTGAGATATCAAAACTATTACGTAACTTAGGACAATTTTTCCTGTAAGTGTAGCCACAAAAAACCTCCGAGGATTATATTTTGCTAAACCAAGCGGAATGTACACCAAATCATCCGGATTGGAGTAGCTGCTGCCACAAATGCTGCTCCTGCACCATACTTTTTTACTAATCTTTCAAAAGGTTTCATTCTTTTTCTTGTCTTTTCAGAGATAATTCGTCCACCACTATAGCTTACATAGAAAATTATCTGCTTTGCTAGAGTAGCAGTCACAGCTGACAATATCGCCAATATGTGAATATTAAATTGGTCACCTACTGCCATAGTAGCAAGTACTAGGAATGATGGAAGTGGAACAAAGGGAATTAGTGAACCAAAAAAACTAACAAGACTAAGTGCTAGATAACCTACTTCAGATACAAAGGGAAAGAGAGCTTCTGAAAAAGCAGCATAATCCACAAATCAACCAGTTTAGTTGCGCTATTTAACCCTAAAAATTGAAAAAATAATTACANTCTAGGTTGCTTTTAGAATCCCAAAATCATTAAAATATCATATCATGAAATTGATATTAAATTGATTAAAAAAGAATATCAAATGATTTGCCAGAAAATCTCCAGAATTAGTCCATACATCAGATTCGTTGGAGTAATTGCCAGTAAAGGAGAACTATTAGCATATTATAGAAGGCCAAATTTGAAACCAATGCTAAATGCAAGTAAAACACAGTATCAATTCTCAAACATTGCAATGAGCACAGGTCTTGATGCTGCTTTTGACAAAGACCTCGGAGAGAACCAATTTGTGTGGGAGGAAAGAAAAAAGGTTCAGACAATTTCATTTGCAGTAAAAACTAATAGAGTTTGGATTTCAATTGACAGAAAAGTAGTTCGTTCAGAAATGCTACGAATTATTGATGCCTGTTTACCAATAGTAAAGTATTATTCATAAAGCCAACACATCACATAACCCGAATCTGTTTTGAATCTGGGGGGATCCTTTTTACATTTTTCCATAGCCTCAGGACATCGGTCGATAAACTTACACCCTTCCTTTGGTGAGAGAAGATCTGGAGGATTTCCTTTGATGAATTTAGGTTTTCCACCGTGTAATGTTGGAATTGATTCTAAAAGACCTTGCGTGTATGGATGTTTTGGATTTTTGTAAATTGCATTAGAACTTCCAAATTCTATCATTTTTCCTCCATACATTATCCCAATTTTATCAGCAATTTCAGAAAGTATTGCAAGGTCATGTGTTATTAACATAATTGACATACCATCTTTTTTTAATTTTTTTAAGAGGTTTACTATTTGAGCTTGTATCAATACATCAAGTGCAGTAGTGGGTTCATCTGCAATTACAAATTTTGGTTTTAGTAATAGCGCCATTGCAATAATTATTCTTTGTTTCATTCCGCCACTGAGTTCATGAGGGTATTTTTTTAGTACACTCTCATCCAAGTTTACAGAATTGATGGCTTTTAAAATTAATTTATCAGAGTCACCTTCATACTTGTGCTGTTTTAAAATTTCCACAAATTGTTGTTTGATTGTATATACTGGATCAAGAGAATTCATTGCGCCTTGAAATACCATAGCAATTTTTTTCCATCTATAATTTTGGTTAAAATCTGATTCAGTTAGATCTAAAACGGATTCTCCATCAAGATTTATTTTTCCTGAAACAATTTTTCCACCTTGAATCATCCGTATCATTGAAAGCCCCAGGGTACTTTTTCCACATGCACTTTCTCCTGCTATTCCAATAGACTCACCTTTCTCTAATGAGAAATTGACATCGTCTAAGGCATGGATTTGGCCCTTTGATGTTTGATATCTGGTAGTAAGATTTTCTACTTCAAGAAATTTCATATTTTTTTTATAATGTACTAGTAAATTTGATTTTTGCAAGAAGGGATATATGCAACTTTAAGGAAGTGAGAAAAAGTCGGTTCTAATGCAGTTTAATCGTACACATAACATTGAGGATTTTAACTCTGGAATGATTGGTCAAAAAGTCATTTTTGGGGGATGGGTAGAAGATCTTCGAAAATTAGGAAAGATGACCTTCCTAACAGTACGGGATGTTACGGGATTGGCCCAGGTTATAGTAAAAGAAGACACCAGCAAGGAAATAGAAGGAATTACCAGACAAAGCGTCATTAGAGTAGAGGGAAAAATTCAAGAAACCAGAGCCAGAGATTTTGAGTGTGAGATCAAGGCAGAAAAAATAGATGTGTTAGCAAATGCCGTGTATCCTCTTCCAATTGATCCAATTGGGAGACTAGAGAGCAATATAGACAATCGATTAAATGCACGAGCTTTAGACATGCGTAATCAAAAAACTGCATCCATCTTCAAGCTTCGGCATCATGTTTTAGCATCTATTCGAAAAACATTAACTGAAAAAAAATTCATTGAGATTAACACACCTAAGCTAATTGGTAGNGCAAGTGAAGGAGGTGCTAATTTATTCTCACTAGAATACTTTGGCAAGCAAGCATATCTTGCACAAAGCCCACAGCTGTATAAAGAACAGATGACAATAGGGTTGGAGAGAGTCTATGAGATTGCATCATTTTATCGTGCAGAAAAATCTCATACAGGGCGGCATCTTAGTGAGTTTACAAGCGTAGACATTGAAGCGGCATTTATGGANTATACTGATGTGATGGAAGTTTTAGAATCACTAGTTGTCGAAGTGTACAAATACGTTGAAGAAAAATGCAAAAAAGAACAAAAAGCAATAGGCATAGAGATTAAAGTGCCATCATCGCCTTTTGAGAGAATTACATATTCACAAGTTTTAGAGGAATTAAAAAGTGCNGGCGAAGACTTGAAGTTTGGAGATGACTTACTTGATTCTCATTTGAGAATTATTGGGAAAAATCATCCTGGATTTTTCTTTTTAATAGAATGGCCTATGAAATTAAAACCGTTTTACATTCGTGAAAAAGATGATGANCCAAAGATTTCAAGGTCGTTTGATTTACAATTTGGATATTTAGAATTAGCTTCAGGAGGTACAAGACTTCATGATCCTAAAAAAATTAGAACAAGACTAGAAGAGCAAGGCCTTGACCCGTCAAAATTTTCAAATCATTTACAGGCATTTGATTGGGGCATGCCACCTCATGCTGGATGGGGCTTGGGGCTTGAAAGATTGATGACTATATTAATTGGTATAGATAACGTGCGTGAAGTTGTTCTATATCCAAGAGATCCTGATAGATTAACTCCCTAAATTTACGATAACCATTAATTTATCAAATTATTTAAAAAATAATAAATCCTTATTAACCNTATGTGATGTGTGCAAAACTGTGAATTTTGTGGAAACAAATTTGGAGATTACAAGTGTTACTTTTGTGAAAAAAATTGTTGCACCTCTTGTATAACTGACGATCGAAGTAGATGCAAAAGTTGCTTTGTGTTAAAGAAGAGGGTTAGCTGGAAAAAATTACTTAAACGAAATAAAATTCTATTAGGTTTTATTGTATTTATCTGGTTTTATGCTGTGTTTCCAGGGCCTATTTTTCCAGACATGCCATCAACATACTATACGGCATCTTTGATGGCGGCTATTTTATTTATGATTCCAATAGGTCTTATGTTATTTTTTTGGTCTCTTAATCCTCCTAGATCAGACATTAAAAAGAGATAAACAATTATGCTAATCTTGATATTATTTCTTTAGTAAACTCTCTTGTGGTTTTATCACCACCAATATCTTTTGTCTTGATACCATGTTTTACAATGTCACAGATAGTAGATTCTAACTTTCCTGCTACATCAAAACATTTTTTGTCGTTGTTTTTCATTCCAAGCCATTCTAACATCATCTTAATTGATAGAATAAATGATGATGGGTTAGCGATTTGTTTTCCTGCAATATCAAATGCTGCACCATGCACTGGTTCAAAAAGTGCAAAATTATCACCGATGTTAGCTGCAGGGGCCATACCTAATCCCCCCACAACTTGAGCTGCCTCATCAGAAAGGATATCACCAAAAAGATTGGTAGTAACTATTACATCAAATGATTGAGGTTGTCTGATTAGATTCATCGCACAAGCATCCACATACATTTGCTCAAAAGTGATTCCAGAATGATTACGTATTTCTTCCTCACATGATCTAACAAATAATCCATCAGTTTTTCGCATTACATTTGATTTGTGAACACATGTAACCTTCTTTTCCTGATTTCTTTGTTCTGCAATAAGACATGCATATTTTGCAATTCTTTTTGAAGCCTGACTAGAAATTTTTCTTAGTGCAACAGAAATATTTTCATCTATATCAAATTCATCACCAGTATAAAGATCCTCGGTATTTTCTCTAACAATTACAAGATCAATATCATCTCGTAACGCAGGCATGTTGGGATAAGATTTGGCAGGTCTAATGTTTGCATAAAGATCAAGTATCCTTCGTAATCGTACGATAACATCTGCTGCACTTTCTCCTACAGGAGCCTTAAGACATGCATGTGATTGCTTTACTGATTCAAGGGTTTCCTCAGGCAAAGCTTTGCCTGTTTGTTTTAATGCAGAGTCACCAGCTTGTAGTTTTTTAATAGAAAATTTTAAGCCTAGCTTATCATGAATGGTCTCTAAAACTGCTATTGCAGATTCTGAGAGTTCTGGACCAATTCCATCTCCTGTAATTAATGATATATTGTACATTTGATTTCCTTCCTAAAACATTCATGTAACTGAACTTAAAAGATTAGTTGCCTACCTTTTTTTCTTTTAGCATCTTTTTGAGCATTATTCTGTTAATACCATCAATCATTGCCTGAACACTTGTAGTTACAATGTCTTCTCCAATTGCTTTTGAAGAAGCCATGTTACCGTATGGATCCTCAACCTTGATTGTTACCTCACATAAGGCATTAGAACCACCTGCAATTGATGCCAAGCCATATTCCTTTATTCTAACTTCTGCAATTTCNCCAGTTATCTTTTGTATTGCATTTAATGATGCATCAACAGGCCCTACACCATAGTCAGTGGCATATACTTCCTTTCCATCTATGTTTAGTTTTACAAAGGCATANGGCATTGTACCTATTCCAGTTGAGACAGAAAATCCAGTTAATTGTACAATTCTCTTTATGCCGCGCTCTCCAAGTATTTCACTAGCAATAGAAAGAAGCTCAACATCAGTCACCTGCTTTCCTTGGTCGCCTATCGCTTTTACCTTTTCAAGAATTTGTTGGGTTTGTTCCTTATCTGGTTCTACCCCATACTCTTTTAGCATCGCATTAATTCCGTGTATTCCTGCATGTTTTCCTACCTGAAACCATCTATGCCTACCNACAAGCTCTGGGCTAATTGGCTCATATGTTAATGGATTACTCAAAACTCCATGAGTATGAATCCCTGATTCGTGACCAAATGCATTTTCTCCAACAATTGCTTTGTTTCGTTGAATAGGAACGCCTACTAGATTTGAGATGTATCTAGAGGTTTCATAAATTAATTTNGTATTGATTCCNGTCTCCCATTTATTTTCAAATCGTAAGCATTGCAATGCCATCACTAACTCCTCAAGAGAGGCATTACCTGCTCTCTCTCCTATTCCATTAATTGTAACATGTGCACAGGATGCTCCAGCCTGAATTCCAGAGATTGTATTTGCAACAGCTAAACCAAAGTCATTATGACAGTGAACGCTGATTGGAAGTTTAGTTACTTCTATTGCATCCTTTGTAATTTCTGCCATATATTGTGGTGTTGAATATCCTACAGTATCAGGAATATCTATTCTGTCAGCACCAGCCTTTGTTACTTCGCCAAATACTTTTTTTAAGAAAGATCTATCAGTTCTTGTTGCATCTTCAGCTGAAAACTCTACTTGGAGACCACGAGATTTACCATATTCTACAGATTCTATTGCTTTTTCAAGAGCTTGATCTTGTGTAAGATGAAGTTTGTACTCTAAGTGAATGTCAGATGTAGCAATAAAGGTATGAATGTATTTTAATCCTGAATCTACTGCGGCATCAATATCTTTTTTGTCAGTTCTTGCCAAGCCACAGATTTCTGCTTTCAAGTTAGCGCTTGTAATCATTTTAATGGCCTTGCGTTCGCCTTCAGAAATTATTGGAAATCCCGCCTCTATTACATCAACGCCTAAGGTGTCAAGTTTTTTTGCAATGTTTAATTTTTGTTCTGGTGCTAAGGCAACTCCTGGAGTTTGTTCTCCATCTCTTAATGTAGTGTCAAAGATTCTTACTTTCATGCTCCTGTCCTCTGTAAAGCAGCAACACCAGTCCTTGCAGTTTCTAATATTCCATATGGTTTTGCTAATTCCTCAAATGTGTTTATCTGATCAGGAGTAGCAGTAAGCTCAACCATGATTGAGTCCTTTTTGACGTCATGAATCTTTGCGCCATATGCATTTGCCAATTTGTTAATCTCCATGCTATCAGATGCTTTATTGATTTTAATCTTAAAAAGAATTAATTCACGATACACGGTCTTATACTCATCTAATCGTCGTACTTCTACAGTATCAATCATTTTGTCAAGTTGTTTTACTATTTGTTGTATTTGTTTTTCGTCACCTATTGTGGTAATAGTCATTCTGGAAAATTCTGGGTCTGCAGTTACTCCTACTGAAATACTTTCGATGTTAAAGTTTCTAGACCTGAAAAGATGAGTAACTTTAAACAAAATCCCTGGTTTGTTTTCAACTAAAATTGAAATTATAGCCCACATTGTTATCACTATGATGGTAATATCATATCCTTTAATGGTGTACCAGGGGCTACAAATGGTAAAACGTCTTCTTCAGGGTCAATTGGAATATCAATTACTGTAGTTACATCACTTTTTAGTCCAATCTTGATTGCTTTTTCAAGCTCGTCAAGTGACTGCGCTCTTATACCTTGGGCTCCATATGATTCAGCTAATTTGACATAGTCAGGACAATTTTTGAGATCAACACCAATCATCCTTCTGTCATAGAAAGTTCGTTGCCACTGCGCCACCATTCCAAGCGAAAAGTTGTTTACTAAAAATACAATTACTGGTATATTTTCTAGAACTGAAGTTGCAAGAGAGTTTTCTGTCATGCTAAAGCTACCATCCCCTGCAATGTCAACTACTGCCACATCAGGTTTTGCCACCTTTGCTCCAATGGCAGCTGGGAACCCCCACCCCATAGTCCCCAATCCAGTTGAACTAAAGAATGTACCAGGATGAATCACGTCAAAAAATAACGAGGCCCACATTTGGTGCTGTCCTACTTCAGTTGTTGTGATAGACTCCTTTGGAAGAACTTCTCGTAATTTTCTTAGTATTTTTGCCGCAGTCATCTCACCTTTTGGAAGTTTCAAATTTTCTCTCCAATATTCTTTGACTTCCTTGACATGCTTTAACCAGGTTGTTCCTTCGGTTTTTTTGATGGATTTTTGCATTAGTAATTTGACCATTATTCTAAGGGTAGCCTGTACGTCGCCTACCACCGCGATATTTGTTGTTTGATTTTTTCCAATCTCAGCTGGATCTACATCCATGTGAATAATTTTAAGACGTTTTTCAAATTCTTCAAATGTTCCAACCGATCTGTCTGAGAATCTGGTACCAATTGCAAGAACACAGTCAGCCTCTGTCATGAGTTTGTTTGCTTCTGCATGTCCATGCATTCCTATTGGACCAAGTGAAAGAGGGTGGTTCTCTGGGAATGAACCTTTACCCTTGAAGGTAGTTACAACTGGAATCATCAATAATTCTGATATGGATTGTAATTCAGCAAACGCTGATGAAATAGTTACTCCACCTCCAGCTAAAATAATTGGTTTTTCAGCAGCAAGTAACATATCAATTGCTTTTTCAATTTGAACAATATCAGGATCTGTCCAAGGATGGTAACCACGTATCTTAACCTCCTCAGGGAATGTCATGGATGCTTCATTTTGTTGTACATCTTTTGGTATGTCAATTAAAACTGGGCCTGGTCTTCCAGTAGCTGCAATATAGAATCCTTTTCGTACAACTCCAGGAATTTCAGATGCATCTCTTGGTTGAAATGAGTACTTTACACATGGATTTGCCATACCAATAATATCACTCTCTTGGAAAGCATCTTTACCAATCATCTTTACAGGGACTTGACCAGTTATGGCAATCATTGGAGCAGAATCTGCTTGTGCAGTTGCTATACCTGTAAGAAGGTTTGTAGCACCAGGTCCAGAAGTTGCAAAACATACTCCTGGTTTTCTGCTGACTCTTCCATATCCGTCTGCCATATGTGCAGCTGATTGTTCATGTCGTGCCAAAATGTGNCTAATGTTACTCTTGAAAAGCTCATCATACATTGGAAGATTNGCACCTCCCGGTAAGCCGAAGACTTCCTTTACGCCCTCTTTTTCTAAAGATTTCATGAGNGCTTTTCCGCCATTCATATTTTCCATAATATTATTCACCAAACATAATCACCATAATTTTAATTGTTAAAAACTAGGCTGTAGTTTTACAGACTCAGGTCAACTAGCAACACGATACTTAAAATGCTAATTGGACTCATTTTACTCATTACAGTCATTCTATTGCATTCACATATAATTAATAAACATTGCTAGAAAAATATCAAAATTGGTGATGCGAGTTTTTTCGGTTTTCCAAGCAAGCTCAATATTCCCAGACAGCATCACTCCTACACACAAGACTTAGATGTATCACAAAACAAAAAAAATCAAATTTGTCAGAAACAGAACAAATTATTAATGTAATTGAAAAATTTTTTGAGATAGGCAAAACAAAAAATTTGGTCATCTCTTCGCGAAATTCAACTTGATGACCCAAACTTTTCAAGTTTTAGTGACGTTCCTCCGTATGAACTTCAAGATTATTCCACTACTTTGGTACTTGAAGAGTTAAGGTTTGTTAGTATTTCTGATTATGATTATGAGATAACAAATCCTAAAATCAGTATTTTTGGGGATTGTGCAGTAGTTGCCTTTGAGCTAATGCAAAAAGGAATGCTCATAGACAATAAGGCGTATACAGGTGAACATATAATAATTCATGGGAGAGGCACTTTTGTCCTGATAAAAAAACCCACATGGAAAATTGTTCACATACATCTCTCAAAGATTAAGGATTAAATTATTTAATAGAAAATTTATAGATTATTTTTTCTTTTTTGGTTTCTTTGTTGTATTTTTAGTTTGTTTTCTTGCTATAGTAGATTCTGATGGATTTTCATTGCAAAGTCTTTTAAACAAATCGTATGCCTCATTGATTTTAACATTGCCATGAACA
>C687J29651_10000072_pt1 | contig 33174 bp, 27 predicted proteins | sample RifCSP13_1_FD_29651 | JGI IMG/M metagenome (IMG submission 29651) | reverse complement strand
GAGGCAGAGCAGCGAGGGTGGCGTATTGGCAATATCTGGCTCACACATGCTCATTTCGACCACCTGGGAGGCGCGGCGGGTGTTGCCGATCGGATCAACCCACCGCCACCTGTCGCCCTGCACCCAGACGACTACCCGTTGTGGCGCATTCAGGGCGGCGCACCATTCTTTGGGTTGCGCATCGATCCTGGTCCTGAGCCGACCATCGATCTCCACCACGGCCAGATTCTACACCTGGGGAATAACCAATTGGAAGTGCGCCACGCTCCTGGCCATACGCGTGGTCATGTTATGTTTTATTGCGCGGCAGATGGGGTATTATTCTGTGGTGATGTGNTTTTCCAGGGGAGNATTGGTAGGACGGACCTGCCAGGAGGCGACTACGACACGCTGATCGCCAGTATCCGCTCCCAAGTGTTGACTCTTCCTGATGAGACACGCCTTCTTTCTGGTCATGGGTTGGAAACATGGGTGGGTGAAGAGCGAAGAAACAACCCATTCTTAGTGTAGACCCCGTAGCATCTAAGAAAGCGGGGGCTTTCCTTCGCCCTGTTTCCCGATTCCTTTCCCCCTATTTTGCGTAATCCACTGCACGTGTCTCGCGGATCACAGTCACCTTGATCTGGCCGGGATACTGCATGCTGTCTTCGATTTGCTTGGCAATGTCACGCGCCAAGCGGATCGATTCGAGGTCATCGACTTCTTCGGGGCGGACGAAGATGCGTACTTCGCGTCCAGCCTGCAGCGCATAACTTTGGTTGACGCCGCTATAGGAGTTAGCCACCTCCTCGAGGGCGCGCACCCGTTTGATATACTGCTCGAGGCTCTCGCGACGCGCCCCTGGTCGTGCGCCTGAGATTGCGTCCGCGGCTTCGACAATCACAGCTTCGACAGATTCTTGCTCGATCTCGTGGTGGTGGGAGGCGATGGTGTTGATCACTTTCGAAGAAACGCCGTAACGTTTGGCGAATTCTGCGCCGATCAAGGCATGGGTACCCTCGACGTTATGATCCATCGCCTTACCCAGATCGTGAAGCAGAGCCCCAGCTTTAGCTACCTCCACGTCAGCGCCCAGCTCGGCGGCGATGACTCCCGCCAGTTGCGCAGTTTCAACGGCGTGGGCGAGCTGATTCTGACCATATGAAGTGCGGAATTTCAGCCGGCCGAGCACTTTGAGAATATCCGGGTGCAACCCAGGGACGCCAGCATCATATGCGGCTTGTTCCCCAGCTTCGGCAATGATACGCTCGACTTCGTCCTGCTCACGTTTGACGATCTTTTCGATATGAGCGGGGTGGATGCGCCCGTCTAGCACTAATTTGGCCATCGAGCGCACAGCGACTTCGCGCCGCACGGTATCGAAGCTGGAAATGGTGATCGCCTCGGGTGTATCGTCAACGATGACATCCACCCCAGCTGCCTGTTCGAAGGCATGGATGTTACGCCCGTTGCGTCCGATGATGCGCCCCTTCATTTCATCCGAGGGGAGAGGCACAAAGGAGGTGGTGACCTCGGANACTTGCTCGGATGCAACGCGCTGGATGGCGTCAGCTATTAGTTTGCGGGCGCGTTCATCCCCTTCTTCGCGCGCCTCGGCTTCAATCTGCCGGATAACGCGCGCCATATCGGCGCGTGCATCTTTTTCCACTGCTGCTAACAGGACATTGCGCGCTTCTTCAATGCTCATCTGGGAAACGCGTTGTAGCTCTTCTAATTCCTGAGCGTACATTTTTTCGACATCATTAGCACGTTTGTCGACGGCGCTTTGGCGTTTATTGAGTGCCTGCTCGCGTTTGTCCACCCGGTCGGTGCGACCATCGATTTCCTCCCGGCGTTTCTGGAGCCGGTCTTCTTCGCGGCTCAGCTCTGTTCTGCGGCGGGCAATCTCTGCATCGGCTGTCTGGCGGGTCTCGAGAGCTTTATCTTTGGCTTGCAGAATAATGCTGCGCGCCTCTTCCTCAGCACGGTTGACGATGTTTTCTGCATCTTCCTTTTCTTTTTGTTTAGCGCTCGATGCTTGTTGCTGTTTGATGAAATAACCAATCGCCAGTCCCAGTGTCAGGCTGATGGCGGTAATCAATAACCAGATACCTGTATTCATGGGAGTACCTCACTATCGGTTAGAGTATTCCCGGTGGGGCCATTGGATCTCAATTCAGCCCAGACGCGATCCACCACCGGGATAACAATATCATAAGAGAAACCTCTACGGGCCAGATGCCCACTAAGTTTTCGGCGAAACTCAAGCCGTTCTAATTTATTCAATTTTCGGGAATACTTGAGTGCAGCCTGGTAAGCAAGCTCTGCCTCGTCTGGCATATTTTCAGTTAGCGCTTGATCGATCACATCCTCGGCGATCCCCCGTTGCCTTAATTCGTAAACCAGGGCGCGCTTACTCCGCGGACGAAATTCAGCGCGGTTCTCCACCCAGGCCTGGGCGAAGAGCTTGTCGTCTATCATGCCACTGCGCTCCAGGCGCTCCACCACACTGGCGATGACCTCCTCAGATATTCCGTGCCTGCGCAGGTTTTCCTGGATCTTAGCCCTTGAACGCATACGGCGAACGACGAGGTTCAAGGCGCGTTGATAAGCAACCTCGTGCGCGTCTTCAGCCTTCAAGGTGGCGATCTTCTCGTCGTTCAATTCCTGCCCTTCTTGAAGCCAGGCAGCCACGAGGCGGGAAAGGCCAAAGGCGAATTCACCATCGAGGTAGACATTCACCCGTTGGGGGTTGCGCGATTGTACCTTCAAGGCAGTGATTTTATGAGCCATAAAAAAAACAAAAAGCCGTCGGCTACCGTTTGAGCCACGGCTGTCAAGCAGAGCTGGATTAATCTCAGGAATTGATAGGTATCGTGAATAGATAGACTAAAANAACGCCCCGCGCTGGTTAGCGCCTGGCTTCTTGCACAATCCCTATTGAACGGTTTTTCCTGGCGGTTTTGCCTTCGGTTTTTTCTTCGTCCGATATCCTCAATATCAAGCCAGACCTGCGAAGACGCAGGGTTTGTTCAAACCAAGACCAACATTTCTCTGAGATCGTTTTTGCTAAGAGCTCTGCTCTTGACTGCCGTGGCCGCGCGATAATAACGAGGGATAATGTGCGCAGCATTCAATGATGTCTTCATTATACATGAAAATCAGAAAGAAGTCATAGAATAAAAGGTAGATATTGTCACCTTTTGACAGAAATTTTTAATTTTCTCGCTGCAATGACGAGACTCATGCCGAGTATAATCAAGAAATCGACAGCCACCAGGCTGATTTTCTAGCTCGAACATTTGGATGGCTGCTATTCGACGTATTATTGCCAAAGGAGAAAATTATGAGTAGTTTACGGGAAGAGGCTCTTGAGTACCATCGCCTGGGAGGCAAAGCAGGGAAGATATCGATCTTGCCGACCAAACCATTAGCCACCCAACGCGACTTATCGTTAGCCTATTCCCCCGGGGTCGCGTTTCCTGTGTTGGAGGTGGAGAAGGATGCGGAGCTGGCCTATGAGTTTACCTCCAAGGGGAACCTGGTGGGGGTGATCTCGAATGGGACAGCAATTTTAGGCTTGGGCGACCGTGGAGCGCTCGCCTCGAAGCCGGTCATGGAAGGCAAGGGGGTGCTGTTTAAGGTTTTTTCCGANATCGATGTCTTCGACATTGAGGTAAATACCAAAGACCCGGATGAATTTATCCGCGTGGCGGCGGCGATCGCTCCTACCTTTGGCGGGATAAATCTTGAAGATATCAAGGCCCCGGAGTGTTTCTATATCGAAGAGATGCTTAAAGGGATGCTGGACATCCCAGTGTTCCACGATGACCAACACGGCACGGCGATCATCTCCAGCGCAGGCTTACTGAACAGCCTGGAGATCGCCGGAAAGCGCATCGATGAAATTAAGATGACGATCTCCGGCGCAGGAGCTTCAGCGATTTCCTGCGCCGAGCTGGCCGTCAGGCTGGGTGTAAAGCGAGAGAATATTTTGCTGGTGGACAGCCGCGGAGTCGTAACGCGTGACCGGAAGGAGGGGATGAACAAATATAAGGAGCGCTTTGCCCAAGATAGCGATGCTCGCAGCTTATCCGACGCCGTGCGCGGCGTGGACGTCTTTTACGGCTTATCCGTGGCGGACGTGCTCACGCCTGAGATGGTGAAGTCCATGGCTGAAAGGCCGATCATTTTCGCCATGGCGAATCCCGATCCTGAGATCAAGTACGAGTTGGCCAAGCAAGTCCGTCCCGAGGCGATCGTGGCCACAGGCCGATCAGATTATCCAAACCAGGTCAATAACGTACTCGGCTTTCCCTTCATTTTTCGCGGCGCGCTGGATGTGCGCGCCAAGGCGATCAACGAAGAGATGAAGGTGGCAGCCGTTTACGCCCTGGCCGGTTTGACGAAAGAGGATGTACCAGATAGCGTCTTGCGCGCTTACGGGCTGGACAGCCTGAAGTTCGGCGAGGATTACATTATCCCCAAGCCACTCGACTCCCGCGTTCTCTTGTGGGAATCGCCTGCGGTGGCTAAGGCTGCCATGGAGTCGGGGGTGGCCAGAAAGCAGATCGACCTGGATGAGTACCGCCAGCAGCTGGCCTTTCGCCAGGGGAAGGGCCAACAGGTGCGGCACTATATCATGAATAAGGCTAAGTCGGTTTCCCAGAAGAAGCGCGTGGTATTCGCCGAGGGGGAGGAAACCAAGATCATCCGCGCCGCCGCCCAGGTGAAGGATGAAGGCATCGCTATCCCAATCCTAGTGGGTCGTCCGGAAGTGATCCGGGAAAAGATCGCCCAGTTAGGGCTGGATTGCGATCCACAGATTGTCAACCCAGCGAATTTCGAGCGCAGCGAGGAATACGCCCGCGCTTATTACCAGCTTCGCCAGCGGAAGGGTGTGGCACTTTCGGACTCATACAAAGCGGTGCGTGATCCGAATGTGCTTGGCTCGCTGATGGTGAAAATGGGGGATGCCGATGCGTTTGTATCCGGCTTGACCTACGATTATCCCGAGGTGATCCGTCCGGCGTTGCAGATCCACCACACCCATCTTAAAGCCCAGCGAGTAGCGGGTGTGTATATCATGATCGTCGATCAGAGGGTGCTTCTGTTTACTGACGCCACGGTGAACATCGATCCAACGGCAGAAGACCTGGCGGAGATCGCCTGCTTGGCAGCCGATTACGCTCGCCAGCTGGAGCTTGAACCGCGGGTGGCGCTGTTATCTTTCTCGAATTTTGGGAGTACACCGCACCCATTGTCTGACAAAGTGCGCCGGGCGGTGGAAATACTGCGCAGCAAATGCCCCGACTTCGCCGTGGATGGGGAGATGCAGGCTGACACCGCCGTCTTGCCTGAAATTATCGATCAACGATACCCCTTCAGCCAGGTCAAGGATGCCAATGTGCTGGTGTTCCCCTCTTTGGAGGCGGCCAACATCGCCTATAAGTTACTGGCCCGTTTGGGTAACGCGCAGGCTATTGGGCCAATCCTGCTCGGCATGGGCGCTCCGGTGCACGTCTTACAGACTGGTGACGAGGTTCGCGACATCGTCAACATCGCCGCCGTGGCAGTGATGGATGCCATGAGCCGGGATTAGATAATAAAGACGAAATTAGGAAAAATATTGATCAAAGTCGGGTGCCCAACCTAAAGGGGTAAATTCTCCCGTGCTAGATTCTTGGACATAGTTGCCCTGGTATTGGCCGTGGACGATATCGGTGAGCGCTTCGACCAGGGCGTCTATATCCAGAATCGTATTGTAAAGTCCGAATGAGATACGCACTAGGCCAGGCATGTTGGATTTGTCACCGGCGAGCATACGCTCACGCACCGTNCGCGCCTGCTCAGGAGACAGACCGAGCAGGTGCAGGATGTAAGGGTGGGCGCAGAAACAGCCGCTGCGCACCCCGATGCCAAACTCAAAACCCAGGATAGCGGCTACTAGGAAGTGCGAGTAGCCCTCGATCTTGAAGGGGATCACCCCCAGGCGTTCTGCGGCACGGGCTGGATCGCCGTCCCCATAAATCTGCAATCCAGGTACTTGGGTCATTTTTCTCAGGGCATAGGCGGTTAGCTCGGCTTCATGGCTAGCGACAGCCTCCAGGCCGATCGCTTCCAACTGGCGGATGGCAGCAGCCAGGGCGACCGCGCCGACCGTGTTGGGGCTGCCGGCCTCTTCCCTGTCAGGAGGGTCAGCCCACACCACGTCATCCAGGGTGACGATTTCTACCGTCCCTCCGCCTGAAAGGTCTGGATCGCCGTGCTCGAAAGTTTGGCGCAGTCCAACTAATGCTCCTGTCCCGAAGGGGGCGTAAAGTTTGTGGGCTGAGATGGCGACGTAGTCCAGGTGAGCCGGGTCCTCGAGGGATCGCATGTCCACTCGTCGATGAGGAGCCAGCTGGGCGCAGTCGACGGCGACCTGCGCTCCGGCAGCATGCGCCTTTTCAGCCAGACGATGAATCGGATTGAGATAGCCAGTGACGTTGCTGGCGCCGCTGATCGCCACCAGGGCGACGCGGTCGGAATGTCTAACCAGCTGCGCGTCGAAGTCGGCCTCGTCGAGACGCCCATCTGGATGAAGCCCGATGTGGATGACCTTGGCGACGGCTCGCCAGGGCAGGTCGTTCGAATGATGCTCCATGCCGCTTGTCAGGACCACGTCTCTGTGGGGGGTGAAGGGGAANCGCCGCGCCAGCTTATTAAGCGCTTCGGTCGCATTTTTGCCGAAGATGCAGGTTTGGCGGTGTGGATCACCGCCAACGAACTGCAGGACTGTCTGGCGAGACGCTTCGTAGGCGTGGGTGGAAATCTGNCTCTTAAAGCCTGTACCGCGATGGACGCTGCTGTAATAAACCATAAAATCGTTGATCGCCTGTTGAACCGCCTTGAAGGGGGGCGTGGAGGCGGCATTATCCAAGTTGATATAACGTTGGTGAGACCCGTCTAACACGGGGACCTGGACATCGATACCAGTAAAGAGGGCAGGATAATGGGGGAGAGTGAAAGTATTGGCCATCTATTGTTCTTGTTGAATAAGGATGTTCCTTGGTAATCGACCTTGCCTGATTATAAAATTATAGCATCTGGAATTACGAATTTGTAAGGGGGGAGAAAAGTACCAAAATCAGATAAAACCACTTGCATTTAATCGTAGATTAAGATATACTGTGTGTGTTTGTGGTGGAAAGTGGATCAAAGTGGAACGCCGGCTCAACCGGCGTTCGGACCTTAATCTCATTGTAGAACATATGTTCCTTGGACAGTANCAGCATAACATCGATGAAAAAGGTCGTTTGACCATCCCNGCCCGTTACCGGGATTTACTGGCTGCACAAGGCGCGTATGTCACCCTGGGCTTCGATCATTACTTGATGGTCCTGACGGTGCCATCCTTTGAACAGGTCTCCAAGCGGGTAAATCGCATGAGCATGACGGATCCCAGGGCTCGTTTGCTTAAACGCCTGATCTTTTCGAATGCAGAACTCGTCGCCGTAGACAAAGCCGGTCGGATCTTGATCCCGCATTTTTTGCGAGAGGCAGTTCATCTGGATAGTGAGGCAGTTGTTGTGGGGGTAGGCGGCTACTTTGAAATCTGGTCGCCTGAATTCTGGTCTGGACAAACTAACCTGATGCAAGACACCGAAAAAGACGCGCTGAGTTTTATGGATCTGGATCTCTCATTGGGTGAGTGATAATGGGTATGGTTAAATGGGTTGATTTACATCTGGCAGCTTATGAGAGACCTACTGTCTCACCAACCTGTTCTTTACAATGAAATTATACACGTTTTACAGCCGCGCCGCGCAGGTCATTATGTCGATGGTACCCTGGGAGCGGGAGGGCACGCCTGGGGAATCCTGAAAGCTAGCGAACCTGAGGGATGCCTGTTGGGTTTAGATGTCGACCCTGAGGCATTGCGTCTGGCCAGGGACCGGCTTGCTCCTTTTAGGAAGCGAGCTTTTATCGTCCAGGCCTCTTACACGAACTTCCGAGCGCAGCTGGACGAGCTGGGGTGGGAGATGGTAGATGGCATCCTGCTCGATTTGGGGTTATCGTCTATGCAAATAGACACCTCAGAGCGGGGATTTTCCTTCCAACAAGATGGCTCCCTGGATATGCGCTTCGACCCGCGCAACCCCGTCCGGGCTGCCGATTTGGTGAACAACTTGACAGAGGCAGAGCTGGCGGACGTGTTATTCAAATATGGCGAGGAACGGCGCTCACGCCGGGTTGCCCGGGCGATCGTTCTTGCCCGACCGATCTATACCACCCTCCATCTGGCTGAGGTGGTCACATCAGCGACCAGCAGTGGCAAACAGGGAATGCACCCTGCCACCAGAACCTTTCAAGCCTTACGGATCGCTGTTAACCAGGAACTGGATGCCTTAGCTAAGGTATTGCCTGAGGCGATCATTTCCCTGGTTCCCGGCGGCAGGTTGGCGGTGATCGCTTTCCATTCGTTGGAGGATCGCATTGTCAAGCAGTATTTTCGCCAGGAGAGTACAGATTGTTTGTGTCCCCCCCGGCAACCGATATGTACCTGTGGGCATACTGCGACGATCAGAGAGATTACACGTCGCCCGATGCGACCCACGGAAGATGAAATACGGCAGAATCCGAGAGCCCGCAGCGCCCGCTTGCGGGTGGCAGAAAAATTATCGAGTGGGTGATTTTGGCACTACTCTTGCAAGCCTGTATGGAGCATATCGGATAGAGGGTTACCTTTCCTGAACGGACACAGATCCCTTTCGAATGGTAGCAGGAATTATGAATCGTGTACAAAATCTGACCCAGGCTTATTCCCAGGCTCCCTGGCGGAAGCAACTGCAATGGATTGGACTGTTCATGCTGGTTTTGATCTTGGTGGCGCTTGTGGCTGGCATTTATCTGAGCGTCTCTGCCGAAGCTTCTTCGAACGGCCGCGCGATCCAGGCTATGTATGCCCAAATTGAACGGATGGAACGAGAGATTGAGGACCAGAAAACACAGCTGGCTTTCTTAACCTCGAACGATGAGATGGCGAAGCGAGCCGAAGAAATGGGCTTTCTCCTCGTCAATAAAGACGAGGTCCTCTACATCATCGTCCCTGGTTACAAGAGATCGGGCCAGGTGATCCTGGGTTCACCCCCAGGCTCACCGGTGCCCGGTGCATCCATGCTGTCTCCGGAATACACGCAGTCCTTGTTCGACTGGCTGAGAGAAAGGATTTTCGAACCNGCCGCACCTTTGGTACAGGAGGTGAGGCCATGAGCAATGAGTTTACCTGGCGTTACACCACTCTGGGAGTCTTATTGAGCGCCCTGGCTGGTTTTATCATGGTTCAGATGCTGCGCATACAAATCAGTCCACAGGCGGATGATTTGCGCTTGAAAGGGATGGCTTATTCTGGAAACCTGACCATTATTACCCCGGCGCGAGGCGAGATCTACGACCGGGGCGGAAATCTATTGGCTGGCAACACGACTGTTTATGAGGTAGGGGTGGAATTGGCTGATGTGGAAAACCCTGGGACAATCGCCCTGGGAATGAACGCCGTCGTCGGTTCTAATTATGATGATATTTTTGCCGCGGCAAGTGTCAAGCCTTCTGAAGAAGCTGTGTATGCCTCGTTGGCTAGATCTGTTACTGCCGAACAAAAAGATCGCCTCGAGCAACTTGCAGGGGAGATGCAAAAGGCTTATGGCGACAGCAAGGAGCAGGATCGCCCAAGCCTGGCAGGCTTAACCTTTACGCCATATCTTCAACGGAGCTATCCAGAAAAAAGGGTAGGATCAAATATCCTGGGTTTTGTCAGTCGGGAAGGACGAGGATACTACGGAATCGAGGAGAGATACAACGACCAATTAGCAGGAGAGGCACGCAAAGTTTGGATCTCCCTGGATCCCAACCAGGTAGAAGACCGGCCTAATGTCCCGAGTGGGGTTAGTTTGATCCTCACCATCGACAGGGATATACAATCCGAGGTTGAAAAGATTCTCGATAAAGCTATTACTGAGAGCGGCTCAGAGGCTGCGACCATCGTGGTGATGGATCCGAAAACCGGCGATATCCTGGCCATGGCGACAACGCCGCGCCTGGATCTCAATGAATTCTGGCGGTACGATGAAATCTTTATGGATTCCACACCTTTCAACCGTGCGATAAGCAAGACTTATGAACCCGGTTCAGTTTTCAAGGTGTTAACGATGGCCTCGGCGCTTGACAGCGGGGCGGTCAAGCCAGACACCAACTTCCTGGACACCGGCTCAATCGAAGTTGGCGGCAATATCATTCATAACTGGGATCGGGGTGCCTGGGGACCGCAAACCATGCTTGGGTGTATGCAGCATTCTTTGAATGTCTGCTTGGCATGGGTGGCGACAGAATTGCGTGCAAACCGGTTTTACCGATATATGCAGGCTTTCGGCTTTGGGCGACTGACAGGGATCGATTTAGCTGGCGAAGCATCAGGCCGATTGAAGATTCCGGGTGATAGCGATTGGTATGAAGCCGATTTGGGCACCAATTCATTCGGTCAAGGCGTGGCAGTCACACCAATCCAGATGGCCATGGCGATTTCCGCAGTTGCTAATGACGGTAAAATGGTCATTCCACGGATTGTGCTGTCGTTTGTTGACCAGAACCGGCAGTATAATACCTCTCCCCAGATAGCCGGTGAACCGATAAGCGCAGAAACAGCCCATACCCTCACCGAAATGCTGGCGACATCCCTGGAGGTTGAGTCTTCCATCGCTCTCGTGGAAGGATACCGGGTGGCTGGGAAGACCGGGACGGCCGAGATCCCCACGCCAACCGGCTACACCAGCAGCCAAACCCACGCTTCCTTCGTAGGTTGGGGACCAGTTGATGACCCCCAATTCCTGGTCTATGTCTGGTTGGAAAAACCGACCACTGCTCCCTGGGGGTCCGTGGTCGCTGCGCCAGTTTTCCGCCAGGTTGTCGAACGCCTGGTTGTGTTGATGAATATACCTTTAGATAAAGATCGCCGGCGATTGATGGATAACTAATAGTTGTCATGTTAACTCTGACCGACGTTCTCGAAGCGCTGACTGACGTGCGCCCCGAAGGCACGGGACGGGTGATTACCAGTGCTGTGATCGACTCCCGCGAAGCTATCCCGGGCTCACTCTTCGTGGCTCTGGAAGGTGAGCACACTGACGGCCATGACTACGTNCAAGATGCCTTCGACCACGGCGCAACTTTGGCGCTGNTTGAGAGAGACCTCTCGGCTCANTTCCTGCAGCTAGATTTGCGCGCAGGTGGGCAAGCGGAATCCNTAGCGAATATTGGGGANNCCCCTTTTTGCATAAGGGTAACAAATAGTTTGCTAGCTTTGCAACANATTGCCCGTGATAGGCGGCAGCGGATGGACTTACGAGTGGTTGGGATCACCGGNAGCGTGGGAAAATCAACCACCAANGAACTCGTCGCGCAGGTTCTAAGCCAACGTTACTGCACATTGAAGAGTTTTGGCAATCTGAATAATGAAATTGGCGTTCCTTTGACTTTGCTCCAGCTGACCGAGGAACATGAACGCACCGTCCTGGAGATGGGTTTTTATGTGCCTGGGGAGATCAGCCTACTTTGCGACCTGGCTTTACCGCAGGTGGGCGTGATTACAAACATTGGACCTGTCCACGCTGAACGGGCCGGGTCAATCGAGACCATTGCAAAGGGTAAGGCTGAATTAGTGCAAGCCCTGCCTCCTGCGCCGGAAGGATTAGCGATCCTTAACTATGATGATCCCCGGGTGCGAGGTATGGCCGACCAGACCCGTGCCGAAGTGTTCTTCTATGGCCTGGATCCAGCAGCAGATTTATGGGCAGACGGGGTAGAGGGGTTGGGGCTGGAAGGGATTCGTTTTAGACTACATTACCACAGCGAAGTTTTTCACCTGCGGGTGCCCCTCATCGGCCGGCATTCGGTGCATACAGCATTGCGGGCTGCTGCGGTCGGGCTGAAGGATGGCCTGACATGGCAGGAAATCGTCAATGGCCTGCATTCTAGCCAAACCCAGTTACGCCTGGTGGCAGTGCGCGCCGAAAATGGCGCGCTAATCCTGGACGATACGTATAATTCTTCTCCCGAGTCTACACTGGCAGCTTTGAACCTTTTAGAAGAGCTGGACGGTCGTAAGGTCGCCGTTTTAGGTGATATGCTCGAGCTGGGTCAGTATGAACAGCAAGGGCACAAGATGGTCGGGGCGCGGGTTGCAGAAGTTGCCGATGAACTGGTGACAGTTGGTGAACGTGGCAGGATAATTGCCGAGTCTGCTGCGCGAGCGGGCTTGGCCCAGCACGCTATCACCGAGTTCGAGAATAGCCAGCAAGTGATCGGATTTTTACGGGAACGACTTACTTCGCAGGATGTCGTGCTGGTTAAAGGCTCACGAGGGATACGGATGGATGTCATTGTCTCCGCATTGGAGGGACGAAGATGACCCAGATGCCCCTCGCCTTAGGACTGGCTGGGATCAGTTTTTTGCTGGCGGTGATCTGGGGACCACCTTTATTAAGGGTTTTAAGACACTTCAAAATCGGCAAGTCGATTCGCGTGGAATTGCCGGAGAGGCATTTCGCAAAATTGGGTACACCGACCATGGGCGGTGTCATGATCGTTGTTCCGGTCTTATTGGTGACTGCTCTGATGAACGCAGTTTCCTTGATGGGACTGACCGTATTGGGGCGTTCGGTTTTACTGCCAATGGGCGTTTTGTTTGTGTATGCGATTTTGGGTATGGTCGATGACTGGGAAGGCGTCCGCGGTCAGCGTAAAGGTTTGGGATTACGAGCACGCTATAAATTACTCGTCCAGGTTGTATTCTCACTGGTGGTGGTGATCGGTTTGTATTATTTTCTNGATGTGCCTCAGATGTACCTTCCTGGCATTAAAAAGGAANTCGAGATCGGNTTTTGGTATATCCCCATCGCCATGTTCCTGATCGTNGGCTTGTCGAATGCGATGAATTTTACGGATGGTTTGGATGGGTTAGCAGGGCTGATCGCGGCGACGGCGTTCGTAGCATATGGGGCGATTGCTCTTTTGCAGGAGCAAATCTTTCTGGCTCGCTTTTGTTTTACTGTGGTTGGAGCGCTCTTTGGCTTCTTGTGGTTCAACGTTCACCCAGCTGAGTTGATTATGGGTGATACAGGATCGCTTTCTTTGGGAGCAGTCCTGGCAGTGATAGCACTGATGACCGGGCAATGGATTTTATTACCGTTGGTGGCAGTCATCCCACTTAGTGAGACGTTGAGTGTAATCTTGCAGATCGCATTCTTCAAAATGACCGGGGGCCGGCGATTGTTCAAAATGGCCCCTCTCCACCATCATTTCGAGCTATCTGGCTGGAGTGAAACCCAGGTAGTGCAACGGTTTTGGTTGATCGGCCTGTTATTTGCCTTGATTGGAGTAGCCCTGGCAATCGCATAATGGGATCGCCAAAATTGGGTGCCACTTGACACAGGGATTAGAGCAGAAAATCAGAGAGGTTTGTTCATACCGAGGGATGCAGAGCATGGGTGGTTGGAATGGTCGACGCGTGGTGATTATCGGGGCTGCCCGGCAGGGTATTGCCCTGGCGCGTTACCTGATCCACCACGGCGCTACAGTGGTGCTCAACGACCACCTGCCGCTAAGCGAGCTTAAGGCAGCCCAACAAGCCCTGGCGGGAGAGNCANTCGTTTGGGTCTGTGGAGAACATCCGCTAAGCCTGTTAGATGGCGCTGATCTGGTCTGCCCATCCGGAGGAGTTCCGCTGACGCTGCCGTTGATCGTCGAAGCGCAGCGCCGGGGGATTCCTCTCTCAAACGACTCGCAGATCTTTCTTGAGGCGGCACCTTGTCCAGTGGTAGGCATCACCGGCTCTGCTGGGAAAACGACCACGACGACCCTGGTTGGACGAATGGCTGAGGCCGCAATACATAAGAATGAAGATGGAAGGCGGGAAGCGGAAACATTTCATTTTTCATCCCTCAGCCCTCATCCTTCCAGAGTCTGGGTGGGCGGGAATATTGGCTTACCATTGATTGCAGTGGTTGACGAGATGCGATCGGATGATTTAGCAGTGATGGAAATCTCCAGCTTTCAATTAGAGGAGATGGAGCGCTCTCCCCAGATTGCGGCGGTGCTCAATGTCACCCCCAACCACCTAGACCGGCATAGCACGATGGCTGCTTACCAGGAGGCGAAAGCCCGCATATTGAAATTCCAGTCATTTCAAGGGGTCGCTATCCTTAACCATAACGATCCTGGATCATGGGATCTGCGTGCGGAAGTCAAAGGGAAGCTGTTGACCTTCGGGATCACATCGCCTCCGCCAGGACAGAGTGGTGTTTTCCTGATGCCTGACGGGCAAACTTTGGCGATGAGGATAGTTCGAGGACAGAATTTAGAGATCCCTTTGCTGGATCGCAAGGATATAACCTTGCGTGGGGATCATAATCTGCAGAATGTGTTGGCAGCCTGTGCCATTGCATGTGCGGTGGGGTTACCGGGTGAAGCTATTTTGACCGGAGTATATGGGTTCAATGGTCTGCCGCATCGTTTGGAGTTCGTAAGGAGCTGGGGCGGGGCGGATTGGTACAACGATTCGATCGCTACAGCCCCTGAACGAGCGATGGCGGCGATCGATTCATTTCACGAACCTTTGGTGCTATTGGCTGGCGGCCGGGATAAAAATCTCCCCTGGGATGAATTCGCTGCCCTGGTGACCCGGCGAGTGAAGCATGTAGTCTTGTTCGGCGAAGCCTCCGAGAAGATCGCTCAGGCAATATTGGCCTCTTCACTTGCGGCGCGGGTCAAGATTACACATTGTGCGGGTTTGCCCGAAGCGGTCATGGCGGCTGCGGAGGTTGTATCTCCTGGCGACGTGGTGCTGCTTGCGCCTGGAGGGACAAGTTTTGATCAGTATCGCGATTTTGAGGATCGCGGGGAGGCCTTTCGAAGATGGGTCATGGAACTCCCTTAATCATTAGTCGGGAAATTACCAGACGTGCTTCAAGCAAGGTGGAAGCGGCGCGCCGGCCTTTACGCCTGGGGATCGATGTCCCATTGCTGTTGATTGTCAGCACCCTGCTGGTCTTTGGCTTGCTGATGGTGTATTCAGCGAGCTGGGACTTTTCCTCAACTTTCATGGGAGAATCGCCGACTTACATGCTCGTCCGCCAGCTAGTTTTCCTCGGGATGGGGGTGTTAGTTGCTTTTTTCTTAACCTGGTTCAATTACCATCGCTGGCAAAAACTAGCGCCGATTGCCATGGCAGTGACAATCGTCGGGTTAATTGCCGTGTTAATCGGGAATGAGGTGATTAACAACGCCGTACGTACCTTCTTCCAAGGCTCAGGCCAGCCATCCGAGGCTGCAAAATTAGCCATCGTGATCTATTTATCGGTGTGGTTATACGCCAAACATGACCAGCTAAGCGATGTAAGTTTTGGATTAGTCCCACTCGGGGCAATCCTGGGGGTTCTGGGAGGTCTGATCTTTTTGCAACCCGACTTAAGTGCTGCAACCACCATCTTCTTACTGGGAGGCATCCTGTTTTTCCTGGCTGGAGGAGATTTACGGCAAATCGCATTCTTGTTAGTGTTGGGTTTGATCGTAGGTTGGATCGTGTTGCGTTTTCATCCAACGGGCAGCCAGCGATTGTCGGAATACTTGATCAGCATTAAAGATCTGACTCAGGCGCCGATGCATTTATCGCGCTCGCTGGAAGCTTTGGTTAAAGGAGGCTGGTTTGGGGTGGGGATCGGCCAGGCTAATACGAAACTAACCGGCTTGCCTGTGCCACCGACGGATAGTATCTTTGCAGTGGTAGGCGAAGAAACGGGATTCCTGGGCGCGTCCGGCGTGGTAGTTTTATACCTTTTGTTGATGTGGCGTGGCCTGAAAATTTCCCAGAGGGCGCCGGACGGGTTAGGCAAATTAATGGCCGCTGGATTAAGTCTCTGGCTTGCTATAGAAGCCTTTATCAATATGGCCGTAATTGTGGGTTTAGTTCCATTTGCCGGCAATGCTTTACCTTTTATCAGCGCTGGTGGTTCAAATCTTATGGTTTCCTTGGCTGCGGTTGGAATCCTTTTGAATATCTCGCGCTTGTCCGCCCAAAACCAGGCTGAGGAAGAGAGGGCTTTTGATGCGGTTGTTGATCTGCGCTGGCGGGACCGGCGGTGGCGTGTACCCCGCTCTCGCCGTACTGAAAGTACTAACAGAAGCTCTAGACGGTAGATTAAGGACGAAGGATGAAAGACGGAGAACATTAGAAATTAGTGATCCTTCGTTGGTCATCCCTGANCAATCTTTCGAGNTNCTTTGGNTTGGTGGAATCGGTGGTATGGAGGCTGATCTGGTAAAACGGGAAGGTTTACCTTTTGTGGCAATCCCAGCTGCAGGAGTGCATGGAGTCGGCCTGCGGGCTCTTCCACACAACCTGTGGCAGGTTGGCCGCGGGTTTCTAGCGGCGCGACGTGTTATCCGTCGCTTTCGCCCAGATGTGTTGTTCTTTACTGGCGGTTATTTAGCCGTTCCGGTGGCTTTGGCTAGTCGCTTGCCGGGAACAGCCCGACCCCACCCGGCCAATCTGCTTTATGTTCCGGATATCGAACCTGGGCTGGCGTTGCGGACATTGGCCCGTTATGCTGACCATATCGCTCTTACGGTTGAGGATTCTAAGGCTTTCTTTTCTCTGCGTACACCGCTTACGGTAACCGGCTACCCAACGCGCCGTGAATTGCAATCTTGGACAGACGAGTCTGGGCGCCGCGCCCTGAATATATCTCCGGAAATACCAACGGTGTTGGTCTTCGGCGGGAGTAAAGGAGCGCGATCGATCAACCGTGCCTTATTGACCGGCTTGCCAGACTTATTGGCAGAGATGCAGATCATCCATGTCAGCGGTTATCTAGATTGGCCAGAGGTAGAAAGCGCTAAAGCGGGCTTGAATCCACAATTGAAAGCGCGTTATCTGGCTTATCCATATCTCTATACAGAAATGGGCGCAGCCATGCGCGTGGCCGATCTGGTCGTCTCCCGCGCCGGGGCTTCGTCCTTAGGTGAATACCCTTTATTCGGATTACCAGCTGTGCTGGTACCTTACCCGCATGCCTGGCGGTACCAGGAAGTGAATGCACACTATCTTGCAGAAAGGGGCGCGGCACTCATCCTGGCGGATGCGGATTTGCCAACACAATTAGTACCCACGGTCAGAGGGTTGATCGCTGATCCGCCACGAAGAAATGCGATGCGCCGCGCCATGCTCTCCTTATCGCATCCCGAAGCTGCTGAGTCCATAGCAACCCTATTGTTGAGGTTGGCAACTACGCAGGACCAGGAAAGGAATTGAGGCATGGTTAGCTTGTTAATGTTCTTCTATATCTTTCTCGCCCTCTTTGGAGTAATCGGGTTCATGCGTGGCTGGGCTAAGGAGTTAACGGTTATCTTCAGCGTCTTTCTTGGGTTGGGATTCATGGCTGCGTTTGATAATCTAATCCCCTTCACCAGGGATCTATTTTCAGAAGGTTCACCAATAGAATTTTGGTTCCGCGTGATAGTCGTCATCCTTCTGGTGTTATTCGGTTACCAGTCGCCGAGATTTTCTCGAATTGCCAAGGCATCAGAAAAGCGCGATCTTATCCAAGATCATTTACTTGGTTTAATTTTCGGCTTGATCACCGGGTATATGATCGTAGGAACGTTGTGGGCATTCATGCATGCGGCAGGTTATCCCTTCAGCCCTTATATTACCTCTCCCAAAAATGACCCCGAATTGGGAGAAACCGCACTCCGGTTGATCAAATGGTTCCCGCCAAATTTCTGGCTGGGACAGCATCCTTATGTTTATGTGGTCGTAATCGTTGCTTTTATCTTCGTGATCGTTGTATTTATCTAGTCTGGAAAGATTAACCTGTCTACCGATTTATTTTTCAAGGATGATGACACACATTCATTTGATCGGGATTGGTGGAAGCGGCCTTTCGGCCATTGCTCGCATCTTGCTGGAGAGCGGGTACACTGTTAGCGGCTCGGATAAGCAGCTTTCCCCACTCGCTGCGCAAATTCAGGCGACCGGAGCGAGGGTTTTCACAGGACACCAGGTTGAAAACGTGGCTGGTGCAGACCTCGTGGTCCGCTCGTCCGCCATTCCCGATGATAATGTGGAAGTGAAGGCAGCTATGGCTGCCAGTATTCCGGTGCTCAAACGATCTGATTTCCTGGGCCAATTGATGGAGAACCGTTTGGGGATTGCTATCGCTGGCACGCACGGCAAAACAACTACGACAGCCATGATCAGCTGGATGCTGACCGCGCTGGACCAGGACCCATCATACATTATCGGTGGCGTAGCACGGAATATGGGCACGAACGCTCACGCTGGTCGGGGCGCGGCCTTCGTCATTGAGGCAGATGAGTACGACCACATGTTTTTGGGGTTGCGCCCAACGATTGCCATCGTCACGAATATAGAACACGACCATCCAGATTGTTTCCCAACACCACATGATTTCTACCAGGCGTTTGTGAAGTTTGTGGAGCAGCTGACTCCCCAGGGCATACTCCTGGCTTGTGTGGATGATCCAGGCGCGGCGAAGCTGCTTGAAGAGTCGTTAGAAGGAGAAAGGCGGGTATTCGCCTATGGTTTGAGTCGCCAGATTGATCTTGATGTTCCCGTTTTTGCTGGATCTGAATCAAACCCGAACGAGCGCGGTGGTTTCAACTTCATGGCTATGTATGGCGACACTCCTCTGGCTCGAGTCTCTTTACAGGTCCCAGGGGAGCATAATGTCCGTAATGCGCTGGCTGCTCTGGCTGTAGCGCATTTAATGGATTTATCTGTCAAAGATGCGGCGGAGGCACTGGGAGCTTTCCAGGGAACAGGCAGGCGCTTTGAAGTGCGCGGAGAGTCGGGGGGGATCATGGTGGTAGACGACTACGCTCACCATCCAACAGAGATTCGCGTTACGCTAGCTGCAACCAAGATGCATTACCCTGGACGCCCGTTATGGGCTGTTTGGCAGCCTCACACATATTCACGCACACGGTTGTTTTTTTCTGAGTTCGCCAACGCCTTCAATGATGCCGATCATGTCCTGGTCACCGAAGTGTTTGCAGCGCGTGAAGCTGTCGATCTGGATTTCTCCGCCAACCAGGTTGTACAGAATATGCGCCATCCGGACAAACATTTTATCGCGGATCTAGATCAAGCTCCAGCGTTCCTGGTATCCCGGATTCATTCGGGAGATGTGGTGGTTGTTTTATCGGCCGGCGACGCTGCTCGAATCAGCACAGAGGTTCTAAGTGCGCTTCAGAAGGAGGCGGATAAGAATGCCTAATAATAAGAAGAAATTCGAGATTGAATTGCTCAATCGGAGGCTGGAATTGACTCAGGTCAGTGTCGCAGCTGACGCAAATCCGAAGGGTTTGAAAATCCAGGGCTCGGGAGATAAGCGCCCCATTTTTTTGAGAGAGTTGATTCTTCGGCTGATCGCAGGACTTGAGCGGATATAATTGTCATTTTCAAACTGATGAGTATATGGACTGATAAAGTGAAACTTGCCAAGAACATCCCCAATGAGCTCGAGTCTCTGTTGGCCATATTCGGGGACCGGATTAAGTTAGGCGTTCCACTTGCCCGGTATACAACTGCCCGTGTGGGTGGGCCGGCGGATATATTCATATCTATCGAGTCGGTGGAGGACCTGGTTGAAGTTGTAAGTCGCTTGTGGGAGATATATGTACCTTTCATCCTGCTGGGTGGGGGTTCAAATGTACTGGTCAGCGATGCAGGCGTACGGGGTGTGGTGGTTCATAACCGGGCGCGGCAGGTGCGGTTTAATCTGAAATCAGATCCACCGACTGTATGGGTCGCTTCAGGCGCGAAATTTGGGATCGTCGCCCGTCAGGCTGCCGGGCGCGGTTTGGCTGGTCTGGAATGGGCGGCTGGTATCCCAGGCACTGTAGGTGGGGCGGTGGTTGGTAATGCCGGCGCTCACGGCGGTGATATGGCTGGCAATCTTGTTCTGGCAGAAATCTTGCATCGAGAGGTGATGGGTGTTGACGCAAAGAATGGATCACAGCCCGAAATGAAAATTCATCGTGAAAGTTGGCCTGTCGAACGTTGGGATTATAGCTATCGGAGCAGCATTATCAAGCGGGACCAGGGCGGCCGAGCTTGCGGACGAAGCTCGGCCTCTACGTCCTTCTATGCAGGTTTGCAAACCGTCGTATTAGCAGCTGTGCTCCAGTTGGCGTGGAGCACAGCGCAGGATGTTCACTCGCGAATTAACGAATTTGTAGCCTACCGGCGCCGAACACAACCGCCAGGCGCAAGCATGGGTTCAATGTTTAAAAATCCACCTGGAGATTACGCCGGCCGCTTGATCGAAGCAGTTGGATTAAAAGGGACGCGTATTGGACATGCTGGGATCAGTCCATTGCATGCAAATTTCTTCATTAACTATGGCAATGCAACTGCAGACGATATTTGGGGTCTAATTCAACTGGCTAAGCGCAGTGTTGCAGCCAAATTCGGCGTAACCCTGGAGCTAGAAATTGAATTAATCGGAAGCTGGGATGTCGAAAAAGGTTTGTGATGAGCAATCATAAAACTCACGTCGGAGTAATTTTCGGGGGTCGCTCGGGAGAACATGAGATCTCGTTGCTCTCAGCGCGTTCGATCCTGTCCGCTTTAGATCCTGCCAAGTACAGCGTCACGCAAATTGGCATCAGCCACGATGGGGCGTGGCTGGTGGGTGACAACCTCCTGGAGATCATGTCCAAGGGTTTGACGGTAGAGGATATTACTCGATTAAATTCGGCAACAATCTTGCCCGATCCGACCTCACCCGGCGTGTATTCTATCCGGCACACATCAAGCGGCGATATCCTCGAGCGCCTGTCTGATCTTGATGTTGTATTTCCTGTTCTTCATGGCACCTACGGTGAGGATGGTACGGTGCAGGGCTTGCTGGAGCTGGCGGAGGTGGCTTATGTCGGGGCAGGCGTGCTTGGTTCCTCTGTGGGGATGGATAAAGGCCTTTTTCGAGACGTGATGCGGGTGAATCACATTCCCCAGGTAGAGACCATCATTGTGCTCCGTAAGGAAATAACCCAAAATATTGAAGAGGTCCTGGCGCGGGCTGAGGTGATGGCGCCTTACCCACTCTTCACAAAACCAGCAAATCTGGGCTCTTCTGTGGGGATCAGCAAATGCGTGAACCGCTCCGACTTGATTGAGGGATTGATGGACGCGGCGCGGTACGATCGGCGCATTTTGATTGAGCGCGGTGTGCGTGCCAGAGAGATCGAGGTGAGCGTTTTAGGAAACGATGATCCGGTAGCTTCCGTCCCTGGTGAGATCATCCCGTCAGGTGATTTTTATTCTTATGAAGCCAAATACATCGATAACCGGTCACAGTTACTGATCCCAGCGCCGATCTCGTTTGAGACTTCCCAGCAGGTGCGCGAGCTGGCAGTGCGGGGTTATCTAGCCGTGGATTGCGCTGGGATGGCGCGCGTCGATTTTCTAATGGATAAAGATACCGGGGAATTATTTCTCAATGAAATCAATACCCTGCCCGGTTTTACCAAGATCAGTATGTATCCAAAACTCTGGGAAGCCAGTGGTTTAGCCTTCCCAGAATTGGTTGATCGCTTGATCGAACTGGCTCTTGAACGGAGAGCGGAACGTGACCGCACTGAATGGCGGTATCAGAGGTGATGCTGGATGCAATCTAAGCAAGCCACCACACGGTCCGAGGTAGTCCGGCAGAGGCGCACGAATCGCCCTCGGAAGAGTAAGGCGCCGGTCTCCTCCTCCCGTCGCGTATCCAAAGCCAAGGCCCCTGCACAACCGCCGGTTTTGATTCGGGGAGGGTTGGCAAGCGTTTATACTACTGAACGGCGACGTGGTAAGCCGGCCAAACGCCGATATGACGTGGCTTTGAGTACTCCTGGGGCTGAGATGCGCTTGCCATCGTTGCCACGCCTGGCAATAGGCTGGCGTCTGTTATCTGGATTGCTGGTGGTTGGACTGGCGAGTTTGATCTATTTGGCTTGGACTGATCCTGCCTTTCAGGTGAAAGCCCTGCAAGTTAGGGGTTTGCAACGCTTGGACAACCAGGATATCACCGCGGTGGCAGGTATCGTAGGCGAACCGATCTTCCTTGTCCAACCGGAGAAGATTCAACAAGCCCTACAGGCGGCTTTCCCGGAGCTGGCGAGTGTGGCAGTAGCCATAAAAATTCCAACGAAGGTGGAAGTGGAGGTGGTTGAACGCCAGCCCATACTCACCTGGGTGCATGATGAGCAAACATTATGGGTGGATGCTTCTGGTATGGCATTTCCTCCCCGGGGAGAAGATGACCCTTCGGTCCGAGTCGAGGCGGTGAATTGGCCTGCACCTTCGACCGGTGAAAGCGATCCGGAACTTGGGAATGCAGCCACCCAATTGCTGTCAGTCGATATGGTCAATGCCATCCTGAGGGTGAAGGAAGAGGCGCCAAAGAAGACCCCCTTAGTATATGATAGCCAACACGGCCTGGGATGGAAAGACTCGCGCGGTTGGCAAGTTTTTTTTGGAACAAATGTCGAAGACATCGATATGAAATTGTATGTCTATAAAGCCATCGTTAAGCGGATGAAGAAGGAACAACTCCGACCCGAGTTAATCAGTGTGGAATTCGTCCACGCACCTTTTTATCGTCTGGAGCGATAGACCAGATGGAAGAACCGATCATTGTTGGAATTGACATTGGCACGACCAAGGTATGCACCCTCGTAGCGCGTGTGGAGGAGGACGGTCCGCTGCGCATCCTGGGGGTAGGCATCGAACCCTCTCAGGGGATGCGTAAAGGGATCCCGGTCGATTTACGGGTTGTCTCGCAAGCTATTACGCGCAGTGTCGAGAAAGCCGCGCGCACCTCGGGATTGGAGATCACTTCAGCCCTGGTGAGCCTGGCTGGATCGCAAGTCGCCTCGGTCAATAGTCGTGGTGTGGTTGGCGTGACTGGTCGTACGATCGACGAAGATGATATTGTCCGGGCAATGGAGGCGGCGCGTGCAGTGGCGATCCCTCACAACCGAGAGATCATCCACGTCATCCAGCGGGGTTTCACAGTGGATGGACAGGCGGGAATTCGCATGCCGATCGGGATGCACGGCTATCGCCTGGAAGTGGAGACACACATTATCACGGCAGCTGCCTCGACAGTGGAAAATTTACGCAACTGTGTGGCTCAGGCGGGGGTTGAGGTAAGCCAATTTGTGCTCAACCCACTGGCTTCGGCGGAGGTCGTGCTGTCGGAGACTGAACGCGAGATGGGCGTAATTGTGTGTGATATGGGCGGCGGTACTACCGATCTGGCAATTTTCATCGACGGTGATGTATGGCATACGATGGTGTTAGGCGTGGGAGGGGACCATATTACCTCAGACATCGCCCATGGCCTGCGCTTGCCGATCTCTCAAGCCGAGGAAATCAAGAAACAACATGGTCATGCCGTTGAATCCGAGGTTAGAGAAGATGAAGAATTTCACGTACGCCCGTTNGGCGAAGAAGTACCGCTGCAGATCAGCCGCCGGGAACTGGCCCATATTATCGAAGCCCGGGTAGATGAAATTATCGGCCTNGTCCTGCAGGAGATCAAGCGTTCCGGTTACGACGGTCTTCTGCCAGCTGGCATGGTGCTCACCGGGGGATCGAGCGTTTTNCCGGGAATGCGCTCGCTTGCCAGCCGGGTCCTGGGTTTGCCTGTCCGAGTCGCGCAACCCGAAAATTTGATTGGCATGACCGACAAACTACATGCACCGGCATTTTCGACCAGCGTCGGCCTGCTGCATTGGGCAGTGCTGATGACAGAGATTGGCTCGGAGCCTAGCCGGCGGAAACCTAGCATTCAAGGAGGTGGATTGGACTGGGAAAACATTAAAAGTTGGCTCAAGCGGCTGTTGCCCTGAAAACCTTTTGGGAAGAAGGTTGTGGTCTCAGCGCTGTTTTTTACCATTTGGTTGNAGATACTGGTTGTCAATNTCTTAATCTCTCGCTAATGAGGAGGAGTAATACATGAACACTATCGTTAACCCACCAAATCAGGTTGAATCGTTCGCNGTAATCAAGGTCGTGGGTGTTGGAGGTGGTGGGTGCAACGCCATCGACCGGATGATCGATGAAGGTTTGTCAGGNGTCGACTTCATCGCCATAAACACAGATGCCCAGGCATTAATGCTTTCGAAGGCTCCGACCCGGGTGCGCATCGGCGATAAGCTAACCCGCGGGTTGGGATCCGGCGGCAATCCCGAGACTGGCAAGCGAGCCGCTGAGGAATCGGCTGAGGATTTGTATGAAGTCCTCCGCGGGGCAGATATGGTCTTTATTACTGGAGGGATGGGTGGTGGAACAGGCACCGGCGCTTGCCCCAGTGTAGCCCAGATCTCTAAAGAGGTAGGTGCCCTGACGATCGGCGTGGTCACCCGTCCATTTAGCTTCGAAGGCGCTCGCCGTATCCAGACGGCTGAGGCTGGAATTGACAAGCTCAAAGAACAGGCTGACACGTTGATCGTGATCCCGAACGACCGCCTGTTGCAGATCGTCGATAAACGGGCGAACCTGCAGGACGCATTCCGCATGGCGGATGATGTCCTCCGCCAGGGTGTGCAGGGCATCTCGGAGTTGATCACCGTACCGGGTTTGATCAATCTGGACTTCGCCGATGTGCGAACGATCATGTCAGAGGGAGGTGCGGCTTTGATGGCGGTTGGCAACGCGAAAGGCGATGACCGNGCGCGTGAGGCAGCAGAGAGAGCCATCTCCAGCCAGCTCCTGGACATCACGATCGACGGTGCGCGCGGTATCTTGTTTAATGTGACCGGTGGTCCAGACTTAACCCTGTTTGAAGTTAATCAGGCTGCCGCGATCATTAAAGAAACCGCTCATCCGGATGTGAATTTAATCTTCGGTGCGGTGATTGATCCGCATATGGTTGACGAGGTGCGGATTACCGTGATCGCAACAGGTTTTGAGCGTACTGGCATGCCGCGCCGGATAATGGAAACATCTGCACAGCGGATNGAAGCAACGTCAGTGCGTCTGCCCGAAAGCGTTGAGCGCCAGGCTACCAGTAGTAAACCTGTGGAATTTCAACCGCGCACNTTCAACACAGAGGATCTGGATATCCCGACTTTCTTGCGCAATCGGGTGCGGTGACGCATCGATCTGACCCCTCCCCGTCCGTGCCTTCGCACGGGGAGGGGAGGCGATCGATCGCCAGATTGTTATTTAAAATTTTAAGGTAANTGTGATATTAATTCCCTTGCATTTATCTTGCAGGTGTGCTAGAATATTGCCCTCTCCACTGCCACATATAAGGGATAGCTAATGCTTTACCCCCATATGTGGCGGCNACATTTGTTCTAACTGCGGGNCNATGATGCGGTGTCCTTATTGCCACAATGAGCAATCCAGAGTGATCGATACCTCGCACGATGCGCGCGGGGGGGTTCGCCGTCGACGGGAATGCGAGAATTGTGGGCAACGCTTCAGTACTTACGAACGTGCAATTCTGGCGACACCTCTAATCATTAAACAAGATGGGACTCGGGAGGAATTTGACCGCGATAAATTAATCCGAGGTATTCGCATATCCTGCGCGAAGAGACCTGTATCTGCGACCGATACCGAACGCTTGGTGGGCGAGATAGAATCCACGTTACAAGCGATGGGTCGGGCTGAAGTTTCTTCTAGGGTGGTAGGGGACATGGTCATTGCTGGCTTGAAAGAACTGGACCATATTGCTTACATTCGTTATGCTATCGTATACCTTGGCCTGGACGACCTTCGTTCTATTCGGACCGAGATTGATCGTCTTTTAGAGGCGTGATCGGAGGAGGCCGGGGCAAGCTAGGGGAGGCCACGGTGATCCTTTTAACTTGCTTCGGTGTATCGTTTTCTCAACTTTAAAGGAGTATATCTATGCTACAGGAAGCCGAATTGCAGAAAGNCAACTCGGGAATTATTCCCACTCCTCCATTACCCGTAGATATTCCNCAGGTTGAACTAACAGAAAATGCCCGCCAGGTTTTTACCCGTCGCTACGTTCGCAAAGGAATCGATGGTAGTCCCTTAGAGTCAGTTGAAGAGACCTTTTGGCGGGTAGCTTACCATGTCGCCAACGCCGAAGAGACATGGAGTGGGGATGTGCTCCAAACTGCGCGCCAATTCTATGAGCTTTTATCCCAGCGACGATTTTTCCCCAATTCTCCCACTTTTACCGGNGCTGGTACACCCCTCGGTCAACTCGCAGCGTGTTTTGTATTACCCATTTCAGACGATATGGGGCGTGATCCTGCCGGAATTTTCCAGACTTTACGCGACGCNGCGTTAATCCAGCAGACGGGCGGTGGCAACGGCTTTGCGTTTTCGCGCCTGCGCCCCAAGGGTACCCTGGTGAAATCTTCTGCNGGACAAGCNACGGGACCGGTGGGTTTTCTCCGCGTGTACGATAGAGCTTTTGGCGAGATCGCTCAAGGAGGAACAAGGCGAGGCGCGAATATGGGNGTCTTGCGAATAGACCATCCCGACATTGAAGAATTTATCACCTGCAAGACAGACGAGAATGCCATCACGAACTTCAATATTTCTGTAGGCATTACAGATGCTTTCATGGAAGCTGTGCGGGANGATAAATATTGGGATCTCCGTTTTCCAGACGTGACTTCTTTAGAATATAAAGGATTTCGAGGCACCTTAGAAGAGGCAGAGAAAGCTGGCATCCCGATCACGGTTCACAAGCGGATAGGCGCCCGCGATTTATTTGAAAAAATTGTCCTTCANGCGCACTACAATGGAGAGCCAGGAGTGCTCTTCCTGGACGCAGCAAATCGATCNAATCCGCTGGCACACCTTTACCAGTTAGAGGCGACGAACCCCTGTGGTGAACAGTGGTTAGGTCCATACGAAAACTGTTGCCTGGGCTCGGTCAATCTAGCTCAGCACCTTGGCCCGGACGGTACTGTGGATTGGGAAGGCCTTCGTCGGAGCGTTGTTCTCTCTACCCGTTTCCTGGACAATGTGGTGCAAGCCAACGCTTATGTGCCTGCTGTACCGCAGCTAAAAGAAGCTGCTTACCGGGCTCGGCGAATCGGCCTGGGTATTATGGGACTGGCAGACCTGATGTACCATGTCGGGGTGCGGTATGGTTCAGAGGCAGGGTTGGAATTCGCTGCTCAAGTGATGGAGTTCGTACGTTTCCATGTGATTTTGACCAGTGTCGATCTGGCAAAAGAACGTGGCCCGTTCGAGGCGATTAAAGGCTCCGTTTACGACCAACAAGATTTGCGATGGCAACCTCCGGAACCATTAACTCCATACATCCATGATTGGGACCGTCCGCCAGTGGATTGGAAGGTGGTCATCGATGGCATCCGCCAATACGGCATCCGCAATGCTGCCCAAACCACAATCGCTCCTACGGGAACAATCGCAACAGTTGCCGGGTGTGAAGGATACGGTTGCGAACCTGTCTTTGCTCTGGCTTACATCCGTCACGTTAACGACAACGGGAAGGATTTACAGTTAACTTATACCAGCCCGTTATTCGAAAAGGCCCTGTTGGCGGCTGGTCTGGATGAAGAAAGCCAGCAGATGATTATTAACCATATTATGGAGACTGGCACCTGTCAGGATTTACCTGGCAGAATGGTGGAGGCACCTGGTTCTAGTGGGTTGGGGTTGCCGGATTACATTCGAGAGACATTTGTTGTTTCTCAGGACATTAGCGCCGAGGAACACGTACGCATGCAGGCCGCCATGCAGGCCTTCGTCGATAATAGTCTTTCAAAAACAATAAATTTTCCTGAATCTGCGACAGTGGAGGACGTCGCCACAGCCTACCAATTAGCCTGGGAATTGGGCTGCAAAGGAATCACGGTGTATGTGACCGGCTCGCGCCAGAAGGTCGTGCTGGAAACCCACGCAACGGCTAAGGAGAAACGAACTTCTGCTGAGATGGAAGCATTCGATGTCAAAACTGATCAGCTGGCGATGTGGGACGAAACCAAGAAACCGCGCCCGCGCCGCCTGCCGGGTTATACAATATCTGTCAATACACCCCTGGGTAAGACATTCGTTACAGTTAATGAAAACGGCGGCGGGCAGCCCTTTGAGGTGTTCGTTAATACCGCCAAGGCTGGATCGGAGACTGCCGCAGTTTCGGAAGCCATCGGTCGCCTGATCTCTTATACCTTACGTTTGGCTTCATCGCTGGCGCCGCGCGAGCGCCTCAAAGAGATCTGGCGGCAATTATCAGGCATCGGTGGCGGACGCTCTTTAGGGTTCGGACCCAATCGAGTACGTTCTTTACCGGATGGCGTAGCCCAAGCGCTGGAAGAATATCTACAGAATTCCTCCGCCCATGCCTTGTCTCAGGAGGAGGAACACGATAACGGTTACCGTCCTGCCGCTGACTTACTACCCGAACAGCCCCTGCTACAGATAGGCGATCTATGTCCCGAGTGCGGGCAGGCAGCCTTGGTCAACGAGGAGGGATGCAGAAAATGTTATGCCTGCGGGTATAGTGAGTGTTAGAACGTTGCCGAGAGACGACAGACAGGCAGGCTGTGAAAAACCAGCCTGCTTTCGTTTTATACCCGCATGTGGGGGGTAGATATCTTCATTATTAATTCTTGATTCTCACTTTTAATTAGCATATGTTATGATCAGTAGAGGATAGGCAGTATTATCCTTCTAAGGCGTTATTAAAGGTGGGATTACGCGAATAGCCCGGTATTGTTCTTACTAACTAAAATGTTGGGCATGGCATTTGTTGGACAAGGACCCCTGATTCTTTCATAGATTCTTAAGGAGAAAAACTATGAACATCAAGCTCTCGAATGGAAAAATTATTCCGATGGAGATGCATAAGGTCAGAATTGTACAAAGCACCAACCTGGCTCCGATAACACGGCGGCTTCAGGCGATTGAGGAAGCTGGATACAACACATTCCTGCTGCGCACCAAGGATGTTTTCCTCGACATGCTCACGGACAGCGGTACCAATGCCATGAGCGATAACCAGCTGGCCGCAATGATGGTGTCAGACGACGCCTACGCGGGGAGCGAAAGCTTCTACAAGCTGGCCGGCGCAGTGAAAGAGATTCTTGGGTTCGACTACACTATACCTGTCCACCAAGGTCGGGCTGCAGAACACCTGCTGGCCAAGGTCTTCGTCAAGCCTGGCGATGTGGTTCTGATGAACTATCACTTCACGACCACCAAAGCACATTTCGAATTGGCAGGTGCCACTGTATTGGAAATCTACACCAATGAGGCGATGAACACGCAGAGCGTCCACCCATTCAGGGGGAATTTAGATTTGAACAAGTTCGAAGATGCGATCCAGGAGTACGGTACAGGCAAGATTCCTTTTATCCGCATGGAAGCGACCACCAACCTCGTAGGCGGCCAGCCGTTTTCACTGAACAACCTGCGCGAAGTGAAGCGCATTGCGCAGGCCCACAACATCCCACTCATATTTGACGGGAGCCTGATCTCTGAGAACGCATTCTTTATCAAACAACGGGAAAAAGAATTTGCCGATAAATCTATACGCGAGATCATTAAAGAGATGATGAGTCTGGTGGATATCCTGTACCTTTCCGCCCGTAAGAGCACCTCTGTACGGGGAGGGATGATCGCCACTAACAACAAGGAATACTATGATCGCATCCTGGCCTGGCTGCCTGTATACGAAGGTTTTGCCACATATGGTGGGATGTCAACCAAAGAGATCGAAGCTATGGCAGTCGGTCTACGGGAGATGACCGATGTCGATGTGGCTGGTATTTCCCCGGAATTCATCCAGTACTTCGTTGAGCGGCTGATCGAAAATGGTGTGCCTGCCGTAACCCCTCCAGGCGGATTGGCTTGTCACGTTGACGCCAAACGGTTCTTGCCGCATATACCGCAAAGCCAATATCCAGCCGGCGCCCTCGCAGCAGCCATTTTCATTGTTTCGGGTGTTAGAAGCATGGAAAGAGGTACGATATCTATGGACCGAGACTCGAATGGCAATGAGGTCTATGCCGATCTGGAACTAGCACGACTGGCTATACCGCGTCGGGTGTATACGTTATCGCACATTGAATATACAGTTGACCGGTTAACCTGGTTATTTAATCATTGCCAGCTGGTTAAGGGACTAAGATTCGTGGAAGAACCCAAAGTCCTGCGATTCTTCTTTGGGAAGTTGGCGCCACTGGATAATTGGGGCGCAGATCTGGCGAACGCTTTTGAGGCAGATTTTGGATCGAATTGCTGATCAAAGCAATCAGGGATATCGGGTGGCTCTTTCCCTTTTTGAGCCATGATACAATCCGTATGGCTCTTGGTAAAAAAGGGAAGGAGCCATGGTACTTTACCCATATATCTTCTAAGGTCGAAGAATGAAAGGTGAACTATGCAGATTTTAGTCGACTCGTTCAATCGCATTGACAGGCGCATTACCAACTGGATGGCTTCTTATGGGATCCTGGTTTTGCGTATCAGCCTTGGCGTGGTTTTCTTTTGGTTTGGCATTTTGAAATTTTTCCCTGGTATTAGCCCGGCTCAAGATCTAGCCACTCGCACGATCGCGATCATCACTTTTGGGTTGATTCCCGCAGGTACCTCGGTGTTCCTCCTGGCAGTTTGGGAATGCCTGATTGGGTTGGGATTGATTTTCGGTGTATTCATGAGGGCAACATTGTTGCTATTGTTTCTGCAAATGTTAGGCACGATAACACCGATTTTCTTCTTTCCGCAGGAGGTCTTCACACAAATCCCGTATGCTCCAACTCTGGAGGGCCAGTATATTATCAAGAACCTGGTGTTAATCAGCGCCGGCATAGTAATTGGCGCCACTGTGCGGGGTGGCGCGATGGTAGCTGACCCTGAAATCGCCAAATTAGCCAGCATACCAAGATAGAGGATTAAGTTACTGTGATCAAACGTCTGCTCCTCGTCGCCGGCAATATCGGCGCCGGCAAGACCTCGCTCACCGAGCGGCTTGGGGCGCGCCTGGGATGGCAAACAGCATTCGAATCTGTGGCCGATAACCCCTACCTGCCAGACTTCTACAAAGATATGCGTGCCTGGTCATTCCACCTGCAGATTTTTTTCTTAGGCCATCGAGCCCAACAGTATCTGGAGATGGCCCGCGCACCACGTTCTGTCATCCTGGATCGCAGCATCTATGAAGACGCATACATCTTCGCTCGGGCATTACATCATCTGGGGAACCTGGATGAGCGAGATTACCTGGCTTACCGGCGGGTGTTTGACCTGTTGGTTTCCACCCTGCCGTCCCCCAATCTGCTGATCTATCTGAAAGCCCCCGTTACAGTGCTGTTAGAGCGCATCCGGCGACGTGGTCGGGCGATCGAGGGTGGCATCACTGGCGAATATCTTGCCTTGCTCGAGACATTTTATACTGATTGGATCGCCACCTTTGATGTTTGCCCGGTGCTCACCATCCCGACTGGCGAGCTGGCGAAAGAGGCTCCGTTCGATTTTGTACATAACCCGCGCCACCTGGATATCGTAGTTGCGCGTATCCAGGACATCCTGGCTGGCAAAGAAGATGTGATCTTCCCAAACAATTCCAATTGAATCAGTTTGTCGAAGCCCCCCGGATAAGTGGTAATAGACTCGGGGAAAGGGTAAGGAGGCATCTGGCTATGCCTATTCCCTTTGTCCTCGAATCGCCTCACGTATAGACTGGCACACTCGATCTACCTGGGGTTCGGTCATGACGCTGGAGAAGGGTATCGCTAACCCTCGCCGCCCCAAGTCTTCAGTGACCGGGAAGTCACCAGGTTGATANCCAAAACGTGAAACCATATATGGTTGNAGGTGGATAGGGATAAAGTATGGTCGGGCTGGGATACCCTGTTCGCNGATGGCGCGCGCAANTCGATCACGGTCTATCCCAGGAGCAAACCGGATCACGTATACGAACCAGCTCACCCGAGTTGTGGTGGCTACGATNTTCGGTGCCTCCACACCGGGGATTTCTTCCAGGCGTTCGCTATACCAGGCAGCGACTTGCTCCCTTTTATTTAGCAATTCGTCAAGCCGGGTCATCTGAACTTTGCCCAGGACCGCGCTCATTTCATCCAGGCGATAGTTGAAGCCGAGGTGAGTGTGCTGAAGCCAGGTATCACCGGGTGCGCGGCCTTGATTGCGCAGGGCGCGCATCAGGTCAGCTGCCTGATCGTCATCGGTGACGATGACCCCGCCCTCACCGGTGGTGATTTGTTTATTGGGATAAAAGGCGAACACCCCGTAATCGCCGATCGTACCAGCTTTGCGGCCTTTGTATTCTGCACCGAGTGCTTCACAAGAATCCTCAATTACTTTCAACCTATATTGAGCTGCGACTTTCAGGATGGGATCCAGGTCTGCCGGTTGGCCAAAGACATCGACCGGAAGGATCGCTTTAAGTTGGGCAGACTGGGGAGCACCTTGGCGGGGTAGCCAATTTCTGGCAGCTGCACCGCCTTGATTGAGATCACGGGCTGCTTCCGCCACCAGTTCTGGGTCGATATTTCCCGTGAGGGGATCGATATCCACGAAAACAGGGACAGCGCGCTCGAAAAGCAGAACATTGCTAGAAGCCACAAAAGAGAATGGGGTGGTGATCACCAGGTCTCCTGTCCCTACTCCGGCAGCAAGGACGCATAAGTGCAAGCCTGCGGTGCCCGAGTTAACGCCAAGGGCGTGTTTACAGCCAGTAAAACTACGGAAGGCTTCTTCGAAGGCCTGGATTTGCGACCCCATGCTCAGATTGGGCGTTTGCAACACCGCGGCGACCGCCTGGCGCTCAGCGTCGGTGATGTCAGGTGAGGACATGGGTATATTGTTCCCATCGGACATAGAAATCTCCTTAAAAAACCGGCATTTTCCCGGAAAACAGGGTTCTAACCATTCATTGAGGCCAGATCGTACCCGCCCTCACGATGCCGTCCTCCGGAACGTCGCCTTTAACCGTAGCGCTATTCCCGAGGCGTGCGCCGGCACCGATCTTAACCCCCAGGTTGATCGTCACGCCCATTCCAACCAGCACGCTAGCTCCTATCTGCACCTCCCCGGCCAGCAGTGCTCCAGGGGAGATATTGGCATAATCGCCAAGGCGGCAGTCATGGGAGACGATTGCGCTGGTGTTG